>Ga0182013_10005374_pt1 | contig 14908 bp, 10 predicted proteins | sample 612S2MmetaG_FD_120487 | JGI IMG/M metagenome (GOLD analysis project Ga0182013, IMG submission 120487) | Permafrost microbial communities from Stordalen Mire, Sweden - 612S2M metaG | ecosystem: Environmental > Terrestrial > Soil > Wetlands > Permafrost | place: Sweden: Stordalen | collected... | reverse complement strand
CGGTAAGCGGCAGTGTACCGGTAAAGGTGCCATACGCCACCGGCTGGAACGTCACCGTGATCGTGCAGGTCGCGCCGGCCGCCAGGGTACCTTTACAATTGTTCCTCTGAGTGAGGGACGGATCGCCGCCCAGGGCAATTCCCGCTATGCCAGCGGAAGAAGCGCCGGTGTTGGTGACCGTAACTGCCTGGGTGGGGTTGTCGCCGATCGTATATCCAGCGTTGAACGTCACCGGCGACGGGGACAAACTGAGCACCCCGGTTGCGGACGAGTTGGAGCCGATTCCGGTTAGCGAGACGGTTTGCACGCCGGACGAAAGAGTTATGCTGAGCGTGCCCGTCCGAGTGCCCGCTGCGGCCGGCAGGAAGGTGACCGAGACTGTGCAACTACCTCCCACCGCGATGGAAGACGCGCAGGTGGTTGTGTCCGCATAATCCCCCGTGATCGCGACGGTGGTTACCCCGACGGCCGCCGCGCTGGCGTTGGTGACCGTCACCGCTTGACCGGTACTGGTGGATCCGACTGCTATGACGCCAAAGTTCAACGCACTGGCGGATAGCGTGACGGCTGCGCTGCCGGTCCCGCTCAGACTCACTTTCTGCGGGCTGTTTGAGGCAGTATCGGTGAATGTCAGCGTGCCACTGGCGGGACCCGTCGCCGTGGGAGTAAATGTGACTCCGACGGCGCAGGTGGCGCCGGCGGCGAGGCCCGTCCCGCAGCTATTGCCGGTGGTCGCGAAGGGCCCGCTGATTCCGACGCTGGAAATGGCGAGGGTTGAACTTCGGCGATTGGTCAGCGTAACGGTCACCGCCGCACTGGTGTTGCCGACGGCCACGGTTCCCAAGTTCAAGGAACTAGCGGATAGGGTGACCGGCGAGCTCGAACTGCTTCCGGTGCCACTGAGGCTGACGGTCTGCGGACCGTTCCCGGCGCTGTCGGTGAAAGTTAAGTTGCCCGTAGCGGCGCCCGTCGCGGTGGGCGTGAACGTCACCCCGACGCTGCAACTGGCCCCGGCGGCGACGCTCGTCCCGCAGCTATTGCTGGCGATCCCGAAGGGGCCGCTGGTGACGATGCTGGAAAACGTCAGCGATCCGCTTTGGTGGTTGGTCAGTGTAACGGACTTGGCCGAACTGGTGGAACCGACCGCCGTTGTGTTGAAACTCAAGGATGTGGTGGACAGCGTCACGGGCGCGCTGCCGGTTCCGCTCAGGCTCACCGCTTGCGGACTGTCGATCGCGCTATCGGCGAAGGCCAATGTTCCGGTGGCCGCGCCCATCGCGGCCGGCGTGAAGGTTACACCCACGGTGCAAGTTGCGCCCGCGGCGAGGCCAGTTCCGCACGTATTACTCGAGATGGCGAACGGCCCACCAGCCGGAACGGAGATGCCGGTAAACGTGAGCGCGGCGCTCTGACGATTCGTCACGGTTACAGTTTTCGCGGCGCTGGTATTGCTCAGCCCGAGCGTCCCGAAGCTCAAACTGGCGGCAGAGAAAGTCACCGGGGCGCTGCCGTTGCCCGACACGTCGACACTCTGCGTGCCGGCGTTATCGGTAACCGTCAGGACTCCGGAAGCCGGGCCCACCACCGCCGGCGAGAAGGTGAGGACGATGGTGCACAATGCCGCCGGGGCGATGCTGCCGCTGCAATTATTTGTCTGTGTGAACGGCCCTGTAAGCGTAACGCTGGTGACCCGTAGCGGCCCGGTCCCAGAGCTTTGCACGGTGACTTTGCTCGTCTTGCTGGAGGTCCCGATGATCTGCGCAGGGAACGAGATCGACGCCGGCGCGATGGTCGCCGCCGGCGCCGTACCCGTGCCATTCAGCAGGAGCGTCTGCAGGGGTCCCAGGTTATAGGAATCGTCGCTGAGGCTGATGGTGCCGGAAGCGGCGCCCAGCGCTGACGGTGTGAACGTGACCGATATCGAGCAGCTCGCCGCGGGAACGAGCACCGACGGGCAGCTGTTCGTTTTTGAGAACTGTCCCGTCGCCGAAAGCGTCAGCAAGTTGATGTTGCTGCCGCCGAAGTTGGTCAGAGTGATGGTCTGTGCTGCGCTGGGGGAATCAATGTTCTGCGAAAACGTTAGTGTCGGAGGCGTGAAGCCGATCGCCGAAGGACGGGGGCTGGGGAGCGATAGCGGCACCGCGCCGTATACGCTTACATAAACCCCCTGTACCAGGCCGTTGATGTTGGAGGTCAGAACGGTGGCCTCGCTATCGACGATCTGCGCGTTGTATCCGTTGCCCAACACAACCATGCCGCTCGAATCGATAGCGATCGTGTGCGGCGGGAACGTGCCCACGCCGATTGAGGTCCAGTTGGCGCCGGTCATATCGTCGACGCGAATGACGTTGGTGCCGTCGGTCACATAGATCCTACCGGCGGGATCGGTCACTACGCCGGTTGGTCCTCCGAACAGATAAGTGTAGGGACCGACGGGCTGTGACTGCCTCAAGGCGGTCCAGTTGGCGAAGTTCAGATCGTCAAAGCGGACAATCCAGTGATTGGCTGCGTCCGCAACGTAAATCCGGCCGAGCGCATCGAACCCAGGGGCCGAGGACAGCGCTCCGAACTGCCCGACGCCGGAGCCTGCGCTGCCCACCGTGGTCCAATTGGATCCGTTCATGTCGTCCATCCGGATCAGGCGGCCGTTGCCATTGTCCAACACCCAGATGTGCCCCGCTGGATCGATGCTGATGCTCTGCGGCACCTTGAACTGTCCGGCGCCGGTGCCGTAGGCGCCGAAGCTCGTCCAATTGGTCCCGTTCATATCGTCGATCCGAACGATCCGGTCATTATAGGTGTCCGTAATGTAGATCCGCCCGGCCGAATCCAGCGCAATTCCCGGTCACGTGACGTGCAGTTACACGTTCACGGGAACATTTAGCGGCACGTTGACGGCGAGGGGGTACACGCAGGCGAAGTGTGCATCCGTCAGCGATCCTTGTTCCGCCAGTAGAGCTCTTCGATATTCCAGAGAGCATAGTGATCCATGAAGGCAGGCCGGAAGTTGCCGATCTCGCCGCGCGCGCCGACCAGGAGATGCGGGCTTACCAGCGGGATCAGCGGAAGCTCATCCATCAGGATTTCCTGCACCCGGTCGAAGAGACGCTTGCGCTGCGAGCGGTCGCGCTCGGTGATCTGCGCCTCCATCAGGCGATCGATCTCCTGCTCCCACGGGGTCGCGGGAGTCTTCTGGCTGGGGTGCCACAAATGGTTCCCGGAGCTGGAGAGCAGCACCGCCATTTCGGTATTGGGATCGGCATCGCCCTCGCTCAGGCTTAGCAGGCAGGCTTCGTAATTGTGAGTCTCGAAGACGCGATTCAGCAGGCTGGCGAATTCCAGCGGTGCTACGTGAGCGTTCATGCCGAGCGCCTTCAAATCGTCCTGGATCAGCGTCGCCATCTGCACGCGCTCGGTATTCCCGGCGCTGGTGACGATGGAGAATTCCACTGGCTTGCCACTCGGATCGAGCAGTGCTCCAGTGGACGTCCAGGAGAATCCGTCGGCGCGCAGCAGTTCCTTAGCCGCCGGGATGGAACGAACGATCGGCGGTAGCTTGCTGTCGATCCACGCCCTATTGCCGGGGGGAATCGGCGTTGACATTGCCGCCGCCCGCCCCTGATAGACCAGGCGGACCAACGCATCGCGGTCGATTGCCAACGACACGGCGCGGCGGAAACTTTCGCGCCGGACGTATGCGCCCGCCGGAGCATTGCCGTCGAGATTGAAGAACAGAACGCTTGACTCCAGCCCTGGGCCGATATCGGTGAGCGTGTAGCCGCGCCGCGCGCGATCCTTTTCCAGTACCGAAAAATTCATCGCGCTCACGCGGCTGATCACGTCCGATTCGCCGGATTGGAAGCGCATCACCTGCATATCCTCGCTCCCCGCGAGCACGAAATCGACCTCCGCGAGGTACGGGAGTTGCGTTCCCGATTCGTCTACCTTCCAGTAGTACGGATTATGTTCCAGGACCACCCGCTCGCCAGCGGCGAACTGCTTCAAGCGGAACGGCCCGAGCCCGACGATCTCGCTCGGCGGCGAACTCATAGTCCAGGCCTCCGACAGCTTGCCGTCGCGATAAGGCTTCTCCAGTTTATGGCGCGGCAGGATGGCGAAGCCGTCGAACAGACGCTCTGCCGCGGCGTAGGGCTTGGGTAGATCGAACGCCACCTTGTACGAGTCGACCTTCCGTACAGCTATCGGCTTGCCGTCCAACATCAACAGGTCTCTCTGCGTCGAGTGGACGTTCGGATCGAGGTAAACCTGGAATGAGAAGACGACGTCGCCGGCATCGAAGGGATGACCGTCCGAGAAGTTGATGCCGCGCCGTAGCTCTAGTACGTAGTGTAGGCCGTCGGGCGAGACGGTCCATGACTTCGCCAAGGCTGGTTCGGTGAGCTGGGTTGCGCGATTGATGTGGATCAGGTCGGCGACGATGCGGTGCAGTACCTCGCGGGAAGCGCTGTCGGAGGCAATAGCAGGATTGAGGCTCTTAGGGGCATTGCGCTGCGCGTACACCAGTGTTCCGCCGGGACGTCCGGCGATGCCGTGGACCACCAGCGAGTCTCCGGATGCCGCCAGACCAGCGAAGGCGGCCCATCCGAACACGAGCGTGAATCTTAGCCACACGTCAGTCGATTATCTCAATTCGACGGCTTCTCGTGCCAAGCCTGGGCCAACAGCAGAAAACCCAAAAGGACCGGTACGGCGGCGATGCCGGGAGCCAGTAGCCACGTGTGCAATACCAGCGCGTGGTATTGCCGGGCGTCGGTCAGCATGTTGCCCCAACTGGGCACTGGTTCGGTGACTCCCAGGCCAAGGAAGGAAAGCGCCATTTCGGCGAGAATATATTGCGGAATCAGGATGGTTGCCTGCGTGGCGACTACTCCAGCGGTCATCGGCAGAAGATGGCGCCGAATCAAATACGCGTGGCCGGCGCCAAAGCCGCGAGCCGCCTGCACGAAGCCACGCTCTTTACCGCTCAGAATCACGCCGCGAATTAAGCGGGCTGGGCGCGTCCATCCCAGTACGCCAATCAAGGCCGCAGGCAGAAGAATCGCTTCCAGCGGCGGAATGTGAAGCGGTAGCAAGGCGCGCGACGCCAAGAGCAGATAGAGCCATGGCAGCGACATCACGAGCTCTCCGCCGCGCATCAGGACGCGATCCGTCCAACCGCCGAAGTATCCTGCCGCGATCCCGGCAGTCAGTCCCAACGCCAGCGATAGAGACGCAGCCAGTAGCCCAGCCAGCAGGGAGACTCGTCCGCCGTAGAGCATTCGCGAAAAGACGTCGCGCCCGTAGGCGTCGGTACCGAGCAGGAAGATGGTAGCGGGTGGGTCGATGCCGAACAGACGGCCGTCGCCGGGAAACAGCCTAACCGGATATCTGTGTCCGGCCGTTTCGACGTAGGGGCGCGCGTTCGCGAGTCGAATCGTGGCGGGTGGCTCGTACGGGTGTTCGCGATGCTGCTCCGCGTAGGGGTATGGCGCAAGAATTGGGGCCATCGGCAATGGCAAGAGCACCAGACCCAGGAATCCCGATGCGATTGCGACTCGCCGCCGCGCGCTCATGCGTTCCCCGATCGGATGCGTGGATCCATGCGGTCGAGCAGCAGATCCGCGGCGAGATTTCCCAGCACCAGGAAGCCCGCCGAGACCATCGCTACCGCTAGTACGATGGCAAAGTCGCGGGCCATGATCGCCTCTAGAAAGAGCGGCCCCAGGCCGGGCCAGCCCATCACGACCTCCACCAGCAGCGATTCGCTCAGAAGCGTTCCGAGCGAGATGCCGAAGAGCGTCACCAGAGGATTCAGCGCGGCGGGCAACAAATGGCGCATGAACCGGCGCCGGCGAGGAATGCCTTGCGCCCGCGCACTAAGCGCGAAGCCCGCGTCCATCACCTCCAGCATGGAAGCGCGCGCGTGGCGCACCAGCACGGGAGCTAATCCGGCCACCAGCACGACTACAGGCAGTATCATGTGCCAAGCGATATCGCGCCAGCCCGACTGCGCGGCCGATGATTTTCCTCCCAGGGGAAACCAGCCCGTCCGCACCGCCAGCCAGAGCAGTGCGATGGCTAGCACGAGATCCGGAATCGACAATAAAATCGATACTGCTACCGAAGACGCGCCATCGAACCACTTTCCGCGACGCGACGCGGACCAAACCCCGAGCGGCACAGCCACAAGCCAAGCAAGCACGGTGGCGGTGCCCGTAAGCAGCAGTGTGTTGCCGGTACGCTGCCTGAGTATAGAGGCTACCGGGGCATGGTAGGCGAGGGAATATCCGAAATCGCCGCGCAAAATTCCGCCAACCCAGGCGGCGTACCGGACTGGCAGAGGACGGTCGATGCCGGAGTGGGTGCGGAGGGCCACAGCGGTGTCGGCTAAGATTCTCGGATCGCCGCGGAGTTGGGTGTAGTAATCGCCGGGGGCGATTTGCGCGAGGACGAAGGAAAGGAAGGACACGGCGACCAGGAGTGCGACGGCATGAAGCAGGCGCTCGGCGACGTACTTCACTTTGGCCACCTCGTGATGCAGGCAATCGTGCCTGCAGGCGGGCTTTCAGCCCGCCGTTTTCGATACGCGAGGGATTTCTTGAGCTTCAGCACGGCCCCCTCGCTTGTAGAGGAGGCCGGAGAAAGTCGGGCTGAAGCCCTCCGCAGGCTGAAGCCTGCCCCACTTCGCAGGTCGACTGCAGACAGCCAGGATTGGCTGCCACACCTCATAAACCCCGACCTTCCGAGCTTAAGGCCCGGTGTGCCTCTACCAACTTCCGTGTTACCCGATGGCTCGGCGAGGTCATCAACAGCGCCGTCGGACCATGCTCCACAATCCTGCCTTCGTCCATGACAGCGATTTCATCCGCCATTTGTTCCGCCAACGCGAGATCGTGCGCGATCACGATATAGGTAAGCCCGAGGTCGCGCAGCAATGCGACGATCTGCACCTGCGCCGCATCGTCGAGCGCGGAAAGCGATTCATCCAGAATTAACAGCTTCGGTTCGAGTGTCAGCGCGCGGGCGATGGCCAGGCGTTGATGTTCGCCGCCGCTAAAATCGCGTACGCTTCTGCTGGCGGCATCCATCGGCATGCCAACTCGCTTCATCGCCCCGGCAGCGATGGGCAGCAGATCTCTTTGCCGAACGCGCTTGTGAATCACTAGCGGTTCGGCGACCGCCTCGGCAGCGGTGAAGCGGGGATTGAAGCTCGCCGCCGGTTGCTGGGGAATCAGTTGCACACGGCCTTCGAGGCTCACCTCTCCCTCGTCCGGCTTTTCGAGGAGCGCCACGCACCGGGCCAGAGTCGATTTGCCCGCTCCGGAGGGGCCTACCAGCGCGAGTGTCCGCCCGCGGGCGAGCTCGAAGCTGACGTTCCGCACCACCCATCGGACGCCCGGCCCGTAGTGCTTGCCGAGTGCGCGCACTTTGAGGAACGGTTCAGCTTCCATTCAGGAGCCCGTCACGCATCACCAATACCCGGTCTGCAATCTTCGCCAGCACATTCCGGCTGTGGCCGATCAGGAGAAACGAGGTCTGCAGTTTCTCTTTCAAGGATCGAAGGAGCTTGGCCAGTTCCACCACCCTAGGGGCATCGAGCGCCGAAAACGGTTCGTCGGCGATCACCAGCGCGGGCGAGGCCGCGAGCGCCAGCGCGAGGCAAACCCTCTGCCTTTCGCCGCCGCTCAATTGGTGCGGATAGGCGTCGCGGATGCGATCGGTGGCCGGCAGTTCGACTAGTTCGAGGAGCCGCGCCGGACCTTCCGCTCGGCTATGGGCGCGGATCACCTCCGCAATCTGATGGCGCACGCGCATCACAGGATTGAGTGCCTGCAGGGGATCCTGAAATACCAGGGAGATTTCCGCGCCGCGAACGCTTTCCAACTGGCGTTCCGAAAGGCCCATCAGTTCGCGCTCACGCAGGCGAATGGAACCGCGCACCGTGTAGCGGTCCGGCAGCAGCCTCAGCAGGGCGAGGGCAAGCGTCGTCTTACCGCAGCCCGAATCGCCGCTGAGTCCGACGATGGTGCCGGCAGGGATCGCGAACGCCGCGTTCGACAACAGCGGTCTGGCAGGCAACGCAATCGAAAGTCCGCGAACCTCCAGAAGCGGAGCCGTTGACATGTTCTATATTCTGCCAGAGTGGCCCGGCGTTTTATGCACAGTGTCAGAAGTCTTTGCGAACGCCGCGAGCGTTGGCGATGTTTTCATTCTGTCCTGTGACTTCCGATGTAGGACATGCTTTAGCTTGTCCAAAGCGAAGGCGAGCGACGCTCGCCTGGACAAGCTAAAGCATGTCCTACATCCATCGCAGTCACAAGTCCCTGCAATCCGCCTGTGACTTCGTGTTTAGTTATAGCCGCCGCCGGATTGAGCGGTGTGAGGGGTCAGGTAGTAAAGAAGAGTGGCGTAGAGATCCAGGCGATTGCTTCCAAGGTCCTCATCGTCGAGCTTGTGACCATGCTTGAGGGCATTGATCGCATTCGCCGGTGTGATTTGCGGGGCGATCTGCGCCAGCAACGCGGCCGCTCCGGAAGTCAGCGCGGTGCTGAATGAGGTGCCCCACACGCCGGCGTAATGATTGCCCGGATAAGTGGTGATGAGCGCCTCACCGGGCGCTGCCATCCGAACGGATTTCGCGGCGTAGTTGCTGAAATTGCTGCGTTGGTCGGACGAATCGGTCGAGCCGAGGCCGAAGCTGCCCACGTCTCCCGCGGGATACACGGTGTATTCTTCGCGGCCTTCATTGCCGCCGGAAGCCACACAGATGACGTTCTGGCTGGTTGCGTACGCGATCGCCGCCGTGAGGCTGGCATATTGCGTGTGAGAGCTGAAGCTCATGTTAATGACTTTGGCGCCGTTATCGACCGCGTAATAAATGGCGCGGACGATGTCGGACAGATTGGCCGTGCCATCGGAATGAAACGCCTTCAGGGGCATGATGCGGGCGGTGGGCGCCACCAGGTGAATCAGTCCGGACACCATAGTGCCATGGCCGAAATCCGATGGCAGCTGGCCGCCGTCCAGGATGGCGACGGTGGATTGATCCAGGATGGCCACCGTCGATTGGTTGAGCAGCATCGGGAATTGCCAACCATCCAGGATGGCCACCGTCGATTGATCCAAGATGGCTACCGTGGATTGACTGAGGTCGGCCCATTCCGAAGCGTAGCCTGGCTGATCGCGGGTGAAATCGTAGCCCGGCACCAAAACGCCCTGCAGTGCCGGATGAGTGGGATCGACGCCGGTGTCGATCACCCCCACGATCCCCGCGCCGGTGGCGAAGGTGCTCAAGGCGCTCGGCAGGTTGATCAACGAAGCGCTCGGTTGGCTGACGTAGCTGTTGCGGACGGTGGCGCCGTAATAGGAAATGGTGGTCTGGTCGAAAGAGGCGGCGGTCAGCGCCGCCAGGTTGGCGATGGGGTTGGCGGCCGGGGGCGTTTCCGGCGAGTCTACTTTGGAATCCAGTTCGAATTCGGTGACGGCGGGATTGGCGCTGACTTGCTGGACGAAGTTGGGGGGCGCCGGATCGAGGCCGGAGACCAGATAGACAGAATGGCCGTCGTCCGAAAGCTGACGGACCACCACCAGTCCGTATTGCGACGTGATTTGGGAAATACTCGCGCCGCTCGAAATCTGCAGGATGTATTGGGCGGCGGCGGCGGGCGAAGCGAGGAGCGCCGCAGCCACTGCTACCCAGGCAAATCGACGAAGCCAAAATTTTCTCATGGCCGCATACCCGCCAATAGTTTATCGAGCGGAATTTCCACATGCCGGCCGATTGCTTCGATCGGCATGCAGAGTTTCAAGCCGTTTTGAAATTCTGACATGAGGCAGAATTCTCCGAAACGATTACTTTGGGTAGTAGCGAGCAGTTTCTTGCGTGCCATCAGGCAAACCGGCACACCGGCGAGAGGCTGGCCCGGCAGTTTGCGATTCACCGCCTGCCCCACCAGAGCCATGGCGGAGGAGTCTGCTTCCGGTTCGATCTGCAGGTCAATGGCATAGTCACCGCTGTGATATACCACCTGTACCAATGCATCGGTGGAGGATCGCGCGCCCTCGATCGCTGGATCATGCAAGCTGCTGTAGACCAGACGGGCGGCCAGCCGCGGCAGCAACGTCCAATCCATTGACGGCAAGCTCGGCAAACGGGGCTGAAAAACTGCTTTCGCGGAGCGCACCAGATCCGCGGGTACTGCCGGTTCCTGACCGGCTAATCGATAGACCTGGCGCAACATCGCAACTGACTCGCCGCAACCCGCACAGCCCTCGGATAAGTGCCGATCCATCGCTTCCCGTTCCCCGGGAGGCGAGAGTCCGCGGACATAGTCAGTCCATTCCATGATGTCGAAGTGCTGCATCAATATCTTCCGGTACGACGCGGAGACACCCTATCACAAAAGTTAGGGTACCCGAGGGCGGCCAAAAATATAGCTATCGTTAACATTTTCCGAATCGAACAGATTCCGACTCGTTCGACATGTACTTCCCTGCCAGAACAAACGGAGCCCAGTAATAAGGATGCGGATATTCCGCGCGAAGCTCTCGCATGGCGGTCTGCAATGCCGCGGCCTTGTGCGGAGCGTGCCGCAGTCCGCTGTAAAACCGTTTCATGAACGCGGTGGTGCTGAGATCGTTGACCTCCCAGAGGCTCGCCAATACACTGTGAGCCCCAGCCAATAACAGTCCACGCATGAGTCCCAGCAGTTCGTCCCCACCCACCACCACATTCAGGCCCGTGCTGCATCCGCTGAGCGTCACCAGTTCGGCGGATAGCGGCAGGCGATAGAGATCCATCAGGGTTAGGTGCGAATCGCCCAGCCGAATCGCGGAGAACAGCGGATTGTCGCGGCGGAACAACCCGTGAGCCGCAATGTGGATGAACCGGCACGAGGGTCCAAGTTCCGCTAATACTTTACGGGTGGCTTCTCCGCTCAGGAAGAGCTTTGCACCCGCCAGTTCGGCGGCGGCCGTCCGGGCCTCCACTTCGATGTGCGGCGCCAGCCGATCGGGCAACCCAAGCACCAACGACTCGTTCCGGAAATGGGGGCGCCGGGCGTTGCACAGTGCAAACACCGTGGCGCTGGGCGCATAGGAAACGGAATGGCGATCGATTACGTGCCCTTCAGGCCCGAGCAGCGCGTGAAACGGCATGTGATGCAGGAAGTCGTGCGGCGCGAAGATGAGGTGCTCGGCATCTCGGATGCGGCTGGCGATGGGCGCCAGCAAATCCTGATACAACTCCCGCAGGTGGGTGTCGGTGGCTTGCGCCGATTCCCGGTCGCCGGCGTGCCATAAATCGGGAGCCAGCCGGAACTTGCGCATCTGGAATCTCAGCAGACGCATCCGCATACGGACGTCGGCGACCGCACCGAGGGGAATCATCTCCAGGTGGGAGCGATCCAGCAGTGAGACGTACAGGACCCCTTTAACGGTGTAATACTCCAGCAGGATGGAGTGTTCCGGGACGGCAGCCTGAATGGCTTCCACCGAGAGATCTTCGGCGCGGGCGGGCCGGGCACCGTTCGACGGCGCGGCGGTAATCAGGCGCATCAGCCGGCCTTCACATTCGCGGACGTTCTCCTCGAGCGCCTCCCGCGGCGCGCTGCCAGCTTCCGAAGACAGCGCCAGGTGCTCCACGTGCCGGTACATGGCGTTGAGAGTGCGGCGTGCCTCTTCGATTTCACGCTCTTCGCCGGCGGAAACCTCCGGCCGGACCGCCGACTGCGAAATGAGGTCCGAAAGAGTTCGCGACTTAGCATGTTGGATGTAACGGAAGGCCTCCGCGGTAGCGCTTGGCGTCGATTCGGCCAAACGTAGCTTCACTAAGCTCTCGTAGACCGCGAGCTTGTCCTTGAGGAATGAGATTTTTGGTTCGTCTCCCCAAAGACGGCTGCGCAGCTTCTCGATTTCCTGCCCCGCCGATTCGAATGCGCGCAGTGCCGCAGCCGCATCGCCGGCCTGTTCCTCCACTTGCGCCTGGACAAAATAGCTATGGAAGCGCAGGGTGGGCGTGCCGAAATCCCGCAGCCGATCCCCGGCACGGGCGGCGATCTCGCGCGCTCTCTCCACTTGGCCCTCTTTCAGCAGCAACCGGCATTCGAGCAGTTCCACCAGTGTGATTGGCGCCGGCAAAGACGAAGCTGCCAAAACCCGGTAAGCCCGCCGGCACAGGACGGCGGCCTGGCGGTCGCGATTTTCGGATTCCAGAAGGATGGCGCGGTAGAGATCGATCAGCGCCGGCCAGAGCGTGTTCTGTTCGGCGGTAAACAACTCGCGCGCGGTGCGAAATAGCCGGCCGGCGAGCCCGGATTGTCTGCGCCGGCTGGCTGCGATGGCATGGGATACCGTGGCCTTGGCCCGCTCGTATGGCATGGAAAGCGATCGGAAGCCTGCCTCCGCCTGTTCCGCCAAACGCAACGCTTCGGTGTTGAGGTTGAGTTCCAGGTAGATCTCAGCCTCGTCGAGATCGCAGAGCGCCGCGTGGTAGGCGTCGCCGGCCGATCGGCAATGTTCCCGCGAGCGTTGGTAGAGTTCAATGGCACGCAGAAAGTCGCCCTGGAGGTAATGCAGATAGGCGATGTTGTAGTCCGCGCCGGCCACCAGAAGCGGCAGTTCGTGGCGTTCGCAATAGTCACGTGCGGTCTGGTAGGATTCCAGCGCCTGGGCAAAGCGGCTCAAGCTGATGTTGCAGACCGCGATGTTACTAAGCACCGCGGCTACATCGCGATGCTCGCCCAGACGGCTCAGCGTGCCGTAGGCCTCTTGGTACATGGCCAGTGCTTCGGCGTAGCGGTCCTGGCGATAGAGCATGTTCCCGACGTTGGTGGCTACGCGTGCCAGTCTAAGATGGTCGCCCAGGCGGAGGAATATTTCGCGGGCGCGGGCTGCCCAGGCTTCCGCGTCAGCATATCGGCCCAGGTAAATGAGGGGCTGCAGACCGCTGGTGAGCGTCCGGCCGGTCTCCAGGTCTTTGCCCAACCAGGTGAGAATCTCCAGCGCTTCCTGGTAATGCCGGATGGCGTCTTCATAGCGCGAACGGGCGTAGCTCACATGGCCCAATGCGCGCAGTCCGGACGCCCGGGCTGCCGGGTCGTCGAGCTCACAGGAGAGCCACGACGCCGCGCGCGCCAGTTGTTCTGCCAGCCCGGGATCCGCGTACAAGACGCGCAGGACCTCGTTATGCAGCAGTTCGACGGTGCGGGCGGTGCGTAGTTCCTCGCGTGCATGGAAGAACTGGCCAGGGCCAGCCTCGGAAGCGGCAGCTTCGGCAACGGTCTGGAACCATCCCGTTTCGGCCGGCTCCATTGGCTAGAAGCCCCTCTGTATGAGACCTTCGCGCAATTTCTGCAGACATCGCCCGCGAATGAAGCCGATGGACCCTTCGGCCAACCCGAGAGTTCTGGCCACCTCGGCATAGGGCATCGGCGGCTCGTGGAAAAAGAGCAGATCCACCATCCGCTGGCAGCGCTCTGGCAAGGTAGCCACCGTGTCCCTGAGAACTTGCGCACGCTCCGCCTGCTCTTTCCATTCGGGGAACAGCAGCTCATGGGAGACGGCTTCCAGGTTCGAACCGTTCCCTTGCGGCTCGGCTTGGCGCGATCTACGGCGCTTCCACTGGTAGCACTTATGATACGCCACGGAAACCAGCCACGCCCCCAGGGCACCCGGCTTGCGCAGTTTGGAGAGCTCGGCGTAAAGGTCGACCCAGACTTCCTGGAATATGTCCGCGGCATCCTGCGGCTCCATGCGGTACTTCATGGGCGCGGAATAGACCAGCGTTTTGTACTTCTCGACGACGCGATGCCATGCTTCCTGATTGCCACGCAGGCACTCCTCGACGAGATCCTCGTCGGTCCATGCCTCGGGCTTTTGGGTAGGGGCGGCGCTCATCGTCGGCACGCTAGCGTTCACGGCAGATCCGGTATTCCCCGGCCCGATGCACGCGCCGATATCGTACCACAGGCCTGGAGCTGAATTGACAATAGTAAAGTGGCACTGGTGGCCGCCTGGAGCAGGTTTGATTCCATCCGGAACACTTTGGGAATGCAGGGTACCTGTGTCGAGTGCAAGGGGTGGTGGAGGCACGAGGGTTGAATAGATTACACAGCGGGGATTTGCCGGTAGGAATAAAATACGTCACCTCTCCTTGGCCGCGCCAAAGACCAGAACCTTGCTGCTGGAAGAATCCACCACGTACGCCAGTCCTTCCGGATCGACGAAGATACCGGAAATGCGCTGCACCTGGTCTACGACTTCCCCCATCTGTCCGAACGCGCCGAGATTTCTCCCCTGGCGGTCGAAGACCTGCACCACCATCCAGCGAGGGTTAGCGACCAGGAAGCGCTGTCGTATGGGGTCGTATGCAAACGCCGAGGGCAGGCGGATTCCGTCCCACTGCAATTCGCCGCGCGGTTTGCCGCTCGGAGTAAACACTTCCACGCGATGCTGCCGGCTGCCCATCACGTGGATCTGATTGTCGACCACGGAAATCGCCGAGGGGTCGCTCAGTTCCTCCGGTAGGGAGATGGTCCCGGTGACTTCGCCTTTACGGTTGAGTTCGACCACAACGTTGCGCGGCGGGTCGGTGACATAAATCGTGCTGCCGCTTTCCGACAGCGCGATGGCGCCCGGACGCTCCACGGGGTGCGCACCGGGCGGGAATAAAGGATGGTCGAACTCTCCAGCCGAATTGAAGACGAAGATTCCACCGGTGCCGGAGTCGGTGAGGTAGATCCGCCCCGCCCGGTCGGCGGCCAACCCCCAGGGAATCTGCAGAATTCCATCCGCAGCAGAAAACTCCGCGTGATCTTCAATTCAGTTCCGCTGGAGTTCACCGAATCGAGCGCGGTGCTGAAGGTATCTGGCGCGACCCAGGAGTTCCCCAACGACTTTGTGTGGATCT
>Ga0182013_10005371_pt1 | contig 14913 bp, 10 predicted proteins | sample 612S2MmetaG_FD_120487 | JGI IMG/M metagenome (GOLD analysis project Ga0182013, IMG submission 120487) | Permafrost microbial communities from Stordalen Mire, Sweden - 612S2M metaG | ecosystem: Environmental > Terrestrial > Soil > Wetlands > Permafrost | place: Sweden: Stordalen | collected... | reverse complement strand
GGCGAGTAACTGGTCAGCGATCGGGTCGTTACAGGCTTTACCTGTGTTGCGGTGCGACACGCGGGTGGCCAATTCCTGAAACGAGACGTACATGACCGAATCGAACAGGTTCTCGGCGAACATATCGCCCTGGTTATTCTGGCCTGGGCTGAAGCCTCTCGTCATTTGCTCCATGCGCAGCTTCTCCAGCTCGACCGGGTCGACCGCGCGGGTGACCACCAGGTAGTCGCGCAGCGCGGTGCTGTGCCTGTTCTCCTCGGCGGTCCACCGATTCACCCACTGCCCCCAAGCGCCATCCATACCGAAGTTCATCACGATCTCGCGGTGGTACGAGGGCAAATTGTCCTCGGTCAGCAGGTTTTGCACCATCGCCACTTGCGCCACGTCGGAGAGTCGACTTTGCCCAGGCTCCCAGTCCTGCCCGTCCAAGGCGTGGAAATTCTTGCCGTCCGACCACGGAATGTAGTCGTGCGGACTCCATTCCTTGAACATCGAGAGGTGACGGTTGAGCAACCGCTCAGCCACCGGCTCAAGCTCTTGAAGTAGCTGCAGGTTAGTTAAGCTCTTCGACACAACTTCTCCCAGCTATGTGTATCGGACAGTAACATGCATTCTATCTGTGTAGATCGGTTACATTCAAGTGCGACACGGGCAGGTGTGTTGCTTTTCACGGCTTGATCACGGGACACGGCGCTCACCATCGCCGACCGGGGTAATCAACCCGAGTTCGCCGTCATAGCGCGGGTACAGCAGCCGGCCGCGACCGCTATCCGAATCCGTGAAAAACAGCATTCGCAAGCCGTGCGCGCGCGCCCGGTGCACCGCAGCCTCCTCGGTAAGAGTCGGCGTCGGACGGGAATTCACGATCAGCGCCACCGGCGGGCCAGAGTCGCCCGGCGACCACGCCCATCCGGGAGGAAAGACATGGCGCTGGCGGGCCAGCCGCAGCCCCGACGGTCCGGCCCGGTATAGCACTGCGTCCTCGCCCGTTTCGGCGTCGGTGAACAGATGCACGTCGTAGTCCATCGCGTCCATCACTGCCGCCGCCTGCAACGGGGTGGCGCGCTGCGGGACAACCAATTTGCGGCGAGTGACGACTGCCTCCGCTCCCACGGCCAGCATCCGCCGGGTCAGATCAGGCCAGGCTCTGGGGCGCCAGTCCGCGCATACTCGGACGATCTGACCCTCCAGCCTGGTGAGCGCCGGCGATAGATCGTCGACGCTCGCCGTTACGGTCTGCACTCGCACCGGGGTGCCACGGACCCGCAGGTTCACCTGCACCAGCATCGGCCCGTCGTTCGCCGTTTTCAGACGCACACGAGCACCCTCGGTGATTCCACGACGGCCCAATATATGACCTACCGCACGCGCAACGCGCTCGGCCTGCGACGCCGAAACCCGGCCGGCCGAAAGTACGAAGACATCGGGGAATTCCTGCACCGAACATTTCTCGGGTGCATACACGACGCGGCGACCTCGCTTTCTTTCCATGCTCCGCTTATCAATTCGGCTGGAAATGAAGCCTCGCTGGCCGACACTTCATCGACTAGGGCCGAAGGTCCCCGCGTCGGGAAACGCCAGTCGACAAGCCATTAACCCCGACGCGGATCGCGACGCCGTAACAGACACAGTTGCAGACCGCTGCGGAACTGATGGCCGCCCGGCCCGGCAGCAAATCAGAGACTTACTGACGCGCAAGCAGATACGGCGCCACGGTGGAGAGCTTCTGGTAGGTCTGTTCGAATTCGCGCTCGGGTTCGGACTCTTCGATGATCCCGGCACCGGCCCGTATCGACGTGTTGCCGTCGGACTCGTAGGCCGCCCGCAGAGCCAGCGCGGCGTCCAACCCGCCATCCGCCGAAATCATTACGACCGCTCCCGAATACAGTCCGCTTTCGGGATGCCCGACGCGGGAAACAGCGCTTCCCGCGCGTCCATCCGGTCACTCGATGGGTTACCGAACTGTCATGAAACCGGTAACAACCGCGGTGCCCGGTTCCGCGATCTCGTGGCTAAGCTCTGTTAACTTCCAGGGCGGGCATAGCGATCACGACACCCGGGCGAAGACCTGTAAATCGCTGTTTAGGTTCGGCATGCTTATGGCCGTCTTGATATCTCCGACGAATGGGCAGTTGGGATGGGAGTGCGGCGATGTCGTATGTGATCGCGGGGCCGGAACTGTTGGCGGCAGCGGCCTCGGAGGTGGCGGGTATCGGCTCGTCGATCAGAGCGGCCACGGTCGCGGCGGCGGCCCCGACCACCGCGCTGGCTGCTGCTGCAAGTGATGAGGTGTCGGCGGCGATCGCATCACTCTTCTCCAGCCATGCACAGGATTTTCAGGCGCTGACTGGGCAGGCTTCGGCGTTTCATGCCGGGTTCGTGCGGGCGCTGACTGGCGCGGGCAGCGCCTATGCGGCCGCCGAGACGGCCAATGCGTCGCCGCTGCAGGCCGCGGCGCAGAGCGTGGCCGCGTTTTCGCCGGTGCAGGATCTGACGGGGCGACCGCTGTTCGGCAATGGCGCCAATGGCGCCGCGGGCACCGGGCAGGCCGGTGGGGCCGGCGGGTGGCTGTTCGGTAACGGCGGCAACGGTGGATCCGGGGTGACCGGAACTGGCGCAAACCCCAATGGCGGTACCGGTGGGGCGGGCGGGTCGGCCGCCTTGTTCGGCGCCGGCGGCTATGGCGGGGCGGGCGGGGCCGGGGTGGCAGGCACGGCGGGCGCCACGGGCGGGATCGGCGGTGCCGGCGGCACGGGAGGTGCGGGCGGGGCCGGTGGTCGCGGCGGGATGTTGTTCGGCAACGGCGGGGTCGGGGGTACCGGCGGAGTTGGCGGTGCCGGCGGGCTCGGTGGCCAGGGCGTGGGCATAGCGGTAGCCGGTACCGGCGGAAACGGCGGCAACGGCGGGACGCCGGGTGCCGGGGGTGGCGCGGGACCGTTCGGGAGCGCCGGCCACGCCGGCCACGGCGGGACTGGCGGTGCCGGCGGCACGGGCAGTCAGGGCGCGACCGGCACCGCCGGCACCGACGACCCGGCTCTGCCCACCGCCGGGTCGCAGGGCGGCCAAGGCGGTGCCGGCGGTACCGGCGGTGTCGGCGGGGCGGGAATCGGCGGGGTAGGTGGCGGGTCCGGCGGTGTGGGCGGTGTGGGTGGTCAGGGCGGCACCGGCGGCCAAGGCGGCACCAACACCGGCACTGACGGCGGCGGGGGCGGCGACGGTGGTCAGGGCGGTACCGGCGGGACTGCCGGGGCGGGGGGTGCGGGAACCGACGGTGGTGCGACCGGCAACATCGGCATTGGCGGGTTCGGCGGACTCGGCGGCAACGGTGGTCAGGGGGCTACCGGCAGCGCCGGCGCCAGTTCAGCGGCGCCCACCGCCGGGAGCCAGGGTGGTCAGGGCGGTGCGGGCGGTGCCGGCGGTGTCGGCGGGGCGGGAATCGGCGGGGTGGGCGGCGGCACCGGTGGCCATGGCGGGTTCGGCGGACTCGGCGGCAACGGTGGTCAGGGTGGCACCAACACCGGCACTGACGGCGGCGGGGGCGGCGACGGCGGTCAGGGAGGCAGTGGAGGCACCGCTGGCGCGGCGGGTGCGGGAACCGACGGCGGCGCGACCGGGGCCATCGGCACCGGCGGGGCCGGTGGCCTCGGCGGCAACGGCGGCGGCGGCAGCATCGGCAGCTCCGGCAGCAACAGCCCCAGCTCACCTGCTGCCGGCGGCCAGGGCGGCGCGGGTGGCGCGGGCGGCCAAGGTGGTGACGGCGGGGCCGGGATCGGCGGGGTCGGCGGCGGCGCCGGTGGCCACGGCGGCTACGGCGGCTACGGCGGCTACGGCGGCGTTGGCGGCAACAACACCGGCAGCAGCGGCGGCATGGGTGCGGCCGGCGGCAACGGCGGCACTGGCGGGATCGCCGGGGCCGGCGGGGTCGGGACCGACGGCGGCATCGACGGAGTGAACGGCACTGGTGGCCCCGGCGGCGGGGGCGGCTTTGGCGGCGCCGGCGGCGGCGGCACCCCCGGCACAACCGGCACCTCGCCTACCCCGGGCAACCAGGGCGGCAAAGGCGGTGCCGGTGGCAACGGCGGCGCGGGCGGGGTCGGCGGCGGCGCCGGCGGGGTCGGCGGCGGCGGTGGCTACGGCGGCTACGGCGGCTACGGCGGCAGCAACACCGGCAGCAGCGGCACGGGTGCGGCCGGCGGGCAGGGCGGGGTCGGTGGTACCGGCGGCACCGGCGGCACCACTGCCGGCAAACCCGGCAGCACAGGCAGCGTCGGCAACCCCGGCGGCGGCCCCTCCGGCAGCGGCGGCGGCGCCGGCGGCGGCGGCGGAACCGGCGGAACCGGCGGAACCGGCGGAACCGGCGGAACCGGCTAAGTCATCACCGCTACGCCATTAACCGTGGAACACGTGCGGGCAGAGCAACCCTCGGAGCCCGGAGTAGCAACCGTAAGCTACTGACGCGCAACCAAATACGGCGCAAGCGTAGACAGCTTCTCGCAGGTCTCCTCGAACTCCCGCTCGGGTTCGGAGTCTTCGATGATTCCGGCACCGGCCCGCAACCACGTCTTGCCGTCGCTCTCATAGGCCGCCCGCAGCGTCAGCGCGGCGTCCAACCCGCCGTCTGCCGAAACCATCACGACCGCTCCGGAATACAGCCCGCGGCGGCCTTCGTCGAGGCGCAGGATGGCTTCGACGCCATCGGCTTTCGGGATGCCCGACGCGGTGACCGCCGGAAACAGCGCCTCCAGCGCGTCCATCCGATCGCTCGACGGGTCCAGACGCGCGCTGATCGTGGAACCGAGGTGCTGCACACTCCCCCGCTCCCGCACGGTCATGAAGTCGGTAATGGCGGCGGTGCCCGGCTCGGCGATCTCGTTGATCTCGTGAAGCGAGCTTCGTACCGAAATAGCGTGCTCAACAATTTCTTTGGAATTCGATTCCAAGTCTTCACGAGCCTGACGATCACGAGCCGCGCCGCGTCCGAGCGCCCGGGTACCGGCCAGCGGTTCGGTCACCACGGTGCCGTCCCGGTGGACGGCGGCGACCAGCTCCGGACTGTAGCCGAACGCGCGAATACCACCCAGCCGCAACAAAAAAGACCGCACCGGGGTGTTGTGCCGTCGGCCCAGCCGGTAGCTGGACGGGAAGTCGAGCGCAAAAGGCACTTCGACACAACGGGATAGAATCACCTTTTTGTAGCGACCGGCGGCGATCTCATCGACGGCCGACGCCACCCGATCGCGGTAGCCCGACGGATCGGCGGTTATGTCGACCGCGCGGGCTTCGCCCATTTCGGGAAAACCGTCAGCAAGTAACGCGAGTACCGCGTCGCGGTGGCCGGCCGCCGCGCCGAACAGCCGAACCTCGTCTTGGGTGATCACTATGCGTGCCCGGGGCCAAAACATCCTTGCCAGCGGGGTTCGCGGCGCCAGCCGCTGCTGCAGCCCGTAACGGTAGAGACCGAATTCGAAGGCGATCCAGCCGAAAAGTTGGTCGGTTTCCAACAGCAGCCGGTCGATCGCTTCGCCAAGCACCGATGCCGGACGCCCCGCCCATAGTTGCCGCTGAGTGACCCCGTCGCGGATCACGCGCAGTTCGTCGGAGTCCAGCTCGACCATCGCCTGAACACCACTGGCCAGCACCAACTGACCATCGTGCTCGTAGAGCAGATATTCCTCGCCGTCTCGTTCGGGCAGCAGCGCCGCCAACTCGCCTGCCAGGTCGGCCGGATCGATGTAGCCGGGGAGCGGAATCGACAGGGCCTTCGAGAGTGATTTCGAGAATGATGTGGCGCCCGCGGGACTTGTTTCGACGCTGGCCTCGGTCACGGTTAGTAAATGTAGCCTAACCTATGAAGGTGCGCGAAACGCTCTCGCGCCGGCCCGCCGATGAAGCGAACGGTGGCGCGTTCCGGAGGCCTCGGGGGTCGTGTCACAGGCCCCGTTGGCGTGTCGGACGAAATGTGTAACACAACTTTAATGCGACCGGTCTAGGCTCCCCAGCTAACTGCCGGTTGTCACTCCACAACGCCATCGCCGAAGCGAAATATCGTCGTCGCGGTCTCCCTATGGCCGGCGGAAGAGCTCAGGCATCCGACGGCGACGAGCTCAAAATCAACGAAATAGCCCGGCACGCTTTCGATTTGGCGGGTCGGGTGATTTGGGTAAATCACGGCGCATTACTCGCCGTCGGAACGGAAGTCGGTGCGACATCGCAATCGGCGGGCCACAGTTGGACTCTCGCTAATTTTCTCCACACATTGGATACGGCACTAAATCCACAGTAAACGTACAGTTAATTCACAAAGGATCGCTGCTCAACATGCCCCACCAGGCGCAATATGCGCGGCTGTGACCGTTGATTTTGCCAGATTCCAGCCATTCCTGTGGGTCTTCCACAGCCCTGGTCTTTTGACGCTACAGCCGACTAGCGGTTTGGCATCAGCGGGGTTTAAATTTCTGCACGGTCGTCGGGTTGTTCGTGGTCCCCCAATGCGGACGGTGCTTCCCCCTGACCACCGCCCCAGTCCTAAGAGAGGCTCCGATGCTCCAAGAGTTCTGGCACAACTTCACCCACAACCTGTTCAAGCCGCTCCTGCTGTTCTTTTACTTCGGGTTCCTCATCCCGATCCTGAAGGTGCGGTTCGAGTTCCCGTATGTGCTCTATCAAGGCTTGACCATGTACCTGCTGCTGGCCATCGGCTGGCACGGCGGCGAAGAGCTGGCCAAGATCCCGCCATCCAGCATCGCTAACATCGTGGGATTCATGGCGTTGGGCTTCGTGCTCAACTTCCTGATCGGCGGCCTCGCTTATCTTCTGCTGAGTTGGCTGACGAGCCTTCGAAGAATCGACCGGGCAACGGTCGCCGGGTATTACGGGTCAGACTCCGCAGGAACCTTTGCCACCTGCGTGGCCGTCCTGGCCGCCATTAACCTCGCGGCCAACGCCTATATGCCGGTGATGCTGGCCGTCATGGAGGTTCCGGGGTGCTTGGTGGCGTTGTACCTGGTGGCGCGACTGCGGCACCGCGGGCTTAGCGAAGCCGGCTACATGCCCGACGAGGACGGCTACGTCCCGCCGGTCAAGGTTGGGGTCGGTCCCGGCACGGCAGCAAAGCCTCCAAACGGCGGAAGCCTCGAGAGCGAGCACGATCGCGGTGTCGAGCAGGAGATGGAGCTCTCGCTGGAGAAGCTGGAACATCCGAACTGGGAGCCCGACCATGTTCCAGCTATCGGTAAGGCCAAGAGGATGCCCATTTTCTCTCGTGAGCTCCTGCAGGAAGTCTTCCTGAACCCTGGGCTCGTCCTGCTCTTCGGCGGCATCATCATCGGCCTCATCAGTGGCCTGCAGGGCCAGAAGGTCGTTGCAGACGACGACAGGTTCTTCGTGTTGGCGTTCCAGGGCGTGCTCTGCCTGTTCCTGCTCGAGATGGGCATGACGGCGTCCCGCAAGCTGAAAGACCTTCGCACGGCGGGCCCCGGTTTCATCTTCTTCGCTCTGCTGGCGCCGAATATCTTTGCACCGCTTGGGATAATCGTCGCCCACGCCTACGCCTCCCTGACGCACACCGACTTCAAACCGGGTACCTACGTGCTATTCGCGGTACTCTGCGGCGCGGCGTCCTACATCGCCGTTCCGGCGGTGCAACGGCTGGCTATCCCCGAAGCCAGCCCAACCCTGCCGTTGGCCGCCTCGCTGGGTTTGACGTTCTCGTATAACGTCACGATCGGAATCCCGCTCTATATCGAGCTCAACCGCCTATTCACACATTGGTTTTGACGCTCGAAAAGGGACTACCCCAGTAGCGTTCGCACAACCGCGTCGGCCAGTAGCCGTCCGCGGGGGGTGAGGATGAGTCGGTCGCCGTCGGATACCAACAATCCGTCGGCGACCACTTCCTCGGCGCGTTCGCGTTCGGCGACACCCAGCCGGTCGAGTGGAAGCCCTTGGCGCAGCCGAGTTTTCAGCAGCACGTCTTCGGTATGCAGGGCACCGGCGTCGAGTTGCTCGAAGCCCGCGACCGGCAACGCGGCACTAGCCAGCACCTCGGCGTAGGCGTTGGGGTGCTTGACATTCCACCAGCGCGTGGCGCCGACGTAACCGTGCGCACCCGGTCCGGCGCCCCACCACTGCCCGCCGTCCCAATAACCGAGGTTGTGCCGGCACTCCCCGCCCGGGCGCGACCAGTTGGACACCTCATACCAGGTCAACCCGGCCGCGGATAACCGTTCGTCGACCAACTCGTAGCGGTGAGCCAGCACGTCGTCGTCGGGTGCGGCCAGCTCGCCGCGGCGGACCCGCCGGGCCAGTGCGGTGCCCTCCTCCACAACCAGGGCATACGCCGACACGTGATCGACGCCGGTTTCGACCGCCGCGTCGACCGAGCGCAGCAGGTCGTCGTCGGACTCCCCCGGGGTTCCATAGATCAGGTCGAGGCTGACGTGTTCGAAACCCTCGTCCATTGCCTCACGCGCCGCGGCCGACGACCGGCCCGGCGAGTGAAACCGGTCGAGGGTGGTCAGGACCCGTGGCGCGACCGACTGCATGCCCAGCGACACCCGCGTGTAACCCGCCGCGCGGATCGCGGCAAAGAACTCCGGCCAGGTCGACTCGGGATTGGCCTCGGTGGTGACCTCGGCATCCGGTGCCAGCTCGAAGTGCTGCCGCACCATATCGAGCAGCCTGGCCAGCCGCTCCCCGCCCAGTAGCGATGGCGTCCCTCCCCCGACGAACACGGTGCTCACCGTCGGTGCGTCCAGGCGCGCGGCCGCGAGCTCCAGCTCGGTCCCCAGCGCCAGCAGCCAGGCGTCCGGGTTGACCCCACCCAACTCGGCCGGCGTGTAGGTGTTGAAATCGCAATATCCGCAGCGCGTTATGCAGAACGGGACATGCACGTACATCCCAAACGGATGGCCCGGGGTCAGCTGTATGTCGGGCAGGTCAGCCGATGCCTCGCGAAGGGCCATGCCAAATGATCGCATCGTCGCGCCGCGAGAGTGCAACTGGCAACGCATTGCCCGAGAAGCGCCGTCGGCAGTTGCACTTTCGCGGGAAAAAATCACCGTGAGGACAAATCTGACCTGGTCGCGTGGCTGATCGGCATCCATGGCAGAATGGCAGCGTGACCGTCGCCAAGTCGAACTCGCGCGTTGCGCTGGTGGAGCGTCGGCATATCGATCTCAAGCGTGTCTGCAGCTGTAGCTGTCCGTCTTGATGTCGTAGACCCAGCCCACCGCTACTTTCAGCTGGCCGCCGGATCTGCGCCGCCCGGAATAGAACCGGCGTGTTGCGCGTCCAAGCTGGCGATGTTCGCAAAGGAGAACCGCCGAATGACCACAGCCCGCCCGGGAAAGGCTCGCAGTGAGGGCCAGTGGGCGCTGGGGGATCGCGAGCCGTTGAATCCCAACGAAGAGTTCAAGCAGGCCGGCCCCCCGCTCGAAGTGCGGGAACGCATCGAAAAGGTGTACGCCAAGCAGGGCTTCGACAGCATCGATAAAAACGACCTGCGGGGCCGCATGCGCTGGTGGGGCCTGTACACCCAGCGCGAACAGGGATACGACGGCAGCTTCACCGGTGACGAGAACATCGACCTGCTCGAGGCCGAATACTTCATGATGCGGGTGCGCTGCGACGGTGGCGCACTCTCAGCAGCCGCGCTCCGGACGCTCGGTGAGATCTCGACCGAGTTCGCCCGAGACACCGCCGACATCTCCGATCGCCAGAACGTGCAATACCACTGGATCCGGATCGAAGACGTGCCCGAGATCTGGCGGCGCCTGGACCAGGTCGGACTGCACACCACCGAGGCATGCGGCGACTGCCCTCGCGTAGTGCTCGGTTCGCCGCTGGCCGGCGAGTCGCTCGACGAGGTGCTCGACCCAACGTGGGCGATCGACGAGATCGTGCGCCGCTACATTGGTCTCCCCGAGTTCGCCGACCTGCCGCGCAAGTACAAGACCGCCATTTCGGGTCTGCAGGACGTCGTGCACGAGGTCAACGACATCGCGTTCATCGGCGTCAACCATCCCGAGCACGGGCCCGGCCTGGACCTCTGGGTCGGTGGCGGCCTGTCGACCAACCCGATGCTTGGCCAGCGGGTCGGTGCGTGGGTGCCTCTGGAAGAGGTGCCCGAGGTGTGGGCGGCGGTGACCTCGATATTCCGTGACTACGGCTACCGGCGGCTGCGGGCCAAGGCGCGGCTGAAGTTCCTGATCAAGGACTGGGGCATTGAGAAGTTCCGCGAGGTTCTCGAACAGGAGTACCTCAAGCGTCCGCTCATCGACGGCCCGGCGCCTGAGCCGGTCAAGCATCCGATCGATCACGTCGGCGTGCAGCGGCTGAAGAACGGGCTCAACGCCGTCGGGGTGGCCCCGATCGCGGGGCGGGTGTCCGGCAGCATTCTCACGGCGGTGGCTGACCTGGCGCAGCAAGCGGGCTCGGATCGGATCCGGTTCACCCCCTACCAGAAGCTGGTCATTCTCGACATAGCCGACGACAAGCTCGACGACCTGACCACCAGCCTGGATGCGCTGGGGCTGCAAACGCGGCCATCGCATTGGCGCCGGAACCTGATGGCGTGCAGCGGAATTGAATTCTGCAAATTGTCATTCGCCGAAACACGGGTCAGGGCACAATCTTTGGTTCCCGAGCTGGAGCGCCGGCTCGAGGACATCAACTCGGTGCTTGACGTGCCGATCACCGTCAACATCAACGGCTGCCCGAACTCGTGCGCGCGAATTCAAATCGCCGACATCGGCTTCAAGGGCCAGATGGTCGACGACGGTGAAGGCGGCACGGTCGAGGGCTTCCAGGTGCACCTGGGCGGCAGCCTCGGCCTGGACAGCGGTTTCGGCCGAAAGCTGCGTCAGCACAAGGTGACCAGCGACGAGCTGGGCGACTATATCGATCGCGTGGCGCGCAACTTCGTCAAACACCGCACCGAAGGTGAACGGTTCGCGCAGTGGGCTATCCGCGCTGATGAAGGAGACCTGCGATGAGCATCGAAGCAATCACGCCGACCGAGGCCGAGCTGCGTGAGTTGGCGACCCGCGGCAACTCGGAACTCGAGGGCGCCAGCGCCTCCGAGCTCCTCCGGTGGACCGACGAGAACTTCGGCGGCGTCAACGGACCCCGCGGGGGGGCCACCTGCCAATACGTGGTTGCCTCCAACATGCAGGACGGCGTGCTTGTCGACCTGGCGTCCCAGGTGCGGCCGGGCGTACCGGTGCTGTTCCTGGACACCGGCTACCACTTCGTGGAAACCATCGGCACCAGGGATGCCATCGAGTCCGTCTACGACATCCGGGTGCTCAACGTCACCCCGGAACGCACCGTGGCCGAGCAGGACAATCTGCTGGGCAAAGACCTGTTCTCCCGCGACCCGGGCGAGTGCTGCCGACAACGCAAGGTGCTGCCGCTGGGCAAGTCGCTGGCCGGTTACTCGGCTTGGGTGACGGGGCTACGCCGGGTCGAGGCACCGACCCGCGCCAACGCCCCGCTCATCAGCTTCGACGAGGCGTTCAAGCTGGTGAAGATCAACCCGCTGGCCACGTGGAGCGATCAGGACATGCAGGACTACATCGCCGAGCACGACGTTTTGGTGAATCCGCTTGTCTATGAGGGCTATCCGTCGATCGGCTGCGCGCCCTGCACGACCAGGCCCGTCGAGGGCGCCGACGCACGCAGCGGGCGCTGGCAGGGACTGAACAAAACCGAATGCGGGCTGCACGCCTCGTGACTGCGCTGGTGCTGACCGCGCACGGAAGTGCGGACCCAGGGTCGGCGACCAACGCGCAGGCGGTCGCCGCGCGGATGCGGCGTATACGGCCCGGCCTCGACGTGCGGGTCGCGTTCTGCGAGATCCACAGACCGAACCTGATCGACGTGCTCGACGGGTGTTCCGGCGAGGCGGTCGTGACTCCCCTGCTGCTGGCGGACGCCTACCATGCCCGCGTCGATATCCCCGCCCAGATCGCGCGGTGCGGCGCCAGTCACCGTGTGCGACAGGCCGAAACGCTCGGCGAAGACGCCCGTCTGGTTTCTGTGCTGGGTGAGCGACTGACCGAGTTGGGGGTTTCCCGGCTCGACGACACGCTCGGTGTGCTCGTGGTGGCGGTCGGCTCGTCGGATGCCGCGGCCAATGCCCGCACCGCCGCGGTCGCGCCGCAGCTCGCCATCGGTACACACTGGGCAGCCGTGACGACCGCGTTCGCCACCCGGCAGGAACCGTCGCTGGCCGAAGCCGCCAACGGGTTGCGTCGCCGGGGCGCGCGTCGGGTAGTCATCGCGCCGTGGTTTCTGGCGCCGGGGCGACTACCGGACCGGGTGCGCCGATTCGCCGAGGACGCCGGGATCGCCATGGCGGCCCCCCTCGGACCGCACCGGCTGGTCGCGGAGACCGTGCTGGACCGCTTCGACGAAGCGACTGCCCAGCGCGCCGCAGCCTGAGCGCGGCAACCGGTCAGTTTGAATCTTTGAGATATATGTTGGCTTAAAAAGATTTTCGAACATCCGGCCATCGAAGCGGGATCCTGCTCAGCACAACAGCCTCGTCAGCTTCGCACCGCCGAACCCGCTCGATGGTTCCAGGCGTTGTTGGGATCGGTAGCTAACTTCCCCTGGTGTACTTGCCACAACAACGCTCGTTCGGATTGATAATTCGAACCCAGCACGCTCATAGCTCCGTCTCATCAGCGGCGTGTTGAGTCAGGGCGTTGCTGGTCGGCGATCCTCGGGCGGTCGCCACGTCGTTCGGAGGTCGGAATGTCCTTGGTATTCGCGGAACCGGAATACGTGACGGCGGCGGCGACGGATTTGGCCAACGTCGCCTCGACGATCAGCTCGGCCAACGCAATGGCGGTGGCCCCGACGACGGGGGTGCTGGCCGCGGGCGCCGATGAGGTGTCCACGGCCCTCGCGACGATGTTCAGTGCACACGCGCAGGCCTATCAGGCGCTCAGTGCCCAAGCGGCGGCTTTTCATCAGCAGTTTGTCCAGCTCCTGAATGCGGGCTCCGCTTCGTACGCCAGCGCCGAGGCCACTAACGCCCAGCAGGTTGCGCAAAATGACATTAATGCGCCGTTCGAAGCGCTGCTGGGGCGCCCGCTGATCGGCAACGGCGCCAACGGCACCAACGGGACGGGCGCCAACGGCCAGAACGGCGGCCTGTTGTGGGGTAACGGCGGCAACGGCGGATCCGGCGGGGCCGGCCAGAACGGCGGCAGCGGCGGCAGCGGCGGGTTCTTGTTCGGCAACGGCGGCATCGGTGGGGCCGGCGGGGCTGTTAAAGCCGGGTTCGCCGGCTACGGCGGCGACGGCGGCAGCGCCGTCGGCCTTTTCGGCAACGGCGGCGCCGGCGGAATCGGTGGGGCCGCTACCAGTGGCGGCGTCGCCGGCGACGGCGGCTTCGGCGGCAGCGGCGGCGTGCTTACCGGCAACGGCGGCATCGGCGGGGCCGGTGGAGAGGGCTTCGTCGCCGGCTGGGGCGGTGAAGGCGGCGACGGCCTCGGCGTGCTCTACGGCCTGGGCGGCGCCGGCGGCGCCGGCGGGGCCCTCGACGGCAACGGGGTCGCCGGCGCCGGCGGGGACGGCGGCAGCGGCAACTTCCTCTTCAATATGTTCAGCACGGGAGCCAACGGCGGCGCCGGCGGGTCGGCCCACGGTTTCAATAACATTGGCGGCCAGGGCGGCCAGGGCGGTGGAGGCGACGGACTCATCTTCGGAACCGGCGGCAACGGTGGTGCCGGTGGAGCCAACCTCACGGACGGAACGGGCGGGGTCGGCGGATACGGCGGCATGGGCGGCATCTTCGCCGGTATCGGCGGCGTCGGCGGTGAGGGTGGCGCGTCCCAGGCCGGCGGCACGGGCGGGGTCGGCGGGCTCGGCGGCCTCGGTGGTGTGTTCTTGGGCGTTGGTGGCGCCGGCGGCGACGGGTTCGGCGCGGCCGACTTGGCTTTCGGAGGCAATGGCGCCCAGGGCGGCTACGGCTCCATCTTCTTCGGCATCGGCGGCGCCGGTGGCAATGGCGGCATAGGGATGACCCCGGGCGTTGGCGCTCAGGGCGGCTTCGGCTCTCTATACCTCTTCGGCCCGAACGGGCAGCCCGGGTTGACGCCGAGTTAAGCTCGCCGCCAACGGATTACGCCTGGATTAGGCCCGGATTAAGCAGAAGTCAGCGTGGGCTGATCGCCCGCGCTACCGGGGACGGTCACGTCGTCGCGGAGCGTCGGCACCCGGGTGGCCCGCACGTAGACGGTGTCGCCCTCTTGCAAGTTCAGCGCCTCGGCGTCGCCTCGGGTGATCTGGGCGATGAAAGGGCCCCCATTGGCTGCGCTGGTCAACTCCACGCGGACCTCGAACCCCAGCACCACTACCCGGTCGACGGTGGCGCGCACCACCCCGATGGACTCCGCGGTGCCGTCGCCGCCCGCGACCGCCAATTCGGGATTGCGGCCGACCCGGATGTCGTGCGGTCGGACCAATGCCCCGTTCAGCGCGGAAACCGCACCCAGGAACGACATCACGAACGCGTTGGCCGGGGTGTCGTAGACATCCGTCGGGGATCCGACCTGCTCGATGCGTCCCTTGTTGAGCACGGCGATCCGGTCGGCCACGTCGAGTGCCTCGGCCTGGTCGTGGGTGACCAGCACGGTGGTGACATGGACTTCGTCGTGTAGGCGCCGCAGCCAGGCCCGCAGATCTTCGCGGACCTTGGCGTCCAGTGCGCCGAACGGCTCGTCGAGCAGCAGCACTTGCGGGTCGACCGCCAGCGCGCGGGCCAGTGCCATTCGCTGTCGTTGACCACCGGAGAGCTGGTTGGGATAGCGGCCATGAAACCCACTCAGTCCCACCACTTCCAGCAAGTGGTCGACCTTCTCTTTGATCTCGGCCTTGGGCCGCTTGCGGATCTTCAGCCCG
>Ga0182013_10005366_pt1 | contig 14921 bp, 10 predicted proteins | sample 612S2MmetaG_FD_120487 | JGI IMG/M metagenome (GOLD analysis project Ga0182013, IMG submission 120487) | Permafrost microbial communities from Stordalen Mire, Sweden - 612S2M metaG | ecosystem: Environmental > Terrestrial > Soil > Wetlands > Permafrost | place: Sweden: Stordalen | collected... | reverse complement strand
TCAGCGAAGCCTTGGCCCACTCGATCTCACCGGCCAGATCCCGCACATCGTCGGTGCTGACGTTCATCCTGCTGCGGCTGGCCGCCCTGGCCACGACCGCGAACTTGCTGTCCAGCAGCTGCCAGCCAGTGTCGCCGATCACCCGCGGCCAGAAATACCGCAGCTGACGATGGGCGGCCGCGTGAAACGTCAGGGCCTGCACCGCCCCGACGCCGCAACCGGCCCGCGCGGAGGCATCGAGCGCCCGCAGCCGGGACCGCATCTCACCGGCCGCACGCTGGGTGAATGTGACCGCCAGCACCTGCCCGGCAGCGACATGACCATTCGCGACCAGCTGGGCGATCCGATGAGTGATGGTGCGAGTCTTTCCTGTGCCGGCGCCGGCAAGCACACACACGGGGCCGCGCCGAGCCAGCACGGCTTCGCGCTGCTCGTCGTCCAGCCCGGCGGTCAAAGGATCAGCGACCATCGGCATACCGTCCATCTTGGCAGCGGCGGCCGACAAACCGCGCGCAGCGCCACACCTGAATTGCCCAGCTCCTCAACAACCCGCTATGCGGGTTGCATCGTCGCCGGGCTACGTTATCGAGCCATGACCACTGCAGCATTGACCATCTACACGACATCATGGTGTGGCTATTGCCACAGGCTCATGACGGTGCTCAAGTCCAACGGAATCCCCTACGAAGCGGTCGACATCGAACAGGACCCGGCGGCCGCCGAATTCGTCGCCACGGCTAACGGCGGCAACCGCACGGTTCCGACCGTAAAGTTCGCTGACGGGTCGACGCTGACCAATCCGAGCGCCGCCGACGTCAAAGCGAAGCTGGCGCAGGTCGCGGGGTAGGGCCTCAGTCGAGCGCCGCCCAGGACTCGATGATTACGCGGGCGATCGAGATCGAGCCGGGCAGCAGCAATTTCGACGATGCCGCACTTGTCCAATCGCCGGCGTCAAGGGCGGTGCGCACCTCGTCGCGGGTGAACCACGCCGCCTCGGCGATCTCACCATCGTTGAACGAAAACTCCACGTCCGGGTCGCCCAGCGCGTGGAAGCCGACCATCAACGAACGCGGAAACGGCCACGGCTGGCTGCCCAGGTAACGCACGTCCCGCACGGTCAGGCCGATTTCCTCGCGGATCTCCCGGACAGCGCAGACTTCGAAAGACTCGCCGGCCTCGACGAACCCGGCCAGCAGCGAGAACATCCGCTCGGGCCACACGGCTTGGCGAGCCAGCACCGCGCGATCGCCGCCGTCGTGAACCAGACAGATCACCGCCGGGTCGATGCGTGGGAACTCCTCGTGACCGTTGAGCGGGTTGACGCGTGACCAGCCGGCCCTGGCCTGTTTGGTCGGCGAGCCGTCCACCGCGCTAAACCGTGCGCTGTCATGCCAATTCAGCAACGCAGTGGCCGACGACACCAGTTGGCTGCTGGTGTCGTCGAGGACCGGGCCAAGACTGCGCAGATTCAGCACCTCGGCTTGAACGCCGGGATCTTCAGGCGCTTCCAGCGCACCCCGGATTGCCCAGACGTGGCGGCCGCCCTCGATACGGCCAAGGAAGACCGCGTCCGGCGGCGGCGTATCGGCCAGCGCGGCGGCGGTGCCGAGAACCACCCTGCCATCGGCGACTAGCACCTGATTGCGCGAATCCACCCGCAGTAGAGCCGCTTCCGCCCATCCCGCGGTGGCCGCCTCGACATCGGTGCGCAGTTGATCGGCCCTGTCGGCGCCAACTCGCGAAAGCAGCGGAACATTTCGAAGCTGGAAATCCACTAGTGACCCGCGTTTCGGATGTACAGCAGACGGTCAGTCGCCTCGACGGCGTCGACTTCAGGTGCGCCAATCCGCAGCAGGTGGCCGTCACGCACCACGCCGAGCACGATGTCGCTCAGGTGCCGCGGTGAGCCACCGACTTCAGACGGCTCCACCTCGCGTTCGGCGATGGCCAGCCCGGTGTCGGGGGTCAGCAGATCTTCGATCATCTCCACGACGCTGGGCGCGGTGGTGGCCAGGCCGAGCAGCCGGCCGGCGGTCTCCGAGGAAACCACCACCGCGTCCGCTCCGGACTGCCGCAACAGGTGTGAGTTCTCGGATTCCCGGATCGCCGCCACGATCCTGGCCTTCGGCGCGAGCTCTCGTGCTGTCAGTGTCACCAGCACGGCGGTGTCGTCGCGGTTTGTGGCGACGATGATCGAGGACGCGTGCTGGGCCCCGGCCAACCGCAGGACGTCGGATTTGGTGGCGTCACCGTGCACGGTGACCAGCCCGGCGGTCGCGGCATGTTCGAGGGCACTCCGGTCGGTGTCGACCACGACGATCTCGCCCTGGGCGTCCTCATCACTAAGCCTGGCGGCGACCGCCCTTTTGCCCTTGGTGCCGTAGCCAATCACGACGGTGTGGTTGCGCACTTTGTTCCTCCAACGCTGGATCTTCCACCCTTGCCTGGATCGCTCGGAGAGCACCTCGAGCGTCGTGCCGACCAGCACGACCAAAAACGCGATCCGCAGCGGCGTGAACACCAGTGTGTTGATCAAACGCGCAGCCTCGGTATAAGGGGTGATGTCGCCGTAGCCGGTCGTCGACAGCGACACCGCCGCGAAGTAAAGGCAATCCAGGAATGTCAGCTGTTCGCCACGCACATCGCGATACCCGCTTCGGTCCAGGTAGACGACCAAAGTGGCGGCGAACAACAGCACCAACGCGATAGCCAACCGGCTCGTGATGACGCGGCCGGGGCTGCCGCGCTCTTCGGGGATGCGTAGCACGCCAACCAACAGGTGACCGGGCTGGGCGGTCAGCGTCTCATCGAGATCCCCCAGCCGCTGAGACCTATCCTTGCGCACAGCGGTCCGTCATCGAACACCACCGCACGGCACACGCACGCCTCAAATGTAACCACGACCGCCGGTTGGCAGATACTCGATCGCATCAGACCGCGACATCGTGGCCTGCGCGGGAGTCGGCGAGCAATCCGGCCAGCTCGGTGGAATCGGGCAATTCATCGGGTGCAACGGTGGCGCCGGTGCGCACGTAATGGAACGCGGTGCGCACCGACGATTCGGGGCACCCAGACAAAGCGGCCCACGCCAGGCGATAGACAGCGAGCTGGACCGCGGCCTGCCGGATGGCTTCGGGCCCGCGCGGCGGTTGGCCAGTCTTCCAATCCACGATGGTCACCCCGCCGCCGGGGTCGGCGAACACCGCGTCAATGCGACCGCGAACGACGGTGTCGCCGATCGGCATTTCGAACGGCACCTCGATGGCCACGGGTGTGCGCGCCGCCCACGGCGACCCGGCGAACGCCGTCTGCAACGCGGCCAACTCGCGGGTGTCACCGACGCCGGAGTCCGCTGCACCCGGCAAGTCAGCGAGATCGAACAGCCACTCTGCGCCATAGAATTTCTGAACCCAGGCATGGAATGCATTGCCCAGCAATGCATGCGGATCTGGACGTGTCGGCAGGCGATGCATCAGTCGCTGTGCCGCGCCCACCGGGTCGCGGGCCAATTCCACCAGACCGCTCACCGACAACTGACCGGGGAAGATGCGGGCCGGCGGTCGCCCGGCGCGGGCACGCTCGGCCAGTAGCGCGTCAACGTCGGCGGCCCAGCCCTCGACGTCGGTGCCGGCCGCAACGGTGTCGACCGACATCGCTTGCGCCACCAGCACCGCCCCGCGATAAACGTCACCGCGGCGGTCGGCCAATGGATCGGCGGGCCAAATCGCCTCGACAACATTGTTGTGCAATGGGTTTCGCTCACCGTCGGCCGGTTCGGGCGCCCAGGACTCCACTACCCCGCACGGATCACCCGCCTCGGCCGAACGGTCGATGACGTCCTTGAGCTCGCATAAGAAATCCGAGGGTCCCCGCGGTTTGATCCCGGTAGAACCCCAGTGGTGCCCGGAAACCAGCAGGGTATCCTCAGCGCGGGTGATGCCGACGTACAACAGTCGGCGCTCCTCGTCGACACGGCGCTGATCGAGCTGGCGACGATGCTCGGAGATCGCGTCCGACAGCTGCTTTCGGTTGGTAACAGCCGAGGTGTCCATGACCGGGACGCCGAGCGAACCTGCCCCGGCGCGGTCGCCACGAAGCAGCGGGGGTAGCTCGGAGGCGTCGGTAAGCCAGGTACTGCGCGAGGCGGTCGACGGAAATGTTCCGCCCGACAGGTGTGCGACCGCCACCACCTGCCATTCCAAGCCCTTCGCGGAGTGCACGGTGAGTACCTGGACCCGCTCTCGAGAGACTGCCAACGACGCCGGCGGCAAGCCATTTTCAACCACCTCGGCCGCATCCAGGTAGGCCAGCAGTCCCGGTACCGACGTCGCGGCAGTCGCGGCGGTCGCGCTGGTCCGGTCGGCGTAGCCGGCGACGACGTCAGCGAACGCGTCGAGATTCTCGGCGCCGGCCCACGCGCCCGGAGCCGGAAGCGATGGGGCTAGTGCCGAGGCTGAAGCCCGGACTTCGCAGTCGACACCCAGTACGCGGCGCACCTCGGCGACCAGGTCGGGCAGGGAATGGTTGAGGTGCCCGCGCAGGGCGTTCAGTTCTGCGGACAGCGCGCTGATGCGCTCATATCCCGCAACCGAATACGAGTCGGCCTTGCCGGGGTCGGCAATCGCATCGGCCAGGCAGGCGGCGTCGGTGTCCGGGCCGGCCGCCATCGCGATCGACTCGGGCGTGGGTGCCTCGGCCGGACGTTGCGCCCCGCCGAGCAGCTGCGCACGGCGCCACAGCGCGACGATGTCCCGAGCACCGAGCCGCCATCGTGGGCCGGCCAGCACCCGCATCGTCGCCGCCCCGGCCGCTGGGTCGGCGACCAGCCGCAACATGGCCACCATGTCGGCCACCTCGGGGACGGACAACAGCCCGGCCAGTCCGACGACCTCGACCGGGATTCCGCGAGCACGCAATGCGTCGGCGATGGGTGCAGCGTCGGCGTTGCGGCGCACCAGCACCGCGGCGGTCGGCGGGCTGGCGCCTTGGGCCCGGGCCCGCTGGTAATGCCCTTGCAGGTGATCGGCGATCCACTCCCGTTCGGCCTGAACATCCGGGAGCAACGCGCAGCGGACGGTGCCGGGCGCGGCATCCGGGCGCGGGCGTAGCGCGCGCACCGCAACGGATCGTCGCCGCGCTTCCGCTGATACCGCGTTGGCTACCTGCAGGGTGCGCGGCGGGTTGCGCCAGCTGGTCCGCAGTTCCAGGACCGGTGCGGGGCTGCCGTCGGACCGGGGGAAGTCCGTACTGAACCGCGGCAAATTGGTCGCCGAGGCGCCGCGCCAGCCGTAGATCGATTGAATCGGGTCGCCGACGGCCGTAAGCGCCAAGCCGTCATCGACGCCACCCCCGAACAATGACGACAACGCGACGCGCTGGGCATGGCCGGTGTCCTGGTACTCGTCGAGCAACACGACGCGGTAGCGCTTCCGCAGGTCTGCGCCGACCTGCGGGAAGGTGGCCGCCAGCCGCGCTGCGGATGCCATTTGCATGCCGAAGTCCATCACCTTCGCCGTGCGCAGGCGCTCACCCAACGCATCGAGTAGCGGCACCAGCTCGGCACGCTCGGTCTGGGTGGCCAGCAGCCGCAATAGCCACTGGCTGGGACCGCGGTCGCGCTGGTAGGGGCCTGCCGGCAGCCCGTGAACCAGCCGTTCCAGCTCCACGTAGGTATCGCGGAGCTGACCGGTGTCGACCAGGTGCTCGGCAAGCTGCCCCCACAACCGCAGCACCATCGAGGTGACCGCCGCCGGGGTCTTGTCGGTGCTCAGCTCCCCGTTGTACCGAGTCACGACGTCGAAGGCCAGCTGCCAGAGCTCGGTCTCACTGAGCAATCGGGTGTCCGGCTCTACCGGTAACAACAGGCCATGCTCCCGGAGCAACGAGCCCGCGAAGGCGTGGTAGGTGCTGACCACCGGCTCGCCGGCCGGTTCCACCGCTGCGGGCCCGCCGGGGCGGCCCAGGTCCAGGCCGACGCCGGCCAACCGGGCCAGCCGGGATCTGACGCGCCGCAGCAGCTGCCCGGCCGCCTTGCGGGTGAACGTCAATCCGAGGACCTGGCCCGGTTCGGCGTAGCCGTTGGCGACCAACCACACCACTCGCGCGGCCATCGTCTCGGTTTTACCGGCGCCGGCCCCAGCAATGACGACCAGCGGGCCCGGCGGCGCGGCGATGACGGCTTCTTGCTCGGCCGTGGGCGGGAAAATCCCTAGTTTGCAGGCTAATTCAGCGGGGCTGTACCGCACAGGCATCAGGGTCAAGGTGCTGACCCTTCGGCTGACCCGCTGACGTGAGCAGGGCAAGACGGCCGTATGGGGCAGTGCGCGCAACCGTCGTTGCGCCGGGCGATGAACTGCGGCCCGGCTGTCGCGCCGGCCGCCTGCCGGACCAGCCTGCGCCATTCGTCCCGCGCGCCCGGTGTCAGTGGATCCTGCTCGCGTTCGGTGGCGCCGGCGGCCCCGGTCTTGCCGATGTAGACCAGGCGGGCGCCGCCGGGCTCCGCAGCGGCGGGGCCGTCCGGCAACATTCCTTCGGCCACCGCCAGCTGGTACATCGCGAGCTGCGCGTGTTGTTGGGCGTCGTCCTTGCTGACCGGCGTTTTGCCGGTCTTGATGTCGACGATCACCAGCCGGTCGGCGCCGTCTCGTTCCAACCGGTCGACGCGACCGCGCAGCCGAATTTCACCGACCCGATCCTCACCGTCGTGTGGGTTCCTATCGTCGTGTTGGTTCCTAAGGACTCCGTCGACGTCGACCTCGACGCCAACCTCGGTCAGTTCGCTTCGGGTTTGCGCGCGCCACTCGGCGAACGCCTCAATCATGGCGCGATGCCGTGCCAGCTCGTTGGCCGAGTGCCACCTGGCATCGAAGGGCAGATGCTCCCAGGCGCGGTCCAGCCCGGCCAGCAGTTGCGATTCGGTTTTACCCGGTTCGGCGATCAGCGCATGCAGCACCGAGCCAATCGTTGAGCGCAGATCACGCGCGTTTGTTCCACCGTGCCGTTCGGCCAGCCAGCGCAGCGGGCAGTCGTTCAGTGTCTGCAGGGTCGATGGGGTGAGCGCGACGGGATCGCCCGCTTCGCACAGTGGCTCACTGGTGCTGAGCGGGATGAGCCCATGCCATCCGGCCGGGTCCGCCCCCGGCACACCGGCATTCGCCAGCCGGGCCAATTGTGTTGCTGCACAAGAGCGCACCGAATCGTCGACGGCGCCGTCCGGCGCACATACCACACCGCGCAGCCGGCCCACCACCGCCGCGGTCGATAGCACGCGTGGCGCTGATATCGGTTGCACCGCAATGGGATCACTTTCGTCGGTGCCCCACTGCGCGATCTCGAAGAAGAACGCCGAGGGCAACGTAGCCTCCATGCTCGCACCACCGGTCTCGCTGTCCACGGCGGTCACCAACAACCCGCGCCGGGCCCGGCCCATCGCAGCTACCAGCAGTCGGCGCTCTTCGGCGAGCAGCGGCGCACGGACCGAAGCATCCTCGGTAACACCGCCCAGCACATCGAGTAGCCGCTGCGTGGCAAGCACCCCGCCGCGTGGAATCGTGTTGGGCCACAAACCGTCCTGCAACCCGGCGATCACCACAAAATCCCATTCATGCCCCAGTGCGGCGTGTGCGCTGAGCACCCTGACCTGCCCAGTCTCGGCGGTGGGCTCAGGATTGACGCCGGGCAACTGCAGCGCGGCCACGTGTTCCACGAGGCCGCGCAGCGACGCACCCGACGTGCGAGACACATAATCATCGGTGACGCGGAATAACTCGGTCGCAGTGTCCAGATCCCTGCTGGCCTGAGCGCCGGCCGGGCCACCGCGCTCGCTGGCCGCCAGCCATCGACGCTGCAGACCGGACCGATGCCAAGCCGCCCACAGGGTGTAGCGCGGATCCTGACCAGCGCGGTCGCTGCGGGCGGCCGCATCCAGCACCGCGCGGACTCGCTGCAGCGAGCGAGATTGCGCGCCGGATAGTGAGATGCCGCCGGAGAGCGCTGGCACCAGCAGATCGCCGGAATTCTTCGACGCACCATCGGGTACGGCGCGCCGCAGTGTTCGGCGCAGCTGCCGAAGCGAGACGGGGTCGACGCGACCGATGGGCCCAGTCAGCAGTGCCAGCGCCCGCTGGCCGTCCAGCCCGTCAGCCGTGGCGGCCAGTACCGTGAGCAGCGCCCGCGCCGCGGGTTCCTCGGCCAGCGACAAACCGGCCGCCGGCACAGCCACCGGAACCCCGGCGGCAGCCAACGCGCGGGGTAATAGCGCGGCGGCCCGCGGAACCGACCTGACGATCACCGCCATCTGTGACCAGGGCACCCCGTCGACAAGGTTTGCACGCCGCAGCGCGTCGGCGATCAGCGCCGCCTCGGCGTGCGCCGTAGCGGCCACGCGGACCGTCACCGATCCCTCTTCGGCGCCGGTGCCGTCGATCTGCCTGCCGGCACTGCTGCCGGGCAGCCGCCGTGCGATGCCGGTGATGGCGCGGGCCACCGCGGGTGCGCAGCGGTGCGACACTGTCAGCGTCACCGACGGGGAGTCGTCGGCCAACAACCCGGCGGCGTCGCCCCCTCGGAATCCGAACACCGCCTGGTTGGGGTCACCGGCGACAACAGCCCGTTCGGTTCCCGCGGCCAGCACCCGGACCAGGCGCGTTGCCTGCGGGTCGAGTTGCTGGGCGTCGTCTATCAACACGACGCGGATCCGGGCGCGTTCTGCAGCCAGCAACTCAGGATCGACCGCGAAAGCTTCCAAAGCCGCGCCCACGAGCTCAGCTGCGCCCAGCGCCGGCGTCGTCGCCTGCGGCGCTGCCGTCCCAACCGCCGCACGCAACAACATCACTTGCTCGTACTGCCGGGCGAATTGTCCCGCGGCGATCCATTCGGCACGCTTGCTGCGGCGGCCCATCCGCTCCAGCTCGTTCGGGTCCACACCCCGTTCGGCGCAGCGCGCCAGCAGGTTTCGCAGCTCGGTGGCGAAGCCCGCGGTGCTAAGGGCGGGCCACAGGTGCTTGGGCCAGCTTGTGGTGGCGCGCGGTCCGTCTTCGAGGTCGCCGGCCAGCAGTTCCCGGATGATCGCATCCTGTTCGGCGCTGGTGATCAGCCGCGGAGGCGCATCCCCGGCACGCTCGGCGGCCCGCCGCAAGACCGCGTAGGCGTAGCCGTGCACGGTACGCACCAATGGCTCGCGGATCGCGATGCGGCAGAGACCACCCGCACCCGACCCCAACAGCGCCTTGGTGAGTGTGCTGCGTGCACGCATCCCGAGACGGCCGGAACCAGTAAGCAGCAGAACCGATTCCGGATCGACACCGGCTCTGATTCGAGCGACGGCAGCGTCGATCAGCAGGCTGCTTTTCCCGGTGCCGGGGCCGCCCAGCACACGCAGCATGCCGCGCGCGCCAGACTGCAGGACAGCACCCGCCTCGGCGCCCCAGGTGTACGACATAGGGGCATGAGACCACAGGGGTCCGACAAGTCGGATTGGCCTGGCATCATCGACGGGTGTCCGCCGACCTGCACGTGCACCGCTTTGGGCCGTCCGGCCCTGTTCGAGTCCTTCTCCTGCACGGGCTGACCGGCCACGGGCGGCGCTGGCGACAGCTGACCACTTATCTGCCCGAATTCGCCGTGGCCGCTCCCGACCTACTCGGCCATGGCAGATCATCATGGGCCGCGCCGTGGACCATCGACGCTAACGTGTCGGCAATGGCAGCACTGCTCGACAACGAAGCCGATGCCCCGGTGCTGGTCGTTGGGCACTCCTTCGGCGGCGCGATCGCCATGCACCTGGCGGCGGCTCGCCCGGACCAAGTGGCCGCACTGCTGCTGCTCGACCCCGCAGTGGGCTTGGACGGTAACTGGACGCGCCAGATTGCCGACGCCATGCTGTCCTCGCCCGACTACCCGGATGCGGCCGAGGCCCGCGCCGAAAAAGCCTCCGGCTCCTGGGCTGATGTGGACCCCGCGGAGCTCGACGCCGATCTCGATGAGCACCTGATCAAACTGCCAAGCGGGCGATACGGCTGGCGGATCAGCCTGCCGGCGATGATGTCCTATTGGAGTGAATTGGCCCGCGACACAGTGCTACCGCCTGCGGGAACCGTGACGACGCTGGTGCGTGCGACGCGGACCTCGCCGCCTTATGTCACCGACCGGCTGGTAAAGCCGCTTCAGCAGCGCCTGGGGCCCGACTTTGAACTGCTCGATTTCGACTGCCAGCACATGGTTTCCGAGACCAGGCCCGCTGACGTCGCCGCTCTGGTCCGTAAGCTGCTCAAAGCGAGCTGATCGTGGCTCCGGTGAGCGACGAGCAAGTCGAGCGGGTGCGCGCGCTGGTCGCGGCAATTCCGTCGGGCAAGGTGTCGACCTACGGCGACATCGCCGCCGTCGCAGGGCTTTCCAGTCCACGGATCGTCGGCTGGATCATGCGGACCGATTCCTCCGACCTGCCCTGGCACCGGGTGATCACCGCGTCGGGCCGCCCGGCGTCGCACTTGACCAGCCGCCAGCTGGAACTGCTTCGCGCCGAGGGGGTTCTAGCCGTCGACGGCAGGGTCGCTCTGAGCGAGGTGCGTTACGAGTTCCCGGACGGGGCTTGGAGCACCAGCCGGACCAACGCCGCGGTGCGCGCCAGGCCTGGAAACGACTCGGCGGTCGACCGCGGATGCAGCGCGTGAACCGCCAGCCGAAACATCAATGCGCGCAACAACATCTGCGGCCACTCCGGCAACGCATTCCAGCGTTCGATCAGTCCGTCGTCGGCCTCGCCCCAGGACAGCGCGTCGACGACGACCACGCCTGCCGCCCACGATGCCGGGCGCCAGTACGGCGTGATGTCGGTTATCCCCGGCGGGGCGGTGCCCACGAAAAGGACTGTCCCGTAGAGGTCTCCGTGCACCAGCTGGTTGGGACTCTTGGTCGGCTTACGTAGGCTGGCAAGCTGATTGATCAACTCGACCGACCGCTGGCCGTCCGGCGACGGCGGCGCCATCCGCGCGCCCGGTGGAACCGACTGCAGCGGCCGCTCTTCCCACGCGGCGCGGTCGGCGGCAATGAAGACATCGACGTCCGCCCAAGGCGCCGTTGGCCCCTGGGTCAGGAATCGGGGGCGTTCCAGCTTGCCGGTAGCTTCGTGGAGTCGGACCGCCGCGGAGACGACCTCGTCGTGTCGCGCCTCTGGTATACCGGCGACGAAGGTATCTGCCCGCCACCCGGCGACCACGTAGCGGCCGTCGGTGGAACGGACCGGCCGGGCCAGTCGCACCCCGTCGACGAATAACGTCTCGCGCACCCGGGCGGACCAGGCGGCGCGGGCGTGGTCGGCCACGATCGACAGCACGACCTCGCCGCAGCGCCAGCCGCCTTCCCAGCTGCCGCTCAGGGCGGCGGGCTGCACGCCGGTCAAACCGAACGCCGACAGCACGTGCTCCGGCGGCGGCTCCTTTGTCACGCGGAATAGCCTAATCGGGCGACGATGCGCGTCGGCGCGACGCGCTGAGAAGCCCGACAATCCAGCCACCTCGGGCGACGATGCGCGTCGGCTTAGTACATCACCATGTCGGGCTGCATCTGTTCGGCCCAGGCCACGATCCCGCCCTGCAAGTGCACCGCGTCGGCGAAACCGGCCTTCTTCACGGCGGCCAGCACCTGGGCAGACCGCACGCCCGTCTTGCAATAGAGCACCAGCATGCGGTCCGTGGGCACCTTTGCCAGACCTTGACCTGAATCCATCGACGATTGCGGGATCAGCTGTGCACCGTCGATGTGCACGATGTCCCACTCGACGGGCTCGCGAACGTCGATCAGGGCCAGCTTCTTGCCCGAATCCAACAAATCGCGCAACTCCCGGGGGGTGACGGCGGAACCGCGCGCCGCCTTGGCGGCTTCCTCAGCTGCCAAGCCGGACACCACCCCGCAGAACGCCTCATAGTCGACAAGTTCGGTGATCTTCGGCGCGCACGGGTCCTTGCGGATAGCAATCGTGCGGTAGCTCATTTGAAGCGCGTCGTAGATCATCAGCCGGCCCAGCAGCGTCTCACCCAGCCCGGTGATCAGCTTGATCGCCTCGGTGCCCATCACCGACGCGATCGAGGCGCAGACGATCCCCAGCACGCCGCCTTCGGCACAGGACGGCACCGTCCCGGGTGGCGGCGGTTCCGGGTACAGATCGCGGTAGTTGAGGCCCCGCCCGTCGGGGGCGTCCTCCCAGAACACCGAGACCTGGCCCTCGAATCGGTAGATCGACCCCCAGACGTATGGCTTCCGCGCCAGCACCGCGGCGTCGTTCACTAGATACCGGGTGCCGAAGTTGTCGGTGCCGTCCACGATCAGGTCGTACTCCCTGAACAGGTCGACGGCATTGCCTGCGTCCAAACGGAACTCGTACAACACCACCTCGACCAACGGATTGATCGCCGCTATCGAATCGCGCGCCGACTGAGCCTTTGGTCGTCCGACGTCAGCCACACCGTGAATGATCTGGCGCTGCAGGTTCGACTCGTCAACGACGTCGAAGTCGACGATGCCAATGGTGCCGACGCCGGCGGCAGCCAGGTACAGCAGCGCCGGCGCTCCGAGTCCGCCGGCGCCGATTACCAGCACCCGCGCGTTCTTGAGCCGCCGCTGGCCGTCCGCGCCCAGTCCGGGAATGACGAGATGGCGGCTGTAACGGGCCACCTCTTCGCGGCTCAGTCGGCCCGCGGGCTCAACGAGAGGTGGCAACGATTTCGACACCGAACTCTCCTCGATTGCGGTCCAGGGTCAAGCGATCGGATATGGCCAGGGATTGAATCGGCAGGTCTTCCCATCGCCCTTGACGTATTCGGGGTCGAACTTGGCAGCGTCATCGTTCGACGTGGAAAACGTCTGCTGCATCATCACCGGGGCCAGACCACCCTGCTTGTCGCAGGGCTCGTGGCGCAGATACCCGATGGCGTGGCCGACCTCGTGGTTGACGACGTACTGCCGGTAGGAACCGACGTCGCCTTCGAAGGGAAGGGCTCCGCGCACCCAGCGCGCCTCGTTGATGAAGACCCGCGCTTGCCGTTCCGACCCGTACAACGGGTTGTAGCAGGACGTTTCGAGCCGAAATTCGTAGCCGCACCCCTCGCGCACCGTCACCGGAGACACAAGCGATATCCGGAAGTCGGGTTTGCCGCTGTCGATCCTGATGAACGCGAATTGCGGGTTGTGCGTCCAGCCCTTCGGATTGTCCAACGTCTGGTCAACCATCTGGGCGAATGCGCTGTCACCCCCGAACATCGTGGGATCGAGACCATCTTCGACTTCGATCGTGTACCGGAACACCTTGGCGGTGCCCTGACCGACCTGCGGCGTCGTCCCGGGCACCACATGCCAGCTCTTGTCGCCCGCCTCGGTGAACGGGCCGCCGTCCGGCAGCGTCCCGGCCGGCAGATTCGCGTCGAACGCGGCGAGCCCGCGGGGTGGCGCGTCGATGATCGTGGTACCCACCGCGCCGATCGCAGGCGGCGGCCCCATGGCCTGACCCGCCGCCGGCTTCGCGGCCTGCCCGGTCACCGTCTGATACATCACCACCGCGGTGACAGTGACCAGAACGGGCAGGGCGTACGCGCGCCAACCGTAAGTGGAAACGAAGCGCCCCAGCCAGGATTGTTTGCGCCATCGCTGCGATCGCTCACGGTCGACTCGCGGCCGCCCGACGCCTGGTTCGGTCGGGTCTCGCATGGCCCGCAGTGGTTCCCGCCACTCGTCACGCATTACCGGGACTCGACCGGTGCTAGCCACAGGCCGGTCAGACGTCATTTCCCCAGGATGGCACAGCTGACACCGGGGAGGGCCGCTGGCGCGCCCAACGGGCCGCCCGACACCCTTTCTGCCAGCACCAACGGCGCCGGTGACGACCGCGAATACAGGGCGGGTAGTAATGTCGTGCGATGAGCTGCGCGGCTTGCCCCGCGTAGCCAGCGGCCAACTGCGAACGAATCAGATAAGGACCCGATGAGCGATCTGACCAGGGCGGCGCAGCGCAGTGGCGTCAAACCGGCTGACCGCAGTCGATCGGGAGACGGCATTCCGGCATCGAATCGGCGGGGTAACCGGTTGCCCCGCGACGAACGTCGTGGCCAGTTGCTTGTGGTTGCCAGCGACGTTTTCGTCGACCACGGCTATCACGCCGCCGGGATGGACGAGATCGCCGAACGCGCGGGAGTCAGTAAACCCGTTCTTTATCAACATTTTTCGAGCAAGTTGGAGCTGTACCTGGCAGTCCTCAGTCGACACGTCGACAACCTGGTCTCGGGAGTGCAGCAGGCACTGCGCACAACCACCGATAACCGGCGCCGGTTACACGCGGCGGTCCAGGCGTTCTTCGATTTCATCGAGCACGACAGCCAGGGTTACCGGCTGATCTTCGAGAACGACTACGTCACCGAACCCGAGGTCGCCGCGCAGGTGCGGGTGGCCACCGAATCCTGCATCGATGCTGTGTTCGCCTTAATCAGCGCCGATTCGGGGCTTGACCCGCACCGCGCCCGGATGATCGCGGTGGGCCTGGTAGCGATTAGCGTCGACTCAGCCAGGTACTGGCTGGACTCCGACCGTCCGATTTCCAAATCCGACGCCGTCGAGGGCACCGTGCACTTCGCCTGGGGCGGCCTGTCACACGTGCCGCTTACCCGCTCTTAGCGGCCTTCCCCGCCTTGGCGGCAGCATCCGCTCCGATACCGAAGCCGACCCGGCGGCTGTCGGCGGCGCCGATCTCGACATAGGCGATCTTGGCGTTGTGCACCAGGAACCGCCGGCCCTTCTCGTCGGTCAGGGTGAGCAGACCAGGACCCTCGCCGAGCGCGGCTGTGACGAGTTCTTCGACTTCACCGGGCGTCTGCGCACTGGAGAACACCAGCTCGCGCGGACTGTCCGTGATACCGATCTTGACCTCCACGGTGGCC
>Ga0182013_10005365_pt1 | contig 14923 bp, 13 predicted proteins | sample 612S2MmetaG_FD_120487 | JGI IMG/M metagenome (GOLD analysis project Ga0182013, IMG submission 120487) | Permafrost microbial communities from Stordalen Mire, Sweden - 612S2M metaG | ecosystem: Environmental > Terrestrial > Soil > Wetlands > Permafrost | place: Sweden: Stordalen | collected... | reverse complement strand
TATTCCGCATCGGCCTTCTGATGGCATCGCGCACTGCTTGCCGCGCAGCTCTGCTGGCACTCGTTGTTGCTCTCTGCCTTTGCGGGCAAAGCGCACACGCAGAATGCCGCTGCGACCATCCATATTGAAAAGAAAAGACGTCTTCGAGTTTGCATACACGTTCTCCTTCGAGCTTTGTTTGACGATACGCCGCGCGCCATCCTGGGCGCGTCCCCCTCCGGCTCTGCGCGGGAGGGGATCCGGAATCGCCTTCAAGCGGAATCCGCCGCTTCAATATGGATAAGCGGAAACGCAGGACAAACCGGTTCACGAAATCTCAGATTTCTTTGAAAGATGAATCGCGGCGTTGGCGGGACGAGCGGAGAAATACGGTGTAAGCGATGAATGAGCAGCTTCTACTTTTCGAGGTGCTGCAGCCTTTGACGCCACTCGGCGGCCTTCTCCGGCTGGCCCCAGGCGATATACAGCCGCACCAATCGCTCGCCCGCTTCAGGCAGGTTGGCCTCGACGGAGATCGCGGGACTCAGCTTTTGGAGTCCTTCGTAGCCCGAAATCAGCAGCGGCTCGGCCTCGGCGTATTTTCCCTGGCCGAGCAGAGCCGCGCCGAGCAGGCTTTGCCCATCGAAACGATCCCACATTGGATACCCACGCTCGCTCGTGATTTCGATTGCCTCGCCGAGCAACTTCTCCGCCTCCGCATCCTGTCCCTGCTTGAGGCGCAACCGTGAAAGTCCGATCAGGCAAGATCTTGTGGTGGAATACCCGGGAGTCAAATTCTTACGATTCAGTTCAAGGGCCTTAGAAAGGGTCGTCTCGGCCTCCATGTCCTTCCCTTCATCCTGAAGTAGCACTCCCAATGCGGTCAGTGCGCTGACGGTGTACGAGTGATCAGGTCCAAAAATCTTCTGGAATCCCGTCGCGGCCCCGCGCGCCAGAGGTTCCGCAGCTGCGTACCGTCCCTGATAACGGTAGAGAATCCCCAACCTCTGGATGGCGAGAAGTACTAATGAGCCCTGATGATTCTCTCCGTTCAAGCGCCTATCCGTTTCCAGCACCTTATTAAGAAATGGTTCTGCCTCTGCGAATCTGCCTAACTGAATATAGGCATAACCGAGGCTATAGAAAGGGTTCAATAACCTAATGTTCTCTTCCCCAAATTTACGTTTCGTTGCCGCAAGATGAGTGTTGAGCAGACCGATGGCATCCTCGTATTTTCCCATCGATTGATACAACGTAGCCAGATTGTACATCGTGTCAAGCGTATCCGGATGATCCAGCCCCAACACTCGCTTTCTTGTTTCCAGCACCTCAAGATAGATTCGCTCTGCCTGTTCAAGCTTATCTTCCGACTGTAAGGTAGACCCGAGAACGTACTGCGAGAAGAGCGTGACAGGATGGTCAGGGCCGTGAATCTTCAGCGAAAGTTCCACACTCTCGCGAGCCAGAGTTTCAGCCTCACCAAGCCGTTCCGATGCGTCGTAAAGAGCGGCGAGTTGAGCGATGGCCTCGTTGAGTGCCGCATCGTTGCGTGGGAGTTCGCGACGGCGCATCGCCAGGTTGTGCTTCAACAGAGGCTCTGCGTCGGTAGTTCTTCCCAGTTGCATCCAAACGGAGGCCAACTGCTGCTCGGTGCTGAGCGTCTCGGGAGCATTCTCTCCTAACACTTTGCGGCTTGTTTCATAGGCAGATCGCAGAATAGGCTCGGCCTTGTCAAACTGCGATGCATCCAGCAGGACCGTCCCAAGGAGCGTGGTCGTTGTCAGTGTTTCAGGGGCATATAGGCCCAGGTACTTCCTTCTGAGAGCTAGAGCTCGCTCGGTGTGACGCTGCGCTTCGGAATACAACCCCAGGCCGTGATAGCTGACTCCCAGTGAATGTTGAAGTGAGGCTTCGACGAGAGGTTGATCTTCAAACTTACCCTCGATGTGGGCAGCCGCTTGGTCGAGTGCCGTGCGCACTTTCAAGTCAGGATCGGGCTCGGTGTTCGGGTCGGCCTGGGCAAGGATGTCCTTTTCCAGAAAGTCGTTAATGGTGAGAGCGTTCTTGGCTTCGGTATCGGCGCGCTGACTTTCCTTGATGGCGCGATCACGGTCGGCCTTGGCTTGATTCTCGGCAGCGATAGCGCGGTCGCGTTCTTGCGAAGCGGCCCTCTCTGCTGCGACGGCCCGGTCCCGCTGCGTCTGGGTCGCCTGCTGCTCGCTTTCGGCGCGGTCGCGCTGCGCCAGTGCCTCCCCCTCGGCGCGCAACGCCCGCCGGGCCTCGACCGACGTCACAACAATGCCTGTCACCAGCATGAGGACCGCAGTGGCAATCGCCGCGCTCAGCGCCTTGTAGCGGAGCACGAGCTTCGCACTCCGCCGCCACCAGGACTGACGGACTGCGCTGACCGGCAGGCCACCGAGCCAAGCCCGAAGATCGCCGGCGAAGGCGCTCACCGACGGGTACCGCCCGGCGGGATTCTTGCTCACCGCCTGCAGAATGATGGCATCGAGTTCCCCGCGCAACTCGCGGTTCCCGTTCTCCGCGGCAGCGCTGGGCAGCCGGGGTTCGTCCTCGCAGATGGCGCGCAAAGCTTCCATCGGGCTCGCATCCGGAGCCGCAAATGGATGCCGTCCGGTCAGCAGTTGATAAAGCAGCACGCCGAGCGAAAATTGGTCGCTCGCCGTCGACATCAACTCCCCACGGGCCTGTTCCGGACTGGCGCATTCCGGCGTGAGCAGCTTCGTTGTCGTGCGGTAACTTCCCCCTTCAGGGACGAGCTTTGCGATGCCGAAATCCAGCAGCTTGGGCGCGCCGTCGATGCCGACCAGAATATTCGCCGCCTTCAAATCGCGATGAATCACCAGTTGGCGGTGCGCGTATTCGACCGCGGAACAGACCTCGAGGCAAAGCTCGATGCGCTGCCGCAAGCTGGGCTGATGAAGTTCGCACCAGCCGTTGAGCGGAAGTCCATCGATAAACTCCATCACCAGATAAGGCTCGCCGTCTTCCAGCATGCCTCCGTCGAGCAGCCGCGCAATGCCGGGATGATTCAACGAAGCCAGGATCTGGCGCTCTTCGCGGAAACGGCGGGCGTCCTGCTCGGAAAACAGGCTGGCGCGCAACAGTTTCACCGCCGCGCGTTGCTCGTACTGCTCGTCGGCCCGGCGCGCTTCCCACACCACGCCCATGCCACCCTGGCCGATCTCGCGCACCAACTCCCAAGCCCCGATGCGCCGGCCGGCAAACGGAATCGCACTCTCCCGCGAGCGCAGCTCTGCAAGCAATGCCGGCGTAGCGTTCTCAAGAAAATCGGGAGAATCGCGATACGTAGCCAGCAGCGAGCGCACATCGTCGAGGATTTCCCACTCGTCCTGCTGTGCTGCGAGAAACGCCTCCCGTTCCGTCTCGGGCAACACCAGAGCTGAGGAGAACAGATCCTTTGCGCGCTTCCAGTCTTCCTGCGTCACGGCTTTTTCTGGCCCTCCACCAGCCGCCTGCGAATCCAGGTCTTGGCCATGACCCACTCGCGCTTTACAGTGCTTTCCGATACGCCCAGCGCCTCGGCCGTCTCTGGAATGCTGAGGCCGCTGAAGTAACGCATCTCAACAATTTGCCCTTGCACCGGATCGAGCTTCTCCAGTTCTTCGAGCGCGCTGTTCAAATCCAGAATTTCGACATCGGCGGGATAGACCGAGGCATCGGAGTCCATCAGGGAGAAGATTGTTTCTCCTCCGCCTCGTTTCTTGCTCTTGCGGGCACGCGCATAATCGATCAGAATCGCGCGCATCAGCCGCGCTGAGAAAGCGAGAAAGTGCGCGCGGTCTTTCAGGCTCACCCGCTGCGACTGCGCCAGTCTCAGCCAAGCCTCATGAACCACTGCCGTGCATTGCAGTGTTGAGGAGATCCTCTCGCGTCCGCTGTATCGCTGGGCGATGCGGTGCAGCTCAGGGTAGACGGCCTCAAACAGCTCATTTAATGCCGCTGGTCGGCCGGCCTGCCAGTCGCGCAGCAGTGCAGTGATACCGCACGGGGACACGGTGGAATCCTTTGATCCCGGCTGCTCCATGGCTGTTGGCTCCAAGAGGTTGGGCTCATTCTAGCACTCATCCAACCAGACCGGCGATCTCCCTCTTGGCCGCTGCGGAACTTGCGCTCACCTTGCAGAGGAGCGCGCACGCGAAAGCCCGCAGCGCCTATAGCGGATATATTGCGGCGGTGTTACAGGCCGCCATCGATGAATTCCATTGCAGCAATCGTCAAGAGCGGCGTGAAAAAGAAGTCATACCGGGCCCAGCGCTGGACAGCCGCCTCTGGGCCTTCGAGACGCAGCTCTGGTTCTGGCCGGATTCGCGGGAGGATTCCGGCGCTCTGAGCTGGCCGGTATCCATATATATGACCTGAAGTTCTCCTCCGACGGTGTCGTCGTCAACGTCCGCAAGTCGAAGACGGACCAGGAGAGCGCCGGACGCGAAGTGGGTCTGCCCTTCGGAACAAGTCAAGATACGTGTCCGGTCCGCTCTCTCCGGCAGTGGCTCGACAGGGCCGGGATTCGAGAAGGCCCGGTCTTCCGGTCGGTCGTCCGCTATGGACATGTCGCGCGGCGCGGCCTGCACAAAGACTCAATTGGAAAGCTCCTGAAGAGGGCTGCTGCGCGGGCCGGAATGAATGTTGATCCGCTTGGTGGGCACAGCCTCCGCGCTGGATGCGTGACCCAGGCCGCAATGAGCGGCGTTCGGGAATTCATCATCATGCGCCAAACGGGTCACAAAACGGTTGCGACTTTGCGGCGCTATATCCGCTCGGGCGAGATCTTTCGCGAGAACGCGGCGGCGGGCCTCGGGATCTAAGCGCGCCGCCAACGCCCGGAACAATCATGTTACCGGGCACTGGTGCCCAACTGAATCGGTGGTAACTGATTTATGCCATTGCTTCCGGAACGCTGCGCAGGTTCGCCTTTGGACTGCGCTTTGTATGCGAGATCTGCGCTCGATCCGAACGCCTAGTGAGCGAACTCTGTCGGGCAGAGGCAGGACGGGCGGCGACCTTCCCGATCTCGTTCCGACTGAGTTTCGCTCGAGTTTGCCGGCACACTGTTCGCACACCGGCAAACGCACGAATCGCGAAACACGCGTTGATACGGTTCGGGCTGGCTGATGCCGGATCAGCAAACCTATGTTGGCGCTGCGTCAGTTTTCCGTTAGCTGAGGTTGGGATAGCAGTTCTCCGAAGCCTGGGCGTTTCAGGGGGCTGATCCTGAGAATCGCGATTCGAATACGCAGGTTTGGGTCCGTGGTTTCACAGGACACGGCCGAATTGACTCGTGTGCGAGGCTCGCGCAACAACACCTCGACCTTCAGGTCATGTAGGGTCTGGAGCTTTTGTGGAATTGCGTCGCAGAAACTTTGAAATGACCCGTTCGCCTCTGAATGAGACTTTCATTTCATCTAAGTCCTCTGTAAAGTCGTTGACTGAAACCATCAGATATGACCAGCAACTGAAAGACGATGCGCGTCGGCGAAGATTCATCATTCGTGCACGATTAAGAAACTGGTCAGCGACCTCAATGTTTCCAATTAGTCCGTGCACAAGCGATAAGCACTGCAGGTTATTAGGATCTCGGGATTCGTTGTAGTCATTCGTAAGGTCGGCAATACGACGCAGAAGAACAGTGGGAACTACACCTTCCAGACCCCAGAGCGCCATAGAGTAATTGAAGATCGCCGGGATATTTGGATTGCCTGCATCTAACTTGTCCTCACTGATGATGTTCCGTGCATCTTCGTAGCTCCCCATGCCGATAAAACAAAGCGACAATTCATTCTTCAGAGTGTCACGTTGGAATTCATCCTTAACGTCCGCCAACCAGCTCCATAGTAGTCGCACCGCGAGCGGCAATGTCTCAGGCGAATACTGGAGTTCACGAATAATGTCGACATCCGGTTCAAGCCGATCGAGAACGGGGGATTGAGAGACTAGGTTAACCCAATCAGTCTGCATTGAGCGAAGCATACGAATTACTGTTCCGAGTTCGACGCCGGTCGCGTCGGCACTCATCATGACTTGTTTTAGATCCTCGATGGCTTGTTTCGTCTGCTTTAACAAAGAGTAAATCTGCGCTCGCCGGAGCAATAAATCGGGGATCTCGGTGCCTGTGCCTATCGCTTCCGTGAGAATTGAAAGGGCCTCCTCGGGCTTTCCCTCCCGTACCCTCGCGGCCGCAAGTCTCTTGAGCACCTCAGTATCGTGACAATGGTTATCTCGAATTTCTTGGAGTTGCTTCTCGGCGTCGATGTCGCGGATGCTTGTATCCGCCCGTCCTCGCCTACGATACTCATCTAGAAACGCCAAAGCACCTTCACGGTCTTCGATGTTCTTTCGGAGGATAGCCAAGGTTAGCTCAACATATTCCTTCGCTAATCTGCTCCGGCGGCGGCTGACGGTGAATGTCACCTGGTCCAAGAGTGCCAAGCTGTCGTAGTGGTGAATAATCGCACTTGGGCCGGCGAATTCGAGCGACTCTTCAAACCTGCTCATCTCGTTTCTGAGTATTTCGTCCTCATCATCGAGATCGGGTACGTTAGCCAGGACAAAATGAAGCTGGATCCTTCTATCTTTGTTGTCCAGAGGGCTCGTGGTCTCTTTGCGAATCTGCGAAACGATCGATGAGAGACCAAGTCTGTTTTGTTCGTTTGGGTAGAAGAAGATCACGACGGCATCCGGCAGTTGTCTTGTACAGATGCCTCCAACATCTGTGTGCCCTGTCCTGGAATCGATTAGGACATAGTCAATTTTCAACAAGTCTTTCCACTGGGCCTTAAGATCCTCGAACAGAAGAAAACCATTATGGTTTGCGTAAAGACCTGACCAATTGAATGACCGGAAGCGGTTTTGGTACTCACCGTCTTGGGAACCTGCGGGCATGACCCAAAGCTTCCCTCCGCCCAAATTGACTTGTGTCTGGTACACATACTCTCTTACATCCGGAACCTCGGCTGTCTTGAGGAAATCGGAGACGAAATCTAGCATTCCCCTGTTGCGCTCGTCGGACTTCGTAATATCAAACGTGTCGAGCCCCGGTGCTTCAAGATCAAAATCGACTACGAGTACACGTTTTCCGCGTCGCGCAAGTTCAGCGGCAACATTGACCAAAGCCATGCTTCTGCCGACGCCGCCCTTGAAGGAATAGAAGGTAACAATGTACATTGATTTCTCCCGGCTATAGAACAAATCTCTGGGCACGACGCAATTGCAAGCTGTCGGGCTGGATACACTTACCGCGGAAATGATTGCTGTGCACGTGCCTGCTAGCTATTTCCGATCCGGACGACAGATCTGAGAGATCGAGCAGAGCAAAATGATCTCTCCTTTTCAGACGTATGATGTTGTCGGGAAAGGTCATGAGGTAAATCAACTGGTCGTTAGCTGCATTCTGAATGAGAATTCCCGTTTCCCAACGCTTGAGAGAGGCAATGCCGACTCCAGTGCATTCAGCGAACTGAATACGGCTTAACCCAGTCGATTCCCGGACTGCGCTGATTTCCGCGGGCGTTAACACACCGAGATACCGACATACAGCCTCATGGCGAGCATCATCAGCTTCGGGTCCAGCAAATTGATAGCCGCAAGTCTTGCATGTATAGACAGGCATTTCTGCCGTCAAATTAACAGCTGACTCTCCATTTCCGTACTGAAACGTTTGCTGCTGCAATGCCTTCGCCACGTCCGATGAGCCGCAATCAAAACATACAACCGTTTCATCGTGTCCATCGTTACGCATTGTGCTCATTTCAAAATCCTCTCTGTCACTTAACACAGCTATGAAAACTCCGTCCTAAGATCATTCCCTTGTAAATCTGCACCTTGATGTACAGTGCAGGGAGTTTGGGCCCGCAGTCGATAACGGTCTCGTATGCGATTGTGTTGGGGGGCTTTTTCATAGGTACTGCTTTGAACCGGTGTCCTGATTCGAGTAGCTCGATGATGTAGGACCAAGCACCCTTCGGCGTGAAATACATGGCGAAGCGCGGATCCATAACAGACTCGGGAGCCCAGTCGCACGGAATTGAAGGGCTGAAATGCGTACTCCTACAGTTCTGGCGCTTCGCCAACTGCAGAAGCTCACGACAAATCTCATCCCACTCTGCCTCTACAGCCAACGATTGCTCCCGCAGGCATGATCATATGATGCCAGATTTGAACACCAAGGCTCATTTTGTCAGTGCTTGACAAAAGAAAGAGTATCATGTGATACTCATTGAAGTCAATACCAAATGCAGTCAAATCGCATTTGGCGAAGAAAGGGCAAATCTGAGAGGCAAGAATGGCCAGCTTTACAGTTAGGATCGAGCTCCATGACGCAACTTGGGATGATTACAACGTCTTGCACGCTGCGATGGAGCAACGAGGGTTTTCTCGGCTCATTCGGGCGGACGATGGTCGCACTTTTCGTCTTCCCTGGGCTGAATACTACGGCGCCGGAAATTTAGCCTGCGATCAGAGTCGAGACGTCGCACAGGAGGCCGCTAACCAGACCGGCAAAAGGAATTCCGTTTTCGTAACAGAGGCGGCAAGGTGGGCTTGGTCAGGGCTCCAAGTCGCCTGACTAGCTTTTGGGGAAGTACCTCCGCGGCGAAACCTTCGGTTTTACTGCGGCACGCTTCAACGGGAAGCGAAGGAGTTTAAGATGAACATTCGCGGAATTACAACAACACTTTTCTTGCTACTCGTCCTCGCGCCGGCAGTGGCCTTCAGCCAAAGCGGCGATAAAGCGTCAGCCGAACTGAAGGCAGATGTCACTCACATTCACGCAGGAAGCGACCTAACGTTCAAGCTGACATTGGACGACCCGCTTCCGCCAGGCGCTTACTTCCAGGTTCGTCTTTCACCCGTCAAGGTGGACCAAGAATTGCCAGTCAACTCTGGAGAGCCGACCGACAAAGACCGGAAGGAATTCCTACTCCATGTGAAACTTCCTGACGGAGCTATTCCGGGCGATTGGCATATCCAGGTCGTCTACCTGTTCCTGGCTGGCACTTCTTGGACTGGCAATACAATTAGTACCAACCCGATGCCGTTCGTCGTCGAAGGTGTTCCAATCGCAATACCCACCAAGGGAACGGCGGAAATCGTCAGCAAGTAGCTGTAAACTAGCAGGTCGCCATGAGTTAGCGGCCTGCTGATTTATCCGCGAGGGTTGCTGATGCTCGCCTACCCTAAAGGTAACGCGCTAGAATTCCTCACCAGACGGCAGCGACCGCATGGGGAACCGCGAAAAGAAGTATACTGCGTCGGCAACTGCCCCGTACTTTCGGGTGGTGGCAGGAACGGAGAACGTATGGCACGTAAAGTTTTTTTTAGCTTTCATTATGAGCGGGACGCACAACGCGCTGCCGTAGTGCGCAATCATGCTGTAACGAAGGACGGCGACGATGAGGCGGGCTACGTCGATAAGGCTGCGTGGGAGTCGATCGAAAAGGGCGGTGAGGCAGCAATCAAGAAATGGATTGCGGAGCAACTGAAGGGAACTTCTGTCTCGGTGGTTCTCATTGGACCCGAGACGTGTACTCGCAAGTGGGTCAAATATGAACTTCAGGAGAGCTATGCGAGAGGCAACGGTCTGTTAGGCGTGACTCTCCACAACATCAAAGACTTCAACGGCAAGACGGACACAGCTGGCTCAACGAGTTTTGGTTTGCTCGGAAAAGATAAGAACGGCAGTGACGTCTATTTCGCGTCGGTCGCAAAAACTTACGATTGGATCTCGAACAACGGATACGAAAACTTCGGCAAGTGGGTTGAGGAAGCTGCGACAGCTGCGAGCAAACGATAGCGAAGACAGAGGCATAGATGAACACCGTGTACGCAATCGCCCCTGGCTTGACCGTGGGAACCTCGCCCGTCGCTGACGCCTTCTTACATGCGTTCCATGGGGCTCTACATGAGTATAGCGTCGTCACAGTTCTGCATTCGGCCAGCGCCATGCGGATGGCGGAGCCAGACGCCGGCGATGTTGTTGTTCTGTTCAATCGCCCAGACACGGCGTATGAGGCGCCGGTTTTGCGATTCTTGGAGAAAACCATACGAGCCAATGCAGCGATTCTTCCCGTAGCCGCGACAGAGCGGGAGCGGCATCCCCCCGGCCTCATTCAGAACACGCAGAGCTTCGACGTTGTCGAGCTTTTACGCCAGCGTGCGCTCGATCCGAGCCAAGTGGCAACGGTAGCAATAGTATTTGCTCGCCAGGTCTTTTCGATTCTGAAGCCGACTTTGGCTGTTGATCCCATGCACATGTTCTTGAGCTACCGTCGATTCGACGGCGAGGAAATCACCGCATCCTTCGACCGGATTCTCCGGACGACGGCCCAAAAAGCGTTCCGGGATTTGTTCGACATTCGGGTCGGCGAGGACTCTCAGGAGATCATTGATGCCCGCCTGCGTGAGAGCGACGCTGTCGTTTTCCTCGATACACCAAAAGCAGGAGAGTCCCAATGGATATTGAAGGAGCTCCGGACAGCCCTGAGCCTGCAGCTCCCTATTGTCTGGGTTCGCATAGGCCCAGAGGATGGCAGAGTGCCGCTCTCAATTATGCCCTCTGGAAGGCCGCACTTTGCGTACCCGGACCTGAACCCCGCCAGGGAAGAGGTCGCGGCCACCGAAATTGAAAAGATCGTCCACAAAGCCTTTGACATACATCATCGCGACTATGTGGATCGGCTGCTCGATGAACTTGGGAGGCTGAAAGATTTTGCCCGCCAACATGGCATTGAACTGAACAACGTAGATCCTCGGCGAATGATTTTCAGCTTGACGCTCCCCAGAAAGGCCGAACGGTATCGGCAACGACCATTGACGCATCTGCTCCAACTGTTTGGCCGCACGCCGACAGCGAAAGACTTGGGTGAGTTTTCTTCTTGTTTGAAGGAAGTTGGCTATGAGCCGCATCCAAAGCATGGGACTCATTACGACAGCGCTATTCTGCTTGCCGCAATCCCATCCCGCGCAAGCGCCTCTGTCGATGAGCACGGCCTGCATACGGACTCGATCAACGATTATGTTGCGGAAATTGAGCGGTCGGCAATGCCACGAAAGGCCACAAAGAAGCGCCTTGTGATTTCTGGAGCATTCGCGGACTGCGAACCGGAATTTCAGCAGAACATGACTAACGCTGTCCACGCGGTCGTGGAGGCAAGTCTACGCGCCGGGATAGGAGTGTCGTTTGGCGCGCATCCGACGTTCCAATTCATGATCTTTGATCTCGCCCGACGGCTGAGGCCACTTGACTACACATCGACCGTGCGAATGTACGTCTCGAGATTCTTCGTCACAGAGTCGGCGATAGAGGAGTTTCGCAAGAGCGCAGAAGTGATCCCGACCGACGCCGCGGGAAGCGACCGCGCCGCCAGCTTAACAGCGATGCGACGGTCAATGGTAGGAGACGTTGAAGCGGGTGGTCTTGTTGTTATCGGCGGGAAAACCGCCCGAGGGGGACACACACCGGGCGTGGACGAGGAAATACAACTCGCCCGTGAGGCGGGACTTCCGGTGTTTATATTTGGCTCTGTTGGTGGTAGATCGAGCGAGATAAGTGCCGCGATGACCTCTGAAGATCGAGCAGCGATCAGTGGTCTATCCGAGGCCAATAACATTGAGCTCGCGACGAGCTTGGACTATAGCCGCTTGGCCAAGGCGGTTCTCAATTCTTTCCTGTGATCGGCATTAAGGCTCAAGCAACCCAATCGGAGAAATTATCGTATCCATCGTCGGCCACCCAGTCATAGACCGGATACCAGTTACCGAAATTGAATCCCTTCCCACGATACTGAGATGATGCGGCGTCTCCCTGATAGCTGGGGGAGCCTCCAATTTCTTCGTACTCTTCCCATTTTCCATCGTTTAGCTCCCAGAGAGTTCGCGTGATTCCGCTTTCAGAAAAGGTGATCCCGAGATATCGGAAGGGGTTTGGCCCTAGTTCCTTAGTCTGCTTGTCTTTACCGCGAATGGAATTGATATGGACACCAATAATTTTGTTCCCCTTCCGAACGCTCCTCATAACTTCGTATCGGACCCATGGTCGTGAATAGGTCTGCGAACCGATCAGTACGCAGGTCACAGTCGTGCCTTCGATTCCACCGTTGATGAGTCGTTTAACTGCGGTTGGGCCCGTCTTCCTTGCGCTTTCCCACAACGACGCGTCAAAAAAACCTGCCGATTCGCGATCGGGCTTCATGGTCCAATGATTGCGAACGACATTTGCGCGAAAGTCCACTACATCCTTGTAATGAAAGCAGAAATAAATTCGCTTGGCCATGGTGCCGAAACTCCAGACCACGGAATTGACCGTTTGGAAGCTTTCTGAGGAGTATAGTTCATTTCCGGTAAACTTGGATCGTCGGTAGCTCAAGCAGACTGAAACATGTGAATCTTGTAGCAGGCTTACTGCACGCCCAGTGCCTTGAATACCGCATCTACGGGATCGGCGAAGAAGCCAGTCTGGAACTTGGCGAATAACTCTCCGGGAATGGTCGGAATGTCTTTTACACTCGCCATCGGCAACAGAAGTCGCTTGGCTCCAGCATCGAATGCGACCTGCAACGACTCCGCCAAGTTTTCAACCGGTACGACATTCCCGCCCAAGCTCATGTTGCCCAGGATTACCATCTGCTGTTGGATAGGCTTCCCAAATACGCCAGAGCAGAGGGCCACGAATGCCGCTAAGGTCATAGCATTTGTCGGACCCGTGTTCTGCAGTTCGACGACGTGTAAGTGGTAGTCATGGTCCCCAGGCTTAATAGAACCGCTGACTCGACTGGCATTCGCCCTAAAGAAGTCGAAACCTACTTTGATCGCTTCCTTCGCTCCGGAACTAGAGCCGAGACCAGACGTCTTGAGCGTTCCGTTACCGGAAGTTACCTGAGTTTCTAGACGGTACAGCCCGAGATGACCGCCAGACCCGGTAGCAACAGTGTGCATTACTCCGGGGTTCAGCATCCCGTCAGGAATCAGTGATCCGCCGCCCTGTTCTGGTACACCGATAAATCTTTCCTCCATTGTCTCCAAGTCGATGTACGAAAAGTGCACGTCGAAGAACTCCATGCCGCCGATCTTTTTTAACTGCTCTTTCACCCGACGCCGCGCCTCAAGGGCATACTCCAAGCAGCGTCGAACGGCAGCCTTTTCATACTCCTCGTTCGGATAAAGAAGCTTCAGCAGCCCAGAGACCGTGTGCTTAATGGCGATTGTGTCTCGTTGATTCAAATCGCGCCCCAACTTGAAATACCTGTTGATAGCGTCACCGAAATTCCGTTTCCGCATCTCCCGTAGCCATTCCGCCAAATAGTCCACGATCAATCCGTACTGGTTCGTGAAGAACTCGGGGCGCATCTTAGGGATTTCCCAACCCGGAACATACGCGTGGAAGCGGTCGAAGAATGCTGAGTCTATCATCGTCTCCGGGAACGGGGCGAACAGGTGGCTCGTCTTGACAAGCGTATCGACCGGTTGATTGATGTTACCCACGAACACCATCGAAGCGTAGGCATTTATGGCATCGCGACCGCGAGCGAAGGAACCTGATGCCATGTAGTCCTTCATGATTTGCACACCATCCTTGTCCTTGAACGAAATGCCGGCGACTTCATCGAAGGCCACAACGTCCCATAAACCGACGAGACCGACCTGATGCCGAGCCATGTTGTAGAACAGGTTCGCCACGGTCGTTTGTCCACCAGAAATCAGGATGCTGTTCGGGCTGATTTCTTTATAAATATGGCTCTTGCCCGTGCCACGAGGGCCGAGTTCGACGAGGTTGTAATTGTTCTCGACCAATGGAATCATGCGAGCTAATAGATGCCATTTCACGCGTTCTGAGAAGTTTGCCGGCTCCATGCCTGTTGACCGCAAGAGGATGTCGATCCACTGCTGTTCGGTGAAAGCTCGTCGCCCTTGAAACAACTCCTCCAGGTCCATGTTTGGCATCTGAATAGGCTTCAGATCTCGCAGCAGGAAGGGCGTTCCCTTCTGATCCTCTTCGAAGAAGTATTCCAGGGTGATGATGCACCAAATCCCGCCCACCAGAAGCTTCTCGAACTTCCTGACGATGGCAGTCGGGACTTCAATTCTATTAACACCCAGGTTGCTGAGTAGCGCTTCGTAAACGTCACGCTTCTCATTGAGCGTCACCGTCACTTTGTCGATGAGCTTTAGGCTGCCTCGCTCCCTAACCGTGGACTTTATCTTCTCTGCTTCATCGGGCCGAACGTAGTTCTCGCTCAGAATCTTTTTGACGGTGCGCAAACCTTCCTCGACCACAATCTCGTCGTTCGAGGCGCAATAGCTCCCCAGCAAATACTCCAGGACATAGACCGGCACGTTCGCACCTTCCTTGACCAATTTGGTCAAGTCCTTGCGAACGACCTTGCCGGGGAAATTCACGTTCAAGAGATTGTCAAGTCCGGTATCGAGAGTGTTGGTTTCAGAAGTCATTTGTGAACGCCTTATCAATAGTTACTTGAACACTTTGCTGCTCAATGCCGCTTTCGACGTCCCGCAAGACGAGGCGGTAATGTGTTTGCTTGTTGTACTGCCGTTCCTTCAAGACCAGATTGACCCACTTCTTCCGTTCGTCCAAGTTGCCCGAACTGCTGTCGAATTTTAATGTCTGGATGTCTGTCACTGGCTCCTCGCCCTCATAAACTGCAACCCTGAGAGTGACCGGCTTCACTCTGTCGCTGACTGTCTCCATCTGGATCAACTGAAAGCGGCAAAAGGCGGTGGTGATCCGGTGGTTGCTCCCAAGCACTTGGACAGTCACCGGCTTTATTTTCGTCTCCAGGGCAGACTTGCCCCGAATATGCCTGACTGTGACGACTGGGACCACGATCTCTTGCGGCATCGCCCCGCCATGCACGAAGCGAGCGCCGCCGACAAAGTGGAACAAGTTCGC
>Ga0182013_10005359_pt1 | contig 14944 bp, 14 predicted proteins | sample 612S2MmetaG_FD_120487 | JGI IMG/M metagenome (GOLD analysis project Ga0182013, IMG submission 120487) | Permafrost microbial communities from Stordalen Mire, Sweden - 612S2M metaG | ecosystem: Environmental > Terrestrial > Soil > Wetlands > Permafrost | place: Sweden: Stordalen | collected... | reverse complement strand
GTGATCGCCAGCGTCAGCACCGGCGCATCCGCGGGGTTCGTCTTGTTGTAGACCGGCGGCGCCGGCAAATTCGAGGGCAGGTAACTCTGCGCGGCGTTGATTGCCGATTGAACCTCTTCCTCGGCAACATCGATATTCAGCGTTAAAGCGAATTGCAGCACAATCACCGACGAACCGCCGGAGCTGGTCGACGTCATCTGACTCAGCCCCTGCAATTGTCCGAACTGGCGCTCCAGTGGCGCCGTAACCGTGGTCGCCATCACGTCGGGATTCGAGCCAGGGTAGAACGTCACCACCTGGATCGTCGGGTAGTCGACTTGCGGCAGCGCGGAGACTGGCAGCTGGGTATAAGCCACAATCCCCACCAGCAGAATTGCGGCCATCAGCAGCGACGTCGCAACGGGGCGCTGAATAAAAGGCCCGGAAGGACTCACGGAGTATTGCCCTCCGATGGATTTGTGGCGATGGGTTGCTTCGAGACTGTGATCTTGCTCCCGGCCTGCAGCTTTTCAAAGCTGCTGGTGGCCACGATGTCTCCGGGGTTAATTCCCTGCACAGCGATCAGGCCGTTGTCCGTCACTGAGCCCTTTACGTTGCGAACTTGCGCGGCCCCGTTGTCAATCAGATAAACAAACGCCACCTGCCCGTTGTGCTGAACAGCGCCGGTCGGAATCAACGTCACTCCATTCAACGTATTCACCAGCAACTTCGTGTTCACAAACTGGTTCGGAAAGAGCACATCGTTCCTATTTTCGAACGTGGCGCGCATCTTCAGCGTTCCCGTCGTTGTGTCGATCTGATTGTTCGTCGTTGTCAGCTTTCCCGTGGCTAGTTTGTTGGTCTCCGAGCGGTCCCACGCATCCACAGTCAACGCGCCATTCCGCAAGCGCGGCATAATCTGTTCCAGATCATCTTCGGGAATCTGGAAGATTACCGTGATCGGCTGCATTTGCGTAACCACCACCAGAGGAGTCGTCGATCCTGCCTGCACCACGTTGCCCGGATCCACCAGCCGCAATCCAGCTTTGCCCGAGATCGGCGAAGTGATATGGCAGTAGCTCAATTGCACCTTGTCGTAATCCACTGTTCCCTGGTCGTTCTTCACCGTGCCCTGGTCCTGCAAAACAATCTTGTCCTGATCGTCCAGCAGTTGCTTGTTGATGCCGTTCCGCGCCCATGCCTGCTTGTACCGTTCCAGGTCCATCTGCGCCTGCGCCAGCACATTCGTGTCGCGCTCCAGGGCTCCCTCGGCCTGCGTCAATGTCGCCTCATACGGCCGCGGATCAATCTCGATCAGGGGATCGCCCTTTCTAACGTATTGTCCTTCGTGATAATTCACCGCCGTGATCACACCGGCCGCCTGCGGTGTAATCTCCGTTGTGTATACCGGCGTCACCGTCCCAAGCGCATCCAGGTACACGCCGATGTTTCCCTTGGTCGCGGTTGCCACCGTTACGGGAACAGGGCCCGTCATGCGGGCGCGTCCGCCTCCGCCTCCCGCGGCGCCTGACCCCGCTTTGCTATTCTGCGCTTCCTTGTGGTTGCGCATATAGATGTAAACGCCTGCAACAACCGCCAGCACTAATAACGTCCAGACAATCCAATGACTGCCTGATTTCGGTGGTGCGGCGAGTTGATGATCGGGGCCGATCGGTTCGTCGTGTCTCGGTTCTTCGATTCCTGGCACTTAACACTCCGCGTCCTGCAAGGTAATGTAGATGCTTCCCGCAGCATCGCTGCCCGGCATTCCGGTTGTCAATCGGATGGGGAACCGCTGAGGCGCACCTCTCCTCATGCCGTACGCGACCCGGCTAACGATTCATTAGACGTCTTTTTCCCATGGCAGTTACGAGCCTGATTTCGGGGCTGCGCCGGCTCATAATCCGGTACATCGGCCGCTCCGGGCTACGTGCGGGCGTTCTTGATTCCGAAGCTTACTTCCGACCGAAAGACCCAGGCTCTCTGTGTCCGCCAACGTCCGCCCGCTCGGTCGCGATGAGACAAGGGGTTTCAATCCCCGTAAGTGCCATCCCTTTGCCACTCGACGTCCGGCACGGGCTCAAGCTCTTCCAGTGGAACCTCTACGGCTATGCTTCGCGCAATGTGTTCCAGCGTGATCACAACGCGAAACCCGTTTTGCCTGCGGAGTACCACGCCTTCCATCCCAGCCAGTGCTCCTGATCGAATGCGGGCGCGCCTTCCCGCCACCAGCAGCGGATGCGGTTCGACTGTGCGGCGATCGAGGCCCGTTCTCAGTGCGTTAATGGCTTCATCCGGCAGCGCAATCGGATCGTGCGCACTGCCGCCCAACACCGCCAGCGCTCCCGGAACTCCCAGAACGTGCCCCCGCTCCGTATGTTTTATGTGAACAAACAGATAGCCCGGAAACAGCGGAAGATCGAGAGTGACCTTCGATCCATCGCTCCACTTTCGCCTTGATTTGTAAAGAGGCAGATAGTTCTCAATTTCTCGCCGGTCCAGATGCTGCGCCACACGCTTTTCGTGGCGGCAACTGGTGTATACCGCAAACCACTTTAGACTCAACGGCGTTTCCGGCGCCCTCCCCGGCAAGCCACCCTCCGCCGCCCCTATGCACGGCCGCTCGATGCTCATGAACCGCTCTCCTTTGAGAACGCAGGGTCCAGCCCTGTGCTCTCCCTTGAGCAAGCAACGACGCGCAACCTGGGTCAGTTTGAAGGAAGAAGAAAGGCAGTTCGCTCCCCCGGCAGGGAGATCCGCATGAACCCTGTGATTTGTTCCAAAGAAAAATTCCGGAAAATGTTCGGAGACTCATCGTGAATTCCTCCAGGGCAACGTAAATCTCGACAATTGAGTGCGAAGCCGCATAAGGAGGACTGAGTTCTGTGGATCTTTGGATCCTTAGGTTTTTCTAATTCTAGTCACGCCCAGCAAGAAAGAACGTCCAGTCTTCTAGCTGAAAGTATTAGTCCTTCCGTAACCCCCGCGGCCCCGCAGCCGGTGGACCGCCGTTTTTCGCACCCTGAATCGCCCCTCCCTCCGTTAACCCCCTAAACCGTGCGCCGACTTCCATCTACCTTTACAATCGACTAAAGGAGATTGCGATGCGCCGAGTCTATATGGACGCCAATGCCACCACACCCCTGCTCCCTGAGGTGATTGAGGCCATGCGCCCCTATTGGATGGAGCACTTCGGCAACGCCTCCTCAATCCATCAGCACGGCCAGCAGGCCCGCACCGCCGTTGACGGGGCGCGTGAAACCATGGCCCGCTTCTTCAACTGCCACGATGCTGAAGTCGTCTTCAACTCCGGCGGCACTGAGGGCGACAACACAGCCATCTTCGGCCTGCTCCATCCCGGTGACCACTTCATTACCACGTCCATCGAGCACTCGGCCGTCATCCAGGCCGCCAACCGCCTTGCTCGCTTCGGTGTCGAAACTACCTTCGTTGCGCCCCAGCCCAGCGGCCTCATCGACTCGACCGACATTCTCCGCGCTATTCGGCCTGAAACGCGCCTCATCAGCGTCATGCTCGCCAATAACGAGACCGGCGTCCTCCAGCCCGTTGAGGAAATCGGCCGCATCGCCGCCGACACCGGTGTCTTCTTCCACATCGACGCCGTCCAGGGCGCAGGCAAAGTCACTATCGATGTACGCCGCATCGGCTGCCACCTGTTCAGTATCAGCGCCCACAAGATGCACGGCCCCAAAGGCGTTGGCGCCATGTTCGTCCGCCGCGGAACTCCCATCGAGCCCCTCCTCGTCGGCGGCAGCCACGAACGCCGCCAGCGCGCCGGCACCGAAAACGTCGCCGGCATCGTGGGCCTCGCCAAGGCCGCCGAACTGGCCATGCACTCGCTCGACGACGGCACCATCTACCGCCTTGCCCAGATGCGCGACCGCCTCGAAGCCGGCATCCTTCAGCTTTCCGGCACCGGCGTCAACGGTGTCGCGAAGAGGAAGTCGGTACCCCGCGCCGCCAATACCTCCAACATCTGGTTCAACCAGGTCGAAGGCGAAGCCCTGGTCATCGCGCTCGACCTCAAGGGCGTCTCCGTTTCCGGCGGCTCTGCCTGCCATTCCGGAGCCACCGAGCCCAGCCACGTCCTTTTGGCAATGGGTCTCGACAAAGCCCGCGCCCGCGCCAGCCTCCGCTTCAGTCTGCTCAAAACCGTCACCGACGCCGACGTGGACCACGTGCTGCAGATTGTGCCCGAAGCCGTCGAACGCCTGCGCGCCCTTTCCCCCATCGAAGCCGGAACCCTCGGCTGAGTTGCAAAAGTGCAAAACCATCAACCCCCACCAAGCCCTGGGACTGACCTGCTGAATCGCTGACCCGCAAACCCGCTACCATGCCAACCGCTGAAACCATTGCCGTCGCCATGTCCGGAGGAGTCGACTCCTCCGCTGTTGCGGCCATGCTGTCTCAATCGGGCCAAACCGTCGTCGGCCTCACCCTCCAGCTCTGGGACCAGACCCGGCTTGCCGGCAAGCACGGCATTCCCGATGCCCCGAAGGCCGGCCGCTGCTGCAGCTTGGACGATGTTTATGACGCCCGCCGCGTCGCCGAGCATCTCGGCATTCCTTATTACGTGGTCAACCAGCAGGAGCGCTTCGAGCGCGATGTCGTTCGCCCCTTTGTCGACGAGTACCTCCACGGCCGCACACCCATCCCGTGCTCGCTCTGCAACAACCACCTCAAGTTCGATCAGCTCCTGCTCACCGCTCGCTCCATCGGCGCCGAGCGTATTGCCACTGGCCACTACGCCGTCAACGAGTACGACCCGGCCCGCCAGCGCTGGATCCTCAAGCGCCCCGCCGACCACGCCAAGGATCAGACCTACTTCCTCTTCGGTCTCACCCAGCAGCAGCTTTCCCGTACGCTGTTTCCGCTTGGAGCGATGACCAAGCCCGAAGTGCGCGCCTCAGCCCGCACTGCCGGCCTCGCTCTCGCCGAAAAGCCCGATTCGCAGGAAATCTGTTTCATTCCCGGTGGCGACTACAAGCAATTCATCACCGCCTATCTCGAAGAGCAAGGCCAGCAGGCCCCAGCAACTGCCGGCGAACTCGTCGCCTCCAGCGGCGAAGTCCTGGGCCGGCACGAAGGCATCTCCAGCTTCACCGTTGGCCAGCGCAAGGGCCTCGGCGTCAGCTCGCCTGCGCCGCTCTATGTCCTCGCCATTCACCCCGACAGTCATCGCGTCACGGTCGGAGCCGAATCCGAGCTGGCCAGCTCCACGCTGCGTGCCCGCAACCTCAACTGGATCAGTATTCCCGCGCTCACCGCCCCCATGCGGGTCAAAATCAAGATCCGCCATCGCCACGAGCCCGCCTGGGCCACTCTCGCGCCCGCGTCCACCCCAGGTTTGGGTGTCCCCGGTCCCTCGCGTTTGGAAACCTGGGAGACAACGCGTGCCGCCGAAGAAGAAGTCCTCGCCATCTTCGACGAGCCGCAGCGCGCCGTAACCCCTGGCCAGTCCGCTGTCTTCTACGACGGCGACGAGGTGGTAGGCGGCGGCTGGATCGTCTAACTTCCGCCTCGCCACCCGGACCGCACCGCGCCCTCATCCCCACCCCGCCATCTCCTCCCGTCATCGTGCGCGAACGGGGCCCCGCGGGTAGTTCAGCGCGGGGGTGGTGAGTCGAAGGATCTGCTTTTCGTTTGGAGGCTACTGCTTTTCGAGGTCGATGGATTCGTAGGCGTGCTGCGCAATGGCCGCGCGAATCTGGGCCGGCGTCTTGCCCAGCTTGATCTGCTCGTAGGCGTAGAACCCTTCCTTTGCGCAGGTCGAGCATTCGGTCCCATGCAGCCCTTCAAAACAGCTCCGCAGACTCGTATGCCCAAGTGCCCGGTCGCACCGGCAGTTGCACGGAAGTTGGTACAGCACTGCGCTCACCTTGGCCGCTTGCTGATACACATGCACCTGCCAGGGATACCGGAAGCTTTCGCCGGTCAGCTTGGCGCCAGCGAGAATTGGCGGCAGGGAAGTGACCTTGAGCGGCGCGGATGGGTGGTAAGCCGGAACGTCGTCAGCCGGGTTACTGAACTGCGCATACGTGACCGCAGTGATTGAGAAAACAGCCAGCGCGCCGAGCCAGCGCTTGAGATTGGGTTGGGCCATTGAGAGTCTCATCGACTTGTATTCTAGCCGCTTTCTCGCTGAAGCAGGACGCAAGGGGCCGAGGAAAGACATTCCTGCAGAAAGGAGAAGGGAAACGTGAAATGTCGAACGCGCCACGCGCGCAAAAAAAACGGCACGAACTTTGAGCTGTTCGTGCCGGGAGGCCAGTGACGCAACTTACTTCCAGCTCCGGAGAGGCGGCTTGCCTTCTCCATCACTGGAATATATACACCATAGCATAGATTCAGAAGAATGCAAATACAGAAATCGAAATATATATTTCGCCCGCGGGCGTCACCCTTTTGCTTTGCATTGCATCTAAAGCGCAGATTCTCTGGATAGAGAATTGACACCGCAGGACCGTGAAATCCGGCGGTAATAGGGGGCATGAGCGATGGTAACTCCCGCATTCTCTTCAAGTTCTGACCATCCGGACCCCAATCCTTCCGGCTGGCTCAAGGTGGGCGCCGTTGCGGTTTCTGTTCTGGCCGGCAGCCTCGTCGCGGTCTGGTGGCACCGCAATACGCTCAAAAAGCTCCAGCAAGCCGTCGAAACCGACAAAAATCCATATTTTGGTAGCGCCGGCGCCAACACCGACGAGAGCTAGAATTCACCCAACCCACTCCGAAACCTTCACACCAGATCATTGAACTTGGCCGCAAGCTCAAAATCCTTCGCAGTCAACCCGCCGGCGTCGTGTGTCACCAGCGCCAACCGAACCTTGTTGTAGCGAATGTCGATATCCGGATGATGGCCCGCAGCTTCGGCCAGTTCACCCACACGATTGACGAAGGCGAGCGATTCTCGAAAGTCCTTGAAGTTGAAAGTGCGCACCAGTTCGCCGCCTTCAATCTTCCAGTCGGACAATTTGCCGAGAAGCACGTCGATTTGCTGAGCTGAGAGTTTGTCCATTGATGCCTCCAACCGATTGCGAATTAGGAGAAGTGGCTCACCGGCACACCAGGCCGAAAGCCCGTTGCCGCAAGCAATTCCCGCTTAGTTGGATGGCGCGTGAGGGACCGGGGCAATATCGAAGGTCGAAAATCGCTTGTTCTGGCCGGTAATCTCCGAGCGAAGCTCGTGCCACAGCTCATTCGGAACCTTGAGAAAGACCTCCACCACGGCGGGGTCGAACTGCGATCCTGAGCAGCGCAGAATCTCTTCCCGGGCAGCGTCGAAGCTCGTCGCTTTGCGGTACGGCCGATCGCTGGTAATGGCGTCCAGCGTATCCGCTACGGCAAATATCCGTGCCCCCACTGGAATCTCCACTCCGCGCAGGCCATTCGGATACCCGCTGCCGTCGTAGTGTTCCTGGTGCGAGAAGACGATCTCCGCAGACTCGGCAAGAAACGGAATCTTGCGCAGCATGTTGTAGCCTCGTGCGCAATGTTCGCGCATCACCTCCTGCTCTTCAGGTGACAGCGAACCGGGCTTGCGTAGAATGTCGTCGGGAATCGCCATCTTGCCAATGTCGTGCAGAAAGGCGCCACGCGCAATGATCTTGATCTGGGCGGGGCCAATGCCCATGGCGCGCGCCAGAGCAATCGTATAGGCCGTCACGCGCTTTGAATGGCCCTCGGTCTCAGAATCTTTCAAATCAAGAGCATCGCCAAGTGCTTCCAGCGTCACATCGTACGAATGCTCGAGATTCTCCATGGCCTGACGAAGCATCTCGGTGCGGGCCCGCACCACCTGTTCCAGGTTCTGCTGGTAGCTGTGGCTGTCTTGCAGGGCCTGGCGATGGTCCAGCGCGCGCTGCACCGTGTTCACCAGGTGCTCGCGCTCGAAGGGCTTAAGAAGATAGTCGTAGGCGCCGCGCCGCATCGAGTCGATGGCCACGCTGATGTCGTGGATCGCCGTCACCATGACCACTGGAAGCTGCGGTTGCTGCCCGTGAATCCGCTCCAGGAGCGTGATTCCGTTGCCATCCTGCATCACGATGTCTGTGAGCACGAGGTCGAACGCATTGCGCTCGAGAATCTCTATGCCTTCGCGACCGCTCGACGCCAATTGCACGTCGTACCCCTGGCGCTCAAGCGTGGATCCGATCATCGTCCGGACATGGGGCTCGTCATCGACGACCAGAATGCGGGCCGTCCGCCGTTGCCGGCCGGTTGTGCGCTGATCAGCGTCCGCGCGCGAATTTCCCCCGGTTGGCGGTACCGCCTGCGGTCGTGCGAGGTTCAATGCCAAGCCAGATTCCTCCGATGTGCTTCGCCGGCTGGAAGCGAAGCCATCCTTTCCAAGAGGATTGTCAGTCTCTACTGTCTGCGACTGGCAATCCCAAATTTTGCAAAAGTGAAAATATTTGCAATCAACAACAAAAACACTCGCAACTCAAACGCCCGAAAAACCTTGAGAAGCCCGGCTTCCGACGCCTTGTCCAGGAGGAAACTCGGGTTCCTCAAGAAACTGTCCGACCCATCAACCCACTACCTGTAGATGGGACGAAAACAATCGGCATCCGGCCCCGTGATCGGCGAAAAGGGTCAAATAAAAATGCCCAAGCCTCTCTGCGGCCAATTCGGTCGTTCTATGGGAAGCCTACTCCGAGTGTGTTGGGCGGAAAAGAACTTTCTGATGTCGTTCCCATTTAAGTAACGTCAAACGATCATTGTTGCTCACAAAAATCGGATTCGCGCAAGCATTGGCCGGGATCGAAACAGGGATCGTTGAGTTCCGTCAAACCGGTTTGCCTACCTCGGCTTGCTTGCGGGTGCGGGCTCGCCGGGCTTCGACCCACCCTTCCTTGTTCACCTGGTGGGCGCGGGCCACGGCCAGCGATCCCGGAGGAACGTCCTTCGTGATTGCAGAACCGGCGCCGATGTAAGCCTCGTCCCCAATAGTGACCGGCGCAACCAGCGTGGAATCGCTGCCGATAAAAGCGTCTGAGCCAATCGACGTGGTGTGCTTGCGCACGCCATCGTAATTGCAGGTAATGACCCCCGCGCCAATGTTGGTGTTGGCTCCGATCTCGGCATCGCCAAGGTAGCTCAGATGCCCGGCCTTCACGCCTTTGTGCAGTATCGCCTTCTTGGTTTCGACAAAGTTGCCGATATGCACTTCTTCTCCGATTTCGCACCCCGGGCGCATGTGCGCGAACGGTCCGATGCTGGCCCCCGCGGCAATCGAACTCCCGGTAAGCACGCAGCTTTGGCGAACCAGTACATTGTCCGCAAGGGTGCAGTTTTCAATCACGCTATATGAGCGAATACGGCAAGCGGCGCCGATGCGCGTCGATCCCAGGAGCTGAACGAATGGCTCGATCACCGTGTCCGCGGCGACCTCAACCTCGGCATCGATGACGCACGTCTCAGGGCGGAAGATCGTCACGCCGGCAGCCATGAGACGGTGTGCGCTCGCCGTGCGCAGGGCGTCATCGAGCGCCATCATTTCGGCCATCGTATTTGCGCCCAGAAGCTCGCTCGGATCCGGCACCTTGAACGCAACAACGCGTTCGCCGGCGGCGTGCAGAATGTGGGCCATGTCCGTGAGGTAAAGCTCGCCGTGCGGGTTGTCGGCGGTCAGCTTGTCGAGGTGGGCGAGCAGAGGCGCAGTGCGGAATGCGTAAAGCCCCATATTCACCTCACGCAGCGATAACTGGTCGCGCGCAAGCATTTTCTGTTCGATGATTCCGACAACTTCAATGGACCCAAGCGAAGGGTGCAGCACGCGTCCATAGCCGGTAGGCTCATCGGGCTCGGCAGAAGTGAGCGTCATGGCCGCCTTCTGCGCTTGATGAAAGGCGAAAAGCGCAGCCACGGTGCGCGCTTTCACGAGCGGCGCGTCGCCCGAGAGCACCACCACGTTTTCGTAGCCAGCGATGGCCTCCCGTGCGCATTCGATGGCATGCCCGGTTCCGCGCTGTTCCAATTGCTCCACAAAGCGGATCCCTGTAGCCGCTACCGCTGCCTTCACCTTGTCAGCCTGATGGCCAACTACGGCGTAAATATCGGCAGGCGCAACAATCTGCGAGGCTGCGGCAATCACGTGGCTCAAAAGAGTTTTGCCGCCAATTTCATGCAGCACTTTGGGACGTTGCGATTTCAGGCGCGTTCCCTTGCCGGCAGCCATAATCACAATGGCGAGACTTGATGGCGAGTCCATTTCAATTCTTTCCGTGGATGAAAATCGGGAGGTTCGTGGTGTCCTGGGCTCGCATCCTCTCCACAATTCAAGGTTGCAATGCCCATGGGTTGCTCTTCCGAAAGCATACCGCAGGGCTCCAGTGCGCGGGGCCCGGCGAAATCATCTTTGGCGGAAGCATGAATCTCAACCTGCGGGCAGGCGCCGATTGCATGGAATTCCAATCCCTTTTGATAGGCTTGAGATTCCATGGCCAAAGAATCCAGGAACGCAAGCCAATCCACGATGCTCGTGCGCGCTGTTATCGAGATTGCCTTCATCGTTTTCTTGTTTTATTCCAACTTGCTGATGGGCGAGTTCACAATGTCAAGCCGGCCGGGAAAAACCCTGGCGTTTGCCTTGCACGATATTTTCACTGGAAAAAACCTCCTGATCGCGATGCTCTCGGCTTTGATCGGCTACGGCGTGTTTGAGACCCTGCGCAGAAAATTCTGATGCCGCCGGCGCAATCCAACGCCGCCCTCGCGGATTCGCGCTGCGCGCGGATCGCCAACGCGGAAGCTCAACGCCTTGACCCCTTGCGCTGCACTTCCGTATTCTTCGAGAGTTTCCGCGCGGCGCGGCTTTTGAGGCTGATGCTGCTAGAGGAAGATTTAGCATGACGACTGCCGTCGCACCCGCCGCAACTCCCGATTCCGTTGAAAATCAGCAAACGTTTCTGCTTCGCCGCGCGGCGGTGCTCGGTGCGGGAACCATGGGTTCGCGCATTGCCGCACACCTGGCCAATGCCGGAATTCCAACCTTGCTCCTGGATATCGTTCCCGCTGGAGCCGGCGACCGCAATCGCCTAGCGAAATGCGCGCTGGATGCTTTAACAAAGGCCAAACCAGCGGCGTTTTACGAAACTTCTCTGGTATCGCTCGTCACCCCCGGAAACTTTGAAGACGATCTGCCCAAACTGGCCGAGTGCGACTGGGTCGTCGAGGCCGTGGCCGAGAATCTGGGTATCAAGACGGCGCTGCTCGCCAAAGTTGTGCCGCATCTTCACCCAGTCGCCGTGCTCACCACCAACACGTCCGGCTTGCCGGTAAAGCAGATTGCGGCAGCGCTCCCGGGGCATCGGGAGCGCTTCTTCGGCACGCACTTTTTCAATCCGCCTCGCTACATGCGGTTGCTCGAGATCATTCCCACTGCCGAATCCGACAAAGCAACGGTGGCCGCGTTTGCCGCTTTCGCCGATCGCAATCTCGGCAAGCAGGTTGTTTTCGCCAACGATACGCCCAACTTTATCGCCAACCGCATCGGCGTTGCCGTGTCGTTTTCCGCGGCAAACCTGATGTTGGAGCAGGGCCTGACCATCGAAGAAGTCGATGCACTCACAGGTTCGGCGCTCGGCTGGCCGCGGACCGGAACCTTTCGGCTTGCCGATCTGGTGGGCATCGACATTCTGGCGCATGTGGCGAAGAACTTCCCGCAGGGCGCGCCTGCCGGTGCATTCGGCGCGGTGCTGGACGAGATGCTCAAGCGCGGCTGGCTTGGAGACAAGACAGGACAAGGCTTCTACAAGAAAAACAAGGGCGCTGACGGCAAGGACGCTCGCCTCGTGCTCGACCTGGCGACATTTGAGTACCGGCCCGCAACCAAGCCAGGCCTGCCGGCCCTGGATATGGCCAAGAATGCCGCGACTCTGCAGGAACGGCTGCGCCTGCTACTGGCGAATGATCCGGCAAAGGATAAAACCGCGAAGTTTCTCTGGCCGTTTCTGTCGGCGTTGTGGAATGACGCCGCCGATCGAATTGGTGAAGTCTCCGCAGACGCGGTCTCCATCGATCGTGCGATCAAGGCCGGCTTCAACTGGGAATTGGGCCCCTTCGAAATGTGGGACGCAGCCGGCGTGCGTGAGACGGTAGCGCGCATGAAGGCGCTGGGGCTGCCGGTGAGCCGCCGCATTGAAGACTTGCTGGACGCCGCACCCGAAAGCGCTCCGGTCTCGTGGTATTCGCCTGACGGGCCGCAAGCCTACAACCCCATCAAGGGCGGATGGGAATCCATTCCGCAGCAAGCCGGGCATGCGCGCGTGGCCGATTTCCGGCGCAGCCATGGCGTCGTGAAGTCAAATCCCGGTGCATCGCTCATCGACCTCGGCGACGGCATCGGTTGCATCGAACTGCACTCGCTCAAAAACGCCATCGGCGGCGACGTGTTAGCGATGATCTCTTCGGTGCTCAAACCCGATTCCGACGCGGTGAAGAATTTTGCCGGATTCGTGATCGCCAGCGATCGCGAAAACTTCAGCGTCGGCGCCAACCTCATGCAGCTTCTGCTTGCGGCGCAAGAGGGCGAGTGGGAAGAGGTGGCCGCGGTTATCCACTCCTTCCAGCAGATGACGGCAGCCATCAAGTTTTGCCCTCGACCGGTCGTAGCGGCTCCATTCGGACTCACGCTCGGCGGCGGCGCAGAAATCTGTCTGCACGCCGCGCGCCGTCAGCCGCACGCGGAGCTCTATATGGGCCTGGTCGAAGCAGGAGTAGGGCTGATACCGGCCGGCGGCGGAACGAAGGAAATGCTCCTCCGCGCCATCGACCAGGCGACCGCACTCGCGCCTCCCGACCCCAAAGACCCGCCATCCCGGTTTGCTCAGTCTGCCGAGTTAGCCACTGCTGTGAAACGGGTCTTCGAAAACATTGCCATGGCCAAAGTGTCCACTTCGGCTGCCGAGGCGCGTCCACTCAGTCTGCTGGGCGTCGCCGATCGCATCACAATGAACCGCGATCGCCAGCTGCTTGACGCCAAATTGCTGGCCACAACGCTTGCTGCAGCAGGCTACACCGCGCCGCAGCCAAGGACGCAGATTTCAGCTCCCGGTCTGGGTGTGCTGGCCATGCTTGAAACAGGGGCTTTTCTCATGGGCGAAGCCGGCTATGCTTCCGAGCACGACCAGAAGGTGGCAAAATGGGCGGCCTACATTCTGGCCGGCGGCCGCGTGACCGCGGGATCGCTGGTGAGCGAACAATACCTGCTGGACTTGGAACTGGAAGCGTTTCTGTCTCTATGCGGGGAGCGGAAGACACAGGAGCGGATCGCCTTCACCTTGAAAACCGGAAAGCCGCTGCGGAACTGACATGAATGCTGCACCCTTCCTTAGATTTCTGGGCCTGCTCGATTTGGCCGGCTGTGTTGCTCTTGGCCAGGTGGCTTCAACCCCGGTGCAGGCGAACGAACGATCATTGACGGAGACAGGACAAGTCGTGGTCGGTGGCAAATCGACGCCTTACTCCATTCGGCATCTTCCCGTGGGTTCATTTCCGAACCTGCCCGCCAAAATTATTGACGGACTCAATCGGCGCGGATGCACCGTCCCTCAGACGTATGAAGCGCACAGACCGGAAAATGTAATTCACGCCAGCCTGGAGCGGCCGGGTTCATCGGACTGGGCTGTGCTTTGCTCGGTCGATGGCACGGTATCGCTGCTTGTATTCCTCGGTGGTGAAGCAGCGAACGCGGAGGCTCGGCCGCTTGTGCTGGCATCCGCGCCCGAGAAGCAGAGGCTGCAGGCATATTCGGGCAGTGCAGCTCTCGGCTTCAACTGGGGTATCGATCCCGCGTCCCCTGAGCAGATTCACCAGGCACAGATTGGGTTGGCGAATCGGCCACCCAAGGTAGATCATGATGCGCTGGCGGATTCTGTGATCGACCGCGCCACGACGTACCATTTCTATGCCAGGAACGCGTGGACTGTGCTGCCGATGCCGCAGTAGCGGGGGCCGCGTTGATTTGAAAAAGGAGCTGTTCATGCCGGAAGCTGTTATTGTCAGCGCTGTTCGCACGCCCGTAGGCCGTGCTCCCAAGGGCGCCCTGTCCACTACCCGGCCCGACGATCTGGCCGCGTTGGCCCTGGAGACGGCCGTCAAGCGGGTGCCCGGCCTGGACAAGGCCGAGGTAGAAGATGTGATTCTCGGATCCGCGCAGCCCGAAGGCGAGTCGGGATGGAACATTGCGCGCATGGCGGCGCTGCGGGCGGGATTTCCCGTGGAGATTCCCGGCATGACGATCAACCGCCTCTGCTCGTCAGGTCTTCAGGCCATCGCGCTGGCTGACCAGCGCATCCGCACCGGCGGCGCGCGTGTGATCCTGGCCGGTGGCGCGGAGACCATGAGCATGCTTCCCTTTGGCGGCCTCAAGCCCAGCCCGAATCCGTGGCTCGCGGAGCATTATCCTGCCGCGCTACTGACCATGGGCCTCACGGCGGAGCGTGTGGCGCGGCATTACCAAGTCTCCCGCGAGGACCAGGATGCCTTTGCGCTCGCCAGCCATCAGAAGGCGCTGGCCGCGCAGACGGCGGGCAAGTTCGACGAAGAACTGGTTCCTGTGACTGTGACATCGGCTGTGCCCGGCAAGAAGGCCGGCAAGCCAACCGTGACGGAGACGCTGTTTGCGGCGGACGAAGGTCCGCGCGCCGACACTTCGGCCGAAGCACTTGCCAAGCTGAGGCCGGTCTTCCACGCGCAGGGTACGGTGACGGCAGGGAACGCCTCGCAGACTTCGGATGGCGCGGCGGCTGTTGTGCTGATGGATGCCGGCCACGCGAAGGAGCGTGGGTTGCAGCCCCTGGCGCGGCTGGTTGCCTTTGCAGTTACCGGCTGCCCGCCGGAAGAAATGGGCATTGGGCCGATCACCGCCATTCCCAAGGCGCTGAAGATGGCCGGGCTGAAGCTGGACGAGATTGGCCTCATCGAACTGAACGAAGCGTTTGCG
>Ga0182013_10005353_pt1 | contig 14961 bp, 13 predicted proteins | sample 612S2MmetaG_FD_120487 | JGI IMG/M metagenome (GOLD analysis project Ga0182013, IMG submission 120487) | Permafrost microbial communities from Stordalen Mire, Sweden - 612S2M metaG | ecosystem: Environmental > Terrestrial > Soil > Wetlands > Permafrost | place: Sweden: Stordalen | collected... | reverse complement strand
TGGAATTATGTGCCGAGGCGACGGAGGTTCGTGTCAAGGCTCTTGACCGCGCAGCGGCGGGCTTTGCCCGGCCTTGACACGGACCGCGCCTCGGCTACACTCTGTCCATCTGGGGAATGTCATCCGGGGTTTGTCTAGTGGAAAATTGAGCAAAAATAAAATTTCACTTTCACAATATCAAAAATTTAGCACTGCCAAGCATTCCTTAAAAGTATCTGCAACGACTCTGTGCATCTCCTGTTCCTAAAAGTTCGCCCTTGCTTCGCTTTTACCTGTCGATGAACTCGAAAAATTGCCCTACCGATGGGGTTGACGCATATTCGAATACCATCCATTGTGGTTTCAAGGAGTGTGCGAGCCATGTTCGTTTCCCCCCATGTATTCGAACCTCTACTAAACAGTGAGCAGGCTGCGGCCATTGTGAAAGTCCACCCGAAAACCCTCCAGCGGTATGCCCGGAACGGTATTGTTGGCGGCTTGCGGGTTGGTAAACTCTGGCGTTTCCGGCTCTCGGATCTTCACGGCCAGTTGCTCGGTGCGGAGCAATCAGCAATCGACTCTGAAGCAGAACAGGGGTACCCTGTTCTTAACCACTCGTGCCCGCAACCAAGCAGGAGGTAGACCTTGTTTGTTCGGACACGGTATCAGTATGGAAGTCTTCGGCTGAGGAAGCGCGAGCGCGGCCCCGACGTGTGGGAGTTTCGATATTACGAAACGGACTCTCAAGGGCAACGGAAGCGTCAGAGTGTGATCCTCGGGGATCGCAATCTGTATGCGACTGAAACCCAGGCACGGAAGGCCACGCAAGCTCTTCTTCTTCGACTCAATGGAGAGTCTCCACGTGCGGAAGTGGAGGCGGCGTCTTTCGGAGCCTTGCTCGACCGCTATATAGAGCAGGAACTTTCGGAACGCTACTCAACCCGGAAATCCCATCTGTCGAATATCCGGGTTCACATTCGACCGCGTTGGGGAGAGTACCCCGTAGATAAGCTGAAGCCGATGGCTATGGAACAGTGGCTGCGCGATCTGTCACTGGCTCCAAAGTCAAAGACTCATATACGGGGAATCATGCACCTGGTCTTCAAGTGTGCGGAGCGGTGGGGCATTATCGAACTTGGAAAGAACCCCGTCTCTCTGGTGCGCGTGAAGAACGGAAGCAAGCGCCTGAAGCGGCCACGGGTTCTCACCGTGGACGAGTTCTTTCAACTGCTCAAGCATCTGGGCGAACCATACCGCACGATGGTTTTGGTCGCACAATGTTTGGGCCTTCGGGTCAGCGAGATTCTGGGCCTGCAATGGGGCGATTTCAATTTCGAGAATCGCTCGGTACTGGTTCAGAGAAGTGTGGTGGGCGGTAGGGTAGACGATGTGAAGACGGAATATTCAAGAGACGATGTTCCGCTTGATCCTCGTCTGGCGGAGGTGCTGGTGCAATGGCGCTCTGCTTCGATCTTCCCGAGAGACGCGGATTGGCTCTTTGCCAATCCGGTCACCGGGAAGCCGTACTACCAGGAGAGCTTGCAGAAGTCGCAGATCAAACGGGCTGCGAAGCTCGCCGGGTTGGGAGAGGATATCGGGTGGCATACATTCCGCCATACCTATCGCTCCTGGCTCGATGAGACGGGTGCTCCGATGAAGGTGCAACAGGAACTGATGCGTCACGCCTCGATCCAAACGACGATGAACGTCTACGGGCGGGCCATGACGGAAACTAAACGCCGTGCAAACAGTCAGGTTGTAGGACTGGTGCTCGGCCCCAACCCGCAGGATCTACCCGCCGAAGTGGTGGCTGCGGTTGCATAGAAAATAGCAGTCTGTTCCTGATGGGGGATAACGGGGACTTATCGAAAGTGACCAGAATCTGTAAGTTATTGATTATTTTGGTTGCGGGGGCTGGATTTGAACCAGCGACCTTTGGGTTATGAGCCCAACGAGCTACCGGGCTGCTCCACCCCGCATCTACAGTTTAGCAACTGCCCGGGTAGGGGTCAAATAGCTCCTGCGCCGCAGGATAGCCCAATCCGTTACACTGCTTGCAGCCGGTCCCGCCAGCGAGGAAGCCCACAGATGCCTCAACTCTATGCTTTTGTTCTGGCTGCGATTGTGGTCGCGTTGCTGGCGGTCGCACTCTATCGCACCTCCCGCGTCAAAACCAAAGCCGACTATCTGGTGGCTGGCCGTTCGCTCCCGGCGATAGTGCTGGTTCTCACCCTGCTCACCTCCTGGATCGGCGCCGGTTCGCTCTTTGCCGGGGCCGAAAATGCATACAAAAACGGCTTTGCCGCGCTGTGGCAGCCGGCCGGGGGATGGCTGGGTTTGCTGCTGATCTACTTCATCGCTCCCCGCGCGCGCAAATTCGCGCAATTCACGCTACCCGACATGCTTGAAGCTCGCTACAACCAGACCGCGCGCGTGCTGGGTACCTTGGCCATTCTCTTCGCCTATGTAGGCATCACCAGCTACCAATTCAAGGGCGGCGGCGATGTGTTGCACCTTATTTTTCCTTCGACCGTCACTCCCGAGTTCGGAACCTACCTCATTGCCACATTTGTCATCGTCACCACGGCCATGGCCGGCATGTCGTCGGTGGCCTACATGGATGTCGCCATTGGTTCTCTGGTTACTGTGATCTGTATCGTGGCCGCGCCCATGCTCTTCTTTAAGGCGGGTGGTTGGGCGGGCCTTCATTCTGCGTTGCCCGCCGAATACTTCCAGGCGCTCGGCAACTACCGCCTTGACTCGCATGGCGTGCGGCAATCCGCAGGGATGGGTGTTCTCCGGGCTCTCGAATTCATGGTGCCTGTTCTGCTTCTCATGCTTGGCAACCAGGTCATGTATCAGAAGTTCTTCTCCGCGAAGTCCGAAAAAGATGCGCGCAACTCGGTTGTCGGTTGGATCCTGGGGACCATCCTCCTCGAAACCCTCATTGTGGCCATCGCTGTCTTTGGCCGTGCTCTCTACCCCACCGGCGAGGTAGCGCTGCATCCACGTGAAATCATCCCCTACACCGCGCGTCATGGCCTGCCCGCAATCATGGGTGCGCTGCTGCTCGGCGCGGTCTTCGCCAAAGTCATCTCCACCGCCTCCAACTATCTGTTCTCCCCGGCCACTAATCTGGTCAACGATGTCTTCGTGCGCTACATTGCGCCGGGGGCCTCAAACAAGCGCGTCCTGATCGTGTCTCGGCTTGCCGTGGTGCTCCTCGGTTGCTGGGCGCTCTATCAGGCGATTTACGCCGAGAGCATTCTCAAGAAGATGCTCTGGGCCTACACCATCTACTCTGCAGCACTCACGCCGGTGGTTTTGGCGGCGTTCTTCTCCAGGCGTGTCACGGCCTGGGGCGCGGTTTCCGCCATCGGCGCTGGCACCGCGGTCACCATGCTATGGGACGTTCCCGCGGTGAAAGCCATTTTCCCGCCCATCCTCGCCGAGCGTGACGCCATCTTCCCGGCGCTCTTTTTGGCCGTTGCCGCCATGATTGTGGTCAGCTTTTTCACCCCCAAACCCGCGCCCGAACAACTGGCGAAATTCTCGGATTAGATCGCGCCCCCTGCTTTGAACCTCGGCGCCACAGTCAATGAAGTGGCGATCCTGTCCCGGGCTCGCTTGACCTTGCATCTCTGGTCATGCCGTAAACTAAGGGTTGGACAGCCTGATGCCAACGCGCCCCTGCTGGGTTGAAATCCGCACCCACTCCTTTGAAAGCAACTACCGGTTTCTCGCCAGTCTGGCGGCTCCAGATGCGGAGCTGCTGGCCATCGTCAAGGCCGACGCCTACGGGCACTCGCTTGCCGCCTGCGCTCCGGCTGCCATGCGCGCCGGAGCCCGTTGGCTGGGCGTCACCAGCGTGGAAGAGGGTGTGGCCGCCCGCGCCCTTTGTCCTCACGCCATCATCCTGGTCATCGGCGGCGTCTTCATCGGCCAGGGAGAGGATGTGGTCCGGCACGGTTTAACCGCCGTGGTCTGGGAGCCTTGGCAACTGGACGAGTTGGAACGAGCCGCACACGCGGTGCATGCCGGCTCTCTGCCGGTGCATCTCGAGATCGATACCGGCATGAGCCGTCAGGGCGCCGATCCCCAGGGACTCGCTCCCCTTCTGGCGCGGTTTGGTGCGGGGTCTCCGCTTCAGCTGGCGGGAGTAATGACCCACCTTTTCGCCGCCGATGAAGCCGATGGCAGGGTGACCGGCAGCCAGCTTGCCTGTATGGACAAAGTGCTAAGCCAGGTGAGGGCCGCGGGCCTTTGTCCTGAGTGGCTCAACGTGGGTAGCTCCGCCGCCCTGCTGGCTGAGCAGACAGGCGCCATCGCTGCTTTAGCAGGGCGTTATGGCATGCACGCTTTGATACGGCCGGGCCTGGTCCTTTATGGCTTGGTCCCAAACTACGACCCCAAGTTCGAGCCCGAAGAACCTGCAACCCTGGTTCGCGCGCGCCATCACCTGCAGCCCGTGCTCAGTTGGAAGTCGCAGGTGGTCAGCGTGCGTTCAGTTCCCGCGGGCGCGGTGGTGGGTTACAACGGCACCTTTGTGGCCACTGAGCCCATGCAGCTTGCCTTGGTCGCCGTGGGCTACGGCGACGGCCTTGACCGGCAGCTCGGCAACCGCTTCAGCCTCTTGGTTCGCGGCCAGCGCGCGCCCATTACGGGTCGCATCAGCATGGACCAGACCGTGCTCGACGTCACCGAAATTCCGGGCGTCAAGGCTGGCGACGAAGTGGTGATCCTGGGTACTCAGGGTGGCGAAACCATTACCGCCTTCGACCACGCGAACGCCACCGGAACCATTCCCTGGGAGATTTTCACCCGCATCGCTGCACGCGTCCAGCGAATCCCGCTTTAGCAGGATGCTCCGGTTGGACCGATTTCACCGAGTACAGTCTCCTGCTCGACGCGCTTCAAACCTGCAGCTCCCTCGGTGGCGGCCATCATGGCCTCGATTCCCATGGCTGAGTTCAACAGCATGTGGTAGAGTCCGCGGGCACACCATTCCTGCTGGTAGAACTTGCGAATCACGGCGGCGCGCCGCTTGTCGAATGCCGCCAGAAGCTGGTCGGCCTGTTGCGCCTGGTTGGGGAAGGCATGTGTGAACCAGGCGCGTTTAGCCTTTGCCGTGGCGTATACAAACACATGGAAGCAGCCCGGTTGGCAGGCCAGCGCGCAGGCTGCGCCGCGGCCCACCAGCACGCAGTTCCCCACCTTCGCCGCATCCACAATCTCCTGCCGAATCAGCGACAACATACGTTCCGAGTCGAAAACTTGCTCATCCGAAATCCCGGTCATGGGGAGAACCGAGTCATGCCAGAAAATCTTGCCGTAGCGGTAGTACCAGGGATCGAGCCGCTCGTCGAACTTGGCCGCCAGCTCCGGCGCCACCCCGGCGATTCTGGCCGCCGCGGTCACCAGTTCAGAGTCCAGCAGCCGCCACCCCAGCCGTCCCGCCAATTCGTGGGCAAACTCTCCGCCGCGCGAGCCGTATTCCCGCTCCACCGTGATCACATTCACAGGCTTATGGCCCATGCCGATTATTCCCCCCGCCAGTGGAGAATACAACGGTACTGGGCATCTGCGGCAAGAGGGTTGCGTTCCAGGCCCATATCCCGGTAACCGTCAGCCTTCCGCCTGCATACCTTGACAGTCTACACAACCGTGTTGTAGATAATCTAGGTATGGGTAAGCCAAACGATCTCGTACAAGGCACTCTCGACCTGCTCATTCTCAAAACGCTCTTGCCTGAAGCCATGCACGGATGGGCCATCGCCAAGCGCATTCAGCAGGTTTCCGGCGAAGTTTTGCAGGTGCAGCAGGGCTCGCTTTACCCCGCCCTGCACCGCTTGGAGCAGCAGGCGTGGATCAAGGCCAAATGGGCTGAGAGCGAGACCGGCCGCCAGGCCAAGTTCTATTCGCTCACCGCCGCTGGCCGCAAGCAGCTCGAGGCGGAAACCGCCAATTGGGCCCGGCTCTCGGCTGCCATCAACCTGATTCTGAACGAGGCCTGAGGAGAATCCCATGCGCTGGCTTGCACAACTGCGGATGCGAATCATGATGCTCTTTAAACGCGATAGCGCTGGAGTGCGGCTCGATGAGGAACTGCGCTTCCACATCGAGCGCCAGATCGCAGAAAATGCAGCCGCAGGCATGAGCGCGGAAGAAGCTCGCTATGCCGCCCTGCGCAGCTTCGGCAATCCAGCTCTCCTGCGCGAGCAGGCCCGCGCCACATGGAGCTGGGGCTGGCTCGAATCCTTACTCCGCGACCTCCATTACGGAGTACGCACCTTGCGCCGCACTCCAGGATTCTCGCTCATTGCAATCGCCGTGATGGCCTTATGTATCGGCGCGGCCACTTCGCTCTTCACCATCGTGCGTTCGGTCTTGCTCCGGCCGCTGCCCTTCCGCGACCCTGACCGGCTGGTGATTGTGCACGAGCACTTTCGAGGGGCCTGGGCAAACACGCCGGATTTCAGCTACAACCCGGTTGCACCGGCAGATTTTTACGATTGGCGCTCGAAGACCCACGGTTTTGAAGACATGGCAATCATGGATTACGCCGGGTACAACCTGACCGGTGAACGGGCCGAACTGCCGGAGGCGGCCCGTGCAGCCGCGGGCTCGTGGAATTTGTTTCAGCTCCTGGGAGTGCAGCCTGCATTGGGCCGGACATTTACTGAGTCGGAGGACCGGCTCGGCAGCACCGTTGTCATGCTCACCTGGAGCGTGTTCCAGAGGCGGTTTGCCGGCGATGCCAAGATTGTGGGTCGCCAGATTCACCTCGATGGCAGACCCTTCACTGTAGTCGGCGTGCTGCCTTCATGGTTCACTTATCCCGATGCCGGCATTCTGCTGTGGGTTCCATATAAAGCGAATGCCACGCCGGAGCTCTTGCAGCATCACGACTGGCACCAGAGCCAGGTGGTAGCGCGGTTGCGTCCTGACGTGAGCCTTGCGAGCGCCCTGGCGCAGGTGGGTGCGGTACAGTACCAGCTTCACCTGCAATACCCACAAGATCCCGTGGCCGAAGATGTTGTTCCACGTTCGCTGAACGAGGATCTCGCCGGAAACGTGAAGAAGCCGCTGAATCTAATGCTGAGTGCCGTCGGCTGCATGCTGCTGATCGGCTGCCTCAATGTCTCCAACCTGCTGGTTGCGCGGGGCGCGGCACGGCAGAAGGAAGTGGCCATTCGCAGCGCTCTCGGAGCGCAGCGTGCCACCTTGATTCGCGAACAGTTGACTGAGAGCGTGTTGATCTGCGCGGCAGGCGGCTTGGGCGGCATTCTGCTGTCGGTACTTGCTACGCGGCTGCTCGCGCATGCGTGGAAAGACCTGCCCACCGCGCAAAGCATCCACCTCGATGGCGCTGTGATTGCGTTTGCGTGCCTGCTGATGTTCGCAGCGGCGCTGGTTGCAGGCTTGCTGCCTGCGCTCTCCACAACGGGCAAGACCATGCTGAAAGCCCTGCAGACTTCCGCGCGCACAGGAGCGAGCAGCGTTTCGCGCACGGCGCTGCGAAAGTCACTCCTCACGGCGGAGATTGCAATCACGGTGGTCTTGCTGGTTGCTGCGGGGCTGCTGCTCAAGAGCTTTCTGCGGCTGCGCTCAGCCAATGTGGGATGCGTTACCGAAAACATGCTCACGCTGCAGTACAGCCTGCCGGAAAAGAAATACGACACGCCGGAGAAGGTGAACGCATTCAATGAAGCATTGCTGGAGCGGGTGAGAAACATTCCCGGGGTTCGCGCTGCTGCACTGGGAAACACTGTTCCTGCAGCGGGATATTGGGGAGACTTCGTATTCACGGTCAAGGAGCATCCTCCGCTCAAGCCGGGCGATGACCCGCCCGACGCGCTGATGCGCTGGGCTGATCCAGGTTATTTCAGCGCCCTCGGGATTCCGCTTGTGAGTGGCCGGTTCTTTACCAGCGACGAACGTGGTGCTCGATCGTACAAGGTGATTGTGAACCGTCAACTTGTCCGGCGATACTTCCCCGGTGACAATCCCCTGGGCAAGCACCTGCGTGTTCCGGCACATTTCCATGTTGGAGTGCCCAATGACTTCGATTATGAAATCGTGGGCGTCGTCGGCGACACCTTGTACCAGGTCGGCAAGGAGCCGAAGGCGGCCATGTACTTCCCGATCCTTGAAGGGGGCGGCAATTCACAGATGCTCGCTGTGCGCACGGCTTCGGAGCCGTTGCAGTTCGCAGTGACGGTGCAAAAGCAGATTGCATCTCTCGATCCCGGGCTTCCGGTCTCGGATGTGCGCACCATGAACCAGATGATCGGCGAGTCGCTGGTAAATGCAAGCCTGAGCGCGAGCCTCGTTCTCGCCTTTGCGATTTTGTCGCTGCTTCTTGCCTCGGTCGGATTGTACGGCGTGCTGTCGTACCTGACCACTCAGCGGACTACGGAACTGGGAATCCGCATGGCGCTCGGCGCGCAACGAGATCAGCTCTTGCAGTTGATGCTGGTCGATGGCCTGCGACCAGCGCTGTTCGGGCTCGGGCTTGGCTTGGTGGTGAGCTTCGCGGCGACACGCATCTTCCAGTCAATGCTCTACGGCACGCAGCCACTCGATCCGTTCGTTTATGCCGCAGTCGCAGCAGTCTTGTTGATGGTGGCGGCAGTGGCATGTCTCGTTCCCGCCTGGCGTGCCTCGCGCCTCGACCCCATGCAGGCGCTCAGAACAGAATAGGCGCGGAAGGTGTGCCCTTCCGCGCCCGTTCGTGTGTCTCTCAATTTGTCTGTGTCTACTGCGTTACCGGCTGCGAGGCCGTTCCCTTCGGAGCCTTCAGGTGGGGCGCGTTGGGGACGGCAGGCGCTGCAGGCGCAGGCGGTGCGCTCGTCAATTCCGAACCCCGCTTGATGCGAATGTCGCCATTCTCCGCGCTCAGGTAAACCTTCGGTCCGCCGGAGCCGATGCGTCCGCTCACCGCCTTGTTTTCGTCGCCGCTCACGTTCAGCGCAAAGTCCGTCACAATATCGCCATTGTGCGTGTTGCCCTCCACGTTGACCTTGGCATTCGACGCCAGCGTCACCTCCACGTCGCCCTTTTGGTTCTTTGCCTCAACGCTGAAGTTGCCCGCCGGTTCCACAGCGATGCGCCCATCGCGGTTCTCCACACTGGTGTCGCCATAAATCTGGCTCAGGTCCACATCCTTGGCGTGCGTCACCACCCGCACCTGGCCCTTTGCTTCGGTCACCCGCAGATCGTCGGAGTTCAACGTCAGATCGCCGGGCAGCGCCGCCAGTTCCAATTCGGTCACCGAAGTGTGCATATGCACCGGCCCCGTGATGTTTTCCATGTGCACATCGCCAAAGATCTCGCCGTTGAGCGTGACCTTACCCTTGATCTCAGAGAAGGTCAGGTCGTTGCAGTTGCCGTCGGCGGTCAGATCGCCGTCCACCTGGTGCGCTGAAAAGTCTCCCCTGTCGCTGGAGAAATGCACCTGCACCGCTCCTTGAATCGTGTTCAGATGAACGTCGCCATGGCTCGCGGAAATGTTTGCCCCCGCGCCTAATCCAGCCGCGGTTACGTCGCCGTGCCCAGACTTCACAGTCACCTGCGCTGTCTTGGGAACCGTTACAGTAAAGTTCGTCCGGCCACTATTGTTACTCTCCGACTTCACCAGTACGGCAGTCCCGCTGACAGTTACTTGCGCGGCCTCGGCGTCAAAGATTTTCTTTGCGTCCGTGTCCGAGCCCGCAAACGCCACCTCATGCGACTGCACCTCGATGTTGGGGCCGTCTCCCGCGGTCACACTCACATCGCCGCGCGGATTCTGGATCTCCACCACTGCGTTTGCAGGAATCTGCACGCTCAGCACCTGCTGGTCAAAGTCGTGTTCGGGCTGGCCAAAGAAGTTGAAGAAGTCATCGCCGTGGTCGCCCCAATCGCCGCGCATTCCACCCCACCGGTCCCATCCTGAAGCGAAAGCTCCCAGAATCGCCAGCAGAACCAGAATCCCTACAAAACCACTGCTGCGGCGCACCGGAGCAGCGCGGCTCAAATCCAGCGCCCACTCACCCAGCAGCGCCAGTCCAGCGCCGATCAACAACAAGGGCCACCAATGGCCATACCACGCCCAGAAGCTGGCTGCGGCGATGCGGCCGCTGTACATCAGCAACCCCACGATGCCAATTCCCACCAGGATGATCGGGCCCACTACTGAAGGAACGCGCGGCCCGTAAGCTCCCACGTAGCCTGCCTTCATTGCATACCGCTGCGCCTTCCAGGCATCCCGCTGGGCGCGCCACGCGGCTCTCTGCTGTTCACGGTAGATCCGCCATTGCGTATGCGGGTCGTAAGGGGGCGGCATGCCGCCCGGCGGTGTGGACGGAGGCACACTGCTCATGACTGTCCTCCCTCTGAGGTCTTTTCCAGGTCCTTCGATTGCGCAGGAACAATGGCCGTGCCCTGCGTGGCTGAGGTCTGCGCAGAGTTCGCCGCGGGATTAGCGCCGGTGTAGGGATACGGTGCGCCGGGATAACCACCCGGTAGCGGGGGAACGTCGCCTGCCGCGGCCAGCGCCGCGCGCTCGGCCAGTTTCAGCACCCCAATCAAAATCAGCAGCAACGGAACAAACAGGTTCCAGCTCACCAGGTCCGCCTGGTGCAGCAGGGCGATGATTCCGATCAGCAGCAGAATGGCCGGACCTGTCAATCGGCGAATCAGAATATAGCGGTTCATTGGGCGCCTCCCTTCGAGTCACCAATCCGGCGAACGATTAGCCATACGCCAAGGGCGATAAAAATCAATGGCCACAGATAGTGGACGATGCGTTCGGTTACATAGCCCATCTGGTTCAGCAAGAGAATCAGCCCGAAGCCGATCAGGATCATTGCGCCGATTGGCTCTTTGCGCCGCCAGTACACAGGCGGCACCGGCGGAACGGGCGGTACTGCCGGATCGACATATTCTGCGGCCGGTGTATACGACGTCTGGTAAGGCCCCGTGTAGGGCGCTTGGTACCCACCCCCCGCGGCGCCCGGCGCAACCGGTCCCGGCGCCGGCGCTCCCGCCTGCGGCTGAGGCGGATACTGCGGACGGCCCAGGTTGAGCCAGTTGCCCACCTCGTTCAAGCCCAGCGGATCGGGCAAAGGCGTCCCGTCGCGCCGCGCGACTGCCGTGTGGTAGGCCTCAAACGACTGGTAAAGGATCCACGCGGCAATGAAGAGGCCGAAGATCCCGTAGTGATCGGCAAGATTCACCAGCACCGCGAAGATCACTACGTGGATCAACCCTTTGAAAAACTGGCCGTTGTACATGGCGCCCACGCCGGGTATCAATCCCAGCACCGCGGCTGCCGTGGGATTCGGCCCGCCCGCAGGAGGCGCTATGAACGGCTGCTGCATGCTTTGCCATGCCATCGAGCACGGTTCGCACAGCACCTGCCCTCCCGCCGCACTGCGGACGCACGTTGCGCAGAGCGGCTTGCCGCAGTTCTGGCAGTAGGCCGTTGCATTGATTCCACTGTGATTTACGCAGTCCATACTGTGCTCCTTTCCCGTATTGCCAAAGCGGAGCCGCCACCAGCAAAATCAGGGCTGCCGTTTGAGAGATTGATGCTCTTAAGTGGTTCTGTCGCTAAATAAGAGCCACCGTGCACGTCTTCAGCGATTGCGCGCGTGCTCTGATTCTGCTCAGAGTGCGCGGGCCGGCCTTGCAGTCTAAGGGAGGTTTCCAGGTAATCGATTGAGTCTCGCAACGCCGGGGTTCCCGACTGTTGCGGAGGGTCCACGCGAGAGCCTCCATCCTTGCGAGTGGGGGCCTTTGACTCCCCGGGTGCGGTCGGCTGGGTCCCATTCGGCTGGGTCTGGTTGTCGGTGCCTTCGCCCTGTGTCGTCCGGCGCAGCTCCCGCATCCGCGACTCCACTTCGTACACCAGCCTCAGGTGGTCGTAATACCGGACAATCGGCGTCGAAGCCATGGTCAGCCGCCGCTCCATAAACGAGCGCACCGCGCTGGGCCGCAGATTCGCCAGGCGCAGGTCGCTCAGGCGTACCCCGGTCAGATTCAGTGTCAATGCGATGGAGAAGAACGCCATGGCAGCCGTCATCAGTAACCGCGGCTCGGCAAAGCGGTGGATGCGTGCCACCACTCCCGGCCGCTGCCATGCCGGCTGCATCGGCAGAACGTTGCTCTCGCCCGGCACCAGGCCGTATCCCGCCACTTGTCCAGGACCGGTCTGCGCCAGAATCTTGTCCAGCAGCCCCTCTGGAACCTCCGGTTCAGGGGATAGGAACTCCAGCCACTCCCGTCCCCGCCGGGCTTCCTCAAACAATGCTGTGCAGTGCGGGCAGATCGCCATGTGCGACGTAAATGTCGCCTCGTCCTCGGGGCGAAGCAGCCCGTCCAGCGCATCGGCCAGCAGCGTCTCCCACTGCCCGCAAGCTGGAGAGGTCGGAATGTGCGCTCGCTCTGCCATGGTTACATCACCTCCCGCTTAGTACGTTCCAGCAGCCGTGCAAGTTCCGCACGCCCTCTGCTGATGCGGGACTTTACGGTCCCTTCGGGTATTCCCAGCACCTGGGCGATCTCCTTGTAATCCATATCCTGCAAATCTCTCAGAATCACGGCCTCACGCAGCTCCGGCGAGACGCGGGTCAGGGCATTCTGCACCATTTTCGCCAGTTCCTTCTTGGCCGCCGATTCGTGGGGCGAAGGCCCACCGGCCATCAGCCTGTCCACCGGCCGCAATTCATCGCTGGCATCCCAGCCATCGTCCAAAGAGCTGGTAGCGCGCTGGTTACGGGTGCGCCGGAAATTATCTACCAGCAGGTTGCGGGTCATGGTCGCGATCCACACCTGCAGGCTGCCCCGCGTGGTGTCGAAGCTGGCAAGGTTTGAATAGACTTTTAAGAAAACATCCTGGGTCATGTCCTCGGCGTCGGCCGTGTTGCCGGTAAACCGGTAGCACAACCCGTAGACACGCCTATGATGCGTGCGGACCAGTTCGGCCCATGCGCCGGAATCCCCGTCCATGCAGCGGCGGACAACCTGCGACCAGTCGATCTCCAGCGGTCTTACCTCCTCGCGCATCGCGCGAGCACCGGCCGCCACACCTGCGCTGCCGGCGGAGTTGCTCCTGGCTGGCGGCAGCGGAGCGCCTGCCTCGCTGGGCTGAAGATTGCGCCGCACAGGTTTGGCCGGCGCCGCCAGCCCCATCACGCTCCAGCTTAATGTACCCACGCATTGCATAGGGGGCTATACGCATGATTTTGTAGGATGGTTCCACGACCCGTCACCGGAAGCCAATTTTGCTGACCAACCAGCCCCGGCGCCCCACGCCGCCCAATCTTTAACCCGTCGCTCATCCTGCCGCAACATGCGCCTGCTACGAATCTTCAAGCGGCAGGTTGGTTGTCCGTATTGTCTGAAAGAACCACGCCAGAAGCGTTCCGCCACCTTACGCCAATCCCCAAGTTGGAGGTTTCCATGTTCCCTTGCTCCTATCTCCGTCCGCTTGCCGGACTTGCAGTTCTTGCTGTACTGGGCAGTTCTTGCGCCAGTGCTCAGGATGACCGGGAAATCAAACACGTTTTCGTCATTGCCCTCGAAAACCACAACTGGACTCAACCGGCCACCGTCCCCGGCGGCATTGAGCCCATCTATCAAAACCCCAACGCGCCCTTCATCAACAGCCTGGTCAACGGAACCGCGGTCGCCTTTATGAATGGCCGCCTCGTAAACATCAGCGAGCACGTCGCTTACGCTGCCTCGTATCACAACGTCCTGGCCACTTCCAGCGGGAGCAATCCTCACATTCATCCTTCCGAGCCCAACTACCTTTGGGCGGAGGCCGGCACCAACTTCGGCATCCTGGATGACGACGATCCCTACGCGGACAATCCTCCCAACGCCCAGAACACCACCCAGCACCTCAGCGGCCTCCTGCAGAAAGCGGGAAAAACCTGGAAGTCGTATCAGGAAGACATCGATCTGACGACCAGCGGCGGAAAGCTCATCAACCTGCCCTTGGCACAGAATCAGTGGACCGTTCCGCTGGTGAGTCTCTCCGGCACATTTGGCCCCGGCAACTACCTCAACGCATCTAACGATTCAATTCAATACAACTACGCGCCCAAACATAATCCCATGGTGTTCTTCACCGATACCAACGGCGGCAACAACCTGACTCCGGCCAACCGGCTCTCTCAAAACTATGCACCCTTGCAGCAACTGGCCTTCGACTTGGCCGACGATCATGTGGCCGACTACAACTGGATTACGCCCGACCAGTACAACGAAATGCACAGCGGACTCACTGGCGGTTTCGCGGGTGTGACTGGCGATGCATCCAACATCAAGGCGGGCGACAACACGGTCAGCCGGCTCGTTCCCCTCATCATGTCCTCGAAGGCATACAAGGATGGAGGCGCAATCATCCTCTGGTGGGATGAGAGCGAATCCGACGGTGAGTCCAATGACAACGCCGACAACTTTGACCACACCATTGGCGAGATCGTCATCTCCAATCTCGCTCATCCCAATGTCGAGGGCCTTCCCTACGCCAGCTCGATCGACTACACGCATTCGTCCGATCTGCGCACCATGCAGCAGATCTTCCACGTGAGAGCAAAGGGCGGGCCGTCCCCCTATCTGGGCGATGCGGCCAACGCAAATGATCTGTCTGATCTATTTGCGCCCGGCGTCATCCCCACAAACCCGTAGCCACCCCTCACCAACCCACTTCCCGCTCCCACCAAGAACCTGCGCCACCGTGGATGAGAAATCGTAGCTCCTCCGATCTCATCCGCGGTGGCGCAAGTTCCAGAAAGCAGCGCCGGGTTCAATATTTAGAGTCGCCCGCAAATCAAGAACTCGGAAAAACAGTTTGCTGAGCGCATTGGCCTTCCATGAGAAGGCCGGTCGCTGTCAAGTTATTTGAGGTTTGGTAAGTTCATATCTGATGTTTTCCTTTGCCCGGATAGTGGGTAATCGTTTGGCTGGCTGCGGTGGCCGTCAAGGCCG
>Ga0182013_10005351_pt1 | contig 14964 bp, 13 predicted proteins | sample 612S2MmetaG_FD_120487 | JGI IMG/M metagenome (GOLD analysis project Ga0182013, IMG submission 120487) | Permafrost microbial communities from Stordalen Mire, Sweden - 612S2M metaG | ecosystem: Environmental > Terrestrial > Soil > Wetlands > Permafrost | place: Sweden: Stordalen | collected... | reverse complement strand
TCATGAAGCGCATTTTAGCTTCAAAACCGGCCTGAAAAGGCATGTTGCTCATTCCCTCGTTTGCGAAACACCCCTCCGGTAAATCCTATGTCGCGATACGTACCTTTGCCGGGATGAACCCTATAAAGCTCTTTTGTTTGCGCTGGCTTACTTGCATCAATCTCAACTGCACCGTTGGGACCAATGACCACCAACTTATTTTGAAACGAGATGCTAACTTCTTCTGCGAAATTGAGCTGAAATTCATATCGACCTAAAGCCAGTTGCTCCAGGAGGCGACCGGTCAAAAAACTGACATCATATTTCACGGCGGCGGCATTAGCCTTTGTATTTACCATTTTAATCACCCGATGGTGGTGGTGGAAGTGGAATATGGGTATCTTGCGGAGGACCTGTTCTACCATTTGAAGGGTTGATCGGTTGACCGGACGGATTCGTCTGCACCCATTTTCCGTTTGGGTATCCAGGCCGCGGTGTAGGGTCAACGCGAATTGCGGGCCCTTTACTGCTCATTAGGGAGCTTTTAAATCAAACCAGATGATTTCTCCAACATTAGGTTCACGTCTCAATTTTATCCATTCAGACTCAATTCTTGACAATATCAGGCTAGGGCTTTGATCTGAAAGCTCTTCAAAATTTGTCCCAGACTTGTCAGGAAATCCGGCGCGAAATCCATTATCGAGCATTAGCTGTATAATCCGCAATGAGGACGGGATGAGATCCTCAACGTTTGAACTTTTATCTTTAACCGCGCGGATTATTTCCCACAACCCAATATAATCTTTTACCGATTCTCTTTTGAAGCCATCGATTATCTCAGTTTCATTCTTAAGTTCCATTTTGGCCAAGTCCTTAGTAAAAATGTATTTTTGTTATCGGTATGCCTGGTATATTCACATCAATTGCAGGTCCTCCGCTCTTTGACTGCGGACGAATACCAACCCACCCTCCACCTGGTAGTTTCGATCCCGTTCCCGGATAAATGGGAGGGGTCGAGGGAGTGCCTCCCTGAGTTAGCTGGTCGTATAAATCTTGGGCCTCTTGAGAGCCGCCTGGAACGTCTTGGTAGCCGGGGCGAGAGCCGGGAGTTCCAATCGGCTGTCCACCCGGCATGAGGATATCGCCAGGGCTAGGCGGAGCAGGAGGTGGCGGTGCAGGAGGTTCTTGCGGTGGTGCGTTTGCGTTGCACTGCGGCCCATTCGGCGACGGCGGTGGCGAACCTGGAGGGCTGCAAAGCCAGGGGTTGTAGTAGCAGATCGCTTCACCAGCGAGAGCACCAAGAGGTATCCCGATCAATGGTCCGGCAAGTGGGCCGAGATCGGGTAAAGGTATAGCCGCCGCTTGGCCATCCGGATCGACGTTGTTGACGGGATCTTCCCTGACATATCCGTAGAGGTTGATGCCGCCCGGTTCCCCAGCGGGATCTCTGGACAGCCACCTGCCTGAGTACGGATCGTATGCCCTATACGGCGTCAGATACAGCCCGGATGGTTGGTGCAAGAACATACCGGCGGATGTTTCGCACCGTCGCGCCCTGGTCGTAATTCAGTCAATTTTCCCAGTCTCTCCCTGGGCTTGCAGTGCATCTTAACAGGGAATCATCTTGAAGTTGAACAGAAATTTTACCAGGCGCGTGTTTTTTCGATGACGCGGGCGCGGGCGCGGGTGGCAGGCGGCTAAGAGGAAGGTGCTTTGCGGCCGGGGTCAGTCCGGCTCGGCCGAGGGCACGCCGGGCCGGGGTTCGGCGTCCGGCCGGATCAGCTTCGCCGGATGGGTGGCGGCATGGATCGCGCGCAAATGCTCAATCGAGACATGGGTGTAAATCTCGGTGGTGTTGAGCTGGGCGTGACCCAGGAGCGCCTGGAGAATCCGCACATCGGCGCCGCCTTCCAGCATGTGGGTCGCCATGGCGTGGCGGAACATATGGGTGGAGCCAGGTTTCTTGATACCGGCATATTTCATGTAGAGTTTTGCCCGGCTGGCGACGAACGCCGGGTTGGCCGGTTCGCCATAATCGGTGACGAACATCCCATCATGTCCCCCGGCGGCGAGCTGCGGCCGGGCTTCGATCAGGTAGCGATCCAGCCAGGCGAGCGCGCGCTCGCCAATCGGCACGATTCGGTCTTTGCCCCCTTTGCCTTCGCGCACCATCACCACCCCGCGCGCCGGATCGACATCGTAGAGTTTGAGGTTCGCCGCCTCGGCCCGCCTGATGCCGGTCGAGTACAGGGTTTCGAGCAAGGCCCGGTCGCGGATGGCCTGCGGCGTGACCGGCTCGGCCTCGGCCAGAATCGACTCCACTTCTTGAATTGAGAGGATCGCCTGCGGCAGATGCTCCGGCCGCTTCGGCAGTTGCAGCTCCGAGGCCGGGTTGAACAGCAGATGGTTCTCCCGCGCCATCCAGCGGAACCAGGTTTTTAAGGGGGCAAGCATGGAATGTTGCGTGCCGATGGTCAGCGGCTTGCCGTCCGGCTTGCGGTAATAGAACAGATGCCGCTGGTAGCGTTCCAGCACCGGCTTGGTGATTTCGGAAGGCTGGCTCAGGCCGCGCTCGACTGCCCAGGTGATAAAGATGCGGATGGCGGCGCGCCGGGCGCGCACCGTATCGGGGGAATGACCCGTCACCAGCATCCATTCAAAATGCGCCGCCATGAAGGCGGTCAGCGCCAGATTTTCGAGCGGATCATCGGTTGGTTTTCGGCTCCGCCCGGCGGGTTTGATCGCACCCGGCCGCCAGCCTTTGCGGGGAATGCCCTTGCGCGGCATCGGTTTAAGCCGAGGCGGCTAAGGGAAGGGTGACGTTCGTTTGTTGGTATGACCCGGCACGGCCGTTGATCCGTAAGGCGCGCGATTCCGGCGTCACTTCCGCAAAATCCTCGGAATCCGTTGCTGGCCCTGGCTTTGCGGGGGATTCGGTTGGCCGCGATACCCCCGCTTTGGGGGCGTTTTGGCCCCGCGATGCCCCCGCGTTCATGGAGGTTTCACCCCGCGAGGTTGGCGCCGTAGCCTCAGAACAAAGCGTGGCCACGTCGATCAGCCCCGGCAGATGCGGTTCATCCGCCATCGCATCGCCATCGAACAGCAGCTCATATTCAAAACTCTGCCCGCGCCGGCCGCGATGGGTGAGCAAGAATTCCAGGGCTGCCAAGCGGTCCAGATGCAACCGGCATTGCGTGTCCGACAGCATCACATGCCGCCGCACCTCGGCCCGGCTGAATCGGATATCTCCCGGTTCGATATTCTGCGCGCGAGCCTGATCATGAACCATGGCCTGGATCGCGGCCAGCAGCTTGCGGGTCTGCGGCGGCAGTTCATCGAGGCTCCGGCCAAGCACCTCATGGGCCAGCGCGTTCGCCGCCGCGATGTCGGCGAGTGTCGCCTCGATATATTCGATCTGACGCTCGCCGATGGTCAGCGTTTTGACCGGCCGCTGATGCTGGTGCAGCAGCGCCACCACGTCGATCAGGCCGAGATATTTTTCATGATCGCGCCGGGTGCGGGTCCGGTCATCCAGGAAGGTGAGCCGGTCGGCAAAAGGGTTCACCACCGCGAGCGGGCGGATCAGGCGCTGTGCGTTGCGATGAATCTCCTGCACCGTATCCCGTTGCGTCTTTGCGGCCAGGCCCGCCAATGTGCGCTTTGCCCGCTGGCGCTGATGAATCGCGCGAGTCTGTTCTCGGCCTTCATCGACGCTCAGCACCAGGCAGCGATTCATCAGCTCCTCATCAACATCAATCGCCGTGGTCGTCATGAACAACCCGGTCGGCCCTTCGACCCGGTAGGTCTGGGTGACGAGGTTGCCGTTGGCATCGCTCCCGGTGCTGGCAATCGTCAGCTCGCCCTCGGACTGCAAAAGTTTCAGCGCGTAAGAGGCGCGTGACGCGCCCTCTTCCTCGGCGATGGCGAGGATTTTGTGCTTCAAATTGGTCTCGCCCATGTAGAACAGGCTTTGCCCGGTCATCGCCGAGAATCGCACCATCTCCTCCGGCGGCATCATCGCCAGCACCGCATCCATCAGCGCCGATTTACCCGCCGCACTCGAACTCTGCACCACAACCGCGAGCGGGCGGTCGAGTTTTCGGCTCGTCGCGGCGAGGTACGCGGTGAGTTTGTTGGTGGCTTCGCCGACCATGCCGCCGGCATCGAGATCGGCGAGAATCCGCCCCAACAAATCCGGCGCGCGCAGCAATTCAAGGGCGGCGTCCCGCTCGGCCTCACCCATCGCCGGGCCAGGCGGGGTTTTTGGCTCCAAGGCGGTGCGGATGGTGTCGTCCTGCAACTGTTCGATTTTCAACAGCACCCGGCCCAGCTCGGTTTTTAGAATTTCCTCGCGGACATGCAGCTCGGCCGCCGCCTGTTGCACGAACAACGCGCGGGCGCGCGCCGCGTAGAGATCGAGCGTATCGACATGGAACACTTCGCCGCTCGCCACCAGCAGATTGATTTTTAGCACCCCGGCCGCGAGGTTCTTGCCCAGGCCCCGGATCCGCCAGCGCCGCGCCTCGAATCGTAACACCACTTCATCGCCGGTGATCTCTGCTTCAAGCATCAGGCTCGGTGCCGGTGGCACCGCCGCGGCTGGTAGGGGCACCGGCTGCGGCTCAAGGCCAATATCTTCAACGACGCTTTTTTCCTTAGCGGCTAAGGGAGATGCCAACATTTCCGGCGGTGCCGATTCGGCGATGGCCGGGAGCGGCACCGGCGCTGGATCGTTCATTCCTCGTGCCGGAGCTTGGCCATTTCCCAGCCACTCGGCCTTGCGGATCAGCACGCCCAAAGATTTGCTCGCCGGCGTCACCTTGATCGCATATTCCGCCGCATCCATCCCTTTCGGGAAGGCGATGCGCCAGCAGTCAAAACCTTCTGCCATCAGCCGCGCCGCCAATTCGGCGGCGGCGCGCTCGCCGGTTGCGTCACGATCAAAGGCCAGCAAGACCCGTTTGATTTTTGCGGCGCGGAACGCGGCCAGATGATCCTCGGTAAAACCGTTGGTGCCATAGCAGGCCGTCACATTCCTAAAGCCCGCGCACCAGAATGCCATGGCGTCGATCAGCGCCTCGGTGAGAATCACTTCCCCACCGCCGACCGCGATGCCGTCAAAATTCCACACCCCACGATGCGGGCCGGGGAGGTAAAGGTGCTTGGGTGTGCCGGGGCGCAGATCGTCGCGCAATTTGCGGCCGTAAAGCTCGGTGACGTTGCCGCCTTCATCGAGGATCGGCACAACCAGGCTGCCATTAAAATGCTCGTGTCCGGTGTCACGATAGATGCCGATGTGCTCCAGGCGGGTGCGCATTTCTGCTCCGGCCTTGCGGGTCTTTTCCGGGAGACGCAGCCCCAGCGTCCGGTTCGCATAGCCCAGCCGGAATTTTTCGATCAGCTCGCCATGCACCAGGCCGCGCGTTTGCAAATAGGCCAGCGCCTCCGGGCTTTGCTTCAAAGTCTCATGGTAATAATCGACCATTTGGTTCAACAGCGCCTGGTCATCGGCATCGAACGAGACCGGCGGCGGCAAGGTCCGCACCGTCGTCCGCTTCACCGTCGACTCGGTCACGGATGGCAGGCCCTCGCGCAAAAGTTCGACCGCATGGCGGAAGCTGACCCCGTTGCGCTTCATCACCCAGTCAACTGGCCCGCCAGCCACCCCACAGCCAAAGCAGTGGAACAGGTTTTTGTCCGGCGTCACCACCAGCGAGGCCGTGTCCTCCGCATGGAACGGGCAGCACGCCACAAAGTCCTTGCCCCGGCGCGCCAGCTTGATCCCAGCCTCCTCGATCAGCCGCACCAGCGACACATCCGCCTTTAGCCGCTCTAATTCTGATGCCGGGATACGGGCCATGAGCGATATCTCCTCCAAAACACGTCAATAGACAATTAAGTCTATTTATGGTTATCCTTATAGGTGAAGATTCGCAAGCCGTTTTCAAAGGGGGTGTACGATGATTGCCATCCATAATGGAACGGCGAGGCTGGATATGACGATGTTTGCAGAGCGGTTGCAGAGCACCCGCAAGGAGCGCAAAATTACCCAAATACGGCTGGCTGACATGCTCAGTGTCAACCCAAGGGTCTATAATCGGTGGGAGCGTGGCACTGCGGTGCCGCAACTCGATACCATCGTCAAAATTGCCGATATTCTCGGCGTTTCCCTCGATGTTCTGGTCGGCCGGGAGAAGAGCACGCACCAGCCGGTCATCCATAACCTCAAGCTGCACGCCATGCTCAACGAGATCGACGCATTGCCCGATGAGGATCAAAAGGCTTTGGTGATCTTGATGGATAGTCTGATCAAGCGTTCAAAAATCGACCGGGTGCTCGCCGCTTAGCCGCCTTCATCATCTGAGGATCAACCATGCCGAACATCCAACCCCTGCTCGAAAAAATTCAGGCCCTGCCGGTTGAGCGGATCGCCGAGATCGAGGATTTTGTCGAATTCATCGCCGCCCGCGAGCAGGAGCGTTCGCTCACCCGCGCCGCCAGCGCCGTGAGTGCCCCGGCCTTCGCCGCGATCTGGAACAACCCGGAAGATGACGCCTACGATGCCCTTTGAGTTTGGCGATGTCGTCCTCGTCCCGTTCCCATTCACTAGCCAGACCGCATCGAAGCAGCGGCCGGCCGTGGTCGTCAGCAATCTAGCTTACAACCAGGTCAAACCGGATGTCGTGCTGATGGCGATTACCAGCCAATTCCGCCCTAGCCCGGCGCTCGGCGAAGTCTGGCTCCGCGACTGGCAGGCGGCCGGGCTGCTCAAACCCTCCGCCGTCAAGCCGGTGTTCGCCACGCTGGAGCAAAACCTCGTCATCCGCCAGCTCGGGACGCTCGCGCTCCTCGACAAAACCGCCCTCAAAAATGCCATCAGCCAGATTTTGGGATGAACGATCAAAACCCCGCAAACCGAGGGTTTTGGCCGATTTCTTGTTTCACTTGCGTAGCATACCCTAGGATGCCTTGGTCTGTAGTAAACACACCTCATAATACCACATCAGAACTGCGGAATTATCCTCAGAAGCTACCTCAGAAAATACTTCGGATGGATGCTCAGAATATAGCTCAGAAGAATGCTCAGAACGATCCACTGAATGATGGTGCACGATCATTGAGCTGGAGGCGGTTTAGCTGTCGCCGGGAGGCTTTTTGCGATAGCCCGATCTCGATAAAAACCGGGCGGCAGCGGTCCCGAACAATTCATCCGTCCGGCGCCACAGATCAAGCAACTCGTTTTGTTCATCGCGGGGCATGGCGTCCCACGCGATAGCAAACGCCGCGTCCGCGTCGGCCTTTGCGGCATCCCGTTCGGCTTTCCATGCCGCGAGTTCGGCTTTGTGCTCGGCTGACGGATTCCCGCGCCCACCAGGTCGGACCTCGCTGACGGCTTTGGCGAGGTTCGTCGCCGTCCAGGGGTTGCCCGTGCGGTACACAATCCCGACCTCGTTCAACGCCGACGCCACCGCCGCCCAACTGAACCGCTCCTCACGGTTCAGTTTTGTCAGCCGCTCCGCATTGTCCCGCAGCCACGGCGTGATCTGGCTCCCCGGCCGCCACACCTCGCGCAGCCGGGATGCCAATGCCGATATCTCAGCCGGGGTAAAGGTCGCGGGCTTGGGCATGACGGGAAGATACGGCAAAAGCCGGGCACATCCAAAATTCGTTCAGTGGATGGTTCGGTGGATTTCATCACGCGCCTCACTGCCAGCCGTTCTTTGTTCGGACCGGCAAAACCCTGTTCTTCGCCCCGTCCCTGCAACCAGAATCCCGGAATGCGCGCAGGCCGTCAAAGGATGGCCGCGCCAGCGGCCACCGCCGCGGCGCGGAGACGCGCGCAGCCCAAAGGGCGAGCACGGCGAGCGTCCTTGATCGGACGAGCACATGAAGGGAGAATCAAAGTCAAAGAGGGGCAAACTTATCCTTGTATCACGTCGTCAAGGATCGCCGCAGGCGACCGCGCAGCGGCGCGAGCAAAGCGAGCATCCTTTACGGCTTTGAGACAACGCGCGATCATTGAATATAAAAAGGACCAAAAATCACGCCGGTGATTAGCCGGGAGGCAGGGGACGTTCGCTTGAAGTAGATGGCTCCGATGTATGATTTTCAATCGTTACATCGCCATTCTGAGAGATGCTTGTTGTGTTACCATTCCATTTATGAAGAGACCATACGATGATATCCGGCTCAAGCTGCTCCGGCAGGGGGAGTATGTTGAGTATTCCACCCAAATCGAATTTGATGATTAAACGAGCTTTATTCTCTTCAAAGTCAATCGACGTGACTTTTTGTCCATCAAGATTTTTAAGGACTTCATCAATTAACATTTTGTCCTGATTAAAACTAGATTTTTTCTCTCCTGTGGCAACACTCCATGCCGCTTCTTGTACCCAAAGATGCCAAGTCCCTTTTATTGAAACATGCCGCCGCCCCAGTGATTCGACCACAATTGGCATGTTTTTCGCTGATGAAACAATCGGTTCTCTTACAGCAAGATTAGGGTTACCAAACTCCATCGTTAGGAAACTGCCGTGCCCCCGCTTAACTGACCAAACAAGCTGACCGATTATCGAGGCAACAAAATCATGTATATCCATCACAATTTCCTTCCGAATAATGCATGATTTGAGTTATTCGCCAAACATACCTTGTCCAATTTGAAGTATTTCATGATAGCCATAATTCTGACCTGAAATCTCGTCGTGAAGCTGTCTAGCTTGGTCTTGATTTAGGCCAAGCTGCTTCACTATGTCTCGGAACTGCTTGTTTTGTCTCTGATTGTCGCCTGGCGTTCCATCGTCCGAGGCATTTTGCACGCAGCCACCAGATCCATTTGGATTACCTGGGTTTGGATTCGGGCTAGGCGCACCGGCCGCAGCGGCTCCGCCCGAAATAAGTCCGAGCGGATCGACGTTGTTGACTGGGTCCCCATTGACATATGCGTATAGGTTAAGGCCTGTTGTGTCGAAAAGCGAAACAACGGCAGGGACCTTAACCTTAGACGAAACAGCGGGAATTTTCGGCAGAGAAATAGACCCGTAATCCAGCCCAGATTGTTGGTTACCAAATCCGGTTGACGAGTCGGCCCCTCCCGCCAAACCACCGCTGAACTCCCCCGCCGGATCGCGCGATAACCACCTACCGCTGACGGGATCATAGGCTCTGAACCAGGTCAGATACAGTCCGGATGGTTGGTGCAAGAACATACCGGCGTAGCCGTAATCGGTGACTGGCGCCGTTGTTTGCAGAGGATTGCCATAGGGGTCGTAGTCGTATGTCGGCGCGCCGCCTGCGTAGAAAACCCGCCGGACGGAGCCGAGATTATCGGTGCCATAATAATACGAGGTGGCGGGTGAGCCGGGAACATACTCGCCCTCGGCGTAATATTCCCTGGTCACTGTACCGGCGCTGTTGCGCGCTTGGCAGGGTTGCATGCCGCACCAGATGTAGGAGGTGGTCACGGCCGTACCGCCACCGGCCGGTGTTTCGGCAATCGTGATGCGCCGGCCCAGTCCGTCATAGGTGAATTTGCTAACCTTACCGGATTGCGCCGGATAGGTGATATTGACCGGCCGGTTTTCGGCGTCCCAAGAAATGGAATGGGTGCCATCCGTGTTCAGGTCGCCATCGGTATTGTAGCCATAGGTCTGGCTCGATGGCGGCGGGTTTTGCAGGCTTGATATCTGGTTGAGGCCGTTGAAGCTTGCCGTCTGCTGTCCCGTAGGGGGATAAGAGATGGTGCTGTCGCTCGTCTGCGTCGTGCCGGTGATTTCGTTCTCGGCGTCCGTTGTGTATTGGAAGGTCGAATACTGGCCGGATGACAGACCGGTGGTGCTCACGCCCGAGAGGCGCCGGTCGCCCGTGTTGGGCAGGTAGCTCCATGTCGTCGCCAGTGTCGAGCCGGTGAGCGAACGCGAGGCAATCTGACTGGTTGCCCCCAGATAGGCGAGCGTAAAAGCGCCGAGGTCATTGGTGTCGCCGGTCAGCCTCCCCAGCGCATCATATTGGAAGGTTTCTGCTCCAGCCCCCATGACTGTGCGTGAGCTTGGCCGCCCGAGAGCATCATAAGCATAGGTAATAGTGCTGCTGGCCAGCGGCGGGATTTCCTGCAGGAGCTGGAACGCGCCATTGGAACCCGGCGGCACGTAGCTATATTGCGTCGTACCCGTGCCATCCGTCATCGAAACGAGCCGCGGGAAATAAATGTCATAGGCAAAGCTGATATTCGGCGTCGGCTGCCAGGTGTTTGAATAGGTAATGCCGGCTACCTCGTTATCGGCATCGTAACTGTACTGCTTCGTCTCCCCGCGGCCATCCAGGATCGATTTGAGGCGGCTGGTCGTGTTCTCGTATGTGTAGGTGATGGTGCTGTTGTCGTTGAAAGTTTTGCTTATCAGCCGGTCTTCGAGATCATAGGCCCATTGGGTAATCTTACCTCTGGGATCGGTCAATTTGGTCAGTGTGCTGTCGGGGTTATAGGCATAGTGGGTTTGATGGCCGGTTGAATCGGTCATCGCCGTCAGTCGCCGGTCGGCATCGTATGTGTAGGTCCATATCCGGCCGAGGCGATCCTGGTACGAGGCAAGATCCAGATTGTTATAGGTGTAGGTGTCCGCCGTCCCGTCCGGATAGGTAGTTTTCGTAATGCGGTTGGCGGCATCATAATAGTAGTGGGCGGTCCAGCCCTGGGAATCGGCGTACGTGGCGACGCGGTCAAAGGCATCGTAGGTGTACGTCGCGGCCGTGACGCCGTTGGCATTCACGATTGAGGTAAGGTCACCGGTGGAGTTGTAGTGGTAAGTCGTCGTCTGGTTCAGCGGGTTGGTGACCGACGTCAGTTGCCCCGCGGCATTGTAGCTTTGCTTCGTTACTTGCCCCGCAGCATCGACATAAGCGACAGGCCGGTGAGTATAATTGTAGCCGATCTGGGCGAGTACCGTATTAACTGTGCTCGCCGTTTGCTGGTAAATTGCCGATAGGTCGATCTGGTTCAGATACGAGAAGGACGTGGTACGTCCTATGGGATCGATTTCCTGGGTTGGCTGGAAGAAGCCTGTCGTGCCGTACGCGGTCTGGTTGATCTGGGTGGTGCCGTCATCGAGAACGCGGCCAGTGGCAATTGGCTGGTTGTAAGTTCCGGCGTAGTAGCCGGCCGTTTGCCCTGGATAGTTGAACCATATCCGGTTTTCGAGCGGATTTTTGATGCTTTCGATGGTTGTCGACTTGGTGCTGGTGTTTGGCACGTGGGCAAAATGCCAATCGACGGCCTTGGTGTAATCGCAGCCCCCTGTCGGGGTGCAGCCGGCCAGGACGTAGGCATTTTTATCCCAGTGAAAGCTGTCGCGGTATTCCAAGTATTGGTTTTCCAGCGTCACCGGCATGCCCACCGGCACCGTGCTCGCCGGATCGGTGTCCGGAATCCCCGGAGCAGGCTCCACCCACTCTTCGCGCTCATGATAGCCGAGGGGGTCGGTTACCTGCAAAAACCGTGGCGGCCCGCTGCTTCCGGGAGCCGTGTAGGCAAAATTCGTCGTGCCGTACGGTGTCGTCAAGGAATTGACCAGCGAGTTGGCATCGTAGGTAAAGCTTGATGTCAGCCCCAGGATGTCGGTGATCGAGGACAGGCGGCCTGCGCTGTCGTAGGTGAACGTTGCGCTGCGCCCGAACGGATCGGTGATCTGGGTAACAAGCAAAGGCTGCGCGGGCTGGTTATACGAGAAGGTAGTTTGCCGGCCCGTTGCATCCGTCAACGAAATGAGCCGCATCTGGCTGTCGTAATTGAGCGTGAGTGTGTTGCCCTGCGAGTCGATCACCTGGCTCAGAAAAATATGCCGTGGATAGGCTATGTTGCCGTCGGACTGAGCATAGATATTGACGCTGCCATCCGGAAGCTGGCGCCGGTAGGTGACCGGGTTTGCCGACGCGAGAACCAGGACCGAATTGTCGTCGCTCTCCGTGGCGAACGCACCGGTGGAGCTATTGTAGCCCGTGTAGTAATATGCACCGCCACCGGGGAGGTAGCGCGATACGCTTGCTCCGGGATTGGTCGGGTCGTCCGTCACATAGGCAAGCCAGTTCAGCGTCCATTTTTGGCTGACATTGTAGAAGCTGAAATTCGCCGGCTGGCTGTCCTCGCGCTGGTTATAGGTAATCGCGACTGTCGGAGCCGGGCCGATCGGTGGCGTATAGCCCACGGGCTGATCCGAGAGCGTGAGGCCCACGGTCGCGGCTTTGATGCCGTAGCCGCACATCGGGCAGCCATCTGGACCACCGCCTGCAAACGGGTCACCCGCGTCACCCGGCTGTACCGCGTTTGTTGCTCCTTTCCCCCATATCTGAGCGGCTGCGGCACTACTTGCCGTCAGCCAGCCAGTGCGCATTGTCTTCGAGGCGGGCACCAGGAAATAGCCGCTGGACTCGGTGTCGAGCGCGGCCTGAGTCACCCAGAGATCGGCACCAGCAAAAACGGGGTCTTCGACATGGTAGCGCCCATTGGCTTCGCCAACGATCGTCGCAAAATGGCCAGCTTTCCAATGCACGATCGATGGTATGGGCACTGGCTGCCCCGGCTTCCGCAACACAAGACGGGAGGAAAAGCCCAGCTTGTCGCCAATTTTCCCCAACTCGCCAAGGTTCGTACCGGCCGTCCCCGAAGGGTAAAACGGCAGGAGGTTCCCCCGCTGGTCATGCGGGTTTTGCGCCAGCATGAGAATTCCCAATGCTATGGGGCCGCAATTATACAAATGCTTGTGGTCCCGCTGCGCCATTGTCAGGGCTTCCCGCGCGTCTTGCACGTCTTCCGTGGCGGAGCCGGTGACACGCCGGTTGCCAATCTCGGCGAACAAGGCCGTCAGATTCTGGGATTGCCCCAGGGAGGCATAGAGGCGGGCAAGTTGGCCGACGGCACGGTCGACCAGCGCATGGGCGCGCGGATCGGTCGCGCCTTTGCCCTGCTGCCAGGCGGCTTTCCAGGCGTCGATGGCCAGTGAAAAGTTGCCGTCATGGAGGTAGGATAAGCCTAAATTGGTCAGCAACGCGGGTGCCCAACCAGAATTGGGGTATTGAGACAGGAACCCGGTCAGGCTGCTGAAATCGTCAGGGTTGGTGCGGTGGGCATAGACTGCCAGCGCTTTGGAAAGTGCCAGGTCTTCCGCGGGGGTTGCCGGCGCGGTCTGGACGAGAGGCTCGGCAAAAAGCGTAGGTTGGCGTGGCGGCGTTACATCTAGGGCAGCTCGTGCGATTGCGGTCTTTTGCACCGGAGCGGCGGGCGCAGGGGCGGCGAATAAGGAGCAAGCCGCAACGCAGATCGACGCGGTGATGAGCGTTCGCCACCTGTGCCTGGTCATTCGCGGCCTCCGTGATTCAGGTGTGGATGTAGCGGCAAGAGTGGGAGCTTCAGGCCAGCAGCCGGCGGCCTGATCGAAGCAGGGTTTGGCTCATGCAAGGTCAATTCACGGCAGTGCTGGTGACCCGTATTCATTGGGCTGTCCATGGGAAGCATCCCCAGACGCCGGAGCCCCATACAGGCGACACGGGTGTACCAGACGCGGTAATGGTCTGGGCTGTCCGGTTGCCGTTAGCGTCGTAGCTGTATGCAACGCAGGTGCCGTTGTCATAGAGCGCTGTCGTGACGCGGCCGAGCTGGTCATAACTATAGGTGACTGAAGCTGTGGTGGCATCGGCGCTCACTGCTCCGAGGGAGATCAGGAGTAGCGTTGCAAGAGGTAGTCTAAACAGCCTGATCCGAAGGAACATTGACCCTCACTTACCCGCACCGATGCGTGACTATGTTGAATTGATGCAGCCATCCATGTTTCGACAGAGCCGCCAAAAACGGCGCATTTGGACGCTGCTAGAGACCTTGTGTGCCGCCTGGGCGAAGCAGCTCGGTGCCACTCTTCCTAGGCAGTACGATGATAATGAAAAAACGTTACCCCTCCATTTGTCGAGTATCCGCGTAGATAGAGCCCCATCTTTGTAGGGGCGCTGATAAAAGAACTGGCGGAATATGTTCCAACCGGTACGAGAGAATTTATGTCTGAGCCGGCCGAGATGTTAAAATTCGTTCCGTCATAATTAATCTGCATAATGGTCATCGTGGAATCGACAGTAAAGGTGGTGCATCCGCCGGAATAAGTCGCATAATTAGTCCATTGGCAGTTAGACGTTACGTTGTAAGAACCTGACACATAGAATTCAAAGGATACAAATTTTCCGGAACCGTCGCCGATAGCCAACCCGGCTGCAGCTTGCCCCGCAGAAGCAATGGAAGATAGGTCCAGCCCAATGGTGACCGTAAACGGTGTAGAGGCCGGAATTGCCGTCTTATCCCAAAGCACACCTAGATTTTCAGCGTTCTGATTTGGTTGGTACATCGCCAAGCCGGTGCTGGTATCCGTCCCCGTCGTACCTGAGGGCTGATTTCCCCAGGTAAAATTTGTCAACTTGGGAGCAGTGTACGGCGTGGCGGCGCCAGAAATCGTTATACTTCCAGGTCCATTCGTAACCGAGATTCCCGACCCGGCCGTTATCGTTGCCGCAACCGGCGGTCCACCAGTTGAACCGATCGCTATCTGGCCATTGGTCAATGGACCGACGGCACCGAAAGTTCCGGTACCTGCTTTATATTGAAGGGCGTTGGTCGAGCCAGCGGGAGCCGTGTTGACGCAAGTCAGCACGCTGTTGAAATTTCCCATGACCTGCGAGGCGTCCGCGGTTTGGCCGTTCGTCAGCTGATTTGGTACGGTGCATGCGGCATGGGCTGAACTGAAGGGTGCCAAGAACAGAGTGGCCAGCGCGAAAGCCAAGGGCAAAGCATAGGGTCGCCGCATGTGAATACTCTCCATTTTGGCTGGTGCGGACGCTTCATACGGAATTAATTGAAGATATCATCTTTAAACCCCGGGCCGGTGTCCAGAAAAATCGCGTAATAGTTGCTGCATCACAAGAAATTCACGGACAGGTGGTTAGCTCAGCCATCTA
>Ga0182013_10005348_pt1 | contig 14969 bp, 14 predicted proteins | sample 612S2MmetaG_FD_120487 | JGI IMG/M metagenome (GOLD analysis project Ga0182013, IMG submission 120487) | Permafrost microbial communities from Stordalen Mire, Sweden - 612S2M metaG | ecosystem: Environmental > Terrestrial > Soil > Wetlands > Permafrost | place: Sweden: Stordalen | collected... | reverse complement strand
TGGGCGATGCGGCCCGCCGCGTGCCAACCAGGGAACTGCCGGATTGGCTGCTGCGGGTTTTGTCGCTGTTCGATGCGAGGGTCAAGCAGGTCCTGCCCGAGCTGGGAAAGGTGAAGAACGCTACCAACGAAAAGGCGAAGCGAGTCCTGGGCTGGACGCCGCGTTCCAACGAAGAGTCCATCGTTGCGGCCGCGGAGAGCCTGGTTCGTCTGGGCCTGATCAAGCGATATACGCCCCGCTCATCATGAACAGGGCTTGTTGAGGATTGTGGTTTCCCGCCCTTGCGATAGGAAAAGTCGCAAGGACGGGGCACGGAGCTTTTGCGGCGGTCCGGCATGGCGTTCATCGTACCGCGGCCTTGCGTGCTCAGCTATTTCTTGTCGTCGACTGCCGCTAAAGCCCGCATTTTTCTATTGCGCTTATTGGCACGACTGAAGTCGTGCCCTTTCAAAACCAGGTTGTGAAACAGCTTCTAATAACCTGCCCCTTGGTCTTCACTTTATTTGTCGAAAAACTCCCCATGTCCGCCATTCGCCCACGGATCGTACTGTTCGGCGAAGTTAGCGCGGGTCTTCACGGACGGGTGGTTGTACTCCCAGAACTCAGTCAGCGGGCTCGGGTTAGGGTCTTCAAGCCATGCCTCGCCCAGGGCCTGGAACCCTGCAACAGCGGTCTTCCGCGGATCGGGAACCAGGCCATGGATGGCCTCCTGACCGTACACATCGGCCTCGTGTTCGAAGTGGCGGCTGAAAGTATTGCTCGCCGGCTCCAGGACGAATCCGGCGACCGTGATGGCGAAGATGAGGACCACAAAACCGGCGCGAGTTGCGAGCGGCGCAGTTGCGGTTTCGACCCCTTGCAGGAGCCATTTATCTCCAAAGCGGCGCGCCAGCCACGCAGAGAACGCAGCGCAAATCCAGTAAACGAAGAAAAGCGCGGTGGCAATTCCAGTAAGCATCTTCGGAATGTGGTTGAGGACGTAGTGGCCGCTCTCGTGGCCGAAGACAAACATCACTTCGTCGTCGGGAACCCTTCCGGCGGTGGTGTCCCACACAACGATGCGCTTGGTGGCGCCGATGCCGTTGACATAGGCGTTGAGCCCGTTGGTCTTCAAGCTGGCCTTCATGAGGAACATGCGCTCGGGAGGAATGTTGGTGCCGGTGCGGGCGACGACAGTTTCCAGCTTGTCCACCAGTGCAGCGTGATTCTGCGTAAGGGGTTCGTACTTGTTAAAGATGGGCTCAAAGAGCGGGGCTACGAAAAGTGAGAGGACCAGCAGCGGAAGCGTAACGAGCCAGCACACAAGCCAGTAGCGGCGCGGCCAGCGGCGAACGATCCAGTTGAAGAGCATCAGGACCGGCGTGAGAAGCAGTACGGTGATTCCGAGAGACTTGCCCTGATCTCCGAGCCAGCCTCCCCAACCCTGAATGCTGATACCGTAGTCGCGGCTGACGTAATGGCCGTAGACGTCAAGGGGCAGACTGCCAAGGGTTATCAGCACCAGCAATATGGCGAAGAAGATTAGCCCCTGTACCCAGCGGCGTGGAGAAATGCGGTGCGTCCAGGCCTCCAGCCGGGCGGTAGAGCGCGTTGCCAGCAGGAGCCAAAGCAAACCGATGCCCCAGAGCCCGGAAACTATGTCCAGGATGTTGCGGATACGGTTGAGCGCGATAGCTTTGGCCAGTTTGTCGGGCGGCAAGGAATAAGCCTGGGCTGCTGGCTGTGTTGCGGCCGGAATGGCCTGGGCAGTGGCTGGTTGTGAGGGAGGCTGCTGACCGGGGCAAAGGCTCGGCGTCGTGAAGGCAAACAGGAACGTCAAACCGAGCAGCAACGTCAAACCGAGCTGGAACGTCAAATTAGGCGAGAACAATCCGCGGCGTGCGAAAGTCATGGCTTTTCCTCGTGAGGGGGGCCGACTCTGAGAGAATCGAATTAACAGATGCTTAACCCTGAGATTTCCCAGTCTATGCCAATTCATGCGTCCGCCGCCACAGGGCGGTTTGTAACCGGTTCCGTTGGGGTGGCCTGTTTGTACACGGCCCTTGCATTCACAGCTATTGTTCTTGCATTGCCTTCAACCGCGCGTGCCCAGAAGCCGGCGACGCCGGTTCTGCTGGATGCGATGACCGCTGAGTTGCACAGAGCCTTTGCATCGCTGGGGAAAAGCGGAGATGACAAGCAGCTTCCGCCCTACTTCCTCAGCTACTCCGTCAGCGATACCAGCTATTTGGGAATTCGCGCGCAATACGGCGCGGTGGTCGACAACTCGACCAACCATGTTCGCGAGGCAGACGTGCAGGTGCGCCTGGGCGACGCCAAGCTGGACAACACGCATGGCACGCACAGGGGCTCCGCGGTCAATAGCGCGGAACTGCCTTTGACGGACGACCGTGAGGCGCTGCAGCGGACTCTCTGGCTTGCAACGAACACGGGCTACAGCACGGCGCTGGACAACTATCTGCGCGTCGAGACCGAGGCGCAGGTGCGAGCCAAGGAAGAAGACTCCTCACCCGACTTCAGCCAGCAAACGCCGCAGACTTTCATTGGCAAGCCGGCCCCGCTGGTAGTGGTCGACCGCGCAGCCTGGGCGCGGCGCGTGGCGGATCTCTCGAAGATCTTCCGCGACTATCCTGACGTCTACCAGAACGCGGTGATGTTCACAGTACAGAACGAGACCGACTACTTTGCTTCGTCGGAAGGTTCGCAGTTGGTCACGCCCCACCTGGCAGCGCGCCTGGTTGTATTCGCCGTAACCCGCGCCGACGATGGAATGGACCTGTTTCGCGCACAGACATTTGAGGCGGAGACAGCGGAGGGTTTGCCTGCGCAGCCCGAGCTTGAAGCGGCCATCCGCGAACTCGGCAAGAGCCTCGAGGCGCTGCGCAAGGCCCCGTTGACCGAGCCGTTCGATGGGCCGGTGATTTTGAGCGGGCGTGCGGCAGCAGTCTTCTTCCACGAGGTGCTGGGCCACCGGCTTGAAGGCCAGCGGCAGCGCGGCGACGAAGAGGGACAGACCTTTACCAAGGAAGTGGGCCAGGAGGTGCTTCCCCCATTCCTTTCCGTAGCCGACGACCCCACGCGCACCACCTTCGGCACGACATGGCTGAGCGGCAGCTACGATTACGACGACGAAGGACAGAAGGCCAAGCGTGTCGACCTGATCGACGATGGGGTGCTGAAGACATTTCTCATGTCGCGCCTGCCTATCGCGAATTTTTCCGAATCGAATGGCCACGGCCGCGCGCAATCGGGCCGCGTGCCCACAGGACGTCAGGGTAACCTGATCGTCACTTCCACTAAGACCGAGCCGGAAGCCGAACTGCGCAAGCAACTGATTGACGAAGCAAAGAAGCAAGGCAAGCCCTACGGTCTTTTCTTCGAAGACATTTCATCGGGGTTTGCCGTGACTACGCGTAGCTCGCCACAGGCGTTTCAAGTGATTCCGCTGGTCGTTTATCGCGTTTATGTGAATGGCCGTCCAGATGAACTGGTGCGTGGCGTAAGCATTGTGGGCACGCCCCTGGCCGCGATGAAGCGCATTCTTGCAACAGGCGACAAGAGCGAAGTCTTCAATGGTGAATGTGGCGCGGAGTCGGGCACAGTTCCAGTGAGTGCAGTAGCCCCCGCCATGCTGCTGAGCGAAATGGAAACGCAGAAGCAGGCGCAAGGAACAGCCAGGCCGCCAATATTGGCGATCCCCGGAACGGACAAGTGAGCAGATGACAGATTACAGATTACAGATGATAGATGATAGATGACAGCTTTCAGCGAATGGAACTATGGAGGCACAGTGAAGTCGATTTGTCCATTAGCAATATTGGCGGGTCTAGGTTTCCTAGCGAGCTGCATGATTGCGCCAATGTTGGCCGCCGCGCAAGCCACCCGAGCCGATGCCGAAAAAGACCCACTCTTCAGGGCCATGCTCACCGAGCTTGATCGCAGCAAGAGCGAGCTCCAGTTGAAAGGATTCGAAAAGCCTTTCTTCATCCAATACCGTATTGAAGACGTGGACGACTACGAAACCAAGGCCGAATTCGGCGCTACGGAAGGCGGTTCGCACACGCATCAGCGCGTGGCCCGCGTCACTGTGCGTGTGGGCGACTACAAAACCGACAGTTCCGGTGGCCGCGGTGACGGCGCGTTGCAACTCGCCGGCCTCGACGACGATCCTATCGCTGTGCGCAGCGCTCTCTGGGCCGCGACGGATCAGGCATACAAGAGTGCGCTCGCGGCGTATGCGCAGAAGCAGGCGGAACTCAAGCAGGTGCAGACGCCGCCGCAGGCAGACGACTTCAGCAGGGAGACTCCGGTTATTTCTCTCGCAGACACCGAGAAACTGACGCTGGACGAGACAGCATGGACGGAGCGCGTCGCCAGGGCGAGCGGGCTCTACCGGACTGACTCCACGGTCAAGGCAAACGAGCACGATGTGCAGTATTCTTCGGCGAATTTTCATGCGCGCGTGACGACCACGTGGCTTGTGACCAGCGAGGGCGCCATCGTGCGCAAGTCCGCGTCAGAGTATCAGGAAGGCTTTGGCGTAGGTACGCAAGCCGCCGATGGAATGCGCCTCGATCGCTCGTTTGCGTCGGTGGGTGTGTCGCTCAAGGATCTTGATTCACAAGAAGTCTTTGAGAAACGCGCGGTGGGACAGATTGCGTCGCTCAGCGATTTGCGCAAGGCCCCGCTGGTGGAAGAGGAGTATCACGGGCCGGTTCTTTTGAGTTCCGACGCAAGTGCCGACACGATGCGGTCGTTGTTAGCGAACGGCGTAACAGCGACGCGCCCTAAGCTCGGCACCGAGGCCCGCACCAACGGCCCGTTTGCGTCGAGCTTTCATGCGCGCGTGCTGCCTGATTTTCTGGATGTAGTCGACGACCCCAGCATGAAGAGCTTTGACGGCAAGAACCTCGTAGGCGCGTACGAAGTGGACGACGAAGGTGTGCCCGCGCAGGCGGTGAAGCTTGTGACCGCCGGCAAGCTGGTCAGCTACTTGATTGGCCGCGAACCAGTGCGCAATTTTCCGCAGTCGAACGGCCACGGCCGCGCGGGAATCACCGGTTCTCCGCGCCCGGCGATCGGCGTGCTGAAAGTGACGGCGAAGAATGGCCTATCCGACGACGAACTGAACAAGAAGCTGCAGGATTTGGGCAAGGTCCGCGGCCTCAAGAGCGTCTATTTTGTTGAGACGCTGGGCGGAGATGCGCCTCGGCTGCTTTACCAGATCGCTCCCGATGGCAAGCGCGAACTGGTGCGCGGCGCGGAACTGGACGATCTGGATCAGCGCGCTCTCCGGTCGAGCGTGGAAGATGCGGGCAAGGATTTGTTCACCGCCAACTTTTTTGGCGATGTGCCGGAAACAGTGCTGGCGCCCGCGCTGTTGCTCAACGATGTAACAGTGCGCCGCGCCTACGAGAAGAACGAAAAGCTCCCGTTCTATCCGCCGCCGGATTAAAGGCCATCGGCGGTGTATCGTCGCGCGGGTTTTCGGAAAGCCGTCTTTCACTGGAGTTGACAAGCTGGTTCCAATTAGGGTACTTTGCAATACAAAGTGAAGGCCGCATGAATGACCTCAACAAAGCCCTTGGCGACATCAGCAGCATCCGCAGGCAGGTAGCCCACAGTACGGAGTTTCGCGGGTGTGGTCCCGCAACCCTGGCCAGCACAGGTGCGCTTGCGATTGCGGCGGCCTGGGCGCAGGCGCTTTGGGTGCCCGATCCGGCGAATCACGTTGCAGCCTACCTGCTTATCTGGATCTGGACCGCCGCGCTGTCGGCCGCCCTGATCGGAACAGAGATGTATGCCCGCACCCGCCGCATTCATTCCGGCATGGCGGACGAAATGATCCGCATGGCGGTCGAGCAGTTTCTGCCATCGGTCGGTGTCGGCGTGCTTCTTACATTTGTGCTGGTCCGTTTTGTCCCAGGTGCTCTTTGGATGATTCCCGGAATGTGGCAGGTGATTTTCAGTCTTGGTGTGTTTTCGTCCTGCCGGTTCCTGCCGCGCCCGGTGGCCGTTGTCGGAGCCTGGTACCTGCTGACAGGCCTCACCTGCATCTCGCTCGCGGATAATCGTGCTCTTTCTCCCTGGGCCATGGGCATTCCGTATGGAGCCGGCCAAGCGATGGTGGCCGGAATTCTTCTTTTCACCGCCACGGAGGGCAGCGATGAAAGCTAAAGCTTCAAACCCCGAAGCCCGCTTCGCGTATGAAGGCCTTGACCGCGTGATTCACGAGCGCGCGCGGCTCAGCGTGCTGACCTCTCTGGTCACGCATCCCAAGGGTTTGGCGTTCGGCGATCTCAAGCAACTTTGCGCCCTTACCGACGGCAATTTGAACCGTCATCTCCGCGTGCTTGAAGAGGGGAAAATGGTCGAGATTATCAAGAAGCAGGATCGCAATCGCCCCCTCACCGTCTGCCGCATCACAGTTTCCGGCCGCGCACGCTACATGGAGTATCTTTCCACTCTCGAGCAGGTAGTTCGCGATGCCGCCAAAGGAACCAAAGAATCGCCTTTGTCCAATCGCGCACACGTTTTCACGCCATCGCAGGCATAACCATTTTTTTTGAGTATTAACTTTGCACTGCAAAGTTCCCGAATCTTCTTCTCGGACTAACGCGGCGCATGGTTCAACGATGTTTTTTTTGCGAGGTAACTTTGCAATGCAAAGCAAGCACTATAGGGGACTGCACGTGGCCATCATCATGGACGGCAATGGCCGCTGGGCAACCCAACGCGGTTTGCCCCGCGTGGCAGGCCATCGCGCCGGAGTCGCCGCGCTGCGGCGCGCGGTAGAGCGCGCGGACGAACTCGGAATCAGCCGCCTCACCGTTTACGCGTTCTCATCCGACAACTGGCGCAGGCCGCCCGCGGAAGTGCAGGCGATCTTCTGGTTGTTGCGCGCCTTTCTGCGCCTTGAGGCGGAGCGGCTTCGACAGCGCGGTGCGAGGCTCCAGATCGTTGGCCGCCGCGACCGGCTGGCGACGAAGGTATTGCGCGAAATTGACAGAGCCGAATGGGTCACTGCCGCCGGACGCGGTCTCCAATTGCGCGTAGCAATTGACTACTCTTCGCGCGATGCCATTACGCGCGCAGCCGCTGAAGCCGCAGCTGCTTTGTCCGCCGGTGGACCACCATCGCCCGATCTTCTCGGACCCATGCTGATGCAGGCTTTGACTTCTCAATGCACAGACGTGGATTTGCTGATTCGCACCGGCGGTGAAAAGCGCTTGTCCGATTTTCTACTGTGGGAATGCGCCTACGCCGAGTTGCTCTTTAGCGACCGCATGTGGCCGGACTTTGACGCCGACGATCTCGATACTGCGCTCGAAGAATTCAACCGTCGAGAGCGCCGATTTGGCGGAGTTCCCGCGCCAGTCGCAGCGACCGGAGCATCGTTGAAAGGGGCTGGCCAATGATCGGTTCAGCTTCCGGTCCATTTCTCCACTCACGCCCAATCAAGGCAAAATTCATCCTGCCTGCGCTAACTGAGGCTACCAGCCCATATTGGAGACCGATAAAGTACTCACTCTTTCCGCCCCTGGGCCTTGCCACGCTCGCCGCATATCTGTCTCCCGATGACCATGCGGTGATTGTGGACGAACATGTCGAGCAGCTGGGTCTCGGTGATGAGCCCGACCTCGTCGTGATCCAGGTTTACATCACCAACGCCTACCGCGCCTACAAAATCGCAGACCACTATCGCAGCAAGAATGTATTCGTCTGCCTGGGAGGGCTGCATGTGACCGCGCTTCCCGACGAAGCTGCCGTTCATGCGGACGCGATCTTTCTTGGCCCCGGCGAGCAGACCTTCCCGCAATTCCTCAAAGATTTTCTCGCCGGCGAGCCGCAGCGCGTTTACACATCGGCAGCAGGCCGCACACTGGATCGTGTTCCACCCATTCGTCGTGACCTTATACGCCGAAACTATTACCTCGTCCCTAACTCTATCGTCGTTACGCGCGGATGCCCGCAACATTGCGACTTCTGTTACAAGGATGCATTCTTTCAAGGGGGCAACGGATTCTACACGCAGCGCGTCGACGATGCCCTCGCCGAGATTGACCGATTGCCGGGACGCCACCTCTATTTCCTTGACGATCACCTGCTCGGCGACCGTCGTTTCGCCGAAGAGTTATTCGAGGGCATGAAAGGCATGCGGCGCCTCTTTCAGGGCGCCGCGACCGTGGATTCCATTTTGCGCGGCGACCTGGTTGAGCGCGCAGCGGGGGCTGGACTGCGCAGCATCTTTGTCGGATTTGAAACCTTGACACAGGAGAACCTGAAGCGAAGCAACAAGCGGCAGAATCTCGGCCGAAGTTACAAAGCCGTCGCCGACCGGCTCCACTCCCTCGGTATCATGATTAACGGCAGCTTTGTGTTCGGCATGGATGACGACGGCGAAGACGTCTTCCGCCGCACTGTAGATTGGGCCATCGACCAAGGCATCACTACGGCGACGTTTCACATTCAAACGCCGTATCCCGGAACGCGACTGCATGCCCGCATGGTACGGGAAGGCCGCATGCTGACGCGCGACTGGAACCTTTACGACACGCGACACGTTGTCTATTGCCCAGCGAATCTCACACCCGAAGCATTAAAAGCCGGGTACGAATGGGCGTATCGCGAGTTTTATCGCTGGGGATCTATCGCGAGCGCGGCGCTGCATCATGGCACGCTGAAACATCAGGCGAAGCACTTTTTCTATGCATCGGGTTGGAAGAAGTTTGAGCCGCTCTGGGATATCATGATCCGGGCCCGCCAACTCACACGAGTTACACCGCTGCTCGAAGGCGTGCTGTCCCGCGTAACCCGCGCACATGCTTCGCATGAAAACAAAACTGCAGTCGAAGGTCCGTCTGAAATATTGACCCAGATTACGATGTGATGACCTCTGCCCAACCCCACTCAGCGAGGTTAAGGCCCGACGCTCGTTTGCGTGCAATGAATTGTAGCCCAACGACGAATCCGTCGCCGGAGCCGGCGGTGTCGGCGCTCGTTCGTAAATAGGGTCTCCTCATTTACCGCCATCGAGCTCAAAGACTTCTGCCGGCTGCGTCCTCCTGGCCATGATCCCGTGCAAGGCGGCGATCCGCCGTAACTCAATGATGCCCAGCTTGAGCCATTCCTTTTCGGGCCGGGAACTCAGCAGAAAAGCCAGCACGGCATCCTCTCTCGCGTGCTCCGAGCGCTCAAGGCGGTTTGCCTCATCGGCCCTGGCGCGTGCTTCCACTGGATCGTCCTCTCCATCTGGAGGAATCAGGCGAACCCGGTTGTGTCCACCCCATTCTCTGCCGTCATTCCGGAAGCAAAGTCCTCCTGCGTCGAATGACTTGGGCCGGACCGCCGTCACCGTCGAGAGCCGCTCAATGCTCCCTGCGAACGGGCTGTTTGAGCGTGGTCTGGAGATAATGACTCGATCTCCCACCTGGACTTGAAGTTCATCTGTCCTCATTCAATCTCCTTCAGAAACCAACTTGCCCGGCATAGAGCTCCAGGGTGCGCAAGCTCGGTACAAACAAATTCGAGTCTCGCTGTTGTACCAGGTCGCGGTTCTTGAAGTCAGTCAGCGTACGTGACACAGTCTCGCGCCCAACGCCGATAAACTCCCCGATCTCTTCGTGGGTAAGTGAACACTCGATGCGCACGCCGCCTTCGGTCTCGATCCCGCCCGCGCACCACTCTACCAGCAACCGGGCTAGTTTGATTGACGCAATCGCCGGAAAGCCAGCCAGACGCAACCCGTTACACGCCTGCTTGAACTCGAGTCCCAAATGGCGCCCAACGCTGTTGCAGGCGATGGGGTAACGAGACAGCAAGTCGAGAAATCTCTCCCGCGGAATTGAGGCGATGCAGCAAGGCGTCAGAGCTTCCGCGGTTATCTCGGAGGGGGTACCGGAAACGGCGGCCGCGAGCCCGAGAATATCTCCCGGCTCGGCGATTCCGAGCACAAGGCGCCTGCCACTGGTGGAATTGATTGAGAGCTTTACCTGCCCGTCAAGCAGGAACAACACCCTGCCGGGCTGTTTCTCTTCCGATAGCAGAACCGCATTTCCGTTGCACTGAAGCAGCGCGGCAAGCGATTCAAACTCGCTCATGGCCTGGGGGGGCAGACATTTGTAGAACTCCCCGGATCTCCAGATTGCCCGGACGTCCTTACACTTTGTTCTAGAAAGAGCGAGCCTCGGTATCGAGCATAAATCGCTCGTCGCTTCGGTTTTAGGTTTCCCCTGGAAGCAATTTGTTCCAGTGTTACAAGCATGAGCTTCTGCTTTATGACGCCCATTCAAAGATCCCATGTCCTGCTTCCTTACTCGCCCCGGTCATACAGGTAACTAGCGCACCGCGCCGTAGAGGGGTGTCGGCGCTCGGCGCATTTTCGCGCGATCTGCCACTAACTCCCCCATGACTCGGAGGAGCAAACCTGAATCGTTCTTCAGCGTTGCATCTGCAAATGAATCGAAATCATCCGGTGCATTCGCGATACTCACCACCGGAGTTCGCGAATTCGATCCGCGAATGAGAGAGGTGAGTTTCTCTTTGTTTTCCCTGGAGATGGAGTCACCCAGCAATACCAAATCGAAGTCGCCGGCCTTGAACTGCTCGATGGCTTCGCGGATCGTCCCTGCCGATACAACGAAGTATCCAGCGGACCTCCAACTTATGCTACGAGTCGCTAAAAGCCAAGAGTCCAAGCCAACCGCCAGGACGACAGTCAGGGACATAGTTACCGCCTTGTCTGGCGCGGGTTGCGCCCACAGATGTAAACCGCCGATGATACGTGTGTTCTACGAGAATAGCCGGTTCTTGATCGCCAAAGGGTGAGAATCGTCAGATCACAGTCGATTGTTTCTAACACAAGTGCAGGTTTCGAACGCGCGAATGCTTACGTCCCAATTCGGGACCACAGCAGACACGTGCGACAACTCACGCGATGCGACTTCTAGCCATTTTTCGGGGGGAAGATAGGAGAATTGCTCCAGCCGGGGCGCGTAACAGTGGCGCACCTCTATCCTGGGCAGTTCTTAGGAGCAAAAGCAGCAAAACACTTTAGTCAGGTTAACTTGTGTTATCGGATGCGTCTGTCGTTTGTCGTACGCATTGAGAAAAAAAGTAAAACAATTTTATGACTTCGGCCTACTCAAAGCTCTCCAGTCAATCCATAACTCGCTGTGCAGCACACGCTATAGCAGTGTATTGTTGAAATGCATTCGGATTGGCACCCCGATGCGTCTTCGATCTTACCGGCCTGGTTTCAACTTCCTTGCATACTCGGGTGGGACTCCTCTGTCCCCTCCGTACCAGAGGAATACACGTGCCACATTCTTCGGTTCAGAAATCCTATAAAAATCGCGTGCTGGCCTCATTGCCCGACGCTGCGATCGAATTACTCTCTCCCCATTTGTTCCCCGTCAATTTGCCCTTGAACCTGACTCTCCGTGAGCCAAGCCAGGCAGCAAATTTTGCTTATTTCCTTGAAGAGGGCATTTGCTCTATCGTCACCACAATGGAAAGCGGGATGAGCGTCGAAGTGGGCATGATTGGGCGCGATGGTTTTGTGGGAATTCCCGTCATCCTGGGCGCCGGTCACTCTCCGAACCGGGCCTTCATGCAGATAGCCGGTCATGGATTTCGCGTGAAAGCGCAAACCTTGACCGAGTTATGCGATGCATCGGCCTCTTTGCGGTTATGCCTGCTGCGCAGCGTATACAGCATGCTGGTACAGACCGCCCAGGCATCCGCGTGCAATCGTGTACACGACCTTCCCGAACGCCTCGCCCGCTGGCTCCTGGCATGCCGTGACAGAATCCAGACCGATCAGATTCCAGTCACGCAAGAGCTTTTGGCCATCTTGTTAGGCACGCGTCGTAGCTCGGTTACCGTTGCTGCGGGGACCTTGCAGAAAGCTGGACTTATCACCTATAGGCGCGGTCATGTAGTTATCCGCGACCACGCCGGCCTCCAGGATGCCGCGTGCGAGTGTTACAAGATTGTGCGTGACGAGTCCGTGCGCCTTGGCTTGCTGGAACCAGGGTCTGCGGAGTTCCCCCCACTTCCGGCGCCAGGTGCAGCCGCTTGATGCCGCTCTGATTTGCCTCTTCCTTCATTCGCTAACGATTGTGCCAAGTTCGCCGATGCTCGAATTCTGAGCCGAGCCATGCCCGCCCAAATCAATCCGGAGAAGCATTGAGAATCTGGCTTCAGATCTGCATCGCTCATTCGCCTCGCGAGCGTGTAAGCTGATATGAAATTCGAAGGCCAAATGGAAATCCTGGTTTCATTCCCTGCATGGAGGTGTAACCGATGTTCAAATCGATAGCCGTCGTCGTAGGCAGCTACGTGCTCTCAATTGTTCTCGTACTGGGCACCGACCCCTTGCTCTCACGGATTTTCCCTGGCGATTTCGTCAAGGACCGTGTCCCCTCCAACCCAGCCCTGATCACCAGCACAGCGCTTTTCGTCGTCATCTCGATCCTGTGTGCCTGGCTCTGCGCGCGCTTCGCCTCGCGGCGCGCCGCGCGCCATGTGCTCTGGTTCTTCATTATTGGTGAAGTGATGGGGATTGTTTCAATCATTCCCAACTGGGGCAAGGGCTGGCCGCACTGGTACTGGTTGTCCTGGCTGCTTACCTGGCCGGTAAGCTGCTGGCTCGGCCTGCTCGCCGCCCGGCGCCCTGCGGACTAACTCTCTTTTTGCCGTCAGGAATTAGTCCAGCCGCGTAAGAAACGCCTCTGCCTCAGACTCGCCCGGCCGCAGGTGCCGCGCAATCGACTCAGCTTGCTCCCGGTTATCCCCCTGGGGACGAATCCGCACCCAGTAACTATCCTGTCCCGGAAACTCGATGACCGTTGAGTTGGGATACTTGTGCAGCAGATCCTTTTTGAGCTTTACCGCCTTGCGCTCTGACTTGAACGCGCCAATCTGCACGCACCATCTCCCGCCCCGATCGATCGGTTTGGGAGTCTGGTAAACGTCCAGCCGCACCGGCGCTGTTCCCACGCGGTAGACGCCCGTAGCTTTCGCGGAGGCAATCGTCAGGTCCACAATCCGTCCATCCACAAACGGCCCGCGATCCGTGACGCGCATTGCGGCCGACTGGCCCGTCTTGATGTTTGTGACGGTGACTAGCGAGCCCATGGGCAGGGTGCGGTGAGCCAACGTGAGGGCGCGGTCACTGAAGACCTGGCCGTTGGCGGCCTTGCGTCCTTTGTAGGGGGCGGTGTACCAGGTGGCCAGCCCTTCTTCTGACTCGATCGGCTTGTGGGTGCGAACATATTCAAGGTCCTCGGTGTTGACACCTCCCGGCGGCACAGGCGTAATAGGAATACGCGCCGGTTGTTGCGATTCGGCGGACTGGCTCGGACTGGGGGCCTGAGGCTGCGGCGGCACGCCTGGAGCGGGGGCAGTCTGCTGCGCGGTTGGCTGTACGGTGTTGCGGTGATGCGCGCAGCCGCTGGCGAAGACCATCGCGAGCGATACCAGCGCCGGCACGATCGGAAGCTTGTATTCCTTCATCGTGCGCGAGGGATAACCCGGCTGGTTGTTGCCCGTATGGTTGGGTTGGCTCATCAGGGCTGGGGGTCCTTGGGTGGGTTGGGAGGCGGTGGAGTTTCCTGGCGGTCCAGCCGATCCGCAAAACTGCGCAGCGAATTAGCCACGTTGCGCAGCGCTAGAATGGATTCGGCGCGTACCTGCGGAATCACCGCAGCGTTTATGTACGCGGCAGCATGGCGCATTTCCATCTCGATGAGTTCGATGGCCTCTTCAATCCGCTGTCCTACGCCGCTGGGTCCTGGTGGAGGATAAGTGTTCATAGTTAGTAACCTCCGAGAGGTAATTCCGAGTAACTCCATCTACAGCATGGATTGAGCAGCTATCAGCGTCAATGCTGCAAACGGGGGACGTGCCGCAATGGTCAATATCCTGGCGTTGGGGGAGTTCCTATCTTTGGACATCGGTGAGTTTGGTTTGGGAATTCCGTGTCGGACCTTTATTTCAGAACCAGAGTTAAATTGGGAAAGTGGATGTTCGGGCGTTCGCAGCCAATCAGACAGGCTCCAGGACGTAAGTTGTTTGTTTTGGCAGGTGGTTTAGGCTTTTTTCGGCATAACATTATTGTTTTCATACGCACGGGAGGAAAGTGGGCGAGGGGTGGGGTAGTTTGAGTGGCCCCGGACTGGTTGAACCGACGAACTGGAAGCAGAGAAATATCGGGGTTCTGGAGGCCATGAATCGATTGTGCGCGTTTCAAGCGAATTAAACTGCAAACTCCGGGAAGAAATCGGCGACTTATTTTGGCCGCGGGTTTCTTGATGCGATTGCTCTGGTTGACGAGACGAAGTATCCGCAATCACAATCGAACCCAGCCAATCAGGAGAATTGTTTCCGGCAAATCAGCTCAATGAGGACATTTCTGTGCGAATGGGAAAGCGTCGTATGCGGCTAGGGTGTTTGAGTGGCTGCCTTGTCGCGTTTGCCGTCATCGCATTGTCCGCCGGAGCGCAGACAACCGCACCGAACGAGTGGACATGGATGGGCGGAAGCAGCAGGACTGCCGGCCCTCCAGGTGGCCAACCCGGGGTGTACGGTACGCTGGGCGTGTTTGCACCTGGAAACATCCCGAACGGTCGATGGGCCTCCGTAAGTTGGATCGACGACAAAGGCAATTTCTGGCTCTTTGGAGGCGTCGGCAGCACTGTGGATGACGACGGTTTGAAATACAACGACCTCTGGGAGTTCAATCCTTCAACGAACGAGTGGGCCTGGATGGCGGGGAGCAATACCGGCAGTCAATCAGGAGTTTACGGCACACTTGGAATACCTTCTGCCGAAAATGTTCCAGGAGGCCGTGAAGACGCTTCCGGGTGGACCGACAACGAAGGCAATCTATGGCTCTTTGGGGGCTATGGCGCTGATGCCAACGGTGCAAACGGAATTCTCAACGATCTTTGGGAATTCAATCCTTC
>Ga0182013_10005347_pt1 | contig 14970 bp, 14 predicted proteins | sample 612S2MmetaG_FD_120487 | JGI IMG/M metagenome (GOLD analysis project Ga0182013, IMG submission 120487) | Permafrost microbial communities from Stordalen Mire, Sweden - 612S2M metaG | ecosystem: Environmental > Terrestrial > Soil > Wetlands > Permafrost | place: Sweden: Stordalen | collected... | reverse complement strand
GTCCTTGGCGGGGTCGAGAGATCCTCGGGTCGAGCCCGAGGATGACGGGAAAAGGCGGTCATTGTCCTCCACGGCGGCTTAACCTGATGCCTATGCGGCTCGACCGGGCCATCTCTCACCACACAATGTGCATGCCGCGACGGATCACCGGGTCGAGCCCGGTGATGACGGTAAGCGGCCACGGACCTGGGTTTTCGCCCTCGCCGGCACTTATGTTAGCGCCTCTGGGGTCGTGCCCCGGGATGACGGGGTACGGGCCAGGCGACACTGGTCCCGGATTTGCATTCATCGCCGTGGAAATCATCGCACGCGAGGACACCGGCATGACAGAGCCACACTTCATGACCATCGCCGAGGCATCCGCCGCCATTCGCGCCAAAACCCTGTCTCCGGTCGAGCTCACCCAATCGTTCCTGAGCCGGATCAAGGCGCTGGACGGCCAGCTCGACAGCTTTCTTGTCGTGCTTGAGGAAACCGCGCTCGCGGCGGCGAAACAGGCGGAGCGGGAGATCGCGGCGGGACAATGGAAAGGCCCGCTGCACGGCATTCCGATTGGCCTCAAGGACATTTACAACACCGCCGGGGTCCGCACGACCGGCCATTCCGCGTTGTTCAGAGATCACATCCCCGCCGAGGACGCCGCCACCGTCACACTGCTGCGCGAGGCCGGCGCGATCGTGTTGGGAAAGCTCGCGACCTGGGAATTCGCGATCGGCGGCGCGTCGTTCGACCTGCCCTGGCCGCCGGCGCGCAATCCATGGAACACGGCGCACGATCCTGGCGGTTCGTCGTCCGGCTCGGGCGCGGCGGTGGCGGCCGGTCTGGCGACGGCGGCGATGGGGACCGACACCGGAGGATCGATCCGCGGGCCCGCGTCCTGGTGCGGCATCGCCGGCCTCAAGCCGACCTATGGTTCTCTCAGCCGAAGGGGCATTCTGCCGTTGTCCTATTCGCTCGATCACGCGGGCCCGATGTGCTGGACGGCGGAAGATTGCGCGTTGATGATGAATGTCCTGGCGCGGCACGATCCGTCGGATCCGGCCAGCGCCGCGGTCCCGGTGCCCGATTTCACGGCGTCCCTGGGCGGCGGCCTGGCCGGTGTCCGCATCGCCGTGCCGCGGAATTTCTTCGAGACCGATCTGACCTGCGAGCCCGAGGTTCTGTCGGCCTTCAACGCGGCGCTGGACGTGTTCCGCTCCCTCGGCGCCACGGTGACCGACATCACGCTTCCTCCACTTGGGCTGATCACCGACCTCGTGTCACTGATCACCGCCGCCGAGGCGTTCGCGATCCATGGCCAATGGCTGCGCGAAACGCCGGAATTGTATGGGGAGCGTGGGCGGCTGCGCATCATGGTGGGCGCGTTCGTTTCGGGCGAGACATTGGTCAACGCGCACCGGGAACGCGCGCGCCTGAGCGCGATCATCGCCGCCTCGTTGGTGGACGCCGATCTGTTGATGACACCGACGCGGCATATCGTATCGCCCATTCTGGGAGACTATGATTCCGCCGTGGGCCCTTCGCTGACGCGGCCGTTCAATCTGACGGGCTATCCCGCCTTGTCGATCTGTAACGGCTTCACCAGCGCGGGCCTGCCCACGTCGCTGCAGATCGGCGGCCGGCCGTTCGAGGATCATTTCGTATTGAAGGCCGGTGACGCGTTCGAAAAGGCCACCGAATTCCGGAAAATTCGCCCTTCTTTGGCGGCGGCCTGATGGGGAGCGATGAGCATGACATTTGAAGATCGGATGCAAGCGGCCGGCCTGACGGTGAAGCCCGAGGACCAGCCGAAGCTGGCGGCGCTGGTGAAGGATCTCGACCGCACCGCCGCCCAGGTGAATGCCCCACGCTCCTATGCCGAGGAACCGTTGAGCGTGTTCAAACCGAAACCAATCCCTCGATGACCAATCTGATCGGACGGGTCGCGTTGATCACCGGCGGGTCCAGCGGGATCGGCCGCGAAACGGCTCAGGCGCTCGCCGTCAGGCCCTCTGATTGGATCATACGCCCGATCGACCGATCGACGCATCGATGTCGTAGCAAAAACCTGGATGTTTCCGGTTGACGCGCTCACACCGGCCAGCGTTGACATTGACCGTCGGTCGTGACGCCCCCGTAGCGTCATCCTCGGGCTCGACCCGAGGATCGGCCTGCGCGGAAAACGTGCCCAACCTGAGAGCACGGGGCCTGCGCCACGAGATGCCAGGGTCAGGCCCCCTGGCATGACGGACGGGTGGCAGGTACGTCATTTCTTTCGGTGGTTGGTATCACACCGCCGGCTGTGCCGCGTACCTCGAGAAACACCTTGCCATCCACTCTCCTGGACCGAAGCGAAATTGACGGACCGGTCTTGCCTCGTGATCCACGGTCGGTGACAATCGTTATCAGCCCCGGATTACAAGGCGGCATCGCGCCTACGCGGCGACGAGGGTGGACATGTTCGTGATTTGATTGGCCCGAACAGAAGCCAGGAGCCTTGTGATGAATGATGGCATGACTTTTCCGCTCCCGCGTCCTCTCGTGGTTGGCCCATCGGCATGGACAGGGGCTGATCTCGCGCGACAGCCGGAAAAATGGATCTACCGGCTGTCCGCCAGCGACGTCGCGGAGATCGAGGCCGCGACGGACGCGGCGATGACGACCGGCAAAGCCATGGCGGACGTGACCAAAGAGGATTTCCCTCTGCCAACGTTCGCGGCGACGCTCGACGCCATTCGCCGCGATCTGCTGGACGGGATGGGCTTCATTTTGATCCGCGGTTTCCCAACCGGCGAGCACCCGATCGCTCGCAACGCCACGACCTTCTGGGGGATCGGCCGCCATCTGGGCAACCTGGTCTCGCAGAACACCCGAGGTCATCTGCTGGGACATGTGCGGGACGTCGGACTGGTCGCGGCCACCAACTTCAAGGCACGCGCGTCGCAAAGCACGGAGCGGCAGTTTTACCATACCGACGGCTGCGATATCGTTGGACTGATGTGCCTGGCGACCGCGAAGTCGGGCGGACTTTCCTCGCTGGTCAGCTCCATGTCCGTCTACAATGAAATGGCCAAACGACGTCCCGACCTGGCGGAGCGTCTGTTTCAGCCCATCGTGTTCGATCGCCGCGGCGAGATACGTGACGGCGAAGGCGAGTGGTTTACCATGCCGATCTTCAACGAACACGAAGGGAGGCTGTCGGTATCGTTCACTGGACGTAACGTAGGCTCCGCGTCGCGGCATGCGGATGCGCCGCGCAATCCTCAGGACGCGATTGATCTGTTCACCAGTATCGCCGAGCAGCAGGATCTGCGCCTCGACATGGCGCTGGAAGTGGGCGACATGCAGTTCGTGCATAACCATACCGTTCTGCACGATCGCACCGCCTACGAAGACTGGCCGGAGCCGGAGCGCAAGCGTCATTTGTTGCGTTTATGGATCGCGGCGGAAGAAGCGCGGCCTTTGCCTGAGGCTTATGTCGCACGCTACGGTGGTCTCGAGGTCGGCAACCGCGGTGGCATTCGCGCCCGCGACACAGTACTCAAGACGCCGCTTGAAGCCGACTGAGGCACGCGCGCGCGTTCGAGGACGCCGCGGATGTCGAAGGGCGACCGGCACGCCGTCGCCGGCGTGCGGCCAGACACCCTCCGGCGAATCCTCGACGGCGATCTGGTCGCGTTGCCGAAGCATCATGGGCGGGGATGACAGTCGGCGGCGGGAAAACGCGAGGGCGACGCGATCCAGGACCACGATCCGCTGGTCGATGGCGGCTGGGTGACACACTGACCGATGCAGGCAAACCTCAGGAGGTTGGCGCTCGAGGAGAAGCCCGCGTTGGTTTGCGCCGGGACGGATTATGCCCGGTCATCCGTGTCCCAACCCGCGCGAACCTTGTCAGGAGAACCCGACCATGAAACTCATCGACCTGAGCCGTGAGATCCATCACAAGATGCAACGATTGCCCAATCATCCGATGGTGATCGTTTCACAGTTCACCGATCACAGTGAAAAGCGTGTCGCGGACGGCTATGAATTCTCGTCCGCCGTCCTGTCGTTGAACATGGGCGATCATTCCGGCACGCATGTCGACGCGCCCGTGCATTTCGATGACCGTCCCGGCGCGAAGTCTATCGCGGAGCTTCCGCTCGAGGATTTTTTCACCGAGGCCGTCTGCCTCGACCTGTCGCACAAGCCATTGAAAAGCGACATCTCGATCGCCGATCTGGAAGCGGCGGAAAAAGCCGCCGGCGTCGAGATAAAGCCCGGCGATACCGTCCTGCTGCACATGAATTTTTACAATCGGACCATCGGAACCGAAGCCTATATCACGGATTTCCCCGGCCTGACCAAGGAGTCGGCGACCTGGTTGGGACACAAGGGCATCAAAATGTTCGGTGTGGAAGCCGCGAGTCCCGGCCGTCCGGGCCGGAATAACTTCGAGGTCCATCATGTGTGCCGTGATCTCGGCTTCACGCACATGGAAGGGTTGTGTAACCTGGAACGGCTGGTTGGGAAGGGACGCTTCCGGTTCATCGGATTCCCGTTGAAGATCAAGGGCGGCACTGGAAGTCCCATCCGCGCGGTGGCGATGCTGGAGGAGTGAAAGTCTGGCCTCCGGGCCGCCGCCGACGCTGTTCGAACCACCGGTGCCACGCCAAAAATCATGGGGATGCCGGCCTGACCGAATGGAAACCGCTGGCTGGCCCGACGTCATCGCTTCAGACCCCTCTGGGCGTCCGCGCACGTGGGCGTCCACCAGCGCTAACCACAGAGAGATGAGCAAGGTGCCATGCCGGATCGGATCGCGTACAAAATTATGTCGTCCACGGAACTGGAGCGGATGCGGAGCGACGGCTTGTTCCGAGGCTCGCCCGCGGACGTCGCCGACGGCTACATCCATTTGTCGTGTGGTTCTCAGCTCGCCGCGACGTGGGACAAACACTTCAGCGGCGTGAACGGCCTTGTGCTGGCGGCCGTGGACCTATCGCGGCTCGGCGATGCCGTGCGCTGGGAGCCCTCGCGCGGTGGACAGCTTTTCCCACACATCCATGGAGTATTGACAATGGATGCCGTGGTCTCCGTCGTGCCATTGGAACGAACCCCGGATGGGGCGGTGAAGTTGCCCGTATAAAATCAGGCTCTGACCCTGAACGGAACGAGCACGATACTGAGCGAGCACCAGGGGTGAGCATCCAGCTGTTTCGGTTCGTCACGGGAAAGCGCATCGGCGGCTTCCGGCCGGTTCGCACGGGGACGGAGCGGAACCGGCACCGACGCCCGCGACCTCAACGGAGTGTCGATGACAGGCTAACGGACTAAGTCAGGTCAGGTGCGCGGGTTCAGTGGGGACCGTTCCCGGCCAACCGTTGATCGAACCGGAGCAGGCAGGCCATGCGCGTTTTAGTCCTGGGAGGTGGCGTTATCGGCACTTCCATCGCCTGGCGTCTCGCGTTGCGAGGCGCTGATGTCACTGTTCTCGAACGGAGCGCGATCGCGTGTGCCGCGTCCGGGAAGGCGGGCGGGTTCCTGGCGAGGGACTGGTGCGACGGAACCCCTCTGACGCACCTCGCCCGCCGGAGTTTCGACCTGCATGCTGAGCTCGCGGAAAATCTCGGCGGCGATTGGGGTTATCGCCGCCTGACCACGTATGGCGGCATGGTTGGCCGCACATCGACCCGCGCCTCGCGCGGTCGATCGCGTGCATGGATTGCGTCTGACGTTGAGATCACCGGCCGGCTTGGGTCCGCCGGCACGACAGCCCAGGTGAACCCTGCTGGCTTCACGAACGGCATGATGCGCGCCGCGCGGGCGCGAGGTGCCGAGTTGCGCCTGGGGAGAGTCACAGGATTGCCGCGCCGAGGTGGCGATGTGGTCGGCGTGGATCTGGACGGAGAGGCCATCGCGGCGGACGCGATCGTCATCGCGATGGGGCCGTGGTCGGCGCTCGCGGCGAGCTGGCTTTCGCTTCCGCCGGTGTTTGGTCTGAAAGGCCACAGCATCGTTTTCGAAACCGGAGAGTTGATCCCGCCGGAGGCCCTTTTCCTCGAGTATGAGGAGACCGCTGGCTCGATGCTCGCACCAGAGGTTTTCCCGCGACCGGATGGGACAACCTACGTCTGTGCGATTTCGAGTGAATCCCCTCTGCCGGTCGATCCCATATCGGTCGTCCCGGATGACGGTGCGATGGATCGCCTGAAGGCGCTCTGTGATCGCATATCGCCCGTTTTGGCGGCCTCTCGTGTTCTCGCGAGCGGGGCGTGCTATCGCCCACTGACGCAAGACGGACTGCCATTGATTGGCGCCGTCCCCGGTGCGCGAGGCGCCTATGTCGCGACCGGTCACGGCGTTTGGGGCATCCTGAACGCTCCCGCGACGGCGGAGGCTATCGCTGAGCTGATCCTCGACGGTGCGGCGAAGACGATCGACCTGGCGCCCTTCGATCCGGCGCGCCTCACGGCCGTTAATCCTGGTGGCCTCGCCACACCTTAGGACCGTTCCGATTTGTTATAAAATGACAGCGGGACTTCCACCCAAATGGGTCCACCTCGCGCTCAAACCGGTCCCTCCGCTCCCGGCCTGTCGCTTCTGGTTCGCGCCCAAGGTGGTCGTTCCCGCCGCGCGACGATGAAGGTGAAAACTCTCATCCAGATTGTCGCGCGATAGTGGTTCCGCCTGATCTCGCTTATCTTCCAAAGCGGACGTTTCACATTGTGGTCGCAGCCGATTTGGATAATCCTGGCGGCCATTCACCATCCTGATCACGACACCTCGACCCGTCCGCCACGCCGCCACGGACGCGCCGACCACCTGCCCGGAGAACACGCCATGACCAAATATCTGCACACCATGATCCGCGTCAGTTCGCTGGAGGACACCATCGCCTTCTTCGAGGTGCTCGGCCTGCGCGAGATTCGCCGCCGTCCGGACGACAAGGGCCGCTACACCAACGTGTTCCTCGCCGCCCCTGGCGACGAGGCGGCCGCCGTGGAACTCACCTACAACTGGGATCCCGAGCCTTACACCGGCGGCCGCAATTTCGGGCACCTCGCCTACGCCGTGGACAATATCTACGACACCTGCGACGCCTTCATCGCCCGCGGCGTGACGATCAACCGCCCGCCGCGTGACGGCCGCATGGCCTTCGTCCGCACCCCGGACGGCATCTCCATCGAGGTGCTGCAGGCCGGCGCCGCGCTGCCGCCCGCCGAACCCTGGACCACCATGGCGAACACCGGTTCGTGGTAGAGCCGGAAGCCCGCTGGCGCTGATTGGATCATGGCGTGGCCGGGGTGAGGGACGACCGGGGCCTGGGGGCCTGCTACCGTCAGGCATTAACAACGACAAGACGGAAACCGCCGAAGCTGTCGGTTCACCTTCAGCAGGCGGCATCTTGCCATCCGAGGCTCTTTGAACCCTCATCGCGATCGATGGTTGAAGGGTGGGTCCATGATTGAAAACGCGGTTCGCTCCAAACTGCGCGCTGGCGGCACCGCCCTCGGCGTGATGGCGTTCGAGTTTTTCACACCTGGGTTGGCCCGGGTGCTGAAATCCGGTGGTGCCGAGTTTGTCATCCTCGACACAGAACATTCCGGTGCCGGCATGGACACGCTGAAAGCCGCCATCGCCTATGCCCGCCTCTCTGGGCTGGCCCCTTTCGTGCGCGTTCCGGGCCTCGCGCGCCACTTGATTTCGCCGGTGCTCGACGCGGGGGCTCTGGGCATCATGGTGCCGATGCTGGAGACCGCTGACCAGGCCCGTGCCCTGGTCGAGTATTGCCGCTATCGCCCGCTTGGCACCCGTGGCCTCGCGTTTGGCATAGCCCATGACGACTACCGGGGCGGACCGGTGGCCGAAGCCATCGCGGCCGCCAATAACGCCATCCTGACGATCGCGTTGATCGAAACCGCCACGGGTCTGGCCAACGCGGAAGCGATCATGGCTGTTCCAGGGCTCGATCTGGGTTGGCTGGGCCATTTCGACCTGACCGACAGCCTGGGCTTCACAGGCCGCTTCGACGATCCGCGTTATGCCATCGCCGAAGCCCGGCTGCTCGCGGCCGCCAAGGCCGCCGGCAAGCCGTTTGGCTGGCTCGCCGCGAATGGCGTGCAGGCGCGCGCGGCGCTCCAACGAGGATTTAAGTGCCTTTGCATCAATACCGACATCGGTCTGCTCCGCGAGGCAACAGCGCGGGAGTTCGGCCTGGCTCGCCAGGAGTGATTGATACGATCTCTCGAATTGGCGCTGCCGTGCGCCCCTGAATCGCTGCGACGAGCGACTGGAGCAGCTTCACCCTGAGGGGAAATATGGTCGTGAGTCGGCTTCAGGTCGAGTACGGCGGTTCGGACCGGGTGCCCCGCGTTCCGCTGGTATGGGTGGAATTGAGCTATTCCCGATTTGCCCGGCCTCGCATGCTCATGCCGCGAGATTATCATTGCCTGCCCGAAGCCACGGCGGCTCTCTCTGCGTCATCGCTGGTGGGTCGGTGGTCGGCGGGGTAAGTTTTGATCGCTGTTCGAGGAGGTTCTCGAGATGTCCGCACAGGTCTGGCAATGGTCGGTGGTCGAGACGGCGGCCGCGATCAGGGACGGTCTGATCACCTCGGAGGAGGTAGTCCTGGCCCATGTCGAGCGGATGCACGCGATCAACCCAGCGCTCAATGCCGTTGTCGTCGATCTGAGCGAGCAGGCGATTTCCGCCGCCCGCGCCCGACCGGGCGAAGGTGAGCAGCACAGCGGCTGGCAAGCTTCACGGCGTGCCGGTGACGATCAAGATCAATATCGACGTCGAGGGTCAGGCAAACTCCAACGGCGTCGCCGCATTCAAGGATAACATCGCGCCGGGCGACTCCCCGGTCACGGCTAACCTTAAGAAGGCCGGCGCGATTATTATCGGCCTCACCAACACGGTCAATCGATCGGCTGGGCCGCGGCACGGCGGCGGTCGCCGCCGCGCTGGTGGAACTGGAGGCGGCCGGAGTTGCAATCTACGCCGACAAGGAAGCCATCGACGCGACGACGCCACACGGGCGCGCAATGTTGCAAATGGCGGCGGTGTTCGCGGAACTGGAGCGTGGCATGATCCGCGAACGTATCATGGCGGGGCTGGCCCGGGTGCGGGCCGAAGGCAAGAAGAAGCTCGGCCGACCGATGGTGGGAGACAAGAAAGAAGACGCGATACGTGCTCGCCTGACGGCAGGGGACGGGATGCTGAAGGTGGCCAGAGCCCTTGGGGTGGGGGTCAGCACCGTGCAGAGGGTAAAGGCTGCGATGCCAGTCCTCGCGGACCCGTGCCGATAACGGGATCCGCTGAAAAGCGCCGCCACGATCGGGGCGGGCGGATTGCGCCCGGCGTCGCCGATTGACGGCACCAATCCCCTGGTCGAACATCCCGGCGCGGGAACATCGATCAAAAAAACCACACCGCGTTTGGGGGAGCTCGCCGTGTTCAAGAAATTCGCAGTCGCTTTGTCTGTCTGCTGGCTGCTGACGCTCGCGGGACCGGGGTCTGCCGCGGCACAGGACGCCAAATACCACGAAGCCCCCGCGCTGGCGGAGCTGGTCAAGGCCGGCAAGCTGCCCCCGGTCGAGCAACGGCTACCCGAGCAACCGCTGGTGGTGCCAGTGGTCGAGAAGATCGGCGAGTACGGCGGCGTCTGGCGGCGGGCCTTCCTTGGACCGGCCGACGCCAACAACTACGTCCGTGTGGTCTACGACGGTTTGTTCCGCTTCAGTCCCGACGGCGCGCAAATCGAACCCAAGCTCGCCCGGTCCGCGACGTCGTCGCCGGATTTCAAGGTTTGGACGATCGAGTTGCGCAAGGGCTCCCGGTGGTCCGACGGCGCGCCATTCACCGCCGACGACATCATCTTCTGGTACAAGGATGTCATAACGAACCGGGACCTGACGCCCTCGTTGCCGACCTGGATGAGCAATTCCGATGGCTCGGCCGCGAAGGTGGAGAAGATCGACGACACCACGGTGCGGTTCACCTACGACCGGCCCGCCACGCTGTTTCTGTCGGAGCTGGCCAACCAGGACGGCCCCGACCAGAGCTTCGCCATGTTTCTGCCGGCGCATTATCTGAAGCAGTTCCATCCGGCCCATAGCAAAATGGAAGACCTGGATCGGCTGGCACAGGCCGCCAGTTTCAAGTCCTGGACCCAGCTTTTCACCGCCAAGGCGACGCCGGCATCGAACCCGGAACGCCCCACGATGGCCGCCTGGCTGCCGGTCTCGCGGATCAGCGACCCGGTGTTCACGATCAGGCGCAATCCTTATTATATCGGTGTCGATCCGGCGGGCAATCAGCTTCCTTATGTCGATGAGGTTCGTTTCACCTATTTCGCGGATCAGCAGGCGCTCAATCTGGCCGCCATCGCGGGCGACTTCGACATGCAGGCGCGGCATATCCAGATGACCAACTACCCCGTGCTGAAGGAGCAGGAAAAGAACGGCAAGTACCGTGTGCTGATCTGGCCGACGTTCGGTGGTTCGGATGCGATCGTCGCGATCAACAGCACGTATACGGCTGATCCGGTGCTCGGCAGGTTGCTGGCGACGAAGGATTTCCGCGTCGCGCTGTCCTATGCGATCAATCGCGACGAGATCAGGGAGTCAGCGTTTCTGGGGCTCGGCGAAGCACGACAGCCGGTTCCGGCCCCTGGGCATCCGTACTTTCCGGGTGCGGAATGGGCGACGAAATATACCGAGTTCAATCCCGATCTGGCGAACAAGATGCTCGATGCCCTGGGCCTGACGAAGCGCGACGCCGACGGCACGCGGCTGATGGAGAACGGCAAGCCGCTGATGGTCGAGATCAACGTCGTGCCGGCGTTCGGTGCCTGGCCGGATGTTGGGCAGCTTATCGCGCGGGACTGGCAGGCGGTTGGTATCAAGGCCGTGGTGCAGATCCGCGAGCGCGCGCTCGCGTTGACCATGCGCGTCGCGAATCAGCTGCAGACCGAGGTCTGGAATGAAGACACCACGGCGTTCCCGTTCACCGGTAATTCCAAACTGGACATGCGCAACGGACCGGTTCAGCAACTGACGGTGGGGCCGCTGTATTATAAATGGCTGACGACGAACGGCAAGGAAGGCGTGGAGCCGACCGAACCGCTGAAGCGGATCATGCAACTCATCGACACGGCGCGAAGCGTTGGCCAGGATGGCCAGGTGGCGGCGGCGCGGGAGCTGTTCCAGATCTGGGCTGACAATGTGTACGAGATCGGAACGGTTGGACTGACACCGATGGTGCAGGGCGTCGTGGTGGTCAACACCAAAATGCATAACGTCCCGACGACGCTCAGCAATGACTGGCCGTTGCGCACGCCCGGCAACGCGCGCACCGAGCAGTTCTTTTTCGCGAAGTGACCCGCTATATCGTCCAGCGGCTGTTGCTGCTGCCATTCCTGCTGCTGGTCTACTCGTTCGTCATATTCGCGATCATCCATGCGCCGCCAGGAGATTTCCTGACCTCATACGTGGCGAACCTGGCCTCCAGCGGCAGCACGATCACGGCGGAGCAACTCAACGCGCTGCGCCACGAATATGGTCTGGATCAGCCCTTCGTCGTCCAATATCTGTACTGGCTGCGTGATCTGCTGCACGGAAATCTCGGCCTGTCGCTGGAGTATCAGCGGCCGAACGCGGACCTGATCCGTGAGCAGCTTGGCATGACGGTGGCTCTGGCGGCGATGGCATTCGTACTGACGTGGCTGATCGCCGTGCCGGTCGGAATTTACTCGGCGACGCATCAGCGCTCGGTGCTCGATCATATCTTCACGGTGATCAACTACGTCGGCGTCGCCACCCCGAACTTCATGCTGGCGCTGATCCTGATGTGGCTGGCGTTCGCGTATTTTGGCCTGAGTATCACCGGACTGTTCTCACCGGCGTACGCCGATGCGCCGTGGAGCATGGCGCGGGTCGTCGATTTGCTGGAGCACATCTGGCTTCCGGCCCTGGTGCTTGGCATCGGCGGCACCGCGCGGCTGGCGCGCATCATGCGGGCCAATCTGCTGGATGAGTTGAACAAGCCATACGTGGTGACGGCACGCGCGAAGGGCATGCGCGAATGGCGGCTGGTCCTGCGCTATCCGGTGCGGCTGGCGCTCAATCCGCTGATCAGCACGATCGGCTGGTACCTGCCGCAACTGTTCTCCGGCAGCCTGATCGTGGCCACGGTGATGAACCTGCCGAACATCGGCCCGTTGCTGTTGCGAGCGCTGGTCAGCCAGGACATGTATCTCGCGGGCGGCATACTGCTGATCTACTCGTTCCTGACCATCGTCGGCACGCTGCTGTCGGACATCGCGCTGGCGATGATGGACCCGCGCATCCGGATGGAAACGTAGCATGTCTGACGCGCAGGCCATCGCCGGTGGCGCGGTCGCGGAGGACCGGATCGCCGTCGCGTCCAATTGGCAATTGGTGTGGTGGCGGTTTCGTCGGCACCATTTGGCCATGGTCTGCGCCGGCATCCTGATCTGCATGTACATCGTCGTGCTATGCCCGGATTTCTTCTGCACCCAGAACCCGGAGCAGACCGATGCGCGCCAGGCCTTCATCCCCGTGCAGACGCTGCATTTGTTCGATGATGGCTGGAATCCCTGGGTGCCGTCGATCGCCGGCAAACGCAACCCGGTAACGTTGCGCATGGAGTGGACCACCGACCCTCGCCGCAAGGTGCATGTGCGTTTGCTCGCCAATGGCGCACCTTATCGGGTGTTTGGCCTGTTCCCGGCCAACATTCATTTGCTCCAGGCGAGCGATCCCGGCCAGCGCGTGTTCCTGCTCGGCTCCGATCGTCTCGGGCGCGATCAGTGGTCGCGCATCATGCGCGGCACACAAACCTCGATGACCGTCGGCCTGGTCGCGGTCACGCTCAGCGTCATCTTCGGTGTCGTGCTCGGCGGTATCTCCGGCTATTTCGGGGGCGTCATCGACCTGGTGATCCAGCGGCTGATCGAGCTGCTGCAATCGGTACCGACGATTCCGATATGGCTCGCGCTATCGGCCGCGCTGCCGCGCGACTGGACGCCGATCCAGGTGTTCTTCGCGATCACCGTGATCCTGTCGCTGATCGGCTGGACCACGCTGGCACGGGAAGTGCGCGGCCGTTTCCTCGCACTGCGCGAGGAAGACTTCGTGCTGGCCGCGCGGCTGGCGGGGTGCGGCAAAATGCGCATCATCCTGCGTCACATGGTGCCGACCTTCATGAGCCACATCATCGCCACCAGCTCGCTCGCCATCCCGGTGATGATCATCAACGAAACGTCGCTGTCCTTTCTTGGTCTCGGCATTCGCCCGCCGGCGATCAGTTGGGGCGTGTTGTTGCAGGAGGCACAGAATATCCAGACGCTCGCCCTCGCGCCGTGGCTGCTGATCCCGGGCGGCGTCGTCATCGTCGCGGTGTTGGCGTTCAACCTTGTGGGCGACGGGCTGCGCGATGCATCCGACCCCTACAGCCACTGATCCCCTGCTACGGGTTCGCGACCTGCGGGTGTCGTTCCCGCTGGACGAAGGGACCGTGCGCGCCGTCGATGGCGTGAGCTTCGACGTGTTCCCGGGCGAGGTCGTCGGCATCGTGGGTGAGAGCGGCTGTGGCAAGAGCGTAACGATGCGCGCGATCCTGCAACTGATCGATCCGCCGGGCCGCGTCACCAGCGGCGAAATCCTGTATCGCCAGGGCACCGAGCCGATCGACCTCGTCCGCCTGCCGCCACGCGGTCGCGAAATGCGTGCCCTGCGCGGCGCCGAGATCGCGCTGATCCCACAGGAACCGATGGCGGCATTCAGCCCGGTACACACCGTCGGCGCGCAGATCATCGAGGCCATCATGCTGCACGCCCGTCAGGACGGCAGGAAGATCGGCCGCGAGCAGGCGCGCGCGATGACCCTGGAGCTGTTTCGCGATGTCGGCATCTCGATGGCCGCGCAGCGTATCGATGCCTACTCGTGGCAGTTGTCGGGGGGATTGCGGCAACGCGCGATGATCGCGATGGCGCTGTCCTGCAAGCCGCGGCTGCTGATCGCCGACGAACCGACCACGGCGATCGATGTCACGACACAGGCGCAGATCCTGGCTCTGCTGCGAGACCTGCAGCACAAGTATCAAATGGCGGTCATTTTCATAACGCACGACCTTGGCGTCATCGCGCGGATGGCGAACTACGTGGTGGTGATGTATCTCGGCCGCGTCATGGAAGAGGGTCCGGTCGACGACATCTTCCACGCGCCGCTGCATCCCTACACGCGGGCGCTGCTGCGCTCGATCCCCAGCCTGAAAACCGAGACCAGGACGGCCCTCCCGGTGATCGCCGGCACCCTGCCGCACCCGTTCAACCGCCCGCCCGGCTGCCCGTTCCATCCGCGTTGCGAGGACATGTTGCCGAAGCATTGCGCCACCGCGGTTCCCGCGTTGCACGAACTCGGCCCGCGACGGTCCGTCAGCTGCTTCCTGCACAGCGACCTGGCCGAACCGGCATGACCGCCCCGCTTCTCGAAGTTCGCGGACTGCGCAAATTCTTCCCGATCGCCAAGGGCCTGCTGCATCGCGTCAGCGGTCATGTGCGCGCGGTCGATGACGTCAGCTTCGTCGTGCGAGAAGGTGAAGCTCTGGGCCTGGTGGGTGAAAGCGGTTGCGGCAAAACCACCACCGCCCGCTGCATCCTGCGCGCGATCCGGCCGACGGCGGGAGAGGTGCTGTATCGCATGCGTGATAACAGGGTGGTCGATCTCGCGCCGATGTCGGAGGCGGATCTCGTGCCGCTACGCAAAGATATCCAAATGATCTTCCAGGATCCGTTTGGCTCGCTCAATCCGCGCATGACCCTGTTCGACAATGTCGGTGAACCGCTGCTGGTGCACGGCATGCGCGGTCGCCGGGCGCGGTTGGATCGGGTGGCGGAAATGCTCGGGCTGGTTGGGCTGCGCCCGGAGTTCATGCATCGCTATCCCCACGCGTTCAGCGGCGGCCAGCGTCAGCGCATTG
>Ga0182013_10005346_pt1 | contig 14971 bp, 10 predicted proteins | sample 612S2MmetaG_FD_120487 | JGI IMG/M metagenome (GOLD analysis project Ga0182013, IMG submission 120487) | Permafrost microbial communities from Stordalen Mire, Sweden - 612S2M metaG | ecosystem: Environmental > Terrestrial > Soil > Wetlands > Permafrost | place: Sweden: Stordalen | collected... | reverse complement strand
TCAAGCACATGCACAACGGCGGCACCAATCGTGCCCGTTGCACCGATGACCAGAATCTTCATAGGCCTCTCCTTCGCTTGCGGGCGAATGGCTAATATTAGAGGCAGAAACGGCACGTTGCCTGTCAGGCGTAACCGCCACGGCCCTGATCGCGCGGAAATGATCGGACAGAGTCTGTGCTCTCCAGATCCCACGTTGGGAATCATCATCCCGGCGCTCGAAGCGTGATACACGAATACGATGAAATTCGACATCGACAAACTCACCGAGTCGGAACTGATCGACCTCAACCATCGGGTTGTGGAGCGTCTGCGATTTATCAATCAGATGCACGCGCACGTCGAGATGCTGGAGTTCAAGATCGGCGACCGCGTTGTGTTCCAAGCCGGTCATTGCGGCCTCGTGGAGGGCATGCTCACGCGGTACAATCGCAAAACGGTGACTGTCATTACCGACGACGGGCATCACTGGAACGTATCGCCAGGATTTTTACGGACGGCGGACTCCCGCGCGAAATCGGAGATGAACAAGGTCGTGCCGCTTTCTGGGCGATGACACGTCGGTTGGGACCACCTGCCGCCGCCAGCCCCCGGTTTTTTCCGGTCTCCCAGAACAGCGTCGTCGATCTCGTGCACTACCGCGATCACCTCATCCGCGAACGGGACGCCAAGCCCCAACAACAAACGGTTGGTCGCCTAAAACGAATGATGAAGTATGAGACACACGCGCCGTTCACGCGATTCCCGAGCGTCGTCGAGCTGCTGGTGCTGTGGAAACTATGGAACTGCCTGTCCAACAGTTTTCCGCAGCGATACGACTGCTACGAGATAAAATACGGAGCGAACGACGAAGGGGCCGCACCGCCCGGCGGAGCTGAAGGCGCCCGCCACCCCGCGTACCAACCTACGGCCCAAAAAACTTACTCAGCTCGGGCCGGTACATTTACCGGCCACAAGTGGTACACTTCGAAGTGTCCATCGAGGACAATATCATGCCGGTGTCTTAGTTGATCTTTCAAATGATAAAGATCATCTTATTGCGTTTAGCTTTTGCTCTCTTTGGTCTTGTTCTTGTGTTTGGGTGCAGCTCAGCCAAGCCGGCGAGGTCAAGCCCCATTCCAGCACACAGCAACACTCATGGCGATCCTATAGCGTTACGTATTAAGAACACGCCTTGTGCGCAGGCGCATTCGAATTCTGCAACACTCCCTGCCTTTCTACAACTTCACGATTGCTCCGAAGCTCGTGTTGACGTTAGTCCATGGCCAGGAAGCTCGTACGGCGCAGTTGTTGGGAGGCTGGCCGACCTCGTTGCATATCAGGATATCAACGCCTCGTTGCGTGAACCGTCCTCTGCGTTGCACGTGCCCGTTGGGACTGTTGTTATTATTCGCCAAACTGTTTGGCATGACTCGGTTACGCGTATCGTCGCGGTCTCTGCGAAGGACCGCACCTTTTCAGGCTTTACCATGCTAGGTCGCCTAGTCCCAGTTGCGCCTGCGTCAACGATGTTCACCATTGCCTCGGATGATAATGCTAACGGGGAACCACTGTTCGATGGACCCAATGGCTCTGCCAAAGCACACTTGCCGTCATTTACTAAAGTTTCGACTGATGGGTCATGGGCGGTTCGCAACGTAGATGCAAATAGCACGAATTGGGTGCTCGCGCATATCCGAGTTCAGAGCGGCGGCGAGCATGCCGGCAAGACTGGTTGGGTCCGAGGGGTCTCTCTTGGCTTCCCGACGACTGCATCAGATCGCTTCGCACCGTGCCGCTGCTATATTAACACGTTCGAGTAACTGCGTAGCTGCGTACGTGAGAGGTGCAGTGGTGCAGTGGTCAAGCCCCAAACTTCATGTGTCGTAACTGTCTGGCGCACGACCAAGTAGCGCTCCCCGCACCGAACTTCGGCGCCTTCCGTGAGCGAAAGCTAGTGGTCAAGCGATTGACCTCCAGGTAAAAGTAGCCGCTCGAACCGGCGTTTTGCGGGTCCGCCAGTCGCTGGCGAGCGAATTCATGGTGTCGAGAAGTGATCGTTCTCGACACCAAACAGGAGTTCGATCCGCTCTGGGAGACAAGCATTCCATGACAACGATCGCGCCGGCCGAGGCGAACGGGACGGCCGTGGCGTGGCCAATCCTCCAAGAACGGGCGCGGGCCTACGCCGAAGCCGCCCGGGCGCCGGCGACCCTGCGCGCGTACGCCGCCGACTGGCGGGCCTTCACCGCCTGGTGCGCCGCGCATTCCGTCGCCGCGTTGCCGGCCAGCCCCCAGACCGTGGCCCTCTTTCTCGCCGACCTCCCCGGTCGGCCAGCGACGCTGCGGCGCAAGCTCGCCGCGATCGCCGTGATGCATCGGGCGGCCGGGCACGAGTCGCCGACCGCGCACGGCGTGGTGCGGGCGACCTTGGCCGGGATCTGCCGGGAGCGTGGGGTTGCGCCGCGCCCGAAGACCGCGCTGCTCGTCGGCGACCTGCGCTCCGCCCTCGCGACCTGCAGCGACCGCTGCATCGACCTGCGCGATCGGGCGCTGCTGCTTATCGGCTTTGCCGGGGCGTTGCGGCGCAGCGAGCTCGTCGGGCTCGACGTCGGCGACGTCCGCTTCGAGAGCGAAGGAGTGGTGTTGCGCCTGCGCCGCTCCAAGACCAACCAGGAAGGGGTGCTTGAGGAAGTCGCCGTGCTGTACGGCTCCGATCCGCACACCTGTCCAGTGCGCGCGCTCCAGACGTGGCTGGCGACCAGCGGTTTGGTCAGCGGGCCGCTGTTTCGGGCCGTGGACCGCGCCGGGCGCATCGGCGTTGGCCGGTTGACGGCGCGCATCGTCGGCGAACGGCTGAAGAAGATCGGTGAGCGCAGCGGCCTCGACCCGCAGAGCTACGCCGCGCACTCGTTGCGCAGCGGCTTTGCGACCTCAGCGGCGCGCGCCAACAAATCCGAAGCCGCCATCATGCGCCAGGGGCGCTGGAAGAGCATTCCGGTCGCGCGCCGCTACATTCGGGCCGGCTCACGCTGGCACGACCATGCGGGCGCCGGTATCGGGCTCTAATTTGCGCAGACAAAAAGCCGAAGCGGTTCGTTCGGCGCTACGTTTCCAGTGTGAGGATATGTATGCGGCCGATCTCATCCCCGGCAACGATGGTCGCATCTTTCGCAAGAGCGCAACACTGTGCGGAGGCGTCGCAGGAGAATGTAGCGATCGTTGCGCCGCTCTCGAGCTCCCACACCTTCAGCGTCTTGTCATCGGAGGCGGAGACGGCGCGGCCGTCCGACGTCACCGCCACGGCCCAGACCGAGTTGGCGCGAACCTGGAGGGTCCGCAGCTCGCGGCCGCTCTCGAGCTCCCACACCTTCAGCGTCTTGTCATCGGAGGCGGAGACGGCCCGTCGACCGTCCGGCGTCACCGCCACAGCGTTAACCCTGTCGGTGTGGCCTTGGAGGGTCCGTAGTTCGCGGCCGCTCTTGAGATCCCACACCTTCAGCGTCTCGTCATCGGAGGCAGAGACAGCACATCGACCGTCCGGCGTCACCGCCACGGCTCCGACCGAGCTGGCGTGGCCCTTAAGGGTCCGCAGTTGCCGGCCGCCGCTCTCGAGATCCCAGACCTTCAGCGTCTTGTCATCGGAAGCGGAGACGGCGCGTCGGCCGTCCGGCGTCACCGCCACAGCGTTAACCCTGTCCGTGTGGCCTTGGAGGGTCCGTAGTTCGCGTCCGCTCTCGAGCTCCCATACCTTCAGTGTGTGGTCTGACGAGGCGGAGACGGCCCGTCGGCCGTTCGGCGTCACCGCCACGGCGCTAACCCTGTCGGTATGGCCTTGGAGGGTCCGCAGTTCGCGTCCGCTCTCGATGTCCCACACTTTCAACGTGTGGGACATCGAGGCGGAGACGGAGACGGCACGGAGGCCGTCCGGCGTCACCGCCACGGCGTAGACCCGGCCGGCGTGGCCTTCGAGTGTCCGCAGCTCGCGGCCGCTCTCAAGGTTCCACACCTTGAGCGTCCCGTCATCGGAGGCAGAAACCGCGCACCGGCCATCCCGCGTCACTGCTACGGCGTTGACCCCGTCGGCATGGTCGAAGGGGGTCAGCGGGACGCGTCCGCTCTCGAGCTCCCACACCTTCAGCGTCCCGTCATAGGAGGCCGAGACGGCGTGTCGGCCGTCCGGCGTCACCGCCACGGCGTTGACTTGGTCGGCGTGACCTTCAAGGGTCCGCAGTTCGCGTCCGCTCTCGAGCTCCCATACCCTCAACGTGCGGTCCCACGAGGCGGAGACGGCGTGTCGGCCGTCCGGCGTCACCGCCACGGCGCTGACCGTGTTGGCGTGGCCTTGGAGGGTCCGTAGTTCGCGTCCGCTCTCGAGCTCCCACACCTTTAACGTACGGTCCCACGAGGCGGAGACGGCGTGTCGGCCGTCCGGCGTCACCGCCACGGCGCTGACCGTGTTGGCGTGGCCTTCGAGGGTTCGCAGTTCGCCGCCGCTCTCGAGCTCCCACACCTTCAGCGTCCAATCATCGGAGGCGGAGACGGCGCGTCGGCCGTCCGGCGTCACCGCCACGGCCCAGACCAGCCCGATGTGGCCTCGGAGGGTCCGAAGTTCGCAGCCGCTCTCAAACTCCCACACCTTCAGCGTGCAGTCCAAGGAGCCGGAGACGGCACGGCGACCGTCCGGCGTCACTGCCACGGCTAAGACCATGTCGGCGTGGCCTTCAAGGGTCTGCAGTTCGCGGCCGCTCTCGAGCTCCCACACCTTCAGCGTCCAATCATCGGAGGCGGAGACGGCGCGGCGACCGTCCGGCGTCACTGCCACGGCAAGGACCGAGCCAGCGTGGCCTTCGAGGCTCTGCAAGGCGCGGCCGGTCTCGAGATCCCACACCTTCAGCGTCTTATCATCGGAGGCAGAGACGGCGCGTCGGCCGTCCGGCGTCACCGCCACGGCGAAGACCTTGCGGGCATGGCCTTCGAGCGTGCGGAGAAGTCCTGTCCCCGGCGCTCGAAGCGCGGGCTTCAGCGGTCGCAGCCATGGTCGCGGTGCAGCACGGATCACCGCCTGGGTGAAGTCCCGAACCGCCGGTGTTCCCATGTACGGCAGTAGACGCCCAACAAGCTGCGATGCGGATTGTCCTGAATCCCTCGCGACGACATGTGCCGAAAGGCGGATCGCTTCTTGGATCAAACGAAGATCCGGATCGTCCGAGATGTAATTGTAGTCAGCGATTAATGCGTTGACACCGGTCGTTTCAAGTTTACGCGTTGCGAAGTCGCCGTCGAGCAGCGGTTCTCCAGTGCGAGCGCCGCCGATGCGGATGCGGACTGCTGAAGCCAGAGCCCCAATGAGAACGGTGGCGCCTTCAAAGCGGATCTGAGGCGGCATCGCCGTCTGCCGCTCGAGTGCGAGGATGTAGAGACGGCCGCCTTCATCGCCTGCAACTATGGTGCAGTCGCTCGCAACGGCGCAACACTTTGCGGAGGCGTCGCAGGAGAATGTTGCGATCGCTGTGCCGCTTTCGAGCTCCCACACCTTCAGCGTCTTGTCATCGGAGGCGGAGATGGCGCATCGGCCGTCCGGCGTCACCGCCACGGCGTTGACCGAGTCGGCGTGACCTTCGAGGGTCCGCAGTTCGCGGCCGCTCTCGAGCTCCCAGACTTTCAGCGTCTTGTCATCGGAGGCGGAGACGGCGAATCGGCCGTCCGGGGTCACCGCCACGGCGCTGACCTCGCCAGCGTTGCCTTCGAGGGTCCGCAGTTCGCGGCCGCTCTCGAGATCCCACACCTTTAGCGTATTATTGGAGGCGGAGACGGCGCGTCGGCCGTCCGGCGTCACCGCCAGGGCGTTGACTGAGCCGGCATCACCTTCGAGGGTTTGCGGCTCGCATCCGCTCTCGAGCTCCCACACTTTCAGCGTGTGGTCAATAGAGCCGGAGACGGCGCGTCGGCTGTCCGACATCACCGCCACGGCGGTGACGTCGGCGTCGTGGCCTTCGATGGTCCGCCGTATGCGGCCGCTCTCGAGCTCCCACACCTTCAGCGTGGTGTCTTCAGAGGCGGAGACGGCGAATCGGCCGTCCGGGGTCACCGCCACGGCACAGACCTTCCCGGCATGGTCTCGGAGGATGTGCAGTGCGCGGCCGCTCGGGAGCTCCCAGACCTTCAGCGTGAAACCGGAGGCGGAGACGGCGCGTCGGCCGTCCGGGGTCACTGCCACGGCTCTGACCGGGCCTCCGTGGTGGGTCCGCAGTTCGCGGTCGCTCTTGAGCTCCCACACCTTCAGCGTACCATCAGCGCAGGCGGAGATAGCGCGGCCGTCCGAGGTCACCGCCACTGCGGTGACCCAGCTAGCGTGGACTCGGAGGGTCTGCAGTGCGCACCCGCTTTCGAGCTCCCACACCTTCAGCGTCTGGTCAAAGGAGGCGGAGATGGCGCGGCGGCCGTCCGGCGTCACCGCCACAGCCGTGATCAAGCCGGCGTGGCCTTGCAGGTTCCGCAGTGCGCGGCCGCTCTCGAGCTCCCACACCGTCAGCAGCTCACGAGCGGAGTCGCAGACGGCGCGTCGGCCGTCCGGCGTCAGCGCAACGGCCCATTTTCCGTAGGTATGGCCTTGGAGGGTCTGCAGTGCGCGGCCGCTCTCGAGATCCCACACCTTCAGCGTCTTGTCAGCGGAGGCGGAGACAGCGCGTCGGCCGTCCGGCGTCACCGCCACGGCCCTGACCGAGTCGGCGTGACCTTTGAGGGTCCGCAGTGCGTGGCCGCTCTCGAGATCCCACACCTTTAGCGTGTGATCCGACGAGGCGGAGACGGCGCCTCGGCCGTCCGGCGTCACCGCCACGGCGTTGACCTCGTCGGTGTGGCCTTTGAAGGTTTGCAGTACGCGGCCGCTCTCAAGCTCCCACACTTTTAGCGTCTCGTCTGCGGAGCCGGAGACTGCCCGCCGGCCGTCCCGCGTCACCGCCACGGCGTTAACCCAACCGGTGTGACCTTTGAGGGTTTGCAGTACGCGGCCGCTCTCAAGCTCCCACACTTTTAGCGTCTTGTCTGCGGAGCCGGAGACTGCGCGGCGGCCGTCCGGTGTCACCGCCACGGCGTTGACCGAGTCGGCGTGACCTTCGAGGGTGCGAAGAAGCCCTGTCCCGGGTGGTTGAAGCGCCGGCCTCAGCGGCAGCAACCAAGGTCGCGGCGCAGTACGGATCACCGCTTGGATGAAGTCCCGAACCGCCGCTGTTCCCACATACGACAACAGACGCCCAACAAGCTGGGATGCGAATTGTCCTTGATCGCGCGCAATGACGCTCGCAGAAAGGCGCATCGCCGCTTGAATCAAGCGGAGATCAGCGTCGCCAGGCAAGTAGTCGTAATCGGCGAGCAGCGCATTGGGTTCGGTCGCGTTGAGTTTGCCCTGCAGGTAGGTGAAATCCAATAAGAGCCGGCGCAAATCGTCTTCACGGCCGGCCTTCATGAGGTGATAGCTCAACCACCGCCATGCATAGGCGTCCAGCGGTTTCTCATCATGTACCCGTGCAGTCGGTCCGTGAAAGAAATAGTCCGCGAGCAACGCATGGGCCTCGATTGGGACGACTCGAAACGCTCCGCTCGAGGCGTCGAACAAAAAGTCCCGGAACGATTCGTGAAAAAGGCCGTAGCAAGGAATTCGCGACGCCGACGCGCCGCTCTCCAGTACGGAGCGCAGCACGACCAGAATGCGTCGCGCTGCGGTCTGCGCGATCCCAACGATCCCTGCGAGTTCTTCCTCAGTGAGTGGCTCTCGCGCCACTGCCAGCGCCGACAGAAGCGAGTGGTGTGGTTCGTCCCAAGTGTCACGAGAAATTCGTCCGAGCAAACGGAGGTAATACTGGTCAAGACCCTTCGGCAGCGTCCCCAACTGCTCGACCAACTCCGCGGCCGAACCGACGCCGTCGAGCATCAACTTCGCGTAGAGGAAGTTGCCGTGTACGACATCCAGGACTTGCTTTTCGATTTCTTCGGAGGTCTTCGTCCCATCCGGTGGCAAGCCAAGGACCCCGCGGCCGAGCCGCCCGAGAATGTAGATCCGAATGTCCGCCCGGTTGTCGTCAGATTCGAATGAAATGTCCGTTGTCTCTGGCCCACCAAGGCGCAGCGACACCGCGTCGTTCGGACGGGTCGTGCAAACCCAGCGCAGCCACGGCGGGAAGTCGTTCGCGAGCTCCAACAGTCTGACAAGATTCGTTCTGTCGTGATAGCCCAGTGATTCGTCGAGCGCGTCGACGAGCACGACGATCGGCTCCGAGGGCGTAGCCATTCGCTGAAGTGGCGCCCTCAGGCATGTTTCGAGCATTTCCTCGGGATTGGTGGCTTCGATAACCAAGCTTTCGATCAGAATGCCTGCGGCCCGGCCGCCCGACATCTCACCGACGATCGCCTTACCGTGAAATTCGTGGTTTGGTGCGGCCGTCTCCAGCAGAGCAGCCCGGAAGCCGACGAGATTGTTGCATAGTTGCCCGCAAAGTGAACGCACGGCGGTTGTCGGATTGAGCGTCCCGCCTCGGCGCGCGACGCAAAAATGGAAGGCTTTCACGTCGGAACGGATTTGAGTCAGCCTGGCTGCGAAGGCGCTCTTGCCGATGCCAGGGGCGCCCGAAATCAGTAGAAGCCGCTGGAGCGGGGCTTCTTTCACCCATCTCTCGACGGCGTCAAAGAGCCATCGACGTCCGACGAACCCCTCGGTTAAGCCACTGACGTCAGCTGAAAAGTCGAGCGTCCGAAGCCCTCGATCTGCCTGCAAAGTCAAGCCAGGAAGCAATCCTCATGCGTCGTCGGGTCTTCTCGCCGGTTCCGACGGAACCTCGGCTTGACACGCCTCGGGATTCGCGGCAGCTCTCGAATGCGCCGTGACGGCGCGTGTTGAATGAGCGTAGCCCTTACCGCCTTACACGGAATCCTCAAAAGGTTCCGGTCGCGATGAAATGCGGAGGCACTGAGATGGAACCCGTCAGTCTTACCCTTGCCAGTATTGGGGGCGTCGCCCTAAGCGAAGGAATCAAATTCCTCTACGCGGAGGCGGGTGAGCTTCTCAAGCGCTGGTGGGACCAAAAGAAGTCGGGCGACGTGACACCGATCCAGGTCGCTGTTAGCGTTGAACTCCCGGCTGCTTTCGCGGGGCACTTACACGATCCGAAAGCCGACCTCGGTCTGGTCGCTCAAAACGAAGAACGTCTCGAAGACCTTACGAGCGGTTTGAGCCTGTATGCAAATGGCACAAAAACGATTGAGCTATCCGACACGCGCCTTCTCAAACGAGTTGACGAGTTGCGGAACTTACTTGAGGACGTCCTGGGCCAGCACATCACGTTCGCCGGCGAATCGCGACCCACGTCAGGCTCCCCCCTCGTGCGCGGCGCAGTTACTGTCGATGTCGTGAAAGGCGAAGCAGGCGGCGTAAAGACAGATACCATTAGGGGAATCATCGAGGGGATCGCCAAGGCGCGGGAAGTTACGGAGACCGGCAGTTTCTTTGGCGTGAAGATCGATACGAAACCGCGGGGAGATAAGTCTCAGGAGCGAGAGTGACTCACAGACGCCGATAAAACTCGAAAGCGCCGTAAGACGTGAGCGTCTGATCCGTGATGTCATAATGGTCAATGAACGCGCCGCGTCTTTACCTTCAGCCAGTTTCGAGTGCGAGGCTAAAGACGCGTCCGCCGGCGTCACCCGTTACAATGATCCCGTCTTTCGCTACGGCGCAACACACCACGTCGGCGTCGCAACAAAATGTTGCGATCATTGCACCGCTGTCAATGTCCCACACCTTAAGTTGGCTGTCATCGGAGGCGGAAATCGCGTGCCGACCGTCCGGCGTTACTGTCACGGCGTGAATCCAGTAGTTGGTAAAGAGGGTTTGCAGTTCGCGGCCGCTTTTGAGCTCCCAGATCTTGAGCGTCCGGTCAGAAGAGCCGGAAATTGCACGCCGGCCGTCCGGAGTCACGGCTACGGCCCGGACCCCGTAGGCGTGGCCAGGGAGGGATTGCAGCTCGCGGCCGCTATCGAGCTCCCAGACTTTGACGGTTCGGTCATAAGAGGCGGACACCGCGCGCCGGCCGTCCGGCGTCACGGCCACGGCGTTGACCCCGTCGGCGTGGCCGGAGAGAGTCTGTAGCTCGCGGCCACTCTCGATATCCCACACCCGTAGCGTTCTGTCACCGGAGGCGGAAACCGCGCGCCGACCGTCCGGCGTCACGGCCACGGCGTTGACCCCGTCGGCGTGGCCGGAGAGGGTTTGCAGCTCGCGCCCGCTCTCGAGCTCCCATACCTTGAGCGTCCGGTCAGAAGAGGCGGAAACCGCCCATCGGCCATCCGGCGTTACTGCCACAGACTTGACCCCAAGGGCGTGGCCGGAGAGGGTTTGCAGTTCGCGGCCGCTCTCGAGTTCCCACACCTTAAGCGTCCGGTCAGAAGAGGCGGAAACCGCCCATCGGCCATCCGGCGTTACTGCCACAGACTTGACGCCAAGGGCGTGGCCGGAGAGGGTGCGGACAAGTCCGGTTCCCGGCGCTTGCAGCGCCGGGAGCAACGGCCGCAGCCAAGGTCGCGGCGCAGTATAGGTCACCGTCTGAGTGAAATTCCGGACCGCGGAAGTCCCGATATACGATAACAGACGTCCAACAAGTTGAGATGCGAATTGCGCTGGAGCGCGCGCAATCGTGCTCGCAGAGAGACGAATCGCACCCCGAATCAAGCTCAGATCAGCGTCGTCGGAGAAGTAGCCGTAATCGGCGATGAGCACATTTGAGTCGGTCGCGATCAGTTTGCTCAGCAGGTAGTTGAAATCTAACAGCAGCCGGCGCAAGTCATCGTAACGACGCGCCTTCACGAGGTGATCGCTCAACCACCGCAATGCGTAGGCGTCCAGCGGTTTCCGATCATATGCTCGCGCAGTGGGTCCGTGAAAGTAATAGTCCGCGAGTAACCCATGGGCCTCGATCGGGACTACTCGAAACGCCCCGCTCGACGCGCTGAACAAAAATCCGCGAAATGATTCGTGAAAGAGGGCGTACCAAGGAAGTCTCGACGCAGACGCGCCGCTCTTGAGCACGGGGCGCAACTCGATCAGAATGCGTCGCGCCGCAGTCTGCTTGATTCCGACAATCCCTGCGAGTTGCTCCTCAGTGAGTGGCTCCTGCGCCACCGCAAGTGCAGACAGAAGCAATTCATGAAGCTCGTCCCACGTGCCGTGACAAAGCCTCCACAGCAAACCGACGTAGTACTGGTCTAAGCCCTTCGGCAACGTCTTTAACTGCTCGGTCAACTTGTCAGCCGAACCGACACCGTCGATTAGCAACTTTGCATAGAGGAAATTGCCGTCTACGACTCTGCGCACGCGCTCTAATTCCTCTTGTGACTCGAGGACGCCACCGAGTCGATCGAATAGGTAAGTCCAGACATCCGCCTGGTTTTCATTGGATTCGAGCGCAATTACGGCTGTCTGCGGGCCGCCGAGGTGTAATGTCACCTCGTCTTTCGGACGGGTCGTGCAAACCAAGCGCACCCACGCCGGGAAGTCGTTCGCATTCTCCAAGAGCCCGACGAGGTTTGGTTTAGCTTGATAACCCAGCGACTCGTCGAGCGCGTCGATGAGAATAACAATTGGCTCAGTCGGCGGTTGCATCCGCTGAAGTGGCGCTCGCAGGCACGTTTGTAGCACATCGTCAGCATTGACGCCGGCCTCGAGGCTTTGGATCACGACGCCGACGGCCTGGCCACCTGACATCTTTCCGACGTTCGCCGTTCCGCTAATAGCGTAGTTCGGAGCGGCCGTTACGAGTAGCGCAGTCTGGAAACCCGCGACGTTGTCGCACAGTTGCGCGCAAATCGAACGTACGATGGCTATCGGGTTAAGCGTTCCCCCTCGTCCCGCGACGCAAAAATGAAAAGCCTTCACATCTCGCCGCGTCTGAGTCAATCTGGCCGCAAACGCGCTCTTGCCAATGCCAGGCCCCCCCGAGATCAGGAGAAGCCGCTCGCCGGATCCCTGCACCCATTTATCGACGACCTCGAAGAGCCACCGCCGCCCGACAAATCCTTCGGTTAGAAAAATGACATCAGCTGAAAAATCGAGGGTCTGAAACGCTCGATCTGCGTTGAAAGTCAACAGCCGGCAACCATCCTCAGACGCGATTCTTCATTGCCGGTTCTGGAGGAGCCTCGGCTAGATCCGAGTCTGAGCTACTCGGGCGGTTCGGTACGCGGGCTGGTCTCTGCCGATCCAGGCTAATCATGCATGCGAGTACGTTCGGAATGAGGCGGAAAATGCAGACTGCGCAAAGCCGTATATGTGGCTGAACCTCCCGTCATTTCACTGCATCACCCCTTCTGCGTCGCCGACCAGCAGCATCAAACGGGAGATTAGTAGAGGAAATCTTGTGAGGACCAGGCGGAAGGGGGCGACTTAATGACTCTTCGATCGCTGCGAGCGTCGAAAGTGCATCAATCGGCCGTGCTTCCACGACGCCCTGCAGCTCCAGTTTCAGTAGGACGATTCCGACGCGGAGTACACGCCCGTGTTCCCCATAAAACTGTCGAAACAAGTTCGTGCCCGAGGCGTTCTCAGTCTTTATCGCATAGATTTCGGCTGGCATCGCTTTAGCCATTGCCTTTTCAAACTTCTCGACGTCCTTCTCAAGCAGAGTGAAACCGGGGTTGTGAGCCAGTCCGTTGCGGATTTCGGTCAAGGCCAAGATAGCTGAAGCTGATTCATCGCGCAGCGTTCCTGACGCGCGTGCTATCTCCAAGCGGCGCGGCATATCCATCGCGTACCAACGCACGATTCGCTTCCGCGGAAGATCACGCTCGAGCAACCCCTCGAGTAACGCTTCGATAAAGGCATGGCCTCGCACGATGGCGCTTACATCGTCCGGCTCGAGCAAGATTTTATGGTAGAGCTGGAGGTCGTCGCTAAGGAGCTGCTCTACGCGGGAGTGTTCCTCGGGTGTGAGTTCGCGTGGCATTCATCGCGACTACGAGATCGGCATCGGGCGGCCTCGTCGACTAGCGAGGCGCCAAACGGAGGCGAGATGCCGGCGTAAACAGTTCACGCCGACGTGATTCGTTGACGGCGGGATCACAGCCGTCGCCTGGGACACGGCCGATCGTGCCCCTTTCGTAGTCATGAACAACTTCCCACAATGCCCCTAAGCGGAAGTTCGTATGCCCGAACCTAAACGGCGGTTGGTGAAGGAGCGAACGGGCGCAGGCATCTTCATCGTCGGCTACCCGATCGCTGTCGCGCTGGGGCTCGCTGTTCACCCCGAGCCGCTACCGGTCGACGGCTTCCTGGCGGTGCCGCTGCTCTGGCCACTTGCGGTGTTTTTTCGCCGCTTTAAGGCAACACCCAGCGGCCTGGAAATCGAAACCGCTGAGGTTCAGGCAGATCTGGCAACGGCGGTGGCAGCGATCGAGGAGAAGACGCCGCCCGAAGCTCTTACAGCAGGGCCCGGAACCGAGGCGCCTATGAGATACGTAGGTCCACTCGACGCCGGCGACCGGATCCGGATCATCCCCGCAACCGAGGCGCGTATGAGATACGTAGGTCTCGACTCCGGCCCGTTCCGGCTGATCACTGTCGAAGATACGGCCAGCCCGCGCAGTGACATTGCCGACTTTCTGGTGTCGGAAAGCCCGTCCGCGCAGCTCGCTGCCTTGCGAATAGCAATCGAGCGCGAGCTGCGAGGCGCTGCAGAGCTTGCACACCTCTCGGCTGCGCCGGCTGCGCGTCCGCTCCGGCTCCGGCGCCTAATGACCGAGCTTGTCCGCCATAAGCTCTTGCCCGATGACCTTGCGGTGCCGTTGACCCGCGTGATCGAGGTTGCCAATCGGGCCATTCACGGCGCGCCGATCGAGCCCGGTGCCAATGATGTCGTCGCGGATCTGGGACCACGGCTGATCGACGGGCTACGCCGATTACCGCTAACCTCGAGCTGGCGGGCAGCGCTTGTGCGCGCACGCGCTGGCGAGCGAACGGTGCGCGAACTAACACCAGAAGAGCTTTCCCTTGACGACTCGGAGGGGCTGATCGTAGGAGACGTCCAGATACGCCTCTTGCGGACGCTGCAGATCGGCGCGAGCGAACGAAACGATATCATTCGCTTTGCCGCAACACCACCAGGTCAGAAAGAACGGAGTTTGCTACGAGATCAACCGGCTGTATGGATCAAGGGACGTCGCATCGTCGGGACACCTTCGGCGAAAGCGATGGCTCCGTGGCTAATCGATGACGTCGTAGAGATCCCGCCTCCGCCCGAGCCGCCACCGCCGGAGCTCGAGTAACGGCACGCGGCCGGGTGAACCCGACTGGCCGGACGCTTGACGCCTCCCGAGTGGTAGCGATAACTCTTGGTATATTAACTCCCATGCTCCCCGAAGCGCCACCGGACCCCCACCCCGGCATCCCGGAACCTCGCAGCGCGCCGATCGTCGCCCGCGCCGCCGGCGCAGAAGAAGAAGCGACCCGCGACTGGGCGATCGCGCCGACCCCGATCCCGCCCGACACCACCGACGCTGAACTCGTCGCCCTGTGGCTGCACGGCAAAAGCCCGCACACCATCCGGGCCTACGGCGACGACGTCGCGGCCTTCCGGCGGTTCACCGGCAAGCCGCTACGCGCGACCTTCCTCTCGGATCTGCAGCGGTACGCGGACAGCCTCGTCGGCGCGCCGGCCACCCGCGGCCGGCGGCTCAAGACCCTCAAGTCGCTGCTGTCGTTCGCGACTTGGATGGGGTACCTGCCGTTCAACGCCGGTGCCGCGATCCACGGGCCGGTTCTGTTGCAAACCGCGGCGTTGAGGCAGCTGTTCGACGCTCCCTTGTGAATGGCGGGCCTGATGAGCAGGTTCTGGCTCTGGCCGCAGGTGAGTACATGGGGAGGAAGACGACATGGTTAATGGGCCTACTCCCAAACTCGCGACAGATGACCGGAGCGCGTTGGCGCAGCGGCTCTCGATCGTCGAGGC
>Ga0182013_10005344_pt1 | contig 14974 bp, 20 predicted proteins | sample 612S2MmetaG_FD_120487 | JGI IMG/M metagenome (GOLD analysis project Ga0182013, IMG submission 120487) | Permafrost microbial communities from Stordalen Mire, Sweden - 612S2M metaG | ecosystem: Environmental > Terrestrial > Soil > Wetlands > Permafrost | place: Sweden: Stordalen | collected... | reverse complement strand
TTTCGCGAAAGGCCCTCTGTTTCGCCAGAGAAGCTTTCCGTCACGGGCGCCCGTAGCTCAGCTGGATAGAGCACCAGACTACGAATCTGGGGGTCAGAGGTTCGAATCCTTTCGGGCGCGCCAACAATTTCAAAGACTTAGCCGCAAAACCGGCCTCGACGATCGCCGGCCCAGCTACCAATTAGCAACCAGGGCGACCCGTTTCAGTGCTTGGTCGATTCATCGGTATCGCTGACGGGAAGCCCCAAGTTCCGCCAAAACGCCATTAGGCACTCATCACAGACGGGCTCATCTAACGGCAGCGTGTCGAGACTGATGCGAAACGCTTCTCGCTCGCTGGGCGGCACGCGCGAGCAGAGCAGGCAATGTTCTTCGTCAACACGGTCAACCATCGAGGCCTATCAGCGGTCGAATTGGTAAGAGGGGTGCATGTCAGCAAAACTCGTATTCCTCACACTGTTTAGCTGGATTTGCGCCGGATGCACAGTGCACTTTTTCTGGCAGTGCTTACGCCCTCCGCATAGATTGCTATGGGATCGTCGGCAGGAATTTTTAGCATCGGCTCCTAAGCCTAAGTTTCGACATTATGCTTACTTCGTGTGTGTATGGATCGGCGTTGGATATTGTATATTTCGGGGTATGGAGGAGACTGTTCAATGGGTGCCCAGAAGTTGGGTCCAATATTCGGAAGATGGTGACGATCCAATTTGGCGTGGTGACGTGCTCGCAAGCACTGCTGCCTTCTTTGCTTCACTTTGGCTCGTGGGAGAAATGGAGAAATTTGCAAAGAAGCTTGCCGACATAGAGAAAAGCCTCAATCGGTAGGGCCCCAAATTCCGGAAATTTTATATTTCTTTCTGAGAGGGGGGCCGAATTCACGAAAATTTATATTTTATTGAACAAGGGGGTCGGGATGGTCAGAAAGATCGCAATTTTGGGCCCGGCCCACCCGGCCAGGTCGATTCGAAAGCAATCCATGGCCAAGGCCAAGGCTCGATGCTCGATAGCGGCCTGGGGCTCGGCCCCGGTCGCTATGCGGTAGCTAGCAGAAGGAATCGCTTCATAAGGTATTGATTATAATGCGTATGTTGCGATAAGCCCTCAGAGTGTGTATCTGGAGCTATGGGCCGGGCCTAGGCTTCGCCCGCCCCAACCTCACCTTCAATCGTCAGCCCACCTGCGGCCTGCGTCCGACGGATTGCTGCCTCAAGCCTCGCCGCGAAACCTGCCGAGTCAACCACCCCGACCACTGACAGCTTCGGGTGTTCAAACGGCAACGCCGCGATCGCCGCTCGCATTCGGCGGTCTAGGGGCAGGTCAGTCGAGCGATAGACCGCCTGAAGCAATTCCAGCGAGGAACCTGCGGTGATCGTCTCATCCCGCATCGGCATTGTGATTTCCCCATCATCTTCAAACATCCTTATTCCCCTTTCGCCCATGCGGTCCACTGGTCCTCAAAGGTCCGGATAGAAAACCGCATTTCCCCTGAGATATTCCTAGGTATACTTCACTGGTCCTTATGGTCCTTATGCCTTTTGGAAAGTGTTATCTATATATAGGGGGGGAGAGAAGGTCGGAACGCATCCGGACCTATAAGGACCACCGATAAACCCCCTGACCACCGATAAACCCCATTAACCCCCTACCGCCCCTTTCGCAACCGAACCCCGATGAACCACCTTGGGCGCGAAGGGTCGGAATCATCCCTCGGGCGAGTGGTGAGGAATTCGCCTGGAAATGCGCCCCGAAGCGCGCCGGCGAGGAGGTTGGCCGTCAGCAAACACCGATGGTTGTTCTTTTGTCCCCATTGCTGATAAGCCGAATGAATGGCTGCGATCTTAACCTCAGCCCCGGCCTCGAATTCACAACAGTCACTTACGAAGGAATGAATCACGCTAGCTTTGCTCGCAAGTTCGCGTTTCAGCGCCCCATCGCCCGGCTCAAGAAACCGTCCCCGATCCACAAGACGCGGTAAGCCTTCCAACGCCCAATTGAGAATCCCGCTAAGTTCAGTCTGTAGCTTCTCCCCAAGTTTATTATCCTCCTTTCCAAGGTAGCTGTTATTCGTTTGCAATATAACAAACCGCGTCGCGATTGCCCCAGACTCATCTTTAAAATCAGGAAGCACATTCGTTAGGATCATCATTCGTATCTGAAGAATTCCATGCCAATCGTCCTTATACTTGCGCTCAATATCCTGGGAATCACCGGAGATTGTGCTAAGTAGCTTCTCTGTAATCGCGCTCCTATTTGATCGATTATCTAGCCTCGCATCCGGCACAGCCGCGAGCTTCTTACCGATCATCCCTTGCGTTCCAAATTGCTTCGAAAGCTTATCAAGACTTGGGGAACAACAGTTCCGCGCCCCCAACAACATAGACGCTATGGATGAAATCAAGGTCTTGCCGGATCGAGGTGGGCCGAAAATGATAAAGGCTTTTTGAAATTCCACCACGCTTATATCCGACAACAAAAGCCCGAAGAATTCTTGCAATGCCCCACGGGTTACGTAGTCATCGCCCCAAGTTTCCGAAAGAAATTGCATCCACCGGGGACACTCTGCCCCCGGCCGATATTCAGTCTCAACCACGCCCAAGTTGAACAACCTTGGATCATGCGGGAAAAGCTTTCCATCGCTCAGCCGCAAAATTCCATTGCGACAACAAATCACCGCTTCCTCGCCCCAAGGTGGAACGCCCTTTCCGCCCCAGGTCCCGGTCTCGACCCTAGTCCCAATCCGCACGCCCTTAACAGACTTAAGCGCGTGAACCATCGCATTAACGTCCCGCTCCTTTGGATCAAAGTTGCCGCCGTTAATCCCGTTAAGGTATTTATAAATTTCCGCTTCTAAGTCCTCATCTTCCAGTTCTTCGTAATGCCTTCCGTTCCACTGATAAAAGTCCCCACGCCATCGTTTTAGTAAGGACTGACCCGCCCGGCTAAATCGATCCACCAAAAAGAAGCCCGCCATCTCGAAAGGCGCTTCGGTATTAAGACGCCGCCCGCCAATCGGCTCCGCTTCAACCTCCGGCTCCGGTTCGGCCGAAGATGCAGGGGTGGCGTCAATCCCCTCCTGCGGGGCTTCGGGCATGCCCGGAGGCGGATCATCTGGCCTAGGCTTCTCCGCTGGCGCTTCGGCCGAAGATGCATTCACCTTTTGTTCTACCGCAGGCTTTTCGGCCGGTTGGGGCTCAGGTTCAGGGGCGGCTTCAGGCTTCGGCACTGGAGCGTGAGGGGAGGACACAACGCCCGCCTCAACGCCCTTCCGCTTCGCTTCGGCAATCTCCCGTGGACTGGCGACGGTCGCAGGCCGCCGAACTTCACGCGGCGCTTCGTCGAGAATTCCGTTCGCAGGGGTCGGCGCAAACCTCGCAAGCTTTCGGGAGAATTCCGTCGCTTCGGCCAGGGTGTATTCCGTGCGAACCCATTCCTCAATATCTTCCCGAAGCTGCGGCTCGGTTTGCCACTTTCGCAAAAGGGCTTCGAGGTTATATTCAATATCTGATTTGGTTTGCATAAGGTTAGTCCTCATCGTGGCCCCAATGGCCGAGCCCAACCGGATCAAGTTCCCGCCGACGTTTGGCTTGCGCGATCTTGTCTGCTTCGGCCTGGAGGCGCTGGCGTTCATACGCAGCGTAGTCGATCCGAACGAAACCCTGAGGGCCAGCGCCGCGAAAGTTTAAATCCGCCGGCGAGACCTGGACTTCAACATCCCGCACGATCCGACCATTCTCTGCACAGAGTTTGGCTCGGGGAGGCTTTCTTCGGCCGAATTCCGCGTCGAGTTCAGCGAAGAGTTTAGCCTTGGCTTCAGGGTCTAGTGCCATCACTTTGTCCTTTCCATTCCGCGATATACTTGGCGAATACCTTTCCCGATTCCCCGCGTTCATTTGTTCACCCCCAGGTTGCAGCGGAGGGCAGACTTCTCCCGCCCTCCGGTCCCTTCCCTAGAACCCTCGTGGCGCGGCGTTCCGACGATCAAGCGGAGTGATCACGGTCGGGCCACTGCCCCGGCGGGCCAATCGGGCCTCAGCCTCGCGAGCCTCCGCGTCATGCACGCGGGCCGCATCCGGGTTGGAGAGGATGGCAGGCCGGGCATGGACGCTTCCCCGTCCCGCATCAGCCCGGACATCGGCGACCAGACCGGCCTCTTCCGCTGCGATCATCCGACGCATTGCCGGGGAGACTTCCCGAGTCATGTTGGCGAACGCGATTTCTTCAAGCTTGCTCATTGTGGTTTCCTTTCGAGGTTCGGGGCTATTCCCAACGTCCCTAATGCTTTCCCTGACTGCCCGGCCCGTAAACCGTCCGACCCGTCCCGGGACCACCCGCGCCAACGTTCTTAGCGGCCTCGTTGCCGAGCGGGACGCCCGACGAGAAAGCTTTCAGCTTGGGTTCCCCGCCCGTCTTGATGTATTGGTTGCCGATGCGGGAGACTTTGCCGGCATCATGGGCGCTGGCGGGCTTGCCATTCACAGTGCCAACCGCTTTCACTGAGCCATTCTTGGTTCCGATCTTTGCCATGTTCATTTGCCTTTCGTGGGTCCAAGTAGAGTCTGCTTTTTCTTCGCGGCTATTCCCTTCGTCTTCGGGGCAATTCCCTTCGTCCTGGCCGATCCGGTCGGCGGCAAATATCCTTTAGCCATTTTGCTTAGTCCATTCATCATTTGCTTTAGACATTGGCCGATAGACGTTGGGAATAGCCTCAAGTCCCAACATCGGCCCCAGCCACGCCAGTATTCCCCGAAGACAAAGCCGCTAGGGTTGTGATCGGCAGGCCCATCACCGCCGATGCGGCCGCGTCGAGCGGAGCCATGTTCACCGGATTCGCCGCGTCGCAGAGCGCTGGCCAAACCACGTCGCCGGGGAGTGCGTTGCCAGCGGTATCAGCGATGGTTCGGCCGCGCCCCCATTTTGTGTAAGTCCAGCCTGGGGGTTGGCCGACCACGGTTGCAATCAAAATGTATCTCGCCACTAGTTGTCCTTTCGAAGGTTCAGAGCCGCATCAATGATTTCCAACCGAAGCCCTTCGGAGACTTCATCCCGAAGTTCCCCGTCCCCAAAGGCGTCGAGGATCAACGCCGCTTCGTAACGGCTCACCTTCCCCGCCTCCAAAGCGGCTAGGAGTTCCCGCAACGCCCAGCGCGCCACGTGACGGCGCTCAATCAGCCGATCCACAGCCGCATCAAGTGCCGAGTCGAATTCGGTTTCGCGGGCTTCGCGTCGTGCCCGGGCAATTTCTTCGGCCTGTGAAAGGATTGAGTTAGTCACGTGAGCCTCCCCCGAGAGCCACCCCCCAGCCGATCGCCTTCGCCAGTCCCGTCGTGGAAGGGTTCGGGGCCACATGGATCAATTTGCCGTGCGACTGGAAATGGCGCGAGTTGTTCCGCCCCAACCGCCGCAAATCGGCCTTGGTTCTCAGCGGCTTCAACCAAAGTCCGGCCGTAGTAAGTTTGGCTGCGGATAAGTTCGATCCCGCGTCGGCGTTCGTCTTGGTGGAATGCGTTGCTGCATGGTGTTCCGCAGAAACGCTGATTGTCTTGGCGAGCGAAGTAAGTATTTCCGCATTGTTCGCAAGTTCTTTTCATTCCACACCTCTCTTCATCTTAGGATCAGTGTAGCACAGTCCTGATAGAACTCCAGTATAAAGTTCTTTTAATTCAATCAGTTAGGCCGCTTCCCACTTGGCAATTAAATGAAAGTGGGAAGCGCCCCGAAGACTTCACCCCCTTTCCCAGATACAGCAATGACAGCCGCGCTGATGCATAGCAGCCGATCAAGCTATTTCTTCGCAATTCCCGCGATGATCTTTACCGCCCGATGCCTTTTCAAAAACGACAGGCTGTCGTTTCCGGGTCTAAGTGATTGCTTCGCTTGGCTCATATATCGCTGGGCCGTCCGGGCCGTGAATGGAAAGGTTTCGGCAAGGTATTCTTCCCAATACCCATGACCGAATTCTTTCCGAACGCGCGCCTTTAGTTCGATCAAGCGCAGCCCGGTTTCGATCGCTTTGTCGGCGGCTGCGACTAGGTTGGATTCATAGGCAACATGGGAGGCGAGCGCGGCTGCGGAAAGGTCGGCAAGGGACAGGGGGATTGTCGCGATCGCGGTGGAAGCAGAGGCAGGGGGAGCCCCCTCCAAAGCGCCGGCGACCGCTTCGACGTATTCAGCAAGGGCAGGGCCTCGGGGGAAGGGGTTCATCGCGCGGCCCTCCGCTCGCTAGTGCTGGTTCGAACGTGATCCGCAATCCAGCGATCAAGGTCTTCGGCCCGATAGGACACGCGCCGGCCGGCTTTAACAAAAGGTGGTCCGTCCCCCGTGAGGCGGAAGCGCTCTAGGGTCCGTTCTGATAGGCGCAAGAAGGCTGCGGCCTCCCGCTGATTAAGCAGGTGCATGGGAAGTTCCTTTGGTTTGGGTTGTGCCCGTCTCGCGTCGGGCTACGTCGTGAAGATGAACCTCGGGGCGGTCCACGTCAGTCCGAAACAATCGGACTCGGATCGATTCGGATCAATTCGGCCTTGGGCCTCAATCAAAACAGACGCGTCCGCTAAGCAGGGTGTTGTTATAGGTCTCTATGGCTTGCTTAAGTGTGCCTTCGTCCAATGGACTAAGGCTCGGATCAGCCAGAAGCAATTCCGCCCGCAGCGCCTTGCGCGGACACAGCCCCGGCTCAGGAACAGGCTCACCTTTGAACTTGTCTCTCAGCCGCGCAATGACCCGGGGTTGCTTGCCAACAATCCGAACTAGGGAAAGAGAAAGTGGCTTGGTGATCTTGGGCGGTTGAACCGCCCAATGCCGAAGGTCATCTTCGTTGAGCATGACGACGGAAACTTCATCCATGACAGCCTCGTCACTGTCGTGATCAACGGCCCTAGCCCGCCATTCGTCGGGGGACACCCGGTTCCAATGTTCGATAGGTTCGCGGCATAGATCGTCGCCATCCCACCAAGCCGGAGCCCGCATAGATCGGATCAAGCCATCGGCGCAGGCCGCGCGAAGCTGGGCTTGGGCAGCCCCAACAGATGCCCTCCGAGCCCGGGAGAGGTTTATCGCAGCGTCGTTGAAGGTGATCCATCCCGGTTCAACCATTGGCGTTGGCCCCCACAATCCCCGCAACATGTTCGCTCCATGCCCCCAGGGCCGCTCTCATTTCGACCCTGTAGCTCGCGCGGTTGTATACTCCCGCGACGCCGGCCTTATGTCCGGAAACGTGGTTAAGCACCGCCTCGACAATATGCGGCATCACCCCGAGCCTGTCAGCCATGACAGTCGCGGCGGTTCGGCGGAGGTCATGCAAACGCCAGCCCGAGACCCCGGCCCGGGCGTCAAGGCGGGCTTTGCTTTGGCTCCAACCGGAGAACGCCCCGGCCCCAGCGCCAAAGACGAACTCGCGGCCGGCGCGAGGGTCTGGGAGAACGGCAAGCATGGCTTCGGTAAGCGGAAGTGCATGTTCGCGATGGTTCTTGGTTCGCGTTCGCGGAAGGGTCCAAACCCCGTCGACGATTTCATCCCACCGCGCCGCGCCCACTTCGTCCCGGCGCTGGGCCGTCAGGGTTAGAAGCCGAACGATCCGGCCGTAGTCATCATCCCCGCAAGCCCGCCAGATCGCGGCAAGCTCCCCGTCGCTTAGAACCCGTTCGCGGCTTCGTGGCTCTGGCGGTCGGTTTGTCCCGGCCACAGGGTTGGCCTCAGCAAGCCCTTCGCGGATGGCCCATACGAAGCAGGCGGAGAGGGCGGCCCTGGCCCGGATCGCGGTGACGCCGGAAAGTTCACCAAGGCGCGCGGCGACATTCCGGCGGGTCACTTCGGCAATGGGCATGTCGTGAAGCGGCTTCCACGCAACGAGAAGATGGCGCTGGGTTTCGAGGTAGGTCCGGGGGCGCTGGCGAGCCTTGGCCATTGCAAGATAAGCTTCGCAAAGCGCCTTGAGGGAACTGGAAGGGGCGGCCCGTTCAGCGGGGTCCGCCCCTGAAGCGACCAAGCCCAAAAGTCGGCGGGCTTCGCGGCGAGCGGTGTCTGGCGTCCAAGGCGAGCCGTGACGACCGATAGTGAAGAACCTTTGCCGGCCCATGGCCCGATACTTGAGAACATAGGTCACGGCGTCGCTGGTCTGGCGGCGAGCGCCGAAGCCCTTAACCGCATCATCCCAAATGGTCGCCTTCGGCCCTAGGCCCCCGACCGCGCGAAGTGTGATTGTCATTGCCGCCTCCCGATGGAAAGTGCGAAGCGTCCCCCCGCCCCCACGTAGCTACCAATTAGCAACCACATTAACGCGAAATCCCGGCGGGCGCAACGGGGCGATGGCGGTAAATCACATTGAAATACAATGGCCTCTGCGGTCGGAGGCGGCCCAGGGCGGAGGCTTCGCTCAGACTACGAATCTGGGGGTCAGAGGTTCGAATCCTTTCGGGCGCGCCATTTAATTCTTTAAAATTCAGCATGTTATGGATCGCGCCGCCAGGCGCGAGGCCCTCGCTTTGTTCTCGTGTCTCCAATGTGTCACCAGCCGGCGCAATTTCGTTACCCGTTCCCCTCGGCATTATTCCCGGCACCGTCCGCGAGGGTCCTTTCGCCCATTGCCCTCCCCTCTGTCTCTTTTTTCTATTTTCTAATTAATAAGAGAAGCCGTCCAAGCCGTCCAAGCCGTCCAAAGCCTTGCCATCCTTGGGCTAGCGGGTGGACGGCTTAAAACTCAAGCCGTCCAAGCCGTCCACAGTTGACGGGCTGAAAGCGCAAATGACCGTAGGCCAACGTAAATCGCCGCGCCGCAAGCCCGAGGAGGTCAACCCGTCAGCCTTGAATTGACGAAGCCTCGCTAGGGTTTTTCCGGACTGCGGCGGTGGCGTGAGGCGAGGGGGGCCCTAGGAAGGACCCGCGATCCCCTGGAGAAGCCCCTCGAATCGGCCGCGCGAGGCCACTCCCCGCTCCGTTGCTGGCCGGTGCGGGCGACAGGAAGCCAAAAGGGCGCGGGAAAAGATCGAGCGCGGGCGCGAGGTCATGATCACACGACCAGCGCGATGCGCGCATAGGCCGCCGCGCGGCTCCGAGCGACGTCCCGAGCGCGCCAGGCGCGACCCTGCCGACGCGGGTTGTGCCACAGGCGCCGCGACCTAGCACGAAGCCGTGGCGCTGATAGAGAGAACCCAAGCAGCCCCATAACCGGCGTAGCGAGCCGCCATATGCCCCCACGAAAAGAAAAGGCGCCGAGGCCCCGTTGGCACCCGCAAGCGAATTGCGCCGCGAGCGAGCGCCCCCAATGGCGGCGACCGCAAAATAAAATCGCGGGACGCTATTTTGAAATTGGCCGATCTCGGTGTTAGCAAGTCGCCGTCGTCGCGCTGGCAACAACTCGCGCGGCCTGGGGAGGATAAATTCGGGCGCCGCGCCGAGGCGACGTCACGGGCCAGCGCCTAATTTTGCTTGTTGAGCTCCGCCAGCCTCGCGAAGGGGTCGCGCCGCTCCTGGAGGACTTCCTTCGCCGGCTCTTGCGCCGGCGGCAAATCCTCCGGCTTTTCCGAAACGATCGCCGGCCCAGCTGCCCGCCGCGGCGCGAATAGCCCCTCGGCGATCGCCGCCTGCGGCATGCCGCGACGCCTCGCGAGCTCGGCCCATTCGTCCTGCGTCGTCGACGAGAGCCCGAGATATTCGGCCAGGGCCAAATTGTAGACCCGCGCATCGAGGATGTGATTGTCCCGCTCGCTGGAGCGGATTTTCCAGAATTTGCGCAAGCGCCCTTTGAATTTTTCCTCAGCGAGATATTCGGACGTCAACTGGCGAAAATATGTTTCATCAAGCCAGGTGCCGAAATGACAATAGCCTTCCGGATCGCGCTCCTTGCCGCTGGCGATTCCTTCCTTGCGCAGATCCTCGTAAAATGCGCCCTTGATCGGCCAAGTGCCGACGGGCCAAATCCGCGCGCCCTTTTTAATCTTGTGGCCCGCTAGATCGATGTCGACGAGGCTGGGCGTGCCGATTGCCGGCCTACCCCAGCCGTCGCGGCCGTCGAGCGCGAGAACCATGTCCTGGCCGGTGTCTGGGTGCAAGCATTGGTTGAGGCGCGTCCAAGTATAGACGACATGGCTGCGATAGCCCGAATCGACGCCGAGGGCATCGATCCGGCGCTTGCCGCCGAAGGCGTCCGGAAATTCGCGTTCGAGCACGCGGGATTTGAGCTGCTCGAAGGCCTCGCCCTCCGGACCTTCCGTCGAGCCGTCGAGATAGAGCACATCAACGACATAGGATTGCCGGTCCGGCGCCAAGGCGAGGATCTCGACCCAGATGCCGCGCATCTGCACGTCGGCGCTCGCGACAAGCACCAATCCGCGCGGCGGAATGCGCCCACGCGGCACGCCCTCCTCGCGGCGCTCCATGAGGCGTTTGTGGTCGGGCGCGTCGCCCTTCATCTCATAGGGTAGCCCGAGCCATAGATTGTAAAAGGCTTTGAGCTTTTGTGGATCATCGCCGGCGTCGATGAATTTGCCGGCGATATGGTCCCATGGGACGAAAGGGCTAGACAATGTATCGAAATGATAAGACGGAAAGCGGCCGGGCCCTGGCTCTGTGGCGACCCAGCGGCCACGGCGAGAGAGGGCGCGCTTTTCATGCGCGTGAATGACCGCGCCGCAGCAAGGCGCGACGTAAAACGCCTTATACGGAAACGTCCGTTCGAACTGGAAGTTTGGGCCAAACTCAAAAACAAAGAAACTAGGACCGCCATCGGCGGCCGTGCAATGCGGGCATGGCACATTCCAGCGGCGCTTGTCGCCCATCTCGTAGCGGCGCTCGATCTTCGAAGCGCCCTTGATCGTTGGCGTCGAAACGTCGGCCTTTTTCCAGTCGCCGGACGCCAGAAAACTCGTGATGCGGCCGTCGGAAAGCTCCAACGGGTCGCCCTGGCCGTCGAGGTCGTCAGGATATTCGTCGACTTCGTCGCGGAATAGCTTTTTGAGCGTCTTGGAGCGCAGATCGGCGGCAGACGACGCGAGCAGCAGATCGAGCGCGCCGCCGGGAAATTTCTTGCTATAGGTTGTCGAGCCCGTGGCGCTACGCGAGGTCTGCGGCACGACGCGGACAGCGAGCGCGGGAGAGTTTTCAATCGCCGGCTGTAGCTTGTCGCGGTTGAAATCAGCGAGCGCGCCATCGGTCGGCTGGAGGATCGCCATACGGCAGGGGTCGCGGTCGATCGAATGGCCGATCGCCGCGATGAGCAGCATGGTGAATCCGCACTGCACGCCCTTCATCACAGCGATTTGGTTCACGCCGGTATCGGGGCCAAGCAGATCGAGCGGCTCGAGGATGTAAGGCGTTTCGAGCGGGTCCCAATATTCGCCAGCGCGTGGGCCGTCTGGCACGACAAGATTTTTCGCGGCCCATTCGGAGGGCGCGATGCGCTCCGGAGGGGCGATTCCGGCGGCGAGGGCGCCGGCGATGAGGGCTAGAGGATTACAGGGGAAGTTCATTGCTGCGGCCCGCTGGCGATAAGCTTCAACTCGCGCGCCAGGGTTTCGCGCAAGTCTCGAGCAAAGCCCTTCAGCGCCGCGCGAGCGCCAGGCGCTCCCTCGGCAGCGACGGCGATGGCGAGATCATCGGCGCGGGCCGGGAGCTGATCTATGATGCGCACCATCGCCTCGGCGCAGCGCACCATCGCGGCCTCGATGGCGTCGATCGGCGCGAGCTTGCCAAGACGCTCATCGAGATCGAGCTTCGCGATATCGGCCTGATAGGCGACGCGGCGCGCTTGCTCATCGCTGTAGACAAGGGCCGCCCCTTCCTTTTTGGGAGCAGGCGCGTCGGCATGCGTCGTGGCTCTAGCGAGATCCGTGGTGTCGCCAACGGCGCGGTCAAACTCCGCGACGTTGATCAGCACGGTGGAGCGCGGGCCATCGCGACGCGACAAAAGGCCCTGCGCGTGCAAGCGCTCGGCCCGCTTCGAAATCGCCTGTTTCGAGACGCCGCGCAGTTTCGCGAGGGCTGAAATAGAGAGCCAAAGTCCGATGGGTTCAGTTTGCGCGACGTCACTTTCCGACATGGCCCAAGCCCATCCGATCGCACGGCCTTCCAACAAGCGCCGCATGGCGTAGTGGCGCGGCGCCCCTCACGCCGAGCCGCCTTCTCGACGCCAGAGTTCAATTGCTCGATCGTGCTCCTCGGCGCTTTTTTCAATCGACGCAAAAAAGCTTTTGATCTTGCGCTCCGCGCAAGCGCGGATTACTCCCCAATCTTCGGGGCTTAAATTCGACCTGGACTTTGCGAGGCTGCTTAAACTGTCGTCGCGTAAATAAGCCTCGATCCGCTTCACGCTGCCTTTTGTCTCCAATGCCTTTCCGATGCCGAATTCTTCGACAAGGTGCATAAGGATGGTTTGCAAGGCGAGCATATTCGCATAGGTCGCGGCGTCGAAGGCGCTCCCGAGCGGTTCATTCGTGTTCGAAAGTTTGACGCGATCACGAACCTCCGAAATCTGCATGTTATTCAGCTCCCCGCGCGCCCGTGACGCGTCTTCAGCCCAAGAGTTTATCGAGATGCTTTTCGATCGCCAGCGGGACAAACGCGTCCGCGCTGCTATTGAAAGCCCGGGCCGATTCGTCCTTGTCCAACTCCTTCGCCAAGGACGGTCCGAATAGCCGGCGCACGGGAAAGCGCTTCATCCCAGTGCGCGCCATGAATGCACCGGAGACGCGCCCGTTGCCGACGAACGATCGCTTAAAGTCATGCTCCTTCGCCCAAGGAAAGGCGACGACGCCGTGAGGCCCGAGTTTCACGCGGAATTCCTTGATCGGAATCGCCGGCCTTCCCTTAGCGATAATTTGATAGTTGAGTTTAGTGGGGGCGGCGCTGATGGTCTCAATGCGCGAAGTGACGGACCTATATTTAACAAGCCCCGTCTGGCGCTGGAGCGCGTGCTGAACTTGTGTTCGAACCTTGTTACCGCCCTCATTCAGCCCGCGCGCGATGGCTAGCGGGATCTTCTTCGAAAGGCGAATCAGTTCGCGGTCCAGTTCTCGTTTTAGCGACTCCACGTCCACCTTGAAGTTGATCATCGATTTTCTCCGTCGCGCGCGGCGATCGCGCCGAGCGTCAGGCCTTTCCGCCGATCGGCGCCTTGGCCAAATCCATTTGCCCGATGGCGTTTTCGATCACGCCGAAAAACTTTTCCAAATCCTCGGCGATCATCGCGCGATAGTCCGCGGCCTCGTCTGCGTCCGACGAATGAACGACAACATTCGCGTCGATCATGGCGAAGCAACTCGCGCGGAGCTCGACAAGCTCTCGCAGCGCGTGGTCAACCCTCAATCCGCACGCCAATCGAAAATAGAACATCGCGAGATTCGCGAGAACAATCCGCTGCGCGATCGATTGCGCAAAGGGCGCTCGCTCCTGCCGTTCCTTTTTCGCAATGCCTTCGCCCAACTCTTTAAGCGTTCGCTCTGCGTCATAGGGCTCGCCGCCATCAACGGATGCGCCGCGCTGCCATCGGCCAACGTTGTGGGTTTCAACTTGCTGGCGCGCTCTCGCCAAATCGTCGACGCCGCGCCGATAACCGGCCGGAAGGCTCAAAGATTCGGGCCTGCCCACGGGAACGCGCGCCACGGGCCCGGGCGCGAAGGATTTTTCGTCGTTCAAAACATTACTCCCCTCTGCTGGCGCCCGGCGTCGCTTCCGGCATGCTTCTGCCTGTGTCGGCGCGCAGCGCGCCCCGCGCATCAATGACTTGGCCGATTCTGGCGACCAGAAGATCATCATTGATCGAGAGCTCGACACGATTAGTGATCGCCGCCGAGCCGTCGAGCCGGACCGGCGTCGGCGAACCGCCGGCGCCAAAACCGAATGACGAGAGCCCCGGCGAAACGCCGCCAATGCCGGCGCGCTTCAGTTGATTGCCCGGCGACCAGCGGCCCCAGCCAGCCCATTGGTCGATATCATCGCCTACGCGCTCGGCCCAATTGCTGGGCGGGGAGTCATTCATGGCGCCGTAGTTTTTATAGATCTGATTACCGATATAGCCGGCCCCGGCGATGCCAAGCCCAGCGCCCAAAAGCCCCATGCGGCCGAGCGCGCCGCCGCCGAGGCCGCTGATCGCCGCCGCCGAGGCGGGGTTGCCGGCTATGGTCTGCACCACCGCCGCGGCCTTCAGCGCCGTCTCGAATCCGACGATGGCGGTCGCGGCGCCCCCAAGTGCTTCGACCACCCTGAGGGTTCCGGTGTCCAGCTCGGCGAACGTTTGAACAAGGTGCGCGCCCTCGTTGATCGTCGGCGTGAGCCATGCATCGTTGGCGCGCCCGAACGCGGTTTCGAGATTCTTGGTCGATCCTTCCAGCCGCGACATTGCGCCGTCGAAGCCGGCCATGCGCTCCTCGGCGACTTTCTGGGAATAGCCCTGCGAATGGTTCTTGAGTTCGTCGAGCTTTTTCAGAAACAGTTCCGGGTCGCCTAGCGCCGTCATGATCCGGGAGCCCTGTTTCGAGCCGAACACCGCATTGGCGAGCGCGGGATTATGCGCGATCGCCCCCATCAGGTCCGTGAACAGTCTGTTTGTGTCGACGCCGCCCATAGAGGCGTCGCGGTAGTGCCGCGCCTCGCCGGCAATGCTTTTTTTCGATTTGGCGTCGTCGCCGGAAAGGACATCCCCCAAGACATTCATGACGGCCGGCATGAACTTGGCCGCGTCGGCCACGACGGCTTTGTCGTTGAACACGCCCTGGAGCGAGGCCTTGGCCTCCTTGGACAGTTCTACGCCATAGGTCGCGGCGATGGTCTTGGCGAAATTATTGGCGTCCATCGGACGCGAGCCCTGATTCTGATACTTAGAATAATCAATCCCGCTCGCCATCATCGCGGTGCGCGCGCCAGAGGTGGGCTTCAAGAGATTGGCGATGACGGCGCGTCCCGCCGTGCCCATTTCGTCGCCGCCCATATTGGCTTTCTTGCCGAGCCCCATGAAGGCCAGCATCGTCTCTTCCGAAAGCCCCCCGAG
>Ga0182013_10005341_pt1 | contig 14975 bp, 13 predicted proteins | sample 612S2MmetaG_FD_120487 | JGI IMG/M metagenome (GOLD analysis project Ga0182013, IMG submission 120487) | Permafrost microbial communities from Stordalen Mire, Sweden - 612S2M metaG | ecosystem: Environmental > Terrestrial > Soil > Wetlands > Permafrost | place: Sweden: Stordalen | collected... | reverse complement strand
TTTCATCCGGTGTTTTTCGGCGATACGCTGATCGGCTCGCGGACGCCAAACTTGACCTACATGCTGAGCTTTGCCGACCAGGCGGAGCTTGAAGCAAAGTGGAACCTGTTCCGCGACGATCCGAATTGGAAAAAACTCTCAGCCAGTCCGCGATTTGCGTCAGATCAGTTAGTCACGAACATCACCAACCTGATCCTCAGCCCGCTAAGCTGCTCGCAGATCTGAATTGCGGGAGAGTGCGCGGCCCTTCCTTGAGGGAGATGCACGAATGCTCCAAACTTTTGACGATTTCCCAAAGTTCATGAAGCATCGGGCAAACCGGATTGCGACATCCGACCAGGCGACGCCGGGAGTTGAGGGTTATATCTTCGACGGTGCGGACGGAAGCCAGATGGCGTTCTGGACCTGCCCGGAATCTGCAACCTCGGACGAGCATTCCCATGAGTACGACGAGTACGTAATCGTAGTCCAGGGCTGCTACACGTTGATCATTCAAGGCGAGCGGATCCCGCTGAAGGCAGGGGATGAATATATGATCCCGCGCGGCGTGCGGAGTGGCGGAGGTTGTTGCCGGGACGAGGACGATCCATGCGTTTGGCGGTCACCGGGCCGAGCGGGCAGAAGGCTCCTGAAGACGTCCTCAAGGGAGATATGCCGGGTGTTTATCAATCTGTAACTTCCGGTTTGCCCGTAAATTCGACCGGAACCCGAATACTTGCCTGCAAGATGCTCGACCTGCGCATCTACGATTTGTCATCATTTGACACAGAAAGCGGGGAGAGAGGCCGCAAACTCCTCTTATTCAGTCCCCGCCGATTGGATCCCCGGAGTCTTCAGGGATGGATTGCGATCACCGGATGGCCTGCCCCAACCGTTAGGGCGCTCGGTCGGGTTCGTGGCAGTAAACGCGGGGTTCTCTGGGTTCCAGATGCTCCAGGTGTTCCCAAAGGCACCCTCTGTGGATTTGGGTCACGTGGCGTTGGGGGTGATGAAGACGTGGTAGCTGGCGTCGGCGCTCACGGTTTCGGCGAAGGCCGGGTCGATCTTTACCGCTGCGACACCCAGCTCCAACTCCCCGGAGTCGAAGTCCTCCAGCCAGCTCTCGGAAGACTGCACCGCATAGGTCTCCACGGTGTGCGTGCCTCCCTGGGTCGAGGCCAGCACCCTTCCCGCTGGTGCAGCGCCGGTGCCTCTCCTGCCCTCATCCCTCAGACCACGGCAGTTATTTTTGGGCTTGCGTGCGTGCCTTCATGCTGGCCTCGCGGCGCGCTTTGATCTGCCGCATGACCTTTGGATTCCGGGCCCACGCAATCCCCTTCTCCTCGGGCTGGCCGTAGAGCTCAGGATGAATGTAGTACCCGCGCTCGTTGGCAGGCTTTTCTTGTTCCACGATCAGCGGATGCGCCTTAGCGTACGCGTCCTGGCGCACCGCTGTGATCTGCCACGAGACCTTGACGAAGGTTGCATTGGTCGCGATCTTGAACTGGTGTTGAGCCACTTCCTCGGCGATCCAGGCGTGGGCGTCGCGGCCGATCGTGGTGAGCTGATAGCGGAAGTCGCCGTTTTCCACCTCGAACCACTCGGGCAGCTTCACCGTGGCCAGTCCCAGTTCGTCTGTGACCACGTTGCCCGAGTAGATGTTCATCATCTCGGAGGACTCGACCGAGGAGTGAACCAGGTATTTGTTCGCCGGATCGGCGGGGTGATCGATCTTGAAGTTCTTAATGCTCGCCTGGAGGGTTCCGTTTACGAAGACATCGCCCTGAAAGAACCCGCCATATCCGCCGCCGGAGATTCCCCAGACGCCGTCCTCATTTTCCCCGCCCCCGAAGATCCCGCCTTCGCCGCCATCTGAGAAGCCACTCGCCGGAGCGCCGCCGACTGCTACGATCCCGTTGAGTCCGTTGCTCCCCTGGACACTGAGCTGGGCATCTCTCTCTTGACCTTCATAGACCCTGAGTTGGGCGAGCGTCCCGATAGTCACCTGGCCATTGCTGAAGATGGCCATATTGGTTTGCAGAGGGTTGAAATCGCTGCCGGGCTCTTTGGACATAAAAAGCAGGTCGGTTCCGTAGTTATTGTCATCGAAGGCCTGTATCCGCGCGGTGGGCGAGTTCGCGGTGCTGGCGTGGAGATAGGTCTTGAAGTCAATTGCAGCCGATGCTCCATAGCCTGCGGGATTGGTGAGCGTGAGAACGGGTCCCAGCGCATCGGATGCACTTTTTGAAAGTTCGAGCTCGGAGGCCGGCGTCGAGGTGCCGATGCCGACGCTCACGTAGGTTTTGCCCGGGCTTCCGTCCGTAGTCTGGCCGAGCACCAGGGAATCGTTCTGGCTTACGACCGCGTTGGCGCCGATGGCGGTGGAGTCGTTCAAGTTGGAATAACCGGCTCCGGAAAAAGCGCCCAGGGCGGTGTTGAGGTTGCCGGTAGCGATCGTATCGAGGGCGTTGGCGCCGACGGCGGTGTTGGACCCACCACCGGTGAGCGCCGTCATGGCCTCATATCCGTCTGCGGTGTTGTCGATGCTGGAGGGCACACTCCCGTTCCCGGCGAAGCCCAGGAATGAGTTGCCATTTCGATTGCCGTAGGCGAAGAGAGAGCCGCCCAGGTCGTAGGAGCCGGCGTTCACGGTACCTGTGGTCGAAACCGGGCCGGGGAAGGTCTGCCCGGGCGCGAAGCTGAAGATCCCTCCGCTGCTAATCGAAAAAAGATTCGTCTTGGTCGATCCCTCCCGGTATTGCATGTAGAATCTGGCACTCGGGTTGGCCGTGTTGTTGTTTTCCGGATAAGCAAACAGGACAAAGCTCGGCGCGACCGGAGCCTTTGCGGTTGACGACCAGACCGAGGCCGTAAGATCCAGAAGCTGTGAGTAATAGCTGGAAGATGAAGTTGCCGCGGCGGTGGCGGGCAAGGTCAAGGCGCCACGAAACTGAGCGGTTCCGTTCACGTCGAGCGTGGCCGCCGGCGTGGGCTCGTTGATGCCGATATCCAAACCGGATTGTGTGATTTCCGAGTTGCCCTGCGCGTTTGCCCCGGTCCACAGCGGAACGGTGCCGGCGGTGCCCGAGCCGGCCACATCGAACGGAGTAGCCGCTGGAGCCGTGGTGCCGGTCTGCGCAGACTGGGCAAGCTGGGCCAGTTGATTCTGGGTCACAAAATCAGAAGCGGCGTGACCTGCGAGCGATTCGGAGTCGGCTGATTTCACCGCATAGGGAACGCTGGAAAGCAGCACGCGCTCCTGCTCCGCAGATCGCTCAATGCTCACTCCCAGCCAGCGCGCCGCACCACCGGCAAAGACCGTCTGGGGCAGCCCGGCGGGGCTGGCGCTGCCCAGAAGCACGGAGTAGGAGCCGTCTTCGCCTACGGCTACTGGTTGCGTCTCCGTCCACAGCGGATCGCCACCTTCGGCAGCGGCGTAGATGCGGAACTCAGCTTCCACCGTCTCACCGGTGCGAGTGGCTTGCTTGCCTGCGTAGCGCACTTGTTGCGGGATTACCGGGGCAATCACTGCCGCTGAATCTTCATTTGCCTGCGCGGCGGTGGGTTCGGCGGAGCCGATGCAGATGGGCATCAAGATGAGCGATGCGGTCAAGACTGAGCGCAGCGTTTCGCCGATGGACACAAAGATACTGGTTGCGTTTCGCACACAGACCTCTTTTCTTCACCTGTTGAATCAAGCCGAACGACTGCCGGGGATTTGGATGGTGTCGGGTGATAGATGACCTTTGAATGAAGTGTGGTTCAAGGCGATCGCACGCGGGGAGCCGATCCGACTTTCCGTGCATCCTAAATCAGAATTGAAGCAATGCGCCAATTAATAATTTCCAATAGTTCTCATTAATCCTTATGAATTGGCCGTCTCGATAACTTTCCGGGACTTGCGCCTCTCCACCATTTAGGCTGGTCAAGCCGCTCCGCAGATAGCGTTAGCCGGGTTCCGGGCGGTTGGTCGGCAAACGACAGTCGGCAAACCGGTAGTTATCTTTCGGTAGACAGCGCTTTTTGTGGAGGCAAGCAGATCGAGGCGAAAGCGGCCCAAATCGCACTATAATCGGCGCATGTCCTTCTGGAGCGATCCACGGCGGCGATCGGTATCTCTGCTTGCGGGCGGGGTGGTGTTGTTCTTCGCTTTGCTGGGCGGGCTGCAGTGGTTCAATACGTCCGGCGTGGGCTTCCTGAATCCGGAAACTTCAGGAGAGACGCTGGCATTTACCGGGCTCACGGTGCTGGTGTTTCTGCTGCTGCTGTTGCTGCTGATGCTGCTGCTGCGGAACATTCTCAAGCTCTATGTGGGCCAGACGAGCAGCGCACTGGGAGCGCGGCTGCGCACGCGGATGGTGCTGGGGGCGGTGTTGATTGCGCTGACTCCGGCGGTCTGCATGTTTCTGTTCAGCTTCAACCTGATGAACCGATCCATCGACCGGTGGTTTTCTCCGAATACGTCGGAGTTGCGCGAAGACTCGACGCGGGTGGTGCTGGAACTGGCGCAATATGTGACCGACAATGCGCGGGTCGAAGCGGAGTCGATCGCGGCATCCGGTGCTCTGGACAAGGATCTGCCGGCGTTGCAGGATGAGTTGGGAACGCACCGTATCACGCTGGGCGGCGGTTTTGCCGTTGTCTACGGCAAGGACCTGCATAGGGCTACCAGTTATCAAGCGCCTCCGGAGGCAAGCCAGGCAAGCCTGCTCCCCTGGCTGCCGGAAAAGAACGAAGAGGGCAATGTGGGCGCCGCGGTACCTCTGCATGGATTGCTTTCAGCCAACCTGCTCTCCGCTGCGCAAAGAGGCGATGAAGCGATATTCAAAGTGGGTGCGCAGGAATACGCGCTGGGGATGGCGGCCACCGCATCAGGAAAAGTAGTGGTGGTGGCGCTGCCGATGCCGAAGGGACTGAGCCAGACGGTGACGCGTATTCGCGCCGGCGCGGACGAATATTGGCAACTGTTCCGCTCGCGCAATAGCTTGCGCAGATTCTTCATCCTGCTGCTGCTGGTGATTACGGTGTTTATCTTCTTTTCCAGCGTCTGGCTGGCGCTGTTTTTGTCCAAGCAGATTACCCGGCCAGTAGAGGCGCTGGCGGACGCCATGGACGAGATTGCGGACGGCAAGTACGACCACCGCGTGGCATTTGCAGCGACGGGGGAAATGGGTGACCTTGTCCGCGCATTCAACCACATGGCGGCCGATCTGGAGACGAGCCGCTTCCTTGCGGAGAGCTCGTCGGCGCAACTCACGGGGGCCAATCTAGCAATCGAAGAACGGCGCAGGGAACTGGAAACAATTGTGGAGACGATTCCCAGCGGCCTGGTTACGCTGGATGGATCGGGAATGGTGCTGCAGTCGAACCGCGCCTTTGCGGGATTGTTGGGACGGCGGGAAGACACGAGCCTTGCGGGGGAAAGAATCGAGGCGCTGTTTCCGGCTGAGTGCTGGGAAGATCTTGCGGGTGTGATTCGTCGGGGTCTGCGCATGGGCGCGGCGTCTACTGAAATTGAGACGCATGCGCGCGGCCGCACCATCCATCTTGGGGTGACCAGCGCGCGGCTTGAACTGGCGCACGGCAAGCAGGGCACGGTGCTGGTGGTTGAAGACATGACCGAGTTGTTGCGGGCTCAGCGGCAACTGGCGTGGAAGGAAGTTGCGCAGCGCGTGGCGCACGAGATCAAGAATCCGCTCACGCCTATCGCGCTTTCGGCGGAGCGCATCGGCCGTCACGTGGAACGCGGCCAGCCGGATTCCTGGCCTGTGATTCGCAAGTGCAGCGAAGTGATTCTGGGCTGCGTGGGGACGTTGCGGACGCTGGTCGACCAATTCTCGGCGCTGGCGCAGTTTCCCGCGCCGCAGCCCAGGAGCTGTGATTTGAACCGCGTGGCCGAAGAGGCACTGGCACTGTTTGCCGGCAGGCTCGACGGGATTACCGTGCAGTGGGATCTGGAGCCGGGCTTGCCTGAAGTGGTGGCCGATCCGGAGAGCATTCGCCGCGCATTGGCCAACCTGATCGACAATGCCGCCGAGGCAATGCAGGGCAGCCTGTTGCGCGTGCTGGGAATTCACAGTTCTCTCAGCGAAGACGGCGGCTCAGTGGAGCTTGTGGTTTCCGATACCGGCCATGGGTTGACCGATGAAATAAGGGAGCGCCTGTTCCTGCCGTTCTATTCCACCAAGAGCCGAGGCACAGGGCTGGGTCTTTCCATCGCGGCCAAGATCGTGCAGGAGCACGGAGGGAGTTTGCGCGCTGAATCGAATAGCCCCAAGGGAGCGCGCTTTCTGTTGCGCTTGCCTTTGATGGAGCCGAACGGTGCGGGACAGTCCGTTCTTGAAGGGGCTTCCGAAACAGTCGTCAAAGGCCTGCCGTCATGAATCATATCCTGGTGGTGGACGACGAAGCGGAGATTCGCAATTCCCTTGAGGAGATTCTGCGCGAAGAGGGCTACGGCGTAGCGACGGCAGCCACAGCTTCCGAGGCACTTCTTCTGTTGCAGGATGCACCATACGACGTGGTCCTGCTGGATATCTGGCTGCCGGACCGCGATGGGCTCGATGTATTGGGGGAGATGCATCAGCTGGCTGTGGAGATGCGTCCTGAAGTGGTCATTATCAGCGGCCACGGGACCATTGAGACAGCGGTGAAGGCCACCAAGCTGGGGGCTTACGATTTTCTCGAAAAGCCCTTGTCGCTGGACCGAACGCTGATCGTCTTGAAGAATGCGGTAGAGGCACGGCGCCTGCGCACGGAGAACCTGGAGTTCAAGCGGCAGTTCAACCTGAGCTCGGTTTTGACCGGCGAGAGTGTGCCGGTGAAAGCGCTTCGGCAGCAGATCCGCCTGATGGCGCCCACCAACGGCAGGGTGCTGATTTACGGTGAGTCGGGCACTGGCAAGGAACTCATTGCGCGCGCCATTCATGCCGAGAGCCTGCGGCGTGACAGCGTGTTTGTGGAACTGAACTGCGCGGCCATTCCCGAGGCGCACATTGAGGCAGAGCTCTTTGGCTATCGGCACGGGGCGCAGCCGGGGGGACCGGTGGAGCAGCGCGGCACGCTGGAACGCGCAGACGGGGGAACGCTGTTTCTGGACGAAGTGGGCGATATGAGCCTGAAGACCCAGGCCAAGGTGCTTTCCGCCCTCGATGACCAGCTGTTTACGCCGGTGGGAGGAACGCAGCCGCTGAGAGTGGATGTGCGCCTGATCGCAGCCACAAACAAGGATCTGGAAGAGGAGATTGCCAAGGGTAATTTTCGCGAGGATCTTTTTTACCGGCTCAATGTGGTTCCGTTTGGCGTGCCGCCGCTGCGCGAACGCAAGCAGGATATTCCGCCACTGGCGAAGGAGTTTCTGGCCGAGTTTGGACGGCAGTATGGGCGTCCGCGCATGGAGATCGGTGAAGACGCGCTCACCACGCTGGCCGCCTACCATTGGCCGGGCAATGTGCGCGAGTTGAAGAACGTGCTCGAGCGCGTGATGATCCTGAATCCCCGTGTGCTGCGCATTGAGCGCAAGCATCTGCCGCCGTTGACGCACAAGGCGGGGACGCGGTCGACGGAGGAATTTTCATCGCTGCAGCAGGCGCGGGATGCGTACGAGCGGGAATACATCCTGAAGAAGATCGAAGAGGCCCGCAACAACGTGAGCCATGCGGCGGAATTGCTGGGACTGGAACGCAGTCACCTTTATCGCAAGATGAAGGCGCTGGGGATCAGCGTGCGGGAATAGGCGCCCAAAATACGGGTCCCCTTCGACTCCGCTGAAGTACGCTGCCTTCCTCTTGAACAAGGCTGTTTGAGGGCTGAGGTTTCCCGCCCTTGCGACAGAAAAAAGTCGCAAGAACGGGGCACGGGGCTATTGTGGCGAATCGTGGCTGGGGTTCATTGCAGACGTAACTCGCTGAGACACTATCTTCCCTGGTCAGCGAGGCGGGTCTTTGCGTCGGATTTCACGGCGACCGGTGTTGCCGCAGGCGTCAGGAGTTGCTGCACGTCGGCAACCAGCAACTGGACCGAGTCAGAGAAGCTGGCGTCGCGATGCTTCTTGAAAAATGCGGGATCGACCTGCTCGACAAATCCCCAAAGAGCTACATGGGTCTTGCCGTCTGAGATGCCAACTCTGATCTGTGGCACCGAGAGTCCGGGCGAATCGACAAAGCGGACCGCAAACACCACATCGGCGTCGCTTGGATCCAGCACCAGCTCAAATCGTCCCCACGTTTTCATCTGCGCGAAGAATTCGCTGTACGCGCGCTCCGGGCCTCCACTGTAGGCGGACGGGAATGCGGTTACGTCGCCCTGTTCGTAGGAAATAAAAGCGCGTTTTCCATTGAGAAGGGGAGTTGGGACCGGGGCGGCGAGCGTGTTGACACCCTTGGCCGCGGAACTCCGCTGCTGGCCGCTGACCGGCAGGGCGAAGCACATTGAGAGAGCAGCGATCGCAACCGAAAGCCTCAGGGATACATGCATAATTCCTCCATATAAAACGAACTGTTTGTCCTGATCGAATGGCAAACATTTGAGCGTGGATTCCGAAAAAAGTTAGCACAATAAGCGACCAAGTCATGCTTTCGAGTTTTAGCCCAGCGATTCGAATGTGGGCGCATCCCACTTGATATGTTTTCCAACTTGTGTTAAGCTCCCACCATGTCTACGCCTGCCATCCTAAAAAGCTCCGAATTTGAGCTGGTTTCCGAGTTCGCCCAGCCCGACGCGAAGAAGCGCCTGTCGCTTGGAGAGGCTTCCCACGGCGCAACGGCATACAACATCTACCGTAATCCGCTGGGCCAACTCATCCTCGATCCGGTAAAGACTATACCTGCGTCTGAAATGTGGCTCTACGAAAACCCCGAAGCGTTGGCTAGCGTTAAGCAAGGGCTGAGGGAGTCGGCTGAGGGGAAGACTGTTTACCGCGGCTCATTTGCCAAATACGCTAAAGAGTAGTAGTAGGACATAGAGTATGGAGAAGTATATATTTGGTACGAAAAATCAAGTTCACGCAGGCTGCCGACGCTCAATATACGGCGCTGGAGAGATCGCCGTCGAATGCCGGACTTTTCCAGCAGGTTCGCAAGGCTATCGGCTACCTGGAGGTTGACCCTCAGCATCCCAGTCTAAATACACACGAGTTCACCGCGCTGTCTGGCGCGAACGGCGAAAAAATCTTCGAGGCCTACACTCAAAACAACACCCCTACCGCTTATCGAGTCTTCTGGCATTACGGCCCCGATGAAATCAAGGGAAAGAAACGGCTTCCGGTCATCACGATCATTGCCATTACGCACCATCCTTAGCTGGTAGCAGGCGATTCGCTCCTGTTCGGAAGCGAACAAGAAATTGCGAAGGTGGACAGGCGGCGGTCGGGCTCGACGCCTGGTTCCGCAGGAACGCTTTATTCTTGAGCAATTTGACCGGTGCGCACCACACCCGTTTGTGGCAATTGAATTGCTGGCTCTGAATCATCGAGCGTCTTCCCCTTTGCAAGAAAGGGACTTCTCATGCAAACGCGTTGGATGAGTTTGAGTGCGATCGTCCTGGCGGCAGCGGGCTGCTTATATGCGCAGGCGCCGGCAGGGGTGCAGAGCTTTCCTCTTCAGAGTGCGGCGGGCCTGTCCGCGCCCGGAACGAAGATCGAAGCGGTGAATTACCTGGGGCGCAATTGCGTCCGGGTCACGGCCGGCGACGAAAAGGGAGCCGGCCTTGTGCTGCTGCCGGGGACGGATTTCCAGGATGGAACAATCGAGGCGGAGATTGCTCTGAAAGCGACAGTTCCGCCGGGTGTCCGGTTTCCGGGCTTTGTGGGGATTGCTTTTCGCGTCCGCCCCGATGCATCGCATTACGAGTTGTTCTACCTGAGGCCGGGGAACTCGGAAGCCGCGGACCAGGCCATGCGGAACCACGCGGTGCAATACGTTTCCGAGCCCGACTTCGACTGGTACATTCTCCGCCGGCAATGGCCGTGGGTCTATGAGTCTCATGCGGAACTGGCGATGGAGACCTGGACCAAGGTGCGGATCGAGGTAGTCGGGCGCGCCGCGAAGCTCTATCTGAACGGATCGGCGAAGCCCACCCTGGTGGTGGATGGCCTGAAGGGCGAGGATTTGCACGGTGCAATTGGGCTGTGGGGTTACAGCGGCGAGGAGGCGTATTTTTCCAATGTGACGATTGCTCCGTCGACGCCACAGAACCTGAAAAACGGATCCGACATTGCCGGGAAATGGCAGATGCATTATGCGAGCGACACAGGGCCCTTGGACGCAACCATGGAGTTGTACCGCGACGGCAGCAAGGTGACCGGGACGTGGTCCGGTCCGCTTGGACAGGGCCGCGCAATTACGGGTACTTGGCGGAACGGCTATGTGGAAATTTCGTTCCCGTGTGAGTGGCCGAAGGAAGCAGGAATTGGGGCTCCTGGGCCGATGAACACGCTCCTGACCGGTTGGATTGATGGCGATTCCGGCAAGGGGCGGATGCGGGTGGAAGGACGTTCCGATGGCGTTTGGACGGCGAAGAGGAGCGAGTGAGCCGTTTCGGCTGAGCTGCCCTGGCGATGTTCAACTGCGGACACGGGTTTGCGAAACCGGACATCCGCCGGTAACGGGAGCGACTGCGGAATTTTGGCTATCGCCTTGCCGGTGAATTGTTTGAGAGCCGCGCACGGCGCGATGTTTTTGGTCATCTAATTGCTTGGAACAGGTGATCAGCACGACTTTTGGAGGTGTGGCATGGCGTATTTTGAACGGGTTCGCGATGTGGTTTCCGGTCCTTTCAGCCCTGACGTCATCCAGCAACGGACGGCGGCGGGCTGGCAAATGGTCTCCATCGAGTGGCGGCGCGAGTTGCCCGACTCGGAAACCCCTCCCGAGGGTGGATTCGATGAAGACATCCCTTACGGTCTGCGCGTTTCCGATGATTGCCGGCGGCTGGAAGTTCATCCCCGTGAGCACCAGGCGCTAATGCTGATGATGGAGTTGCTGGTGCAGGACTTCACCTACTCGGCCATTGTGAGCGACCTGAATGAGAAGGGCTTCCGGCAGCGCAACGGGCGGCCATGGAGCAGGATTGCGGTCTTCAATATGATTCCGCGCCTGATTGAGGTGGGGCCTCGCTTCTTCAACTCCGACGAATGGGAGAAGCGGAGGCAGCGGTTCGCAAAGGCGAAGTTGTCGGACGCGCTTTAGGGGAAGCGCTAGGCTGCTGCAGTCTCGGTCAGTGGCTTCACTTTGGCACGTTTCTTTTGCGATGCAACCCAAAGGTCGCGTTGCGCCTGAAGACGAAGCCAAAAATCCGGGTCCGTGTTGAAGGCTTCCGAAATACGCAGGGCCATATCCGCCGAAACTCCGGCTTTGCCGTTCAGCACCCGTGAAAGCGCGGGCCGGGTGACGCCGAGATGCCGTGCGACATCGGTCACAGACCTGCCCTGTAGGTAATATGCGAGGAGTCTTCCGGGGTGTGAGGGGTTGTACATCTGCATGATGCCTCTCCCCAAGTCTACTTGTATATCGGTCCCAGCGACGCGGGATTGTCGCCCAACTGCGGGTCTACGCGGAAGTCCCAGACAGACTGATTGATGTCTGAAGCGGAAAGAATCTCCACCACGGCATATTCGCCGATGGTCAATTGCTGTGTCGGCGTGATCTTGAGCCAGTGTTTGCCGGGAAGCACCTCGACCTTAGTGGGAATCACGTCTTCGTCCTGGGTGACGGTGCCGGCGGGGCTCATGTGGATGGCGCCGACGACGCGGAGAGCCCGGCGCTCGTCCACGCGGACTATGGCGAATCCCGAAGAGGCGGAATGCGCTCCGTGTTTGCGGCTGGCGACTTCCTTGGCGCCGCTGGTGTTCACCGTCATGGCGTGGGAGACGACCTGCTCCGCATCGTCCCGTGCGTTGAGCGAGAGGTAAATCGCGGGATCGTTCACATGGAAGTGCACCTTGGCGTGCGCTCCGTCGAGTTCCAGGCTGGCTTTGGACCCGGCCATGGGGTTCAGCGTATTCAGGCCGTGTTTGGATTTGGTATTTGCATTCAGCTCGGCGGGGAGCATTTCAACCAGCTCCGGTGTGTCCTGAAAGGTGTCCAGGCCAAAGACGCCGTCTTCGTCGGGCAGCTCAAGTCCTTTAGCCACTTCGGGCCGGCGTGAGAGGGCTTCGTTGCGCTCCGCGGCTTCTTCCTTGTCTATGTCGGCGGCTTCTTTCATGGCTGGGGAAGCAGCTTCAATCTGCGTGGCGTGGTCGCGTTCCCACTTGCGCGTGGCGTCCCAGTCCACCAGATTTTCCGGCAGCTCCTCCCATTCGCCGCTGCGTTCAATGGAGATGTAGCGCACGCGATCACCCACAACCTCATATTTCCGAACCAGTTGATAGGTTCCGTCTTTGAGAATGAGGCGGTGGTTGGTCTGCGTGCCGGGGACTTCTGGCTTCAAGGGCAAGGTCTTCTGGGCATGAACGAACGCAGACGGCGCGGCCAGCAGCAGGATCGCCAGAGATCCTGTGAGGAAGCGCCGGAAATGAAGAATTGGCGTCATAGTTCGGGAGTGGGTTTGACTCGCTCCAAGTGTAGATCAATGAGGGTTAGACGGGCGAAGCCGGGGAGGGTTGGGCTATCTTAACAGTTAAAAGACTCGCCCACAACGTAACCATTTCAGCGCCACACCCATCTAATTCTGTGTATTCTTAAAGCAGGGACGGTGGATTGACAGGATTTCAGACATTTTTAAGCGGGAATGGCCGCGCAAAGCCAGGTGCCTTGCGGGTTGTCACGCTGGTGTGTCTTGTCCTGTTGGCGCTTATGGCGGTGGTGCAGGTTGTCCACGTACACCAGGTGGATTCCGACGCAGACCATTGCCCACTCTGCATTGTGATGCACACGGCAGCGCCGGTCGCGGTGACCGCAGCGGTCGTGGTGCTGGTCCAGATCGAGAGTCCCGCTCCAGTTTTTGAAGCCCGTGCGGTCACCCGCTACTGGCACCCGCAGCTTTTTACACGCCCCCCTCCAGACGGCTTCCAGGGCTAGTTTCCGACCGTTTTTTCAGCCGTTTTCATTGCGATTCGTTCCCTTTCCTGAACGAAGCCGCGACGCATCCTTACAGGCTGAGCCAGCGACGGACAGACGCCCACCCAGCGCAAAAGGACTCCGCGATTTCCTCCGCGGCCTTGTTTTCGCATCATACAGCCATCATTGGGAGGCACCTTATGCCGTTCACTTGCGGCACGATTTTTAGATTTGTTCCAATTGTAGTTTTGGCACTCGCGACTGTTCATTCGCCGGGCCAGGGCGGCAATGCCGGCGCAATTCGCGGCACGGTTACCGACCCGTCGGGCGCAGTGATTCCAGATGCAACCGTTCATCTATCCAACCAGAGCAGTGGAGTGGATCGCACGGTGCAGAGCGACGCGCTTGGGCAGTTCGAGTTTTCCAACGTGACTTTTAATAGCTATCAGCTCGCTGTCTCGGCCAATGGTTTTGCTCCCCAGCGGAAGGCGGTCGATATTCATTCGGTTGTCGGGACCACCCTTAAGGTGGCACTGCAGGTTGCTACCGCCGACTCGACCGTTACGGTTGAGGCAAGTGGGGACCTTGTTGACACGGACCCAACCTTTCATACGGATGTGGACCGGGACCTGTTTGTCAAAGTGCCCATGGAGAGCGAGTCTTCCGGGCTGAGTTCTCTGGTTACGGCGACCACACCCGGCGTATCGGCCGACTCCAATGGCCTTTTTCACGGGCTCGGCGACCACGCTTCGAATTCGTTTTCGGTGGACGGCCAGTCGATTACCGACCAGCAGAGCAAGGTGTTTTCCAACCAGATTCCTTCCAATTCGATTCAGTCGATCGAAGTGATCAGCGGTGCGCCACCGGCGGAGTATGGTGGCAAGACGAGCCTGGTGATTGTGGCTACTACACGCTCCGGGCAGGGAGTGACCAAGCCGACCGGGAGCATCAGCAGTTCTTATGGAGCTTTTGGGTCGGCGACAGCGGGATTTGACCTTTCCTACGGCGGCAAGAACTGGGGAAATTTCGTGGAAATCGACGGCATGAATTCAGGACGGTTCCTCGATCCGCCGGAGTTTCAAGTCTTCCACGACAAGGGCAATGAACAGAATTTCTTCGATCGCGTGGACTACACGTTTTCGGCTAAGAACTCGGTTCATCTGGACGTTAACTACAGCCGGTCGTGGTTCCAGACTCCCAACTCCTATGACAGCCTGAATGTGCAGAACGTGGTGAGCGGCGGGAACAGCGCCAGCCCGGAATTTGCCAATGTGGGTAATGCCGATCAGCGCTCGAAAATTGGGACAATCAATGTATCGCCCACTTACACCCGCGTCGTCAGCGATAACTCGGTTTTCAACCTGGGCGCATTTGTGCGGCGCGACGAATATAACTACTATCCCAGCGGCAACCCACTGGCAGATCTGGGGCCGGCAAACCTTCAGACTTCCTCCATCTCGCAATACCGTACGCTGACGAACTCGGCGGTTCATGCGGATTTCTCGTACGACAAGGGCATTCATACCATCAAGGTCGGTGCGCAGTACGGACAGACATTCCTCAACGAAAACGACAACCTGGGTGTGGTGGATCCGACTTATTCGCTTAGCGCGCCGTGCGTGGATGGGAGCGGTAATCCTTTGCCCGGTTATTCCAATCCCTCGCAGTGTCCAGGCGGTGCTGCAGGGCAGAATCCTAACTACCTGGCGGTGCTTGCGCCTTATGACCTTACGCGCAGTGGGAGTTACTACAGCTACGCGGGTCACACCGACGTAAAGGAACTGGGGCTCTTCGCCGAAGACCAGATCAAGGTAGGCGATTGGCTGTTCAACCTTGGCCTGCGCCAGGACGTTTACAACGGCTTGACGAAAGCCAACCAGACGCAGCCACGCGTAGGCGTTGCCTATAACATCAAGCCGACCGCAAGCGTGCTGCGCATATCCTATGCGCGTACGCTGGAAACTCCTTTTAACGAGAACCTGGTGCTTTCGAGCGAAGGAT
>Ga0182013_10005337_pt1 | contig 14988 bp, 10 predicted proteins | sample 612S2MmetaG_FD_120487 | JGI IMG/M metagenome (GOLD analysis project Ga0182013, IMG submission 120487) | Permafrost microbial communities from Stordalen Mire, Sweden - 612S2M metaG | ecosystem: Environmental > Terrestrial > Soil > Wetlands > Permafrost | place: Sweden: Stordalen | collected... | reverse complement strand
CAGCGATCAACGCGGTGGGCACCGGTGCGCAGTCGGCGGCCTCCAACTCGGTGACCCCGGTCGCCCCGGCCACCGTGCCCGGCGCCCCGACCATCGGGACCGCCACCGCCGGCAACGCCTCGGCCACGGTCACCTGGACGGCCCCCGCCAGTAACGGCGGCTCGGCCATCACCGGGTACGTCATCACGCCATCGTCCGGCTCGCCGGTCACCGTCGGCAACGTGACGACCGACACGCTCACCGGCCTCACCAACGGGACCGCCTACACCTTCAAGGTGGCGGCGATCAACGCGGTGGGCACCGGTGCGCCGTCGGCGGCGTCCAACTCGGTGACGCCCACGGCGTCCAACGCCTGCACCGGCCTGCCGGCCTGGCTGGTGTTCCTGCTGCACTACTTCTTCCACATCTGCTAGCACCTCGGATCGGAAGAGGACGCCGCAGGTGACTGCGGTGGGAACGGCCCCGGGGGGTACCCCGGGGCCGTTCTGCGTCCGGCTCTAAGCTGCCCTCCCACATGGCCGACACCCCGCACCGACGACCCTGGCGGTCCCTGGTCCTTGCCCCGGCGGGGGACGGCCTGACCCGGCGGCGGGGGACGGATCTGCTCCGGATCATCCTGGCCGCCCTGATCGTCACCGCCTGTTGGATCGTCCGGGTCACCGGATCGCGGTTCGAGCGGGCGGTGCTCGGGTTCATCACCCCGCCCCCCGGTGCGGTGCATTGGCTGGTGACCCTGGTCTGGATCCTCGGCTCCTTCGGTCTCATCGTGGTGGTGGGGGTCGTGGCCCTGGTGGGCAGGCGACGCACCATGGCGCGCGACGTGGCCGTCGCCGGGCTGGCCGCCTGGGGGATCTCCTTCTTCCTGGACGTGACGGTCGGCACCAGCCCGGTGCTCGGGCCGGCCGCCCTCGCCCACGTCGACCTCCACTTCCCCCAGGCCCGGGTGGCGGCCGCCGTGGCCGTGGCCCTGGCCGCGGTGCCCTACCTGGCCCGTGGGCTGAAACGGGTCATCAACACGGTGATCGTCCTGGCCGCCCTGGCCACCGTCGTCCACGGCTCGGGCCTGGTGACCAGCGTGCTGGCCGGCATCGCCCTGGGATGGGGGGTGGCGGCTGCCGTCCAGCTCGCCTTCGGGACACCGCTCGGCCTCCCCTCCGCCGGGGAGGTGACCGCCCTCCTCGGCGACCTGGCGATCCCCACCGGGCCCCTGGTGCCGAACGCCTCCCAGGAGTGGGGCGTCGCCCGGTACGTGGACCCGGACCCCGCCAACCCCCTGGCCGTCTCCGTCTACGGGCGCGACGCCCGGGACGCCCAGCTGTTCGCCAAGCTGTTCCGCTTCGTCTTCTACCGCGACTCGGGGCCGACGCTGACCTTCACCCGCCTGCAACAGGTCGAGCACGAGGCGTACCTGACCCTCCTGGCCGGCAGCCGGGGGGCCACGGTCCCGACCGTGCTCGGCGCCGCCCGCGCCGGCCCGCGCCGGGACGCCCTGCTGGTCACCCGGCCCCCCGCCGGGACGTCGGTGGAGGCGCTCCTGGTGGCGGCCACGCCGGAGGAGCCGGCCACGCCGGCCGACCCGGCCGACGACGACACCCCGAGCCCGGCCCCCACCATCGCGGTGGCGGACGCCGCCCTCGACTCGGTCTTCGACCAGGCCCTGGCCCTCCGGTCGGCCCGGATCGCCCACGGCGGCATCGGTACCGACACGGTGGTCCTCGACGGAACCTCCGCCGGCCTGGTGGGGTTCCGCCTGGCCTCCTCGGACGCCTCCCAGGACCAGCTCGACCGTGACCTGGCCTGCGCCCTGGCCACCGTGGCGGTGGCCGTCGGCCCCGAGCGGGCGGTGGCCAGCGCCACCCGCCGCGTGCCGCTCGGGGACCTGGCCGCCGCCCTTCCCTTCCTCCAGCGGGCGGCCCTCTCGCCGTCGCTGAGCCGCCGGTTCCGGGGCCGCAAGGACGACCTGGCCTCCCTGCGCGAGCAGGGCGCCGGGGCGGCCGGCGTCGACGTCCCCAAGCTGGCCGAGGCCCGTCGGGTCAACTGGGTCACGGTGGCCCTGATCGCCGGCAGCCTCATCGGCGGCTGGGCCCTGCTCGGCGTCCTCCTCGACGTCGGCCGCTCCTTCGACACCGTCCGGGGCGCGCACTCCGGTTGGGTGGTGCTGGTGTTCGTGCTGTCGGCCGCCGTCTTCCCGGCGCTCTCCTTCGAGGTGCTCGGTGCGGTGGTCGACCCCCTGCCGTACGGCAGGGTCCTGGCGCTCGAGATCGCCGACACCTTCGTCGGTCTGGCCGGCGGCACCGTGGCCGTCCTCGCCACCCGGGTGCGCTTTTTCCAGCAGCAGGGGCTCAGCCCGACCCTGGCCGTCAGCTCGGGGGTCCTCATCACCTCGATCAGCTGGCTGGTCAAGGGAGCGCTCTTCCTGGTCGCCCTCCCCTTCGGCATCGGGAACATCCACCTCGAGGACTCACCGACCGGCGGCAGCGCCCGGACCGTCTGGCTGATCGTGGTGGCGGTGGTCGTGGTGGGCGTGGCCCTCGGCCTGGTCTTCGCCGTGCCCCGGCTGCGGCGGCTGGCCCGCAGCAAGCTGCGGCCCCGCTACTCCGAGCTGCGGGCCCAGCTGCGGGCGCTCGCCGCCAGTCCCCGCAAGTTCGTGCAGATCTTCGGCGGCGCCCTCGGGGCCCAGCTCCTCGTGGTCCTCGCCCTCTCCGCCTCCCTCCAGGCCTTCGGTGCCCACCTCTCCATCGCCACCCTCCTGGTGGTCATGACCCTCGCCTCGATGCTGGGCGGCGCCTCACCGGTGCCCGGCGGCGTCGGCGTGGTGGAGGCCGGCCTCATCATCGGCCTGACCGCGGCCGGTGTCCCCGAGGAGCAGGCGGTGGCGGCCGTGTTCGTCCAGCGCCTCTTCACCTCCTACCTGCCGCCGATCGCCGGCTGGTTCACCATGGTGACGATGCGGCGTCGCGAGTACCTCTGACCGGGGTTCAGCCCCGGGCGGCCCGGTAGGCGTCGATGGCCCGCACCCGCGCCGCGGCATGGTCGACGATCGGCGCCGGATACTGGTCGCCGAGGGTCACCCCCGCCAGGGCCAGCTCGAGCGGGCCCACCGTCCAGGGGGCGTGGACGGCGTCGTCGTCGAGGCCGGCCAGCTCGGGGACCCACCGGCGGATGTATGCCCCGGTCGGGTCGTGGGCTCGGCTCTGGGTGACCGGGTTGAACACCCGGAAGTAGGGGGCGGCATCCGGGCCGGTGCCGGCCACCCACTGCCAATTGCCGGCGTTCTGGGGGACGTCCCCGTCGACCAGCAGGTGCCGGAAGTGCCGCTCCCCCAGCCGCCAGTCCACCAGGAGGTCCTTCACCAGGAACGACGCCGTGATCATCCGGGCACGGTTGTGCATCGTCCCGGTGGCGGCCAGCTGGCGCATCCCGGCATCCACGACCGGGTAGCCGGTCCGGCCCGACTTCCAGGCCTCGAGGCCGTCGGGGTCGTGGTGCCAGCGGATCCCCTCGAACTCGGGCCGCAGGCTCCGCGTCGGGAGGGAGGGCTCCTCGGCCAGGAGGTGGGCGAACCAGTCGCGCCAGGCCAGCTGGCGTATGAACGCCTCCCGGTCGGCCCCGGCACCCGCCACCGCCCGCACCACGGCCCGCGGCGACAGCGTGCCGAACCGGAGCGCCGCCGACAGCGCCGACCCGCCGGCGCCGTCGAGGACGTCGCGGTCGGCGCGGTAGGTGTCCACCGGTCCGCCGGCGAACCGCCGGAGCTGCTCCCGGGCCCCGGCCTCCCCGGGGGGGAAGGGCGGCTGGCCGTCGGGCGGGGGGAGCGGGTCACCGCCGGACCCGACGACCTCGGCGTCGCCCGGCTCCGGCCACGGGTCCCACGGGGTGGCCTGCCATGTGCGGTGGAAGGCGGTGAAGACCCGGGCCAGCCGGCCCTCCCGGGTCAACACCGAGCCCGGCGGCAGCACCAGTTGGCCCGAGAAGGTGGTCGTCCCCACCGACAGCGCCCGGGCCACGGCGGCGTCCCGGGCGACGGCGTAGGGCGTCACGTCGGCGTTCCAGTAGGCGCGGGCCGCACGGAGCCGCGTCGCCTCGGCCGGGACCACCTCCTCCGGCCGCCCGCGTCGCACCAGCAGCCCTCCGCCCCGGGCCCGGAGGGCGGCGTCGAGGGCGCCGACGTCGGCCAGGAGCTGGCGGCGGCGGAACGGCCCGGCGGCGGCGAGCAGCCGGTCGTCGAGGACGTAGAGCGCCACCACGGCGCCGTGCCCGGCGGTGGCGGCCGCCCAGGCCGGGTTGTCGTCGAGGCGCAGGTCGCGCCGGAACCAGAGCAGACCGACGTCGGAGCGGGGGCTCGGGGGGGCGATCCCCCCAACGTAGGCGAGCGGCCCGGACGGCCGTCGGGCCGGGCCGTCGCAGCCGGTCGGTACGGTGACGGGATGGGAAGCGACGGGCCGGCAGGGCTGGGACGGGGGGTGGTGGTGGTGCCCGGCGCGGCGGCGCCCGCCGCCTGGTCGGACGCCCCGCGCGTGGTGGTCGGGACCGGGGCGCTGGCCGATCCCGGGCCGGTGGTGGACACCCTCCACCGGGCGTGGCTGGGTCGACAGCCGGTGGTGGTGGAGCTGGCGGTCGACGCCGACGACCTGCGCCGACCCGAGGTGGAGGGGCGGCCCCCCCACGCCCTCGGGGCCGGCTTCACCTTCGCCCGTGAGCGCCTCCAGTTCCTGGTCTGGGCCAACAACTACGACGCCCGGTCGGGGGAACCCGTCTGGTGGCACGGCCGGAAGGCGGCCCGGCTCCTGGCCGACCAGGGCGTCGTCGAGGGCGGACCGGCGGACGTGTCCCTGGCCGACGGCACCCCCTGCCGCATCGACGGCGGGCCGCCACACCCACCCGACCCCGGGCCCGGGGTGGCGGTGGTCCACCGGTGGAACGCCGAGCGCGGTCGGCTGCGCCCGGCGGGCCACCGCGCCCCGTCGTCGGAGCTGGCCGACGACCAGCGGGCCGCCGTCACCCATCCGGCCGGCCCGGTCCGGGTCATCGCCCCGGCGGGCTCGGGGAAGACCCGGGTCCTGGCCGAACGCCTCCGGCACCTGGTGGTGGACCGGGGGGTCGACCCGGCCGTGGTCACCGTGGTGGCCTACAACACCAAGGCCGCCGAGGAGCTCCGGGCGCGCTGTGCCGACTTCCTCCCCGAGGGGACGACCACCATCCGCACCCTCAACAGCCTGGGCCTGTGGATCTGCAACCGCCTCGGGTCGACCGGGTCGTGGACGGTGGTCGACGAGCCCCGGGTCCGCGCCCTCGTCCAGCAGGTCTTCGAGGTCCCGCGCCAGGCCAACGCCGACACCGTGGCCCCCTTCATCGGTGCGCTGTCGGCCGTCCGGCTCGGCCTCCGCGATCCGCGCGAGGTCGAGGAGGCGATGCCCGACGCCGCCGGGGTCGGTGAGGGCTTCGACGCCTACCGTCGGGCCCTCGACGACGCCCATCTCCTCGACTTCGACGAGCAGATCTACCGGGCGGTCGAGGTGCTCCTCACCGACCCCGACGCCCGGTCGCGGGCCCAGGCCCGCTGCCGGGTCCTCCTGGTCGACGAGTTCCAGGACCTGACCCCGGCCCACGTGCTGCTGCTCCGCCTGCTCTCCGCCCCCGGCTACGACTGCTTCGGCGTCGGCGACGACGACCAGGTGATCTACGGGTACTCGGGCGCCGACCCCGGCTTCCTCCTGGAGTACGGGCGCTACTTCCCGGGTGCCGCCGAGCGGGCCCTGGAGGTCAACTACCGGTGCCCGCCCGAAGTGGTGGACGCCGCCGTCCACCTCCTCTCGTACAACCGCCGCCGGGTGGCCAAGCGGATCCGGGCCGCCCGTCCCCCCGACCCGGCCTCGCTCGAGGTCCGGGCCCGCCCGGCCGAGGAGCTGGCCCTGGAGGCGGTCGGTCTGGTCCGGGGCTGGCTCGACGACGGGGTGCCACCCGACGACATTGCCGTGCTGGCCCGGGTCAACTCGGCCCTCCTCCCCGTCCAGGTGGCCTGTGCCGAGGCCGGGCTCCCCTGTGCAACCCCCCTCGGGGCCGCCGTCCTGGAGCGCACCGGGGTCCGCACCGCCCTGGCCTACCTCCGGATCGGCCTCGACCCCGACCGGATCGCCCCGGCCGACGTCCGCGACACCATCCGCCGGCCCTCCCGGAGCGTGGCCCCCCGGGTGGTCGAGATGCTGACCTCGGGTCGGGGGACGTCGCTCACCGACATCCGCCGGCTGGCCGGGCGCCTGACCGGACGCGATGCGCCCAAGCTCGAGGCCTACGCCGACGACATCGAGCGGCTGGCGGGGGCGTGCGGACGGTCGACGGCCGTCGCCCTCCGGACCGTCCGGGTCGACATCGGCCTGGGCGGCACCATGGACGTGCTCGACAGCTCGCGGAAGGAGCCGGACCGGTCGACCCACACCGACGACCTCCTGGCCCTCGAGTCGGTGGCCGCCCTCCACCCCGACGTCGGGTCGTTCGAGCCCTGGCTGCGCCAGACCCTCGGGCGCCCCCAGGCCGACGGGGACCTGGTGCTGCTGTCCACCGTGCACCGGATCAAGGGTCGGGAGTGGGGCCACGTGGTGGTCTTCGGTGCCTCCCAGGGGAGCTTCCCGCACCGGCTGAGCCAGGACGAGGAGGGCGAGCGACGCGTGTTCCACGTCGCCCTCACCCGGACCCGCCACCGCGTGGTGATCCTCGCCGCCCGCGACGCTCCGTCGATCTTCGTGGCCGAGCTCGACGGATCACGGGTGGTGCCGCCGCCCCCGCCCGCCCGGGCGACGGCCCGGACGGCGGCGAAGGCGGCCACCGGGCGGGCCGCGCCGCGGGGTGAGGCGGGGCCGGCCGAGGAGGCGCTCCGGGCCTGGCGGCGTTCGGCCGCCTCCGCCCAGGGGGTCCCGGCCTACGTGGTGCTCAACGACCGCGAGCTGGTGGGGATCGCCGAGCGGTCGCCCCGCTCCCTCGCCGACCTGGCGTCGTGCCCGGGCATCGGCTCGATCCGGCTCGAGCGCTACGGGGACGAGATCCTGGCCGTCCTGGAGGGCGCCCTCGGCTCCGGCTGACGGCCGGACTACTCCCCGGTCGACTCCCCGGCGTCCTCGAGCGGGCCCTCGGCGGCGTCGAGCCGCCACTCCTCGTCCTCGCCGGACACGATCGGGTCCTCCCCCCCGATCGGCACCCCCACCCCGTCGGGGTCGTCGCCGCCGCCCGGCAGGGTGGCCAGGCGCTCGGGGTCGTCGAAGCCGGCCCCGGCCTCCTCGAGCTCGCGGTCATCGACAGCCAGGGTCGGGTCGAGCGACGGGTCGAGCCCGACGTCCTCCCCGAAGGCGGGGTCGAGCGCCTCCCGGTCGTCGAGGGCCTCGTCGCCCGGCTCGAAGACCTCGGTGCCCTGCGGCTCGTCCGGTGACCAGTCCGTGCTGTCGCTCATCCCTGCTCCCTCATCTCGTCCATGGAAACACCCCTACCCCGGAGGGGCGCCTCGAACCGGGCGCCGACCGGTGCCCGCTCACTTCCTGAGCGCCGGGTGCCGCTTGGCCAGGATCGGGAGGATCAGCGCCCGGGGCGTCAGCCAGGCGGCCGAGGCGGCCACCCGGTTGGCGGTGCCGGGGATGACCACCGCCTTGTCGGCGTCCAGGCCGGACACCGCGGCGGCGGCCACCGCCTCAACCGGGACCCACATGACCTTGGGGAGCGACTCGGCGGCCTCGGCGTCCGACAGGCCGGCGGCGTCGGCGAACCCGGTGGCCACCGGGCCCGGGCACAGGGCGGTGACGGTGACGCCGCTGCCGCGCAGCTCGGCGCGGATGGCGTGGCTGTACGACAGCACGAAGGCCTTGGAGGCGCCATAGCCGGCCTGGCCGGGAAGCGGCTGGAAGGCGGCGGTGGAGGCCACGTTGAGGATGGCCCCGCTCCGGCGCTCGACCATCCCGGGGAGCAGGGCGGTGCAGAGGTGGACGACGGCCTCGACATCGGTGCGCACCATGGCCAGCTCCCCCGCCACGTCGCCCTGTGACGCCGGGCCCATGGTCGAGAGGCCGGCGTTGTTGACCAGGATGTTGACCTCGAGCCCGCGAGCCTGCACCTCGGTGACCACGTGGGCTCGCGAGCCCTCGTCGGTGAGGTCGGCGGTGATCACCTCGGCCCGGATGCCGTGCCGGGCCGACAGGTCGTCGGCCAGGGCCCGCAGGCGCTCCTCGCGCCGGGCCACCAGGGTCAGGCCGTGGCCGCGGGCGGCCAGCAGCTGGGCGATCTCGGCGCCGATTCCGGAGGAGGCACCGGTGACGAGGGCGGTCCGGTCGGGCTTGGGGGCGGGGAGGGTCATGGCCCGATCGTAGGGGCCGGGGACGGGTCGGGCGACGGGTCGGTCCCCGGTGCCGGGTCGGCGGCGTAGACGGCCCGGGCCCGGAACCGCAGGGGGCGCTCGCGCAGCTCCTCCAGGTAGTGGGCCGTCCACCCCGCCACCCGGGCCACGGTGAACAGGGTGCGCCCGGCGTCGGGTGGCAGGCCGGCCGCCAGCGTGACGGCGGCCAGGGCCAGGTCCACGTTGGGAGGTGGGATGCCATGGTCGGCGGCCAGGTCGACCATGGCCGCCACCAGCCGGCGCTGCCCCGGGGTGGCCAGCGCCTCGAACCGGTCGAGGAGCACCGCGAAGCGCGGGTCGCCGTCGACGTAGACGGTGTGGCCGAAGCCGGGGAGCACCCCCTGCCAGCGGAGCGTCTCGTCGAGTGCGCGCTCGGGCCCGTCGCGCTCGGCATCCACCAACAGCCCGTAGGCGAGGCGGCTGGCGCCCCCGTGGAGCGGGCCGGCCAGCGTGCCCAGCCCGGCCAGGACCGCGTCGCACAGGTCGGCCCGGGTGGAGGCCGCCACCCGGACGGCCACCGTCGAGGTGGCCAGTTCGTGGTCGGCCAGCAGCACCAGGGCGGCACCGACGGCGTCCTCCAGGGCCGGGGCCGGCCGTGCCGTCAGGCGCCCGGCCAGGCGCCGGGCGATCCCCCCGTCGTCCCGGTGGTCGCCGGGGAGGGCGTCGACCATGGTGGCCACCAGGTGCCGGGCCGTCCGGGTCACCGCCTCGGGTCGCAGGTCGGACCGGAGCGGGTTGGCCGCTCCGGCCAGCACCACCGCCCACCGGAGCAGGTCGGAGGCCCCGAGGTCGGGGCGGTCCCCGAGGGGGAGGGGCCCCCAGGGCGCCCCGGGGCCCGCACCCCGGCCGGCGTCGCCCCAGAGGAGTTCCGCCACCTCCTCGTAGGGCGTCCCGTCGGCCGCCAGCCGGGTGGCCGGCACCCCCCGGTAGACGGGTCCCTCCGGTCGCAGCTGCGTCACCGAGGTGGTGACGGTGGCCAGCCGCGTCTCGACCCGTCGGCCGGACCGGGCCCGACCGGCCAGCCGCTCGATGTCGTCGAGGTCGAAGAGGCTGCGGCGGCTGCCGGGTTCGGGGTGGCTGGCCAGCAGGCCCCGGCTCACGTAGGCGTAGAGGGTCCCGACCTTGATCCCCAGGCGCCGGGCGGCCTCCTCGCTGTCGAGCATCCTGGCCATCGCAGGATCCTACCGCCCGCTCGGGACTGACATTGACTTGATCAACATTTACAACGTCGGCAGTGTGCGCGCACACTGGTCATGACCCCACGACCCGGTCCGGCGGCAGCGCCGGACGATCCCGAGGAGGCCCCATGGGCACCGCCGTCCGAGACCTGATGTCCACCCCGCCGGTCACCTGCCCGGCCGGGGCCGCGCTGTCCGAGGCCGCCCGCCTCATGCACCACCACGACATCGGCTCGGTGGTGGTGACCGACGGCGCCAAGGTGGCCGGCATCGTGACCGAGCGCGACCTGCTGCGCTCGGCGGCCGCCCACGCCGACCCCCTGGTCGAGACGGTCCGCCTCTGGATGACCGCCAACCCCGACGTCCTCGGTCCGGACGAGGAGGCCGGGGCGGCCTGGGCCAGCCTCACCCACCACCACTACCGCCACCTGCCGGTGGTGGAGGCGGGGGAGCTGGTGGGGGTGGTGTCCCTGCGCGACCTGCTGACCGTGGCCCAGATCCGGCCGGCCGCCGAGGCCGGCGTCGACGTGCCGAAGGGCCTCGAAGGGGTGGTGGTGGCCGAGACGACGGTCGGCGACGTCCGCGGCCGCGAGGGCTTCTACCACTACCGCCAGTACTCGGCGGTCGAGCTGGCCGCCGCCCGTCCGCTCGAGGACGTGTGGCAGCTCCTGTTCGACGGCGCCCTCCCCGACGCCGCCGCCGCTTCGGCCTTCGCCGCCACGGTGGCACCCCTCCGCCGCCTCCCCGAGGGCCTGGCCGGCGTGCTGCCCTCGTTGGTCCCCGAGGGGTCGACCGTCGCCCCGCTCGACGTCCTCCGGACCGGGGTGTCCCTGCTCGGGGCGGAGCTGGGCTGGCGGCCGACCCACGACATCGGCGCCGCCGAGCTGCGCGCCCAGGCCCTCCACCTGTGCGCCGTGGTGCCCACCCTGCTCACCGCCACCCACCGGCTCCGGCACGGGCTGGCGCCGGTCGGTCCCCGCGACGACCTCTCCTCCGCCGCCAACTACCTCTGGATGCTGCTGGGGGAGGAGGCGCCCGAGGAGCACGTCCGGGCCGTCGAGCAGTACCTCATCCTCACCATCGACCACGGCTTCAACGCCTCCACCTTCGCCGCCCGGGTGATCACCTCCACCGGCGCCGACCTGGCGGCGGCCGTCACCGGCGCCATCGGCGCCCTGTCGGGGCCGCTCCACGGCGGGGCCCCCAGTCGGGCGCTGGCCATGCTCGACGAGATCGGCACCCCGGACCGGGCCGGGCCGTGGCTCCGCGAGGCGGTGGCCCGGGGCGACCGGGTGATGGGCTTCGGCCACCGGGTCTACAAGACCGACGACCCCCGCTCCGTCTTCCTCCGGCAGGTGGCCCGGTCGCTCGGCGGACCGCTGGTGGCGATGGCCGAGGAGGTGGAGCGGACCACGGTGGACGTGCTGGCCGAGCTGAAGCCGGGTCGCGAGCTCTACACCAACGTGGAGTTCTTCGCCGGGGTGGTCATGCACACCTGCGGCGTCCCCCGGGACATGTTCACGCCCACCTTCGCCGCCAGCCGGACCATCGGATGGGCGACCCACGTCATGGAGCAGGCGGCCGACAACCGGCTCATCCGGCCCGCCGCCCGCTACGTCGGGCCGCCGCCGCCCCAGCCGGTACCCCCGCGCTGAGCCACCAGGGCCACCGGGCGCTCCTCCACCCACTCGACCTCGAGGGTGCGGCGGGCGATCCGCCACCCGACCGCCTCCCGGCGGTACTCGTCGAGGTAGTGCAGGTACCAGACGGTGTCGGTGCCGACCGTGCCATCGGCCCCGTCGCCCCGGGCGACGTGGTGGGCGATGCACCGGACCAGGCCGCCGGCCGTGGCGGGCCGACCGTCCTCCGGGGGCCCGAAGGCGAAGCGGTGGTCGACCACCCGGTGGAGCGTCCACTCGTAGCGGCCGAGCAGCCCGGGGACGCGTGCCAGCCGTTCGGTCCCCCGGTGGACGGCGGCCGGGCGGCTGCCGTCGGGGGCGGCGGCCACCACCAGCTCGCCGTCGTCGGTGAACTGCCTGGCCATGCCCCGGCCGTCCCGGTCGTCGGCGGCCCGGGCATATCCGGTCGAGAGGGCACGCAGCGCCTCCTCGTCGGCGGCCCGGTCGCCGGGGTCCGTCACGCCGGCGCGGTCCCGGTGCCGACGCCCATCAGCTCGGCGAAGGCGGAGAGCTCGTCCCGGACGGCACCGAGGTCGTCGGTGATCGAGGTGGAGACGACCAGCCGGTCGGCGCCCAGGGCGGCGGCCTCGGCCACCGACTCCGGCGTGCAGGTGGGGAGGAAGCCGCTGAGCGACAGCTCGATGGCGTCGGGGTCGCGGTCGGCGGCCTCGGCGGCGGCCCGCATCTGGTCCACCCGCAGGCGCACCTCCGGCGGCTCGAGGCCGAGGGGCTGGAACCCGTCGCCCACCCGACCGGCCCGGACGGCCGCCGCCTCGCTGTGGCCACCGATGTGGAGCGGGACCCCGCCCGGACGCACCGGCTTGGGGAAGGAGTGGGCGTGGGCGAACGACACGAACCGCCCGTCGAAGGTGGCCCCCTCCGGACCGGCGTCGGACCACAGCAGCCGCATGGCCTCGATGGTCTCGTCGGTCCGCGCCCCGCGGGTCCGGGGGTCGGCGCCGGTGGCCCGCAGCTCCTCGTCCATCCAGCCCACCCCCACGCAGAGGCGCAGGCGCCCGCCCGAGAGGACGTCGACGGTGGCGGCCCGCTTGGCCATGATCACCGCCTGGTGGTTGGGGAGGACCAGCACCCCGGTGGCCAGGTCGATCCGGTCGGTGACCGCCGCCAGGTAGGCCAGCAGGTCCAGCGGGTCGGGGATCCGGCAGTCGTCGGGCAACGGCATCCGGCCCGAGCGGGCATACGGGTAGGTGCTCCGGTAGTCGGAGATGACCACCGCGTGCTCGACCACCACCACCGACTCGAAGCCGCAGGCCTCCACGTGCCGGGCGAAGGCCGCCATCCACGCCGGATCGGCGGTGACCCCCGTCCGAACAGGGGGAATGATCCCGAACCGCATGGTGTGCCCTCTCTCCTCGGCTCCCCGGGCCGCCCCCTCTCGGGGCGGAGACGGCCGGCCCAGGCGTACGCATGACCCGGAGCGGCGACCTTCGGGACCCTACCGGAACCCCCGGGGACGGGCCGGTAGGATGGGGGCGTGGAACGGGAACCATCGGAGGGGCGTGGCGCGCCCCGAGAGCCGGCCGGCCCCGGCACCCCGCCCTACGACCACGAGGTGGACGGGGCGGTGGCGCCCGCCGGGAGACCCGGCACCCGTCCGGACGCCGCCACCGGGGGGCCCCGGACGCCCGGACGCCCGTCGGCCACGGGTGCCGTCGCCTCCCCCCGCCCCCGCTCGCGGGGGGCGCACTCCGCCCCCGACCGCACCACCCTGCACCGCCGGCGGTTCATCGGCCTGGCGGCGGCGGGCGGCGTCATCGCCGCCGGGGCCGCGGTGTTCATCGCCTCCGAGGACCACGGCACCTCCCCCACGGCCGCCAAGGCCCCGGCCCGGCCACGGTCGACCACGACGACCACCACCGCGCCCAAGGTCGTCAACGCCAAGACCCCCGACGGGGTCACCATCCCCGTCAACCCGGCCATCGTGGCCGAGAACGCCAAGACGGGGCACGCCTGGTGGGTCAACACCCCCCAGCAGGCCGGCGACATCGAGGGCTACGCCAACGTGTCGAGCGCCCAGGTCGGCGACACCGTCACCCTCTTCGTCAGCACCAAGGCCGCCCACTTCCACGTCGAGGCGTACCGCATGGGCTACTACCAGGGGATCGGCGCCCGCCTCGTGTACCAGTCCGACGAGGTGCCGGGCACCCGCCAGGCCGAGCCCGTGGTGGTGGCCCCGACCAACACCATCGAGTGCAACTGGAACCCGTCCATCGCCCTGACGGTCGACAAGACGTGGCCACCCGGGGCGTACCTCCTCAAGTTGGTGGGCCCCGACAGCGAGCAGCAGTACGTCCCGCTGTGCGTGCGCGACGACACCTCCAAGGCGGCGGTGGTCATCCAGCACAGCATCACCACCTGGCAGGCCTACAACCGGTGGGGCGGCTACAGCCTCTACTACGGCAACGCCGGCGGTGCCCTCTCCTTCACCCACGACCCGGGCGGCGGCAGCTTCGAGGACCGTGCCCGGATCGTGTCGTTCGACCGCCCGTACGACCACGACTGGGCGTCGGGGGCGGCGGACTTCGTGGGCAACGAGTTCCCGGTCGTCTACCAGGCCGAGCAGCTCGGCCTGGACGTCACCTACTGGACGGACGTCGACTTCCACGCCCGACCCCAGCTCCTGACCAACCACAAGGCGCTGATCAGCCTGGGCCACGACGAGTACTGGTCGCTCCCCATGCGCACCGCCGCCGTCCAGGGCGTGGCCGCCGGCGTCAACATGGCCTTCCTCGGCGCCAACGCCTGCTACCGCCAGATCCGTATGGAACCCTCCAGCCTCGGCGACAACCGCCACCAGGTCTGTTACAAGTCCGCCGCCGAGGACCCCATGACGGGCACCAACGACACGCTGGTCACCGTCAACTGGCCCCAGTCGCCGGTGGACCAGCCCGAGAGCGAGCTGATCGGCAGCACCTACCAGGACATCGGGGCCATGGCCCCCATGGTGGTGGTCGCCCCCGACTCGTGGCTGTTCGCCGGCACCGGCTTCACCGCCAACCAGGCCCTCCCCCGGGTGGTCCAGGGCGAGTTCGACCGCTACGTGCCCGGGGCGGCCAGTCCGGCCAACCTGGACGTGGTCGCCCACTCGGTGGTGGCCAACCGGGGCGGCAACTACTCGGACATCACCTGGTACACGGTGCCCAACGGCGGGGGCGTGTTCGCCTCGGGGAACGCCACCTTCGTCGGGGCCCTGCCGAACTCCACCCTGATCCCGCCGAACGTGGTCCCGGACCCCACACCGGGCGTCACCGCCCCGATGCTGCGGGTCATGGAGAACCTCTACTCGGTGATCGCCATGGGGCCCGCCGCCGCCATCCAGCCGTCACAGGGGACGTGGACGACCTTCTACGGACCGGGGACCACCGGCCTCCGGGCGCCGGTCGTCAACAACGCCGCCTGACCCCTTGAGCCACCTCCCCGGGGACCCACCCGAGCCGGTCGTCCCGGGGGCCGCCCGGTCGGCGTGGACCACCGCCCTGGCCTTCGGCGTCGTGGCGGTCCCCTTCGCCATCGGCCTCGTCCGCCTGGCCACCGCCCCAGGGTCCCACCTCACCCTGCCCGACGACCTCGCCCTCATCGACCTCCACACCCGCGAGGCGCTGCGATGGCAGCAGCAGCTCGGGGTCTTCGACCACAACGGCTGGAACCACCCCGGCCCGACGTACTTCTACCTGCTCTCGTTGGCCTACCGGATCCTCGGATCCGGCCCCCGGGCCCTGTTCGTCGGCGCCACCCT
>Ga0182013_10005336_pt1 | contig 14990 bp, 13 predicted proteins | sample 612S2MmetaG_FD_120487 | JGI IMG/M metagenome (GOLD analysis project Ga0182013, IMG submission 120487) | Permafrost microbial communities from Stordalen Mire, Sweden - 612S2M metaG | ecosystem: Environmental > Terrestrial > Soil > Wetlands > Permafrost | place: Sweden: Stordalen | collected... | reverse complement strand
GCTCCTACAAGCGTGTCGGGGACTTCACGTCTGACTTCAGCCCCGCGGATGCCGGTAACGGAACATGGCAGCTCTTTGGCTCGGCGAATGGTGCACCTGAGCTCGGCTTTATTAAGGTTCGCAACACTGGGGGTACCGTCGAGGTTCATTGGGACACGCTGCAGGGCAGCTCCTACAAGCGTGTCGGGGACTCTACATCGGACTTCAGCCCCGCAGACGCAGAAAACGGGTCTTGGCAAATCGGGCCGTTCTGATCGCTCAGAGCAAATAGCGCCAACGCTGCCTGCAGCGGGCCAGCTTTTGGCTAAGAGGCAACGGGAACCGTTGTGCTCACTTCGGAGTGACGCGTCTCAGACGACCGAAGTCCAGCGCTGCGCCAGCGAGCCGGATCACTAAACGCGTGCCCGCAGCGCAATGACGGCGGCCGCGGCTGCTTCAGCGCGTGGTCGGCTGATTTCCCGCGCGCTTATTCCTGATGCGATCCCCCCAAGCGCTTCCGTGCCGATCGAAGGACTGTTCTGATCGAGATGACGTGCGGAGCAGAGGATCAAATCGGCACCAGCCTCAGCCGCCAGTAGGCCCCGCTCGGCGGGTCCGCCGTAAGCGTCCAGAGATCCTGCCTCCAGGCTATCGGTGATCGTGACCCCCCGGAAACCGAGCCGCTGACGCAGCTCTCCTTCGATCACGGTGGGCGACAGGCCAGCCGGAAGTGACGGGTCCAAAGCGGGGTAGGTGGCCCATGAGAGCATCACGAGGCCGACATGGGCCGTGATTGCTTCGCGGTATGGCGCCTCGTCGGTAGCGCGGAGCGTGTTGAGAGGTTGGTTGAGCTCAACGGGGGCTTCGTCGGTGTCTTCGTCGCGCCTGGCGCCGCCAAGCCCGGGGAAGTGCTTGGCGGTCGCCGCAACGCTCAGGCGCTGCTGCGCCGCGATGAATTCGCGTCCGAGCTCGCCGACTCGTCGGGCGTTGTTGCTGTAAGCGCGTTCGTACTCGTCTATGAAGTTGCCCGGCTCCCGGAACACGTCCAGGACCGGTGCGAGGTTGACGTTGAGCCCCGCAGCCCGGAGGTTGGCTCCTGCGCCTTCGCCTGCTTCGCGCGCGGCTGATAGTGCGTCCGCGGCGTTTCCGATCTGCTTCTCCGACAGTTCCGGCGCTCCTGGCAGGCGGCGGACCATGCCTCCCTCCTGATCTGTCATCAGGAGGAGCGACGCGTGGACAGGGCTCGCTTGATTGGCGTGCTGCAGCTCGCGGGTCACGGCTCGGAGTTGCGCCCGGCTTGCGATGTTGGGTTCAAAAAAGATCACGCCGGCTGCTTCGCCGCTCTGGATACGTGCAATCAGGGATGCGGGAGGCGTGAGCCCCGAATAGGCGTAGATGATGCGCTGTCCTGCGAGTTGCCGAATCGACAGCCGCTGGAGCGCCGAAGAGCTAGCCGGCGCCTGCGTGCCACCTGATGACGTGGTGGACTCATTGCCCGGCCGTGGGGCTTGGGCGGTGCTCCTCGCCGCTTGCGCATCGTTCGATTGTCTAGATCCTCCGCAAGACGCGATGATTACGAGTGCGGCGACCGCGCCGAGTCCGAGCGCGCTAGCGCGGACCCTGCGCCGACCTAACATGGTCGGGGGCTTAGCGCCGCATGCTGAATGCGCCAACCGCCGCCGTCTTCGGCCATCGTGTACGACCCAGACCACATCCGGCATCCGTATTCGCTGTCGTCCGTCGTTAGTGACACGACTTCCACTGTCGCGGTCGAGTTGGTGCTAGAGGTAAGGTGTCCTGTGAAGTGAACACTCTCTATGTGGGAGCGCTGCTCGCTCGCTATGAATTCCGCTTCATCGAGGTTGACGGCGCCTGGTGCTAGGTAGCTGTACGCACCCGAGAAATTGTGCTGTTGAACGTCTGACCAGTAGGCGGAGAGCGTAGTGAGTGGTTCGCTCTTCCGGGGACGCGGGGCGCTAGTCGTGGTTGAGGACGGCGTACTTGATTCTTCAGATGGTTCTAGCGACGGCGCCTTCGATTCGTGGGCCAATTGCCATATCGTGGAGATGCCTTCGTCCCATTCAGCCTTCGCCGGTTCGTACTGCGTTGTGAAATGCGCGAGTGTCGCCGGGCTGGGGGTTCCTGTGTAGGCGACGAGCGCGCCCATTGCGTTCTTGAGGCTGTTCGCACTGGTGAACACCTGTACCGCCGCTTTTTCGACTTCGCCGCTGAAGTTTGTGGTAGCGAAGCTATTGCGCACTTCGTCAATATTGTTGTGCGCTTCCTGCGCGGTCTTAGCGAGCTCGTCGATCTTTTCTTCGGTTTCTTCTTTCTGGAGCTCACCGACAGTCACCTCGACTCCGTCGATGTTGACGGCCACTCGTCTTGCAGCCAAGCCGTGTTCGGTGATCCATTCGTGTGCTTCCTTCTCGGAGTGCGACCCAGCGGTCGTGCCGGTGGATGAGGAAGACGAGGACGAAGATTTGTTGCCGCTCGCGACAGCGCCGATGATGGCGAGTACAACAAGGCCTGCGACGACCCACGGCCACTTTCTGCGTCGCCGTCGCGGCGCTGGCGCCGCCGGAGCGAGGGTTGGGGATGCGGGCGCCAACGGGGCCGTGGGGCGCGCCACCTCATCCTCCGGTGCGACGGGATGTCCGCAGGCGCCGCAGAACTTGATGCCGGCGGCGAGCGGAGCACCGCACTCCGTGCAAAACGATTGGCCCCCCGGCATAGCGCGAGTGTATCCGGGTCTGTTGGCCTCCAGCTTGGACGTCCAACTGGCCGGGCGCGCACCTGGCTAGTCTTCCCGTTGAGGCAGTGACGCTAAGCGTGAACCAGTACAAGCACAAGCCCGCAGCGATTCCCAGTGACGGACGTGAGGAGTTCGCTTGCCCAGCCGGATGAGGGAACAGTAATGCTCCGACAGTCCTGTAGCTGCAGCGATCGACGCGATCGGCATCTCCCGCAGACCGGGCAGGATCTCTGAAGAAAAGACGGATGGGTCGGGTCGCTCACCGACCCAAGCCGCGACGGCGGCCTGGTGCGCGGCGTTCTTGGACCCGCGGAGCTGCGCCGCTCGTCCGCCGTGCCCTGGGTCGCGTTGTTCTGCGCGGAGCCTGGCGAGGACGGCGGCGGCGTTTTGGCGGCCGCGATTGCCGTTCGTTTGCCACCGTGACTGGCGGCAGGACTCGCAGTACCGGTGCCGGCGGGTTGGTACGGGGGCGCCGCAGTCCCGACAGCTGTCGGGTAGCGCAGGTGCGGAGCTCGGGGCCGGCCGCGCCCGGCGGGACCGGTTGCGGTTGTCCCAGGCGGTCTTGTGATTGGCGCGCGTCAGCGGCGTCACGGTGTCGCCCCGGTCCGCGGTGAGGATGTGGGCGGTGCGCTCGACGTGCGGCGCCACCTGACCGGACCCCGTTCATGGGTCCACCTGTTGTGAGAGTCGGTGGGTTTGTGTCGGTTGAAGGGTAGGGGTGTCGCCGTCTCGCGGAGTGAGCCCGTAGGGCGATCGCAGCGAGGCGGCGGGCGGCTCGTGCTGGGCCCTCCAGGCGCGGGCGAACCGGGCGGGTGTTTTCATGCCGAGCGCTGAGTGGGGCCGGTGCTCGTTGTAGTCCTCCCGCCAGTCCTCGATGAGCACCTTGGCCTCGGCGAGGCAGGAGAACTGCTCGACGGCGAGCAGCTCGTCACGAACCCGGGAGCCGAACGACTCGACGTAGGGGTTCTGCCAAGGGCTGCCGGGGTCGATGTAGCTGCTGCCGGTGCCGGCGAAGCGGCACCAGTCCTTCAGGGCGTTCGCGGTCATCTCCGGCCCGTTGTCGCAGCGGACGAACTCCGGTGCTCGCCCGCGGGAGGCGCCCAGCGATTCCAGGACCTTGACGGTCGCGTCTGCGTCGATTCGCCGCGCGCACTTGATCTCCAGAGCCTCGCGGGTGAACTCGTCAACGATGTGCAGCAGCTTCAGGATGTGCCCGTCGGCGGTCTGGTCGAACTGGAAGTCAAACGCCCACACATGGTCAGGGCGCTCCGCCCGCAACCGGGCCGCGGGAACCGTGGAGTGCCCGAGGCGCTGGCGCTTTCGGCGGCGCTGCGGGACCCGCAGGCCCTCCTCGCGCCAGACGCGCTGCACCCGCTTGCGGTTGATCTGCCAGCCCTCGTCGAGCAGCTCGGTATGAGCGCGGCGGTATCCCCACCGCGGTCGCTTGCGCGAGAGCCGGCGAAGACGCGCCCGCAGCGCCGCGTCGTCCGCTGCGAGAACAGGCTCGCGGCGCTGGGTCGAGCGGTGCTGACCAGCGATCTGGCACGCCCGGCGCTCCGAGACACCCAGCCGGTCCTGAAGCATCAGGACCGCCGAGCGTCGACGCGACGGGCTCACCAGTTTCCCTTCGAGATCTCCCTGAGCGCCAGGTTCTCCAGCTCCTTGTCGGCGACCAGCCGCTTCAGCTGCGAGTTCTCTCGCTCGAGCTCCTTCAAACGCTTCACATCGTCGGCCTTCATCCCGCCGTATTGCGCTCGCCACCGGTGATAGGTCGCCTCGGACACTTCCAGGGCCTTGCAGACCTCCGGGGTCTCGATGCCCTCGCCCAGCATCCTGTCGGCCTCTCTGAGCTTCCTGACGATCTGCTCCGGCGTGTGTCGTCTGCGCTTCACGTGATCGGTCCTCCTCTCGCCCATTTTCCATGAGCAGAAGGACTCTCACACGAGGCGGACCGAATCTAAGGGGTCGGGCCACAGGCTGTGTGCGCTGATGACGACCGCGCCGCCATCGCTCGGCGGCTCGATCCTGAGAACCAGCTCGCCGTCTTCGAGCCTTGTGGAGCCAAAGAGCCTGTCGCTCGCCCAGAACTCGGCCTCTTCGGGGCTCATCACGCTGACATCGAGTTCGTGCGAAGCGTGCATCGTTCCAGTGATCGGTTGCTGCTCATGAGCCTACCGGCCACGAACGACCGGAGTCGTGAGCCCACGGCGGCGAACGCCCGACACGAGCGGAACGCCGCCACTCGCGCCACCGGCTCTAGGTGTTGCGGTCCGTCGCTCTCGCCGTCTCGGGAGACGGCTGTGCACTGCATCAACTGGCCGCTGGAGGTGAGGGCTCGGAGCTGCCGTCCAGAGCGCGGTACCAGGCGACCGTCGCCGCGATCGCGGGGGCCAGTGGCGTGCCGGCGTCTCCGAATGTCGCCCGGTACTTGGAGGTGTCGAGCACGAATGGTTCTTCGAACTCATAAGCCATCTCGGCGAGCTCCCGCATCATCGGGTTGACCAGGCCAAGAGCTCGAACAAGGAGGCGGGGCGGCGTGCGAACGGCGACTGGGTGCCCGACCTCCCCGGCGAGCAGGGTGAGGATCTCGCGAGTGGTGGCGGTCTCCGGTCCCGGCAGGTGCCACACGCCTCCGGCTGCGCGGTCGTCGGTACCCAGGGTCGCAAGGCCGGCTGCGATGTCCGGGACGTAGCTGTAGGTGTGCGGGAGGTCGGGGTCGCCGAGGAAGTCCGCGCGCTTGCCGGCCACGGCGTTGGCGAAGACGCGCTCGCCGAGCGTCGATTCCGTGACACCAGCCCCGAAGAAGTCGGACGCCCGCCCGATGGCGATTCGCACACGGCCTGCCTCGGCGGCGGCGGTCAGCTCCTGGGTCATGGCCGCCCTGGCTCGGCCCTTGACGGTCGTGGCGGCCAATGGGAGATCCTCCGTCAGGGGTTTGCCCCCGGTCGGGCCGTATCCGTAGACGTTCTCAAGGCTCACCAGCAACGCGCCATGGCGTTCTGCGGCACCGAGCACGCTCGTTTGCAGCGGGGGGAACCGCTTCGGCCACGCCGTGTAGGGAGCGTTCAGACACTGGTAGATGACCGCGGCCCCCTCCGCCGCGCTCGCGGCAGCCTCGGGGTCAGAGGCATCCGCGGCCCGCCAATCAACCCCATCGGCGAGCCCTGGGGGGCGGTGGCGCGATACCGTGCGCACCTGCAGGCCCAGCACTGCCAAGCGGGCGCTCAGCGCGCGCCCGACCTGCCCGGCGCCGAACACGACATGGAGAGCAGCGTCGCTCACGGCCGTGCACCATGGGCCGCTGAGCTCACCTTGCTGCTCACGGCCTGCTCGGCCCGCCTCCGCACTCCCGCGAGGTCTCGGAAGCCCGCAGCCGCGGTCCCGAGCAGGAGTACGCCTGATGCAATTCCCGTGGTGGCGACGAGCACTGTGCCCGACATTGTGGCAACGAGGATCACTGGCCCGATGGTCAGTAGCCATCCAACGGGCCGGTAGCGGGGGATGTCAACCCGGTAGTCGAGGTACAGGAGCAACGGGCCGATCGTGATTGCGATCGACGGCAGTACCCAGTCGGAGTGGCCGGCGGCCGAGACGAGCACAGGCAGGGCGAATGCCGCCACGAGCTCGATCACGGTCGCGATGGTGATGTCCCGCTCGAGCCGCCTACCCTCCCTGCTACCTGGTCGCGGCGCGGTGCCCGCGGTGACCACGATCCCGTACGACAGGACTCCGATCACCGCCACGCCGGATGCGGCGATCAACACAGCCGATACCCCGCCACCGATCACCAGGCTCCCGCGCACGAGCCACAGGGCAGCAAAAGCCACCTGAATCAGACCGCCGACCCGCCGCACACGCCTCGACCATTCTTCAGTCGGGGTTAGCTCGCCCTCGCTCGGCGCGTCAAGGCTGGAATCCCGCGCCTTACGTGCTCGCAGCGCGGCCGTGTCGGCCTTCTCTGCAGTGCGCTCCGGTACGACCATGCTGGTCCCTTCGGCTAACGGACTCCCCGGCGTCTGGGCGACGACCAAGGCTCAGACTCTGGTGCAAACCCTAGTCCGGCGGCGTGGACCAACAATCAGTAATTGACCGTGATGGCCAAGTCGCGGGTCGTTGGGCTGCCGCGCCCAGTGCGCCGCCGTTATGGGACAGGTGAGACGAGTGAGCCCACCAGCAGTCCGGCAGCGGCGACCGCGCGCCCTGTTAACTGCTAGGCCGCGAGCGGGATCGAGCCGCGCACCTCTGTGCCGCCCTCGGGGCGACGTTCGATCGTTGCGGAGCCACCCAGCTCCTCCACCCGGCTGCGGATGTTGCTCAGGCCCGCGCCGTCGCGAAGGGCGCCCGCGTCAATTCCGGCGCCGTCGTCGCGCACCGCAAAGGCCAGCGCAACATCGTCGCACCGCAGGGCGATGTCCGCGCTCGCGCCCGCGCCGGCGTGCTTGGCGACGTTCTGCAGGGCCTCAAGGCAACAGAAGTAGACCGCCGATTCGATCGGCTGTGGATATCTCCGCGTGGGGGCTCCGACCACGCGCACCGGTATCGGGGCGCGCCTTGCGGCGTCGGCGAGGGCATCTCCCAGGCCGCGTTCGGCGAGCAGCGCGGGGGCGATCCCGTGCGAGACCGTGCGCACCTCCCGGAGCGCCGAGTCGATGTCGCCTCCGAGTTCATCGAGCACGGACTGCGCGCGCCCAGCATCGGGGCCGAGGATCCGCTCCGCGACGCTCAGCTTCATCCTCAGCGCGATCAGTCTCTGCTGCGTGCCGTCGTGGAGGTCACGCTCGATGCGCCTGCGCTCCGCGTCGACGGCGGTGATCGTTCCCGCACGCGCGGCCGCCACCGCGGTCTCCAGGCGATTCGTCTCGAGAGCGATCGCCGCCGTGGAGGAGACGGCTTCGAGCAGCTGGGGGTGATCGAGCAGCGCCGGATCGTGCGAGAGGGCTGCCACGGGTTCGCCGTCGCCGCCCATCACGGTCGTGACCGACCGTCCGCTGCCGCCGTCCCCGACGGCCACCGGGAGTCCGTCAGACCCCGCATAGGCGCCGGCCTCGGGCAGCCAGTAGGCGATCTCGAGCGTGCGGTCCTCAAGAGCCTGCGCCATCACCTCCCTGAGCTGTTCAGGTCCTGGCCGCGCACGCAGACCTCGGACCAGCCGCTCCAGCGCCGCAGCGTCGTACGCTCGGCCCCTCACGAGTCCGACCACGATCGCGAGGGGCACGGCCAGGTATGCGACCACGAGCAGTCCGCGCACCGTCGCAGTCGAGCCCACGATCACGAACGCGGCGACTGCAACGGTGCGAACGATCGAAGCGACCAGGACTGGTGCGAGGACACGGCGCATCACCCTGCTCGCTCGCCACAGACGGTTCGCGAGTATGCCGGCCGTGGCGAGCACGATCGCGGCGGCGCAGACCCTGAAGACCGTCGCGAACGCTTCGCCCGTCGAAGGCGCGCTTGAGACGAGCCAGCGGTTGGCGGGACAGCTGGAGGTGCACGGTGAGAACGCTCCGCTGAGCGGTATCGAGCTCGACGTGGCGATCACGGGGAACCACAGGAGCACGATGCTGAGAAATCCTGCGACGACGATCGCACGGCTCCACGGCCGCGGCAGCGTTCCCGACGGGAACGCGAGCATCAGCCACACGAGCAGCGGCTCGCCGAACTGCCCGATCGCGCGCGCCGGCGCATAGGTGATGGGGCTGTCGATCGCCGCAAGCGACCTGACGAAGTACGCGCAGCCGACCGCCACGAGCAGCCCGGCGAGCACCCGTCCCGGGTAGCGGACGTGCAGCTCGGCCGCCACTGCGAATGGCAGAAGTATCGACAGCCCGACGACCATCACGTAGATCGCGCTGTGGACGTATGGGCTCGTCGCCGTGGCCGCGATCCCGCCGGCTGACAGCAGGAGCCCGGCCGCGATGATCGCGGCGGAGGTGCGGCGCCTGTCGCTCAACCCGCATCCTCCGCGAGGTAGATCAGAACGGCGCGCACCCTCCGGTTGGCGTCCCCGTCCTCGGTCAGGCCCAGCTTCTGAAAGATCGCGCTGGCGTGCTTCTCGACGGCCCGTCTGGTCAGCACCCGCCGGTCGGCGATCGCCTGGTTGTTCGCACCGCCGGCGATGTCTGCGAGTATCTCGCGCTCGCGCGGTGTGAGCACGTCGAGCGCCGAGGCCCGCGATCCGCCGGTCAGCGCCTCCACGACGAGCGGGTCGATCTGGCAGCCGCCCGCGGCCACGGTGCGCAATGCCCCCGAGAGCGCCTCGAGGTCGTAAAGGCGATCCTTGAGCAGGTATCCGCGGCTCTCTGAGCCGTGGCCGAGGAGGCCGATCGCGTACTCGGGCGTCAGGTGCTGGCTCAGGACCAGGACACCGAGCCGGGGGTGGCGCTCCCGTAGCGTGTTGGCGAGAACCACGCCCTCGTCGGTGTGCGTCGGTGGCATACGGATGTCGGTCAGCACGACGTCAGGTTCGAGCTCGTCGATCGCCGCCAGCGTCTGGCCGGGGGAGTCGAACTCCCCGACCACCGCCACGCCGGGGTCGAAATCGAGCAGTCTGACGATGCCCTGCCGGATGAGCAGGCTGTCATCGACAACCACGGTGCGCACTTGATCCACTCTTGCCCCTTCCCAAGAGCATAAGGCGCCGGAGATCCCGTGAAGAAAGACACCAGAAAACCGAACCATCCGACCCCTGCGCGCTCCCTTGTGCGGACAGCCACCAGCGCGGGAAGCTCTGCAATAAGCCCCCATGCACGTGGGGGAGCAACGGTCCCGAGGGGGGCCGCACTTCAGGAGGATGGATATGCGAAGCACTTGGCTAAGGACGGTGACGGCGGCACTCGCGGTGCTCGCGGTGGCCGGCGTGACCGCGATGCCGGCGGCGGCGGAACAGCCGCCGGGCGAACCGGGATCCTTCATCGAAGGAACCGACAGCACCTGTTTCTTCAACTACGGCGGGTTCGGGCAGACCTCGAACGCGCGCGGCGAACTGTCGTACAACATCGCCTACCCGGACGGCCACGCCGTGTACTGGGCGGCGTACTTCCGTCGGCCCACGGGATCGAAACTGGTTCTGCACGGGCAGTACCCGCACTCCCGGTACACATCGTTGGTCGCGTACAACGCCGCAGGAGCGATTCTCGACGGCGTCAACGACGAAATGATCAACCCGGACCCGGGATCGGTGAACCCGTTCCGCCCAGGGCAGTCCCGAACGGCCGAAAACCGTTCGTACACGGTCACGGTCGCCTCCGAAAAACGGCCCGCGGCCTACAACGTGAACCATTTCGCCGAAGAAGCCGCGCGAAACACGCTGTACGCGTACGCGCCGGCGAACGCCGAAAAAGCACCGAGCGGCGAATACCAGACGGAGCTCGTGGTCCTTCGTGTGTATGTGCCGGATCAGGGACAGCCGATCACCGGCGGTGTGCCGCTGCCCGAACCCGAACTGACGCTCGCCAACGGCGAAGTCCTGACGGGTCAGGCGGCATGCAACGCGACGGACTCACAGTCGCACACGCGTAAAGCGGAAGGGCTCAGCTACCGCATCTCCGAACCCTCCTCGCTGCTGCTGAACAAAGAAATCTGGCACGCCCTGAGCAAACCTCAGGAACTGAGCCAAGCCTGCAACGTGGCGGCCCAGCAGGTCTCCACGTGCCCGCTTCCCAAAAACCCGTTCGTGGCCTCGGAACTCATCCAGACGCCGAAATCCGTGGAAGATCCCGCCGCGTATCCAGCGAAAGAAACGGAAGAATGGCGCGGACAGTTCACCCGCAAGTTCCTGCTGCAGACGTGGACCGGCGAAGGCGCCCAGGGTGCTGAAGCCAACCCCGTGAAGGAAGGCGGCGGTGGTTTCTTCCCGAACATCGACAACAACTACGAGCGCGACGTCCTGAGCAGGACGTATGGGCACGTGGTGGTTGCGAAAGGGAAGCTCCCGACCTCGCCGGAAACGTATGAAAACAACTCGACATGGCCGAACACGAGTGAATTCCAGGATCGCTACACGTCGTACTGCATGAACGAGTCGCCGCGGTCGACGAAGGTGATGGACTGCCTCTATGACCAGGAAATCCCGACCAACGCCAACCACGAATTCACGATGGCCGTGAGCCGTGCGAACGAAAGGCCGACGAACGCCGTCAGGTTCTGCGGCGTCGCATGGATGGCCTGGAGCGCGGAAGGCGACGGCGAAGAAGCGCCGTACACGAACGAAGAATTCGGCGTCCTGCAGATGAGGACGATGCTCCCGAACAAATCGTTCGGCCATGCCGCACAGAACGTGACCACGGCTGGCACAGACAGGGCTGTCATGGGCGAATACCTGCCCACGGTCAGCTACGACAAGGAACCTGCCTCGTTCGAAAGCGGCCAGGGTTGTGCTTGGGCGAACCCCGGTACCCCGCAGCTGGCAGCTGGCAGCAGCGCACAGAATACGGGTGGGTTCACGGTCGAATGGGCTCCGAGCCGTGAAGCGGCGAAGGTGTCGGGTGTGACGTACACGCTGCAGCACAAGTCGGCTGATGGTGGCTGGGTAACGGTTGCCAGCGGTCTGTCGAGCCCGTCGTACACGTTCTCCTCTGAGGCACAGGGCACCTGGACGTACAGGGTCTCGGCTTCCGGGGAAGGCGCGGAAAGCCAGTTCTCAGCACCGTCCGCTGAAGTGAAGGTGGACAGGACCGGTCCGCCGGCTCCGACCGCGGTCGTCTCGCGTGCCCCGGACTATGCGGGTGGCGGGGGCTGGTACAAGGGCAGCGTGATGGTGTCGTTCGCGTCCAACGGAACAGCGACGCTGCCGGACTCAAGCGAAGGCGCCGCACTGGAAGGCGCGTCGCTGACCGGGGTGCAGACGTACAGCACCTCGGGGTCGCACACCGCGTGCGGGACGGTCGCCGATGTTCTGGGGAACGTCTCTGCGCAGGGGTGTGTGACGGTGCAGGTCGATGCCACACCGCCGTCGCTGTCGGTGTCCTGCCCGGCCACGGCCGAGCTTGACTCCTCCGGGGTCACGGCGACGGTCGCGGCATCGGACGGACAGTCCGGGCTCGCCCAGGATCCGTCCGGGTCGGTGGCGATCTCGACCGGCAGCCTCGGGCAGCAGACGGTCACCGAGACCGCGGTGGACAACGTCGGAAACGAAACGACGACGTCGTGCACGACGGATGTCATCTACGCGTTCTCGCGTCTGGCGCCCGCGTCGGGCAGTAAACACAAGGCCGGGAACCCGGTCGCGGTGAAGTTCCACCTCAAAGACGCCCTCGGGTACGTGACCGACGGGTCAGGGACACTGGAAGTCGCTCCGGTGAGCGGTGGGGTGACCGGCAGCTACAAACCGGCTACCTCGACCACTAACTCGGGCGACCGTTTCCAGGCAGGCAAAGGCGGGCTCTACAGCTACAGCCTGAGCACCACAGGGCTGGGCAAAGGCACGTTCAGCCTGCGCGTGACCGTCAACGACGGGACCACGCACACCACCAGCATCAACCTGAAGTAAGCAGGACCGCACATCCCGCAGCAGCCCTGGGCCCCCGCATACGCGGGGGCCCAGGGCCATGTCAAGGTCTGCGCAACCGCACCGGCCGCCAATCGAAAGGCCCCGCATGCTCTCCCGCTGGACCATCCGCCTCACCAGCTCATTGATCGGCATTGCCGCAGGCCTGCTGCTCTCAGCCGCCATCGTCAGCAAGGTCTCGATCAGCGCCAGCGCCCTGGTCATCGCCACCCTCATCTTCTGGGCCGTGCACTTCTTCGTACAGGTCATGGCGCTACGCGTCCTGATCCGCCAACCCTCAATAGCCCTCGCAGGACTCCTCGCGCTCGCGTCCACCATCATCTCCCTGATCATCGTCAACCTCATCGTCGGCGGACTCAGCATCCACGGACCAGAGGCCTACATCCCAGCCGCCCTCATCATCTGGCTCACCACAGCCATCGCCGACACCACCGCAAACCACAAAATCAAAAACGCCCGCCGCGACTGACCAGGCCACAGCTCGCTCGTCGGTGAGGCGTCGGCGGCCGGGAGCTGGCGGGTGAACAGCTGCTGCAGCGGCGTGTCGACGCCAGCGCAATCCGAGAGCTATACGCAATGGCGCCAACGCCCGCCGGCGCCCAGCGCCGGTCAGGGCGTGGCTTGTGGCGCGTTCGCGGCGGTGTATGCGTTCGCGGCAGCGGTGTAAGCGATGGCACGAGCATCCCTCGCTGGCAGACTGAGTTCGGCCTTCTTGAAGCCGTGATCGCCGGTCGTCCAGATGCTGCCTACCTCCACGATGCTCTCCACGTCGCTGGCGGCGCGCTGAATGTATCCGCGGTGGAAGACGACGACAACGTCTCCGGCGTCGATGATCCCCAGGAATTCCTGTCGGTATGAAACAACCCCTTTGACGCGGTCGACGTAGGCACGGCGCAGAGCGTCCGGTCCGCCGCGATAGACCACGTCGTTCATTCCCGTGAAGTGCATGACGCATTCAAAGTCCTCGTCGACGAACGTGAAGAGCTTGTCCAAATAGGTCCCGGATGCGTCGTTGCGGACCGCGGCAGCGACGTTCTCCTGCGGGTCAGGGAACGCTTCGACGAAAGCGATGAGGTCAACAGGCATGCACAAACCTTAAATCGCGTGGCGGACGCATCGGGTCCGGGACGCCGCTGGCCCGACGTCCCGCGCTGGACGGTCCGGCGGGCGTTGCCTGGGCGGGCCTCAAGGCCATTAGGTCCCGAGATAGCGAACGTGCCCGACGTTGTCGACCTCGCTCACAACGAACGGGTAACGCTGCGACGCGCCGTCGATGACGGCAATGCAGCGAAACTCGAGGCCGGCTTGCTGGAGGACCTCTCTGGGGCACGATGCGGTGGCGCGCAGGCGCCGCTGCTTGAAGACTGAGGACTCGATGGAACGCTCAATTTTCGCCACGTCCAGCACGACCAGCGGTGTAGCGTCGCCATAGCGCACCTTGCCGTCACCGTTGAGCTCGGTCACGGTGACCGGATAGGACCCCGCATCGAGGCGCGCGGCGCACACAAAGACATGGCCCGCCTGCTCCGGGATGCCCGCTGGACACCCGACGGTGGAGTCCAGACCGCGCTCCTTCACGATCGAGTTGGCGATTGCCCGCTCGACCTTGGCGGTGTTCAGGGTCTTGGAGCTCGCGCCGCAGGAGCAGGCGAACAGTGCCGAGGTCAGGGTCAGCAGCACCGCGGAGCACTTCATGAGGCTGGCCGATCTAGTTGTCACACGCTCACCCGATGATCGTGATGTAGAGCAGAGCTTTTGCCGCGGGTGCTGTCGTGAACACGACTTCGACGGATTTTGCACTGATCGCCTTGACTTTGTAGTTGGCGGGGGATTCGACTTCTGCAGGTTCTTCGCCTTCGCTCGTCTGGACCGTGACCTGAACGAGGCGGGTTTCGAGGTTGTGTTCGATGACCCATTCTTTTTTGACTCCGTTGCCGACGATCGCGGCGGAGATCTTGCGCGCCGGCGTCGCAGCCCCGACGTTGATGGCGCCTTCTGCCGGTTTGGACGGCTTGGCGGACGGGAGGGCGAGCCGGGACGCGGTCACGGCTTCTTTCTTGATCTTCGATTCGCTAACGGCTTCTTTCTTGATCTTCGCTTCCGCGACGGCTTCTCCTTTCAGCTTCGTTTCGCTCACCGCTTCCGCTTTGAGCTTGCCTTCGGCGACGGCTTCTCCTTTCAGCTTCGATTCACTGACGGCTTCTTTCTTGAGCTTGGCTTCGGCGACCGATTCCGGACCCAGCTTGGTTTCGGTGACTGATTCTTTCTTTAGCTTCGCTTCTGCAACGGCTTCGGGACCGAGAATGGCTTCGGTGACGGCAAGTAGTTTGAGCTTGCCCGTTTCGACTGCTTCGGCGGCGATCTTTGCGCTGGTGACAGCTGTTTTTTCGAGGTCCGCGGTGTTGATGGATTCCGCCCCGATGGTCGCTGATTCCCCTTTTTCCCCTTTTACGCCCTGTTTGCCTTCTGCTCCCGTTTCGCCTTTCACCCCCTGGACGCCTTTGGCTCCTTCTTTACCTTCAGCGCCGGTTTCGCCCCGCACGCCTTGTGCGCCTTGTTTGCCTTCGGCGCCGGTGAGGCCTGTTTCGCCTTTCGCGCCTTCTTTACCTTCAGCGCCGGTTTCGCCCCGCACGCCTTGTTTGCCTTCGGCTCCGGTGAGGCCGGTTTCGCCTTTGGCGCCTTGTTTGCCTTCGGCGCCGGTGAGGCCCGTTTCGCCTTTGGCGCCTTGTTTGCCTTCGGCGCCGGTGAGGC
>Ga0182013_10005332_pt1 | contig 14996 bp, 13 predicted proteins | sample 612S2MmetaG_FD_120487 | JGI IMG/M metagenome (GOLD analysis project Ga0182013, IMG submission 120487) | Permafrost microbial communities from Stordalen Mire, Sweden - 612S2M metaG | ecosystem: Environmental > Terrestrial > Soil > Wetlands > Permafrost | place: Sweden: Stordalen | collected... | reverse complement strand
CTGGCCTCGGCGGAATCGTCGCCTGCATCAAGGAAGGGCGATCCGCGTTCCAACGTGTTCTGACCTACACGCTGACGATCCTTATGAACAAATGCGTGACGCTCATCGTACTCGGCGCTGGGCTGATCATCACCGGGCACGCGGTCCTGACACCGCTGTTGCAAGCGCTTTCGATGATCACCACTGACTTCGTGACGATGGCGCGCGCGGCGGACCGGGCGCCGCCGTCGCCCTACCCGAATGCCTGGCGCGTGCGAAACCTCACGCTCGCCGCGGTCCCCCTCGGTTCATTCAGGCTTCTCTATCTGGTGGCGGTGCTCGGCGTCGGCTGGCACGGGCTACACCTGAGCCCCGGCGAGATGCAGACGCTGACGTTCACGATGCTCGCCTTCGCGGGCCAGGGAAACGTCTACGTGCTGCGGACGCACGGGCGTCTCTGGAGCTCGCGCCCCGCGCCGATCATGCTGGTGGCCTCACTCTGCGATGTTCTCCTGGTCGCCTCTCTCGCCGCCGCAGGCGTGTTGATGAGCCCGCTTCCGGTAACAGTGATAGCCCTGCTCGCCGTGACGACGATCGTTTTTACCTTGGCGATGGACTCCATCAAGCTCGCTGTGTACGCGCGCCTGCGGATCGATTGACGTGTTCAAAATTCCGAAATGCGTAATCGACAAACTTTTTCGTCGACCTCCGATCGCATACTCCTCCGACCCTAAGCGATTGAAGACTTAACGTTTGTGACTCCTGGAACACTTCCGGCTAGGGGCCAAGACCTCACTTCGCGAGCTGCTTGCGGATCACCTGCAATTCCTTTCGACGCTTTGCCGGATTTGCGGCACTTGCGTTTCACCGCCGCCCAGGCAACGCGATGCGCCGTGCTTTGACGCTGTGCCGGGCCCCGCGCGGCATACTCTGTCCACGCGTTGTTGAATGCGCTGCAGTAAATCTCCTGCGCGTGCGGCGGCAAGTGGGTCTGGATCGACGGTGGCAGGTCTTCGACCGATGCGTAAACCCTTCATGTTTGGCGCGATTCTGTAAACCGCGCGTGATCGCCATGAATTGATCCAAAGCAAGCCGCAGCCGACCTAGTCTGTTAAAAAATCTGGTCAACATTCGTCAGGCCGTGTTTTGATTTGCAACTTCCGACCTGACCGGAGAGCGTCATGGAACCGGATTCCTCGTCGCGAAAGCAGACCGTCGTCATTGGCTATATCTTTGCCGCATCCATTGGCGTAGTATTGTTGCAATGGGTGCTGACGACCTACAACACTGTCGACACCATTCCCTACAGCCAATTCGAGCAGCTTGTCGCCCAGGGTAATGTCAGCGAGGTCGCGGTCGGCCAGGATACCATCCAGGGCAAGTTGAAGGACAAGCTGGCGGACGGCAAGTCCGCCTTCGTCACCGCCCGCGTCGAGCCGGCGCTGGCGGAAAAACTGGAGGCGAAGGGCGTCACGGTAACGGGCGTGCCATCAGGCGGGTTGTTTCAGATCATCCTGTCGTGGATCGTGCCGGCGCTGATGTTTTATTTTGTCTGGGTCTTCCTGTTCCGCCGGGTGGCGGATCGCCAGGGTTTTGGCGGCCTGATGTCGATCGGCAAGTCGAAGGCCAAGGTCTATGTCGAAAAGGACACCAAGGTCACCTTTGCCGATGTTGCCGGCGTGGAAGAAGCGAAATTCGAATTGCAGGAAGTGGTGTCCTTTCTCAAGGACCCCAAGAGCTACGGCCGGCTCGGGGCGCATGTTCCCAAAGGCATTCTGCTGGTCGGGCCGCCGGGCACGGGCAAGACCCTGCTGGCGCGCGCGGTCGCGGGCGAAGCCGGGGTCGCCTTCTTCTCCATCTCGGGCTCCGAATTCGTCGAGATGTTCGTCGGCGTTGGCGCGGCGCGCGTCCGCGACCTTTTTGCGCAGGCGCGCCAAGCCGCGCCCTGCATCATCTTCATCGACGAGCTCGATGCGCTGGGCCGCAGCCGCTCGCCGGGTGCGTTCGGGGGCTACGATGAAAAGGAGCAGACCCTGAACCAGCTGCTTGCCGAACTCGACGGCTTCGATCCTTCTGCCGGGGTCATCCTGCTGGCGGCCACCAACCGGCCCGAAATCCTCGATCCCGCGCTGTTGCGTGCAGGCCGCTTCGATCGCCAGGTGCTGGTGGACCGACCCGACAAGAGCGGCCGCGTCGCCATTCTTAAGGTCCACGTCCGCAAGATCCGCCTCGCCAAAGGTGTCGATCTGGACAAGGTGGCGGGCCTTACCACCGGCTTTACCGGGGCCGATATCGCCAATCTCATCAACGAGGCTGCGATCGCTGCGACCAGGCGAAACGCGGAGGAGGTTTCGTTCGACGACTTCACGGTTGCGATCGAGCGGATTGTTGCCGGCGTTGAGAAGAAGAGCAGGGTGCTTAGCAAGGATGAGCGTCGCAGGGTCGCCTATCACGAGATGGGCCACGCGTTGGTCGCCGCCAGCCTGCCGGGCGTCGACCCGGTGCAAAAAGTATCGATCATTCCCCGCGGCGTCGGTGCGCTCGGCTACACCATGCAGCGTCCGACCGAAGATCGCTTCCTGCTGGCAGCCAGCGAACTCAAGAACCGGATCGCGGTGCTGATGGGGGGCCGCGCCTCCGAGCAGATGATCTTCGATGGCGACGTCTCGACCGGCGCCGCCGACGACCTGCAGCGGGCGACAGAAATCGCCGTCGAAATGGTGACGAAATACGGCATGGACTCCAAAGTCGGACAGCGGACGTATGCGCCGCGGCCGCAGTCATTTCTTGCTGCCACGCAGGATACGGTCGTCAGCGCGGCCGAGGCGACGGCGCGCGAGATCGATCTGGCGGTACGCGACCTGATCGAGGAAGCCGATACCCGTGCGCGCGCCATTCTCGAGCGGCGACGCGGCGACCTCGATGCGGGGGTTACGCTTCTGATCGCAAGGGAGACACTGACAGCGGACGAATTCGCGCCGCTTCGCTCGACCGTGGCGCAGCAGAGCGCCGCGGAGTAACGAGCCCGGCACACGGTTGATGCCGATCAAATCGGCGAACCAGCAATGGTCGTATCCAGGAGTAGCGTATTCTTGAGAGGGATTCCGGCCAATTCAAGTGTAGGAGCCGTTGTGATGGGATTTCCGGCGCCGAAAGAGAACCATTCCGCCCAGGTGAAATCGTTCGCCAAACTCCGCACGGAGATGGTGGAGCGAAACATCGCCGCGCGCGGCGTGCGCGATGAATTCGTGCTTGACGCCATGCGAGCCGTCCCGCGCGAATTGTTCCTGCCGGAGAACCTGCGGGAATTCGCTTACGAGGATTCACCGCTTCCGATCGCGGGCGAGCAGACCATTTCCCAACCCTATATCGTCGCCTTCATGGCGGAAGCCCTGCTGCTCAAGGGCGGCGAGAAAGTGTTAGAGATTGGCGCCGGTTCCGGTTACGCCGCCGCGGTTTTGTCGGAGATCGCGGCCAGTGTCTACACGGTCGAGCGTCTCGGCCCGCTCGCCGAGAAGGCCGCGGCACTGCTCGCCGAACTCGGCTACGAGAATGTTCACGTTCTCCATGGCGACGGTACCAAGGGCTGGCCGGACCACGCCCCTTACGATGCAATCGTCGTGGCGGCCGGCGGGCCGCAGGTTCCGCAGTCACTCAAGGAGCAGCTGAAAATCGGCGGCCGCTTGGTGATCCCGGTCGGCGCAGATCCGCGAACCCAGGAACTGGTCCGGGTCACCCGCATTTCGAAAGACGAATATCGCAGCGAGGACATTGCCGACGTCCGTTTTGTTCCACTGATCGGGGAGGAGGGCTGGGGGAATGCGAAGGGCGAGGCTCGCGCGCCTCTGCGCTTGCCGCCGGTTTCCTATGCGGACGCCGCGCTGGTCCGCAAAATCGCCGATGCCGCCGAATCCTTCCCATCGATCGAAGCTGCCAATCTCAATCCGATGATGAATCGTATCGGCTCGGCGCGCATCGTGCTGTTGGGCGAGGCGACCCACGGCACCAGCGAATTTTACAGGATGCGCGAACGCATCACTCGCGACCTCATCGTCAAAAAGGGATTTCGTTTCATCGCGATCGAGGCGGACTGGCCGGACGCCGCCCGTGTCGATCATTACGTACGCCATTTCCAATATCCGCCCTCCGAATGGACCGCGTTTGCGCGGTTTCCGACCTGGATGTGGCGAAACGCCGAGGTGCGCGATTTCGTCAACTGGCTGCGCAAGCACAACGGCACGGTCGAACGCGACAAGCGCGTCGCGTTTCACGGCCTCGATCTCTACAGCCTTTATGATTCGATCCGGTCGGTACTGAACTATCTCGACGAGGTCGATCCGGCGTCCGCCAAGGTCGCTCGCGAGCGTTATGGTTGTCTGACGCCGTGGCAGCGCGACCCCGCGACCTACGGTCATGCCGCGTTGACCGGCTCCTACCCGACCTGCGAAACCGACGTGGTGCTGGCGCTCACCGATCTCCTAGCCAAACGCCGGGCCTATGCCGAGCACGACGGCGAACGGTTCCTCGATGCCGAGCAGAATGCACGCCTCGTGGCCGATGCCGAACGATACTATCGCATCATGTACTACGGCTCGCGGGCCTCATGGAACCTGCGCGACAGCCACATGTTCGAAACCTTGAAGAACCTGCTGGCGTTTCATGGTCCCGATAGCAAGGCAGTGGTCTGGGCGCATAATTCGCATGTCGGCAATGCCGCGGCGACCGAGATGGCCGCACGCGGGGAGTACAACATTGGCCAGCTCTGTCGAAAGGAATTCGGCGAGAACGCGTACCTGATCGGCTTTGGCACAAACATTGGTTCGGTTGCCGCGGCGTCCGAATGGGACGGCCCGATGGAGATCAAGCGGGTGCGGCCGTCGCAACCGGGAAGCTATGAGCGGCTCTGTCACGCCACCGGCCTTGCTCGCTTCATGCTGGGCCTGCGCGGTCGCGACGATCTGTGTGGCCCGAAGGATCTCGGGAAGGAACGCCTCGAGCGGGCGATCGGGGTGATCTACCGGCCCGAAACCGAACTCGCGAGCCATTACTTCCAGGCCAATTTGCCACGACAGTTCGACGAGTATGTCTGGTTCGACGATACCCGTGCCGTGACGCCACTGGACACTGCGGAAATCAAGGGGTTGCCGGACACCTACCCGTTTGGAGTATGATTCAATTGGGAGCGAAGCCGCAAGATGATGCGGCGTGCGGAAAAGAGCATCTCGAAAATTGTCCTCGCCCGATTCCTTCCAGTTGGTCTTGTGGGCCCCTTCGTCGCCGCCCGCGCGTTGTTTGCGTTAAATCCAAAATGCCCAATACGTGCAAGAACTAGATTCGGTCAGCCTGGGGTCACCGGCAGCAGCGGCACGCCACGGCCCCGCTACTCAGGCAGCGAACTGAGTGGATCGGCGCCGAGCCAGGTGGCGGATTTAGTCGGCTTCCACAAGATTTGAAGCGGTAAATCCCGCCCGAACCTTATTGCGCGGCGACGGCGCTCAACGTGCCCTTGCTTTCCAGCGCCTCGGCGATGGCATCGTCAACCCGCTCGAGCCAGACGAACTCAAGCTTGTTGCGGGCGCCCAAGGGAATATCGTCGAAGTCGCGGCGATTTCGCGCCGGCAGCAAAACGCGAGTCAAACCGGCGGCGGCGGCGGCGACGACCTTCTCCTTGATGCCGCCGACCGGAAGTACCAGGCCTCGCAGCGAAATCTCGCCGGTCATCGCGGTGTTGTTCTTGACAGTGCGATCCATGAGCAGCGAGGCAAGGGCGGTGAACATTGCAACGCCCGCGCTCGGTCCATCTTTCGGGGTAGCGCCCGCTGGCACATGGATGTGGATGTCGCTCTTCTCGAACAGCGCGGGATCGATTCCGAGCTGGGAAGCGCGGCTTTTCACCAGCGTCAGGGCGGCCTGCGCGCTCTCGCGCATCACCTCGCCGAGCTGGCCGGTCAGGATCAACGCTCCTCTTCCGGGCGTGCGGGTGGCTTCGATAAAGAGAATGTCGCCGCCGACCGGTGTCCAGGCAAGCCCGGTTGCAACACCGGGAACGCCGGTGCGCATCGCGATCTCGCTTTCGAATCGCGGCGAGCCAAGGACAGCCTCGATGTCCTTGGTGCCCAGCAGCACCCGGCTTGCGCTGCCCTCCGCAATCTGGACGGGCGGCATGGCGGAAGGCCCTGCCAATCTCCCGCTCCAGGTTTCGGACGCCAGCCTCTCTTGTATATCCCTTGATGATCAGCCGTCGCGCGTCCGGGTCGATTTCGACCTGTTCTGCCGTCAGTCCATTGGCCTCGCGCTGGCGGCGAACCAGATAGCGTCGCGCGATCTCCAGCTTCTCCTCTTCGGTGTAGCCCGCCAGGCTGATGACCTCCATCCGGTCCAGCAGCGGACCTGGGACGGTGTCGAGCATATTGGCGGTGGCCAGGAACACGACCCGCGAGAGATCGAACGGAACTCCCAGATAGTTGTCGCGGAACGTCGCATTCTGTTCCGGGTCGAGTACTTCCAGCATCGCGGCAGAAGGATCGCCCTGGATTCCGCGACCCATCTTGTCGATTTCGTCGAGCATCATGATGCAGTTGCGCGCGCCCGCTTTCTTGATCGCCTGAATGATGTTGCCGGGAAGCGCGCCGATATAGGTGCGCCGGTGGCCCCGGATGTCCGCTTCATCGTGAACGCCGCCGAGACTGACTCGCACGAACGGCCGCTGCATCGCTCGCGCGATCGACTGCCCGAGCGAAGTCTTGCCGACGCCGGGCGGGCCGACGAAGCAGAGAATAGGGGCCTTGCCCTCCGGTGCCAGTTTTCGAACTGCGAGATATTCGATGATGCGGCTCTTGATCTTTTCCAGACCGTAATGGTCCTCATCGAGGATGCGTCTCGCCTCGCCGATATCGATCGACTTTTCTTCCGGCAGACTCCATGGCAATTCGATCAGCCAGTCGAGGTAGCTGCGAACCATGCCTGCTTCCGCGGCGCCATCGGGCATGCGCTCGTAGCGGCGAATCTCCCTGCGCGCCTGGCTTTCCGCCTCCGCCGGCATTTTTGCCTTTGCGATCGCCTCGTTCAGTTCCGCGACCTCCTGTGCCTTTCCGTCGCCTTCACCGAGCTGGCGCTGAATGGTCGCCATCTGCTCGCGGAGGATCGCTTCGCGCTGACGCTCGTCGAAAGTAGCCTTGGTCTGCTGTCCGATCTCCCGGCTCAGGCGAAGCACCTCGATACGCCCGGCCAAATGCCGTGAGACCTTTTCCATGCGAAGCGCGAGGTCGATCGTCTCGAGAATCTCCTGCTTCTCCAGCGGCTTGATGTCCATGTAGGACGTTGCGAGGTCCGCCAGGGTCTTGTGTCACGAAGCGTAGCCGGTCCAAACGGCTGCGCGCAGCTTTATAGGAGATGAAGGTAGGTCCTTCGGGTTCGGCGATCAGGTCGCTGATCCTAAGCCACCGCGGGCCGCTTTGGTCAAAAGCCACGGTGGTGAGCGCTGCGGAAAAGCCGGGACGATGATCCCGGCAGGCAAGGTCGAGAGAGGCGAACGCAAGTGAACCGTCGATGACGTGTCGAAAAGAGATTAGGCGATGTCAAAACCGGGGGCTGACCCTTCCTTCGGGATCAGCTTGGGCGATGTCCTGATACGGCCCAAGCGGCATCCGGCATGTAGGCATCAGGCTGTCGTACGGAACGTGAGAACCTGCGCTCGGTCACGCCAGTTGCGTGACGGGAGAAGCCACAAGCGGCTACCACCGCGAGGGCGAGAGTACCGACACCGAGCACAGGGACGGAGTGGCGTGTAGTATCGTTGAAGGCCCCGTAATGGGGCTGGAGCGAAGGGGCCGCGTTGTTCAGGCGAGACCATCGGCCAACTGAAGCCATCTGGCAGCGGGAGGAGCCCGTGGACGAGGCAAAGCCGTTCAAGCGGCCGAACATCGGGAGCCGTATGAATCGAGAGGTTCACGTACGGTTTTGGGAGCGCCCGAGGGTGAAAGTCCCTCGGGCGACTCGTCATCCGCGTCGACGGCAACGGTGGTGTCGAGCCACTCTTCGACGAAATCAAAAAACTGCGAAACCTGATGGGGCTTCTGATAGGCTAACGGCGGAAGGTCGCCTGCTTGCGCCGCGATCGGAAAACAGCCGGACGCAGGCTCCCGCGACTCGCTCGGGGCGTGATCTAGCTTACGGTACAGAGCGATGCGGTTAATCCTTTTTAAGGGCTTCCAGCCTTTCAGTAGCAACGCGGCAATGCGCGACGTTTTTGCCGGCGTGACTCTTGCGTCTATGAACATCCCGCAAGTGCTGGGTTATGCGCGCATCGCAGGCATGCCTGTGGTGACGGGACTTTACACCGTGCTGATGCCGCTCGTTGCGTTCGCGGTGTTCGGTTCCTCCCGCCATCTTATCGTGGCCGCCGACTCGGCCACTGCGGTCATCTTCTCCAGCCCGCTGTCCCGCATGGCAGTCCCGGCCAGCGAAAAGTATGTCGCGCTGGTTGGCATGGTGGCACTGCTGACCGCCGGGCTTCTGTTTCTGGCGTGGATCTTCAAGCTCGGATTCCTTGCCGACTTCCTGTCGCGGACGGTGCTGGTCGGGTTTCTCACCGGTGTCGGATTTCAGGTCGGAATAGCGATGCTGGGTGACATGCTCGGTATGCCGGTCAGTTCGCATGGCACGCTCGCCCAGGCATGGGAGCTCCTGCAGGGTCTACCGAGATCCAGTCTTCCGACATTGGCGCTGTCCGCGCTGGTGGCAGGCAGCATCCTGCTCGGCAAGCGCATCGCCCCGCGAATTCCCCTTTCGCTGTTCGCGGTGGCAGGTACGATCGCGGCGAGTGCTGCGTTCCACTTCGCCGAACGCGGCATCGCGGTCATCGGTCCGGTTCCCGGGGGTTTGCCGGCAATCGGGCTGCCTGACGTGACCTGGAGCGAAGCCCTGACGCTGCTGCCGGTGGCCGCTTCATGCTTTGTGATGATCATCGCGCAAAGTGCGGCGACATCGCGGGCATTCGCCTTGCGCTACCATGAACGCGTCGAGGAGGACGCGGACATCCTTGGCCTGTCGGCGGCGAATGCAGCCGCCGCACTGAGCGGAACGTTTGTGGTCAATGGCAGCCCGACGCAGACCGCGATGGCGGATCGTGCCGGCGCGCGCAGCCAGATCGCACAACTGGTATTCGCGGGCGTTGTACTGCTGGTGCTGCTGTTCCTCACCGGCCCGCTTCAGTACCTTCCACGCGGCGTATTGGCCGGCATCGTCTTCACGATCGCGGTCGGGATGATCGACGTGACGGCCCTGCGCGATATTCGCCGCGAAAGCCCGGGCGAATTTTATCTCGCCATCGTCACCGCCGCGGCCGTTGTCGCGATCGGCGTCGAACAGGGTATCCTGCTGGCGATCGCTCTGTCGCTGTTCCGGCACGTGCGCCACAGCTACAACCCGCACACCATCTTGCTGATGCCGAACGCAACCGACCGCTGGGTTCCAATGCCGGCGGTGCCGGGCAACCAGACCGAACCAGGGCTGATTGTCTATCGCTTCAATTCGGATTTGTTTTATGCCAATGCCGGCCGCTTCGCCGATGAGGTGCGCTTGCTCGTGAAGCGCGCGCCGACCCCTGTGCGCTGGTTCATAGTCGATGCGGGCCCGATCACGGATATCGACTATTCCGCCGCCCAATCGGTGCGCGATTTGCTCGACGATCTGGCGCATCAAGGAGTCGGCATCGTCTTCGCCCGTGTTAGTCCGTACCTTCGGTCCGACATGGACCGACACCGGATCACGATGGCTATCGGCGAGACACGGGTTTTTACGACACTACACGAAGCCATTGCGGCGGTGCGTGGCGGCGCGCTTGAGGCACCTGTGGAACGACGAGACATTGCGGATTGAGCTAGGATGAGAATGCACTGGCACAGGTGGATTGACCATTTACCGAGATCCTCGCACTCGAATTCCGCGAGAAGCCGCAGGACCATTCCCAAGGGTCGGTGTCGTGCGGATTGCCGGACCGCATGGCGATGATGCCGGTCTGCACGTCGCCGAAATAGATGTGCCAGCAATCGGGGCGGTCGGCGGATCGGCGGCGGGTAAGGTTCGAGGGTTGGGGCATGGGCGGTTCGGTCATCCCAGCATTCAAGCGCGAGCCGGGGAACTAGGCAAGCATGCCCGTCAATTGCGCTTGCTCACGCCCGCTGTTGCTGCATATTCGCGGGGATGGAAATGATGGTCGACAGAGTTTTGACCTTTCTGATGTCCGTGGTCTCGGCGGCATTCACCGCGCTCTGGTTGGCATATATTGCCCATTATGATTTCGGCCTATCCCGCCAAGAGATTCGCACGCCCGCCGTGGTCGGTGCCGCTGTCATTGCAGTGTTGGTGGCCGTGGAGTTTTTCGGCAAGAAATTGCGCAAAGCCAAGTGATTGGAGCGCGACATTGGCCCGCGCGGGGCATCGCTACTTTCCGAGAAAATCCCTCAAGCGCGCCAGCTCAACGATGTGTTCCGTCGACAAAATTGCGGTGACCAGATCGGACTGCGGCGCGGTGTAAATTTCATACAGATGACGTTGCGCTTCGGGCAGAAGCATAAACTGCGCGATGCACTCGTCAAGGGTGACACCATCACCGATCAGGTAGGGACGAGCACCGAGAGAAGCGCTAACGCGCTGCTTGTTGACTGACGGCCATTTTCGAAGCGCTGCGGGCGCGCTGAAATCAATTCGGGATTCGGGCATCCGGGCATTGAAGCGCGCGACATGGGGCAACGCAAGTCGCTGAATTGAATTCCCCGCCGCAAGTGTGTCCCCCCCGCTGGCTAGTAATAGGGTAGTCATCGGCGCATATTGCCAACATGCCAGCCAATCGCTCTGACCTATTCACGATCAGCCCCCTCAAGATTGGGACGGGACATGTCGTCGTCTACTCGCCTTCCGGTGGCCCAAAGGAACAGATCGGCGACTTCGCCAGCGAGATCGCAGCCGTGAACTGGATCACCATCAGTTCGGATGACTGGCTCAAAAGGCGCAAGGCGAAGTGGTCCCACGGGTAAGTTCGGGCATGCCGCCATTGAAGCGCCCGGCCATGGGGCAAGGCAACGCCCGTTTACTCGCTTTGCAGTTTCCGGATCAGTCGTGTGGCCGCCAGTTTGGCCTCTGACTCGGACGCACTGTCGTCGGGCGTCACGGTACTATGTACTGTCTTGCCTGGCGCGCGGCTTCTATCGAGGACTTTGGGCGAAACCGCCGCGCGCCAATGCCCCGGTTCTCGCTCATAGGTAACAATTGAATATTCGGACATTTGGGCCATGGGCCAGGAAACCACGCGCCTGCGACGCTGAGATGTCAATGCTTGTGGCCGCGCCAGCCTCGCCCAAGGCTTCAATCGCCATCGCCGCCATCACCGTAGCCACAACCGCGGCGGCCACGGGCAGGGCGCTCAGGGCGACGACTCCATAGCTTTTTTATTCGAGGCGGTCACGTGCCAAAGCACCGGTTGTTCCGACCCATTTCCATTGCTGCGGCGACTTGATCGGGTGTTGCTGACGGATTTGACATAACCGCCGAGACAGCGTCGCATTTTGTCGGTGCTCTGAGCCGATCGCCAGTGCATCCGGTCAACATGAACGTGAACAACAGGACCATGATCCTCATTCGGGTATCCTATCCCGGTTTTCGCTCCTTGTCGGGGTTTTCTCGGGCATTATGGGCGCGGTCGCATTCAGTCGCACCGGCGATCCCGCGACAGGCGATTTCCACGATGCGACCGTATTGCGAAAGTTCGGCGACGTGCCGGATGATTTGAGTGCGTTTTGATTACACGGTGGGAAGACCTTGGTGACGTCATGGTGCTTTAGACGCTGCCGAAATGGGCTTTCCCTGAAACGACCGCTTTCCCCCCGATAGCGACCTACAGCGGACGACCCGGATTGGCGGCTTCGTGCCACGAAGTGACATCGAAGTTGCCGCCACTTCCATGAGGAACTGCGCTAAGGCGGGCCGCTAGCGTAACCCGCCGCCTTCCGCGTTGTTATTTCTGCTCGACGCCCTCGATCCCGACCGCGCGGAAGCTGGCAAATTTGCTACCAATGTCTGCCTCAAGCTGCTTCTGTTTGGCTTCGAATGCCTGGACCATATCCATATCGGCAAATTGTAAGAGCACCACGCGATTTGGTGGCGGCGATCCGGTCAAGCTGATCGCTTTGTTAAAGCCGCCGGCAAGGTATTTGCCGCCCATTTCTTTGATGTTGGCTTGTGCCTTGGGCAGAAAGTCCTTGGTGTAACCATCCTGATCTTTGACATCGATTTCGACGAACGTATAGGCCGGGGCTTTAGCCTGCGCATGCAAGATGCTGGCAGTGCCGAGAGCTAGCACAACGCTACCAGCTACGGCTGATATGATCTTGACCTTGGATTTCATCGCTTCTTCCCTCCCGTATTTGCGTGCGCGGACGCCGGGGCGCACGCTGCCCGGTCGAAATCAGCAGCGTTATTCGCGCAAAAAAACCCGGCTCCGTCGAACAGGTTTGGGTAATATCAAAATGGACTAATCCGAAGTCTATTCTAACGGTAAGACATTGCAATGTCTGGTTGGGGTCTTGTGTGACGAAGCGCAGCCGTTTGGACCGGCTACGCTTCGTCACACAAGACCCATACCGGAAGTCGCGCATGATTGGACTACAAGTCACATCAGGCCTTGGTCCAGAATAAGCTTCGACTAGCCGACCTCCTTTTCCATCGGCACCAAAAGTCCGACGGAGCGGCAGTAAGCGGAGAAGCTCTGATAATTCTCTCCCAAGGTTTCTACGATCGCAATCAACTCTTCCAAGGTATATTCGACCTTATCCTCATAATCCTCCAAGACGCCCTGAGATCGTCCATCCTCTCCGCTATGCATCGGCTTGATGGTCGGCTTGGGCTTTAGAATCCAGTCAGGTTGAATTGATCGCGATGCCTTGCCGGCTATCCATGAGGAATGCTTAATATCGCTCACCAGAAAGCTAAAGGTCTCTAGAATGATCAGATGCTTATTGACGGCATCAAATCGATCGAGGGGTATTCTCCGGTGGCGCAGCAGGCCAAGCAACGCAATGCGCTTCTCGCCTGTCGTCAGCGTTTTGGTCAACAACATGACATCAGCTAAATGCGATCCGATGACCGTGGCGATGACCTGCTGGATCAGCACTTCATATTGAGCAAACCAGCGAACGATGGTGCCGAAGAGCGTCAGATGTCGCTCTGTAATGCAGTCAGAAGGTGTGGTCGCCATTTCCGTTTCCTTCGCTCAAATTTGATTGCAACCGTTTGCCCACATTCCGGTTCGTCGAAAGGGATGCCATGATTTTGTTTGTGCCTTCATCGCATAGCAGCCGACAAGGGAAAATCGAGACTTGTGCTTAGGCGTTTGCATGGCTAGCGACCGCATTCACGTCGGGCATAAACATATAACCGGCGGAGCGCACCGTCTTGATCATGGTAGCAATCTGCGGATCGGGCCCGATCTTGCGCCAAATGCGGCTGACCAGCACATCGATGCTGCGCTCGAACGAGCCGGAGTTGCGCCCCTGCGTTAGATCGAGCAAGCTGTCGCGCGACAGAACGCGTCCGGGGCGTTCGCAGAAGACACGCAGCAGGTCGAACTCGGCGCTGCTCATCGCCACCCGAGCACCCATCGGATTGCGTAGTTCCCGCAGCCTGAAATCAATCCGCCAGCCCAGAAAGTTCAACATGGTCGGGCCCTTGATGGCGCTCGCCGTCTGACGACGCAGCACCGCATTGATGCGCGCGGGCAATTCACGCGGGTTGAACGGCTTGGACATATAATCGTCCGCGCCCATCTCAAGTCCGGGAATCCGATCGATATCGTCGCCACGCGCGGTGAGCATGATGATCGGTACCTGCGATTCAGCGCGCACCTTGCGGCACAGGCTGAGGCCGTCTTCACCCGGCAGCATGACGTCGAGGATCAGAAAATCGACGCGATGGTTGGCCATCGCCCGCATCATCTCACGCCCGTCGCTTGCCGTAGTCACGTTGCAAGCATTGGCGCGCAGATATTTCGCGATCAGCAGCCGCGTTTCGCGATCATCTTCGACCAAAAGGATGTTGGGCGATGCTATGGCCATAAGAAACCTTATGGAAGAATCTCTCTTTCGACGGGGGCAGGTGTGGGCCTTCGGGACGCAAGGTGCCCTAGATCACTTCGGCGCTTTCTTCGCATCCCTCGCCATTTCTAGGCAGACCAGCAATTCGACATAGCTGGGGGTTCCGTCCATGCTGGTTTCGCTGATGCAAACGGCTTTGTCTTGAGAGCTAAACTGGATCCATTGCGGTTGAAGTTGGTCGCGGGCTTTCGCCTCAGCCGCAGCGCACCATTCTAGCGTCGCCTGCGAGCCACCTTCGGAGCGGCATTCTTGTGCGATATCGAATTTCGGCACGCTGTCCGCGACGGTTGTGAGAGGCAAAGAGGCAAGAATAATGATCGGGAGGTGAGCCAACATATCTGTTCTCCAAGCAAAATCGGGGTCCGTTTCTGGATTGAAGGCAATCTTTCATACGTGCCCTGCCGGTATATTGATCGGCATCAAGCGGAGTGGCCCCGCTGGCGGACCTTGATCGAGCGCAAAGGACAGGTTGGTCCCTAGCTTTCATTATGGCGTTGGCCGGCTAAGCGGTGCCAACGTCAGGTGATCGGAGCTTCCAATGAAATTGCGCGGATATCCGATGACGCGGCAAGTCCTTGCGCGGGGCAACGGGCTGACACACTTCTGGCATTCTTCGGAAATGGCGCGATGTCCGAGTTAAGTCCGTTGAGCGCGCGAAAGATGGTGTAATCGGCCGGCCCAGCTTGTGGATAGCTGAAGATTTTTGGGTGCTGCGCTTCAGGCTGATGGTGAAACGAGGTCCGTGTTACGGCCTCAAGCATCAGAAGGAGAAGCGCAGCATGGACCATTTTGGCGGATTGGACGTATCGGTCAAGGAGACGAGCATCTGCATTGTGGATGACACGGGCAGGATCGTGAAGGAAGTGAAGG
>Ga0182013_10005331_pt1 | contig 14997 bp, 14 predicted proteins | sample 612S2MmetaG_FD_120487 | JGI IMG/M metagenome (GOLD analysis project Ga0182013, IMG submission 120487) | Permafrost microbial communities from Stordalen Mire, Sweden - 612S2M metaG | ecosystem: Environmental > Terrestrial > Soil > Wetlands > Permafrost | place: Sweden: Stordalen | collected... | reverse complement strand
TGTGTAAATGACTTCGCGGGCCGGATAAATGGTTTCTGGCAACCAACCGACCGTGTTTGGCATCTTAATCGGGACACATATGCAGTTTTTTGTAGTGTTTCTCTCGAAAGATTGGTTTAGTAGGCACATCCATCTGTTCACCGGGCATACGCGCCCGCTGAAATGTCGGGCATATTGATTATGAAAACACGTTTCACAACATTCGCATCGGTCCTGTTCGTTGCGGCGCTGCTCGCCGCGGGTTCGGTGTTTGGCGCGGACGGCATCGGCCAGTTGCAAGGCAGTTTTGACCAGCCGCCGGACGATGCGCGGATCATGGCGCGCTGGTGGTGGTTCGGCACGGCTGTCACCAAGCCGGAACTGGAACGTGAGATGAATGCGATGAAGGCCGGCGGGTTCGGCGGCTTTGAAGTGCAGCAGACTTATGCCCTTCAGCTGGATGGCGAACTGCCGGGGGTGAAGAACAACAGGTTTTTGTCGCCGGAACATCTGGAGGCGCTGCGGTTCACGGCTGAAAAGGCGAAGGAACTCGGCCTGCGCATGAACCTGACGCTGGGCAGCGGATGGCCCTATGGCGGTCCGCAAATTACCCGGAGCGAAGCCGCAGGCGCGCTGCATGCTTTGGCGCCGGTCAAGGTGTCGGCGGGTCAAACCAGTGTGGATGAGCCGGCGACGCGTGGCGGGGACGCCGGCGAAATTGTCGCGGCGCTGCTCGGCCCGGTGACGGGTGCGCCCGCAGGCGGTAGCCCGTATGTGCCGCTGGAGGTGCGCAACAACACGGCGGTGCTGCCGTCAGATTTGCAGGGGGCGTCGCAGGTGACATTCTACACGCTCGGCCTGCCGGGGTTGGTCAATGTGAAGCGCGCGGCGATTGGCGGCGAGGGTTTCATCGTGGATCATTACAGCCCGACCGCCATCGGGAAGTTCATCAGCGAAATCGCCGAGCCAGCGATCAATGCTTGCGGGCCGAATCCGCCGTATTCCATTTTCTGTGACAGCCTTGAGGTGGGCGGTGAAAATTGGACGCCCAATTTCCTTGCGGAATTTCAAAAGCGGCGCGGCTATGACCTGAAGCCGCTGTTGCCCGCGCTGTTCGGCGACTTCGGACCCAAGACTCTCGACATCCGTCATGACTGGGGCCAGACGGTCACGGAAATTTTCAATGATTACTTCATCACCGGGTTCAAAAATCTGGCGCAGGCGAGCAACAGCAGGTTCCGCATCCAGGCCTACGGCACGCCGCCGGCCGCGCTCTTCAGCTATGCCTACTGCGATTTGCCGGAGGGCGAATTGGGCGGAAGAAACACGGAGAAGGAATTCTCGGCCACGCGCTGGGCGGCGTCGGCCAGCCATTTGCTCGGCAAGCCGGTGACTTCATCCGAGACGTTCACCTGGCTGCATTCGCCGGTGTTCCGCGCGACGCCTTTGGACATGAAGGCGGAGGCTGATTTGCATTTTCTCTGCGGCATCAACCAGATCATCTGCCACGGCTGGCCTTACACGGCGGAGGGCGCGCCGTATCCGGGCTGGAGCTTTTACGCTGCTGGAGTCTTCGACGATAAGAACCCGTGGTGGATCGTGATGCCCGACGTGACGAAATACCTCCAGCGCGTCAGCTATATTCTCCGTCAGGGAACGCCGGCCAATGATGTCGCGCTGTTCATGCCGAACAGTGATGCGTGGACGGACTTGGGAAGGGATTTCAGCATGAGCAAAACGCTGGGGGCCAAAGTGGGCAGTTCCGTCAAGCTGATCACCGATGCGGGTTACAATCTCGATTTCTTCGACGACCAGTTGCTCGCCATGCGCGGGAAGGTTTCGGGCAACACGCTGGCTTTCGGCGATGTGCATTATCGTGTCGTGGTGCTGCCGGGGGTTGAGCGCATCCCGCTGGCCACGATGAAGACGCTGGAGGAGTTTGCGCGCGGCGGAGGCATCGTCATCGCCACGCGCCGCCTGCCGGACCGGGCGCCGGGCTAAATGACGCCCGATGCCGACACCCAGGCCGTGCGCGACATCGTCCAGCATCTGTTCAAGGATGCGGATGCGCCGGGCATTTTCATCGAGGACGAAAATCAGCTGGCCGCGGCGCTGGCCAAACGCCTGGCGCCGGACGTGGCGATGTCGCCTGCCGCACCGGATATCGGCATTGTCCACCGCCACACCGATGACGGTGAAATTTATTTTGTCGCCAACACGAGCAACGAACCGAAAAACGTGCAGGCCGCGTTTCGCGTGACAGGATTGCAGCCGGAAATCTGGAATCCCATGACCGGCGGCGCCAGCCCTGCGGCCATCACGGATAAATCCGACGGCTCAACCACCATCAACTTGAAGCTCGAGCCCTACGCTTCGACGATTGTTGCGTTCACGACACGCACTTTGCCCGCGCCGAAAGCTGCCATCTTCGAGGGCGAATTGCCGTCGCCTGTTGATTTGAGCACTGGATGGACGGTTCGTTTCGGCACAAATGCGCAGCCAATCGCGATGGACACGCTCGCATCGTGGACGACGCTCACGAACGAGATTAATTTTTCAGGCGTCGCGACCTACGAAAAGACAGTCACGGTGGCGCCGGGAATGTTGCAGGATGGTTTGTCCGTGAGTTTTGATTTCGGACAGGCAACCCCCCTTGAGGAACGGGGCGGACAGGGTTATCGCGCGGAGTTGACCGCTCCCGTCCGCGAAGCCGCGGTGGTTTATGTCAACGACCAGCGTGTCGGCTCGGTGTGGTGTCCTCCGTATGCGATTGATGTGACCGGCAAGCTCAAGGCCGGCGAAAATAAAATCCGCATCGATGTCGCCAACCTCGCCGTCAACTACATGGCAAGCATCAAGCTTCCGAATTATGACTACGAGGGAGTGACCCGGCAGTTCGGCAACCGTTTCCAGCCGCAAAACTTGAATCTTATCGAACCGCTGCCGTCCGGCCTGCTCGGCCCGGTGCGGCTCGTGGCTGCACCCGCAAATTTGAAATGAACGCGACGAATAAATTGATTCGTCCGCTTGTTCATAACCTGCACGCCTATGTTCCCGGCGAGCAGCCGAAGATTGCAGGGTTGATCAAACTCAATACCAACGAGAATCCGTATCCGCCGTCGCCGGGCGTGCTGGCGGCGGTCCGGGCGGCGGTGGACGGGCGGTTGCGGCTGTATCCGAACCCGACGGCGCAGGTGCTGCGCGAAAAGCTGGCCAGGCTGCATGGCTGCCGCGCGGAGAACATCATCGTCGGCAACGGTTCGGATGAATTGCTGGCAATGGCGATGAGATGCTTCGTGGAGCCGAAACCAAGCACGCCCATGGCCAAGATCTCCAAACAAGTGGCGTCGACGGTGCAATATTTCACGCCGAGCTATTCACTGTATCCGGTGCTGGCGGACATTCATGGCGCGAAGAAGAATGTGACGGCGTTGAATCCTGATTTTTCGATGCCGAGGGTCAGCGAATTGAAGCGTGGCAGGCAATGGAATTTCAACGCGGCGCTGACCTTTGTGACGACGCCGAACGCGCCTAGCGGGCGCGGTTACAAGACGTCTGAATTGGAAAAGTTTTGCGCAGCGCAAAAGGGCGTCGTGATTTTGGACGAGGCCTACGTGGATTTTGCCGAAGAGAACGCGCTGAAACTGGCGCTGAAATTCCCGCACGTTCTTGTGGCGCGGACCTTTTCCAAGGCGTATTCGCTGTGCTTCCAGCGTGTCGGCTATTTTGTCGGCCACGCCGAACTCATCGCGGCGCTGGACAAGATTCGCGACAGCTACAACGTCAACGGCCTCGGCCAGATCGCCGCTGCGGCGACGCTGGACGAGATCGATTATTACCGCGCCAATATTCAGAAAATCATCGCCACGCGCGAATGGTCTGACTCCGAGTTGACGAAGCTAGGCTTCCGTGTTTTTCCGAGCCAGACGAACTTCATTCTCGTGCGGCCCCCGAAATTTCCTGCAAATGACTGGCTGCAGAAATTGCGCGAACAAAAGATTCTCGTCCGCTGGTTCAACGCGCCGGAAGTCCAGGATTATTTGCGCATCACGATCGGCACACAGGCCGAGGCGGAAGCGTTGGTGCAGGTAGCGCGGAAAATTATTTCCAAATGACCTCTGGTCGGGAACTCCGTCCGGTGGATCGCGGCCAAAACCTTTTCTTTGCGGCGCGCGGAGTTTTTTGTTAAAAGCCGGACGTGTATCTGGAGTTTTATGGATTGAAGCAGGCGCCGTTCGACCTCACGCCGAACCCGCGTTTGCTTTTCCACAGCGGAAAGCACCGCGAGGCGATCAACCATCTGCTTTACGGCATCCGCGAGCGCAAGGGCTTTGTGCAGCTTACCGGGGAAATCGGCGCGGGCAAGACGACGCTCTGCCGCGCGCTGCTCGAACAGCTGGACGGAAAATATTCCACCGCGCTGATTTTGAACCCGGTGCTGAACGCAAACGAACTGATGAAGGCCATCGCGACGGAGTTCGGCCTTGAAGTGCGCGGACATGACCGGCTGGAGACCGTTGCGGCCATCAGCGAATTTCTTCTGAAACAAATCGGCCAGGGAAAGGAAACGGTTTTGATCATTGACGAGGCTCAAAACCTTACGGAGGACCTGCTCGAACAAGTCCGCCTGCTTTCCAACATCGAGACCGACGACCGGAAACTGTTGCAGATTGTATTGATGGGCCAGCCCGAATTGCGCCATCGCCTGAACAGCCCGCGCCTGAAGCAATTGCGCCAGCGCATCACCGTGCGTTATCATCTCATGCCGCTCACCCGATACGAGGCGGGTCAATATATCCAGCACCGGCTCGAACTCGCCGGCGCCCGTGGCGTGCCGTTCTTCACGCAGCCCGCGCTTTGGCGGGTTTATCTTTACAGCCGTGGAATTCCGCGTCTGATCAACGCCCTTTGCGACAAGGCGCTGCTCGCTGGTTTTGTCGAGCAGAGTGATCGCATTAATTATCGCATGGTGGGACGCGCCATTGACGAACTGGAAGGAAAAATCAACGCATGAGCCTTATCAACGACGCGCTGAAACAAGCCCGGCAGTCGCAACAGCCGAATCCGCCGTCCGGTCAGCCGCCGCTGCGACCGGTCGAACCTGCTCGGCGCGGCGTAGCGGACTGGCTTCTGCCAGTGGCCGTGGTTGCTCTGGCTGGCGCAGCAGCATTTTTCATCGGGTTGGCGCTGGTGAAGCACAAGCCGGCGACTGTGGCGAAAGCCTCGGAAATTTCAACGACTCAGCCGGCGGCACCTGCAATCGTTGCGTCTGCCGTCGTCCTAGCCACCAATGCGCCAACAACTTCAAACACCGTTGCAAAAGCTCCACCTTCATCATCAGGCATGAAATTGCAGGGCGTTGTTTATGGGGAGAAATCCTGGGCCATTGTGGATGGCAAAACCGTCTATGTTGGTGACAGCGTGGGCGGCTTTCGGGTGAAGGAAATCACCTCGAACGGCATCACGCTGGTAAGCCCGGACGGCTCGGAACAGAAGCTGGGGCTTGGCGAATAAATATCCACCGGAAGATTTGCGTGCGCTTTCTGGAAAAACAATTCTCTGGCTCGCCCGCAACGGTTCGCGTCGCCCCGTTCGTGATTTTTCTGGCGCTGACAGCCTGCCAGGGAAAATTAGGTGAAACATCGGCCTACTGGCTTTATTTTGCGAAAACCTTGGCCGGTGCCTGGCTCATTTGGGAAATGTGTCCGCTCGTCGCCGAAATGCGGTGGGCGATTTCGTGGGAGGCAATTCTGGTAAGCGTGGGAATATTTGCGGTTTGGGTCGGGCTTGATCCGTTTTACCCAAAATTTTCCAGCAAAGGTGCGACGGGAAACCCCAATGAGGCTTTTGGACAAAATTCACCGCTCGCATGGTTTTTCATTGCCGTTCATGTTTTAGGAATGACATTCGTGGTCCCGCCGCTTGAGGAAGTCTTTTACAGGTCATTTTTGCATCGCTACTTCGCCAGCCAGAATTTCCTGTCCGTGCCGCTCAATAAATTTCTGCCGCTGCCGTTTTTTGCGACGGCGCTCGTCTTCGGGTTTTCACACAACGAATGGCTGGCGGGAATTATATGCGGCGTGGCTTTTCAATGGCTGGTCATCCGCAAAGACCGCCTCGGCGACGCGATGACGGCGCACGCGATCACGAATTTTCTGCTCGGCTTGTGGATTGTCTGGCGCGGCGCGTGGAATTTCTGGTGAGCTGGAAATTATTTCGCATCGATGTCAATCCCGTTGCGTTCGATCGTGCTGCCTTCCTGCTCGGCGAGATTGGCGAGCGCCTCCTCGTAATTGGCTAGCGCGCGTATTTCCGCGCCGCGTGCGGTGGTCAGGGCGCTTTGATATTGCAGGACTTCAAAGGTCGTGGCCTTGCCGACAGCGTAGGTCTTCTGTTCGGCGTCGAGCGCTGCCTCGGCGTAAATGCGGGCCTCGCGCGTGGCATCCACGCTTTCGTAGCTGGATTGCGCCTGTTTCACGGCATTGTCAATTTCCACCATGACGTTTTGCTCGAACTGTTTGAGCTGCAGCACGACTTGCTGCATCGTCGCCTTGGCGGTCCTATATTGGTTGCGTGGCGCTGTGCTGGTCAACGGAACTGAAATCTGCGCGCCGTAGGTGTAAAACGGACGATCACGCGATTCGATCTGGTTTCCGGTGTTGTCGAAGCTCTGCCCCGCGCCGTTGTAACCGTAGGTGCCGATCAAATCCAGTTCAGGGAAAAGCTGGTTGAAGTAAAATTTCAATTGGATGCCCTGCTGTTCCACGTTGAGACGCGCCTGCAACAAATCCGGCCTCTCGCTCATGCCCTTGTTCCAGCTGTCCTGCAAGTCGAACAATTGCAGCGGTGCCTCGAGAGTCGCGGTCGGCTGGATGTTCGTGCCGTGCGTTTCGGCATACGAATCGGTGATCAGATTTTTCAAGGTGTTCTGGTCAATGGAGAGTGTGTTTTGCGCGGCGATCAAACTCGCCCGGCTTGAGGCGACTTGTGATTCGTCCGACTGGACGCTCAATTGGGCCAGCGTGCCGATCTGGACTCGCTCTTTGTCTTGATCCAGCTGCGTTTGCGCCAGGTCAAGCGCCTCCTGCTGCACCGTCACGTTGTCCTGCGCGTAAATCAGCTCGTAATAGGCGTTCTCAACTGCGGTGACGCTGGTGATGATTTGAAGGCGCAAGCCCTGCTCGGAATATTTCAGACGGTTTTTGGCGACGCGGATTGTCAGCCTGTTGTTGTCCACCCAGAAATTTTTCAGCAGCGGTTGTGTCACGTCCAACTGGACCGAGCCGCTGGAGCTGTCAAAAAAGTTTGTCTGCTCGTAATTCTTGGATGCGTTGGCGCTCAAACCGTAGGTCATGCCCCATGGGGTTGCGCCATCGAGGCTGGATTTGAAGGTATTCCCGTCCGAAACGCTGACCGATGCGCCATCGGGCCCGGATTCATTGTGATTGTGCTGGCCGGAAACACTGAGCGTCGGATCGTAGCCGCCATAGTCCGCTCGCAGATCGTAAAGCGAAATCTGCGGATTGATGCGTTCGATTTGGACGTCGAGATTGTGCGTCAGCGCCTCCTGAATGCAGTCCTGAAGCGCCATCGCGCGCACCGGGACGGAATCCGTATTCGTCTGCGCCGCGACCACAAGGGCGGCGAAGAAAAAAGCACAAAGAGCTGCGCTGGATTTTTTCATGTTGCTGAAATCATGGGGCTTTTGCCGCCATTCGTCAAACACTAGACGCGCGAAGTAACCGTTTGGTTAATTAAAACTGTATGTCGATAAAACCCGCGCCCGGCCAAAGATCCGCTCAGCTTTTTGCTTCAGATGCGGGGATGTTCTCGATTTTGGCGTTTATCTCCAAAAATTCGAGGACTTTCTCATGGGCTATCTGGTCGTAAAGCTCGTTCACGCCATTGCGCTTCTGCAAATCTTTGATGAATTTATCGAGCGGAATCTGATACATCTCCGCCAGTGACTGCGCTCGCTGAAAGACTTCTTCCTGTGTGACGGAAATTTTTTCCTGTTCCGCAATGCGCTGAATTAGGAACGCCAGGCGCACGCGCTCCTTGGCGGTGTTTGCGGCGGAGGAATAAATCTGGTCCTTTTGCTTCTCGATCAATTCGCGCGGTACGCCGCGCTTGGAATTTTCCTGCACAATGTTGTAGACCACGTTCCGCGTCTCGTGGGCGACCGCAGTTTCCGGCAGTTCAAAATTCGCGCCGCCGAGCAGGGCATCAATGATCTGGGTGCGGACTGCTTTTCGTTGCGAATGACGCAGCTCATTTTCCAAATCCACGCGGACGCCCGCGCGGAGCTTCTCAAGGTTTTCCGCCGCGAATTTTTTCGCCAGTTCGTCGTCAATCGGCGGCTGGATTTTTTCCTTCACCTCGATGACCTCGACCTCGTAAACACCCCTTTTGTCCGCGAGTTGTTTCGTGACAAAATCGGCGGGGAAATCCACATTGACCGTGCGCTTTTCGCCGGCCTTTGCACCGACAAGCTGGTCGGCAAATCCGGCAATGAATGTGTTTGGAGCGATGTCCACCCAGAAATTTTTCTGCTCCGTCAAACCCTTCGCCGTCGGCGCGGTTTCGGTGATCGGTTTTCCGTCGCAGGTGCCGGTGTAGTTCACCACGGCCACGTCGCCCATCTTCAGCTCGCGCGTGACAGTCTCATATTTGACGTGCTGCTGCGCGAGCAGGTTCAACGCCCGCTCCACGTCCTCGTCCGTGACGGATTTGGTCTCGCGCTTGACGGGCAGGCCCTTGTATTCCGGCACTTGAAATTCCGGCGCAGTCTCAATGGTCGCAGCGAACTGCAAAACCTGTCCGCGTCCGAACTGGATTTCCTCGATGTCGGGCTGGCCGATGGCGGAGATTTTTTTCTCGTCGAGCGCCTTGCGGTAATTCTCACCGATGAGCTTGCGCTTGGCCTCGTCCTTGATGTCGGCCTCGTATTTTTTGGCGATCATGTCGCGCGGCGCCTTGCCGGGGCGGAAGCCGGGCAGCGCGGCCTGCTTTTGATAATCCTTGGTGATGGCATCAAAGATTTCGTCCACGGCCTTCGCGTCCACTTCCACGCGGAGGAGTTTTTTGCACGGTGCCAGATTTTCAACGGTGATATTCACAATAATTCTCGTTTAACGAGCCGCGCAGAATAATTGATTTGAGCGGACAACGTCAACGGTTTTGATGGCAGATGTCATCCAAGCCGGGAAAACCATGCCGCAAATCCCTGCGACGCGGCTGCTGCCGTCCATAAACCGGCTCTGGATGATAAAACCGCAGCTGCGAACGGATGGAGCACAGCTCCAAATGGATTTCCCGTTGCTCCCAACGGAATTCGCGCTGCTCCCAACGGAATTCGCGCTGCTCCCGGCGGTTTTTGATTTGCTCCAGGTGGAATTTGCCCCGCTCCCGATGGAAGTGACGTTGCTCCCAATGGATAAAGCCCCGCTCCCGATGGATTTGGCTTTGCTCCCGATGGAATTTATGCCTCCTCGGATGGAAAAAGTATTGCTCCACAGCGATTTACATAAAATTTGGCCGTTTTAGCCATTATCCGGTCCAAACGGGGACTTTCCGCAAAACAACCATAAAATGAAGGATTGAACCATGGGTGACCGATGAAAAGGGGTCAAAAAAGCCAGTCCCTAGCATTTCCATCCAATTGCCTTTCACCGGGACTTTGACCAACGACCGAGCTTCAGCGCGGTTTTGGTGGCGTGGCGGAACGATTTGCGCTTTGATGTCGCCGGATGAAGAGGGAAATCTTTTTCGTGACCGGCACGGACACTGGCGTCGGCAAAACGGTTCTGACCGTGCTGCTGGTGAAATTTCTGCGCGAGTCAGGCGTCAATGCGGCGGCGCTCAAGCCCATTTGCTCCGGCGGCCGCACTGACGCCCGGAAAATATTTGAGGCGATGAACAAAGCGCTGTCGCTCGACGAAATCAATCCGTGGCATTTCCACGCGGCCATTGCGCCGCTGATGGCCGCCCGCGCAGAAAAGCGAAAGGTAAAATTGTCGCAAGTTCTCGCGCACGTCCGCGCGCTGCAAAGGCGGTTTGATATTTTGCTGATTGAAGGCGCGGGCGGATTGTTGAGCCCGCTCGGCGAAGGTTTTGATTCGCGCGATTTGATTGTGGCGTTGCGTGCAACGCCAATCATCGTGGCGCAAAACAAGCTTGGGACCATGAATCAAGTCCTTCTCACGCTGGAAGCGCTGCCGAAAAATCTGCGGGCGAAATCGCGCGTCGTTCTGGTCTCGCCGGAAAAACCGGATGCCTCGACAAAGACCAATGCAAAACTGCTGGCGGAGTTTTTCGATCCGGAAAAAATTTCCCTGCTGCCGCGTCTTAATAAATGAACTGGGTGATCACCTTTGGAAGATTGACCGCTGCGTTGGTGTAGGATTCCCGGTAGGGTTCCCGGTTTTTGTAAAGTTGCAGCCGTTCGTTCATCGCGTTGACGTCGTCTCTGAGGCTGTATTTTGAAGCGAGGGTGACGGCGTCCTGCTCGGCCTGCAGCGCGTCGTCGAAACGGCCGAGTTCGGCGTAGGCCATCGCGAGCGTGTCGAGCATGGCAGGCTGGAAGCCGTCGGTCAGGACGTTGGCTTTCGATGCAAGCAGGTAGGCGGTATTACCATTGCGTATTTGGGCGTTTGCGTCGGAGGCCAGCACGCGCGCGATATAGGCCAGCATCTGAAAATTGTCCGGCGCGAATTCTGCGGCCTTCTGAAATTGCGGGATGGCTTCGCTGTCGTGCCCTTCGCGGAGCAGCAGTTTGCCCCTCAAATAAAAGGCGTGGGCGTCTTTCGGGTCGAGCTGCGCGGCTTGGTCGTATTGCTTCATCGCTTCGTCGAACCGTCCCATTTCAACCAAAAAAGTGCCGAGGTTGTTGTGCGGGGCGACGGCCTTGGGATCCAGCTGTTGAGCTACCTGATATTCGGAAAGCGCGGCGTTCGTATCTCCGTTCCTCTCGAGCAGGTTGGCGAGGTTGTTATGCGTGTCCACGCTTTTTGGATAAATCCGCAGCGATTCGCGATACTGGGCAATTGCCTCCGTGTAGCGCCCCTGTTTTTCGAGTGCGACGCCGAGATTAAGGTGTGCGACTTCATTTTCGTCGGTAGCGACGGCGGCGTGGCTGAAAAGAGTCTCGTCGTTGCTCCAATAGCTCAATTGCTTTTCCATGAGAATCAAACAAATTGCGAGAATCGAACCGGCTGTGACCGCGGTTGTAATTTTTGAAAATTGAAACCGTCCCGCCAGATCGCGCGCGCCAAACGCGACGACAATGAAAATTCCGATTGATGGAAAATAGGAATAACGGTCGGCCATCGACTGGCTGCCGACCTGCACAACGCCGATGACAGGCACGAGCGTTCCCAGAAACCAAAGCCAGCCGACGGGCAGATACGAAAACCGTTTGCGCCCGCGCCAGACGAGCCATGAAATCGCAATCAAGACCGCAAGCGACAGCATCAATTGCCAAAACGGATACAGCTTGGGCAGCGGATAAAGGACGGCGAGGTTTTCCGGCCAGAACAGTTTCTGCAAATAGCGCACGTAGGAAACCAGCGTGTTGTCCAGCCGCATGTCCAGCGGAAGTCCTTTCAGCGACACAACCGCCGACATTCTTTGGGAGAGATAAGTGACGATGCACGAAGCCGCCGAGAGCAGAAAGAACGGCCATTTCTCAAATGCAAGCCGCAGAAAAACCGGAAACCGGAAACCGGAAACCGGAAATCTTTTCAACGGCCAGTAATCCAGAAGCAAAATTACAAACGGCATCGTCACTGGCATCGGTTTGGACATCAATGCGAGCGCGAAGAAAAACAGCGCCAGCCAGTAAGAACCGTCAGCCGGAGGTCGCATTCCCGCCGATTCCGGCTTCTGACCATCATTTTTTCGTTTCCTGACAAAACTCACATAAGCCAGCAGCGCGAGCATTTCAAAAAATGTGCTCAGGACATCCTTGCGCTCCGACGCCCACGCGACGGTTTCAACGTGCATCGGATGCCATGCGAACAGAGCGGCGATTAACAAGCTCGTCCAAAAGGTGGCCGTCAACCGCAGCAGTAAAATAAAGAGCAATGCGGTGTTGGCGACGTGAAACAACACGTTGACGCAATGATGCCCGCCGGCGTTAAGGCCGAAAAGCTGGCAGTCCAGCATGTGCGAAATCCAGGTGAGCGGATGCCAGTTGCTCGCATGCCACGTGGTGAACGCCCATTTGATCCCCGCCCACGTGAGGCCGTTCTGCACGATGAGATTTTCCGTGATGTAATCCCCGTCGTCATACAGCACAAACGTGTGGTGCGCCGCCGGCATATAAACCAGCAGCGTGACGAATGCGAGCAACAGGCCGGCAATGCGCGGACGAGACATCGCGTATTTTGTAAGCGATTTTTCCGGCGCGCACAAAGTTTGTTTTCCTTGTAAAAAGGCTTGGCAATTTTTCTGCGGCGGCTAATAATTAGCGCGGCAGGAAAATTGTTCGACCGCCTGCCACTGGCCGCATCGGTTCCTCACGGTCAGACCACCAGTCGTAATTTATGGAAGGACTCTGTCTATTTGCCGCTGTGGGAACCGCTTCAAACAAGGCGGAACTCATATATGTCTGGGAACAGGCGACGCCGGAAGCCAAGGCGATCATCGTCTGTCTCATCATTTTTTCCATCATCGCATGGTCCGTCATGGTCTCGAAAGCCCTGCAAATGCGCCGTGCGCGGAAGCTGAATTATTACTTCGACCAGGAATTCCACGCACAAAAAACCGTGCTCGACCTTTTCGACCGGAAGCTTCAGGTCGAAGGCTGCCCGCTCTACGAGGTGTATCAGGTCGGCTGTGTGCAGCTTGACGCGCGGTTGCGCGGGCCGGGCGGCGAACGCAGCAAACAGCAGGTCTCGCTCAAAAACATGGAACACGTCAAACGTGCGCTGGAGAATGTCGTCGCGCAGGAATCATTGAAACTGGAATCCGGTTTGATCCTGCTGGCGATTGCAGTCAGTGGCGCGCCGTTCATTGGATTGCTCGGAACGGTCTGGGGCGTGATGAGCACGTTCGCCGGCATTGCGCAGCAGGGCAGCGCGACGATGGCCGCGATGGCGCCCGGCGTGAGCGCCGCGCTCATCACTACCGTCGCCGGACTCCTCGTGGCGATTCCCTCGATGTTCAGCTACAACTGGCTGGTGCATAATCTTCGCGTGTTCACCGTCGGCCTCGACAACTTCGCGCAGGAACTCGTCTCCAAAATGGAGACGGAATTTCTCGCGGATGAATAATAATTGCCATGCGACGATTTTCACAACGCAATCCGCTGGTGACGTTGAGCGACATCAACATCACCCCGCTGTTGGACCTGGCGTTCGTGCTGCTCATCATCTTCGTCATCACCACGCCGCTGCTGGACAAAAGCATTGATTTAAAACTTCCTCGCGGCGGCGCATCGGAAACTAAAAAAATTGATCCGCGAAACGTCCGCACCGTCGAGGTCAGCAACACGGGCGTATACGCGCTCAACAAACAACGGATGATTTTGACGCAGATGATTGCGCGGCTCGCCCAGGATTTTCGGGAGAATCCGAATTTGATCATTTACATCCGCGCGGACAAGGATGCGCCTTACGGAGATGTCGCCACGCTGATTGACGGCTGCCAGAAAAACGGCATCACGCGCTACTCGCTGCGGACCGACCCGACGACGAAATGAACCGGCTGCAAAAAAAATGCGTCATCGCCACGGCAGGGTTTCACCTGCTGCTGCTCGTGATTTTATTTGTCGGCCCGGCATTTTTTAATTCCACGCCGAAAGCGGACGACTCCAAGGTGATTGACGTGATTCCGGCCAACCTGATTGACGCTGCGTTCAACAGCGGCGTCAAAAACGCAACGCCTCCCCCGCCAACGCCAATTGTCACGCCGCCGCCACAGCCGCCGCAACCAACTCCGCCCGCGCCAAGACCGATGATCCAGCCCGCGCCCGCGCCGCAGCCCACACTTGCGGAGCGACTGGAAAAACTTTTCGCGACTGAACCGCCGCCGCCAACGCCCGCGCCCACTGAAACCCAGCCGCACACGCCGAAAGTGGATTTGCATTTGGTGACGCGCCCTGCGCTTAACAGCTCCAAGCCGACAAAACCGAAAGACAATTCGCAGGCGGCAAGAAACCTTGCCGCTGAATTGCAGAAACAATTGTCTCAACCCACGCAAATTGAAATGCCCGGCGAAAGCAGCGCGTCCTACGCAAATTACGCAAGCGTTGTCAGAAGCGTTTATGATCATGAGTGGACTTTGCCGGATACAATTGCAAACGACGACGAGAACGTGAAAGTTTCCGTGACCATCGCCAGCGACGGCACGGTGATTTCGTCACGCATCCTGACGCAGTCAGGCGACACGAGCGTGGATAATTCCGTCCAGCGCACACTCGACCGCGTCACATTCGTCGCGCCGTTCCCCGATGGCGCAACGGACAAGCAGCGCACATACACCATCAATTTCAATCCTCAACTCAAAAGAATGTCTGAATGAAATATTTCCTAAAAATCTGTCTGCCGGTCTTTCTCGTTGTCTTTGCGCTAAATTTTTCCAGCGCGCAAAATGAAATTACCATTTCGCATGACATCAACGTCATAGGCCAAAAACCCATCCCCGTTTCGCTCGACGGTTTCAGTGGCGAGGTCGCGAGCGTTTTGAAATTCGACCTTTACGTCCAGGGTTTCAGTTTCGTTTCGCCTGACGCGGCGCAATATCAAATCAGCGGCAGCAATTCTGGAAACGTGACCGGCCGCGTTTCGGACAAATTCGCCAAGCGTGAAATTCTTTCGCGCAGCTACACGGGCGCGAGCTTGCGGCGGCAGGCGCACGCGTTCGCGGACGACATTGTTCTAGCTGTCACTGGCAAAAAAGGAATCGCCCAGTTGCGCGGCTCGACGTCAAAAATCGCGTTCAAGGCGCAAAGCGAGAACGGCGACGGTGAGATTTTTGTTTCCGATTTCGACGGCGGCAATCCGCAGGCCGTCACGC
>Ga0182013_10005330_pt1 | contig 15000 bp, 12 predicted proteins | sample 612S2MmetaG_FD_120487 | JGI IMG/M metagenome (GOLD analysis project Ga0182013, IMG submission 120487) | Permafrost microbial communities from Stordalen Mire, Sweden - 612S2M metaG | ecosystem: Environmental > Terrestrial > Soil > Wetlands > Permafrost | place: Sweden: Stordalen | collected... | reverse complement strand
GTGCGCTACGGCTGTTTTATTTGCCGGCTTACTCGCCCGATCGCAATCCCGACGAACTCGTGTGGAAGCATCTGAAAGCCGACACGGTCGGGCGCATGATGGTGACGAGCAAGGACGACTTCAAAAGCAAGGTCCGCTCGTCAATGCGGCAGTTGCAAAATAACCCAGCCAAAATCCGCTCCTTCTACCAAAAACCATCTCTCCGATATGCCGCGTGAACGTAGAGATACTTATGAACGGATTAATACATCGTGCCGGCGCTGGCCAATTCACCCAAGGTCGTCCTCGCCGTGAACGTCGGCGGCGCCGTGATTCCAACGCTGCTCTCGATCTATCTGTTGTCGAAGAACGGGCTCTGGGGACGCGGCCTGATCGCGACCGCGATCATCGCCGCGATCTGCCACGCCCTCGCGCAGCCGATCCGCGGCGTCGGCATCGGCCTGCCTATCTTCGTCGCGCCGGTGGCCGCGGCCGTTGTCGCCGCAGTGGTCTCCTGGCGTTCCGCGGTGCTGCTAGCGGGGTTCACCGGCGGTGGCGGACGGCGCGACGAGTGGGTCGAGGCGCCTCGCCCACCGCGACGCGCGCGGTGAAAATCCGCCGGACTCCGCTCGCAAAAGAAGGCGCCGCGCGAGCGGGGCGTCTCGGTAGTCTGGAATCTTGAATTGGTAGGCGCCTTCGAAGATTTCGCGAATCAACTTGTCATGCGCTTCTAGCGTCTTGGGCATGAAGTGATCTCGCAGAATGCACTGGCGGCTCAAGCAATCTTCGGGAGATTGAGAGCATCTGGTGAGATGCCGACAATAGTCACCGTTAACCGGGTCGCAATCTTGAGCGCGTTAGCAAACAGCGAATCGCTCAGCGATTAACAAACGCGTCTGGCACATTGCGAACAAAACGAGAAATGTGGTTCAGTGTAACTCCTGCTCCACACACCGATTCGCAAGCGACGCCCTTGGCCTATCTCGAAAAACTCAATCCCGAACAGCGACAGGCCGTCGAGCATGGCGTCCGGCAGAAGGACTGCGCGCCGGCGGGCCCGCTCTTGGTCATCGCCGGGGCGGGATCTGGCAAGACTAACACGCTCGCCCATCGCGTCGCCCATCTGATCGTCAACGGCGCCGATCCGCGCCGCATCCTGCTGATGACTTTCTCCCGTCGGGCGGCTGCCGAGATGACGCGCCGCGTCGAGCGCATCTGCGCCCTGGCGATGGGCGCCAACGCGGGCGTCATGACCGACGCACTGACATGGGCCGGCACGTTCCATGGGATCGGCGCGCGAATCCTGCGCGACTATGCGGAGCAGATCGGCCTCGATCCCAGTTTCACGATTCATGACCGGGAAGATTCCGCCGATCTCCTGAACCTTGCCCGCCATGAGCTTGGCTTCTCGAAATCGGAAAGCCGCTTCCCCACGAAGGGAACCTGCCTCGCCATCTATTCCCGCGCCGTGAACGCGGAACTGCCGCTCGACGACGTGCTGCGAGCCGCGTTTCCCTGGTGCGCCGGATGGCGGGCGCAGCTCCGCGACCTGTTCGCGGCCTATGTCGAAGCCAAGCAGGCGCAGAACGTCCTCGATTACGACGACCTTCTGCTCTATTGGGCGCAGACCGTCAGCGAGCCGGCGCTGGCGGAGGATATCGGCGGTAGGTTCGACCACGTCCTGGTCGACGAGTATCAGGACACCAACCGTCTCCAGTCTTCGATCTTGTTTGCTCTGAAGCCAGATGGGCGCGGGCTCACCGTAGTCGGCGACGACGCGCAGTCGATCTATTCCTTCCGCGCCGCGACCGTCCGCAACATCCTCGATTTTCCGAACGCCTTCAGCCCCGCCGCCGGCATCATCACGCTCGACCGGAACTATCGCTCTACCCAGCCGATCCTTGCCGCCGCCAATGGTGTGATCGAACTCGCCTCGGAACGGTTCACCAAGAATCTTTGGACCGAGCGCCAGTCGGCGGAGCGTCCGCAACTCGTCGCCGTGGGCGACGAGGCTGACCAGGCCCGCTATATCGTCGAGCGCGTGCTAGAGAGCCGGAAAATCGGCGTGGACCTCAAACAGCAGGCCGTGTTGTTTCGCGCGTCGCATCACAGCGGCCCGCTCGAATTGGAACTGACCCGCCGCAACATTCCTTTCGTCAAATTCGGAGGGCTGAAGTTTCTGGACAGCGCCCACGTCAAGGACATGTTGGCCATGCTACGGTTCGCCCAAAACCCGCGCGACCGGGTCGCGGGTTTCCGCCTGATGCAGCTCATGCCCGGCGTCGGGCCGTCCGCGGCGCAGCGGGTCCTCGACCTGATGGCGGACCGATCCGATCCGATTTCGGCGCTCTCCGACATTCCGGCTCCGCCGCGCTCGGGCAAGGATTGGGCTGGCTTTGTTGCAACCCTGAAACATCTTCGCTCCGGCGAGGCCGGCTGGGCCGCCGAAATGGAATGCGCGCGCCGCTGGTATGAGCCGCAGCTCGAACGCATTCACGAAGACGCAACAACGCGGCTGGCCGACCTGCTGCAACTCGAACAGATCGCTTCGGGCTATCCCTCGCGCGAGCGGTTCCTCACCGAATTGACGCTCGACCCGCCGGACGCCACCAGCGATCAGGCCGGCGCGCCGCTGCTCGACGAGGATTATTTGATCCTCTCGACGATCCATTCCGCCAAGGGGCAGGAATGGAAGTCGGTCTTCGTCCTCAATGCCATCGACGGCTGCATCCCCTCCGATCTCGGCGCGGGGACGACGGCGGAAATTGAAGAGGAGCGCCGGCTGCTCTATGTCGCGATGACGCGGGCGAAGGACAGTCTGCACATTGTCGTGCCACAGCGCTTCTTTACTCATGGCCAGCATGCCCAGGGCGATCGCCATGTCTACGCCTCGCGAACCCGCTTCATCCCAGCGATTCTGTTAGCTCATTTCGAATGCGTGACATGGCCGCTGGCGACGCCTGAGGCTGGCGAACAGCACTGCGCGAGACAAGTGCGCGTCGATGTCGGCGCCCGGATGCGTGGCATGTGGCGTTAAGGGGGATCGACCCGTGTGCAATCTGTATGCGATGACGACCAACCAGCAGGCGATCCGCCAGATCGCCGGCGCCATGCGCGACGGGACCGGCAACCTGCCGGCTTTCCCCGCCATCTTTCCCGACTATTCCGCCCCGATCATCCGCAACCACCCGGAAGGGCGCGAACTGACGCTGGCGCGTTGGGGAATGCCCTCGCCAGCCTTTGCGCTGAAGGGCCGGAATTCCGATCCGGGCGTCACCAATGTCCGCAATGTCGCCTCGCCGCATTGGCGACGCTGGCTCGGCGTCGACAACCGCTGCATCGTGCCGTTCACCAGCTTTTCCGAGAACGAGACGTTGCCCGACGGATCGAAGCCGCCGGTCTGGTTCGCGCTGGACGAGACGAGGCCTCTGGCGTTCTTCGCCGGTATCTGGACCCGCTGGACCTCGGTCAGAAAGGTGAAGGAAGGCGAGACGACCAACGACATCTTCGCGTTTCTGACGACCGAGCCGAACCAGCTTGTCGGCGCGATTCACCCGAAGGCGATGCCTGCGATACTGACGACGCGCGAGGAGATCGATCTCTGGATGACGGCGCCCACCGTGGAGGCGCTAAAGCTTCAGCGGCCTCTTGCCGACGGCTCCCTCAGGATCGTCGGCAAGGGCGGTAAGAAGGACGAGGGAGGCCTCGTGGCCTGAAGATCATGCTCGCGCCGGATGACGCTTCTGACAGGGGGATGACCGACGCCGACGGGCGAGCGCGCGGCGTCGTCGTCCAACCTGCTCGGCAGCGCAAGATCATCCACGTCGACATGGACGCCTTCTACGCCTCCGTCGAGCAGCGCGACGATCCGGAGCTGCGCGGCAAGCCTGTCGCCGTTGGCGGATCGCGCGAGCGCGGTGTCGTCGCGGCGGCGAGCTATGAAGCGCGAAAATTCGGCGTGCGGTCGGCGATGCCGTCCGTCACCGCCAAACGGAAATGTCCCGACCTCATCTTCGTGAAGCCGCGTTTCGACGCCTACAAGGAGGTGTCGCGCCAAATTCGCGTGATCTTCGCCGAACACACGCCGATCATCGAACCGCTCTCGCTGGACGAGGCCTACCTCGACGTGACGGAAAATCTGCAAGGGATCGTGTCAGCGACGGAGATCGCCGAGGCGATCCGGGTGAAGATCCGCACTGAGACCGGCCTCACAGCCTCCGCGGGCGTCTCATACAACAAGTTCCTAGCCAAGCTCGCCTCCGATTACCGGAAACCCGACGGGATCTTTGTCATCACGCCGAAGATGGGGCCGGCCTTTGTCGAGACCTTGCAGGTCGGAAAATTCCATGGCGTGGGGCCGGCGACGACCGCGAAGATGAAACGGGTCGGAATCGAAACCGGTCTTGACCTGAAAGCGCAAACGCTTCCTTTCCTTCAATGGCGCTTCGGAAAATCGGGGCCTTATTATTATTGGATCGCGCGCGGCGTCGACGAGAGGCCGGTGCGCGCCGACCGCGTCCGCAAATCAATCGGCGCCGAAAACACCTTCTTCGATGATCTCTTCAGCTTCGATGCGGCGCGCGAGGCACTCATGCCGATCATCGAAAATGTTTGGCGCCACTGCGAGGCGACGCGCATTCGTGGGCGCACCGTGACGCTGAAAGTGAAATATGCCGATTTCCATCAGATCACGCGGCGCCACACCGGCACCGCGCCGCTCACGACGCAGACGGAATTCGAACAGCTCAGCTTCGCGCTGCTCGGACCAATCTTTCCCGTCCAAAAGGGAATCCGGCTGCTCGGAGTCACGATGTCGTCGCTCGGCGAAGAGCGGGTGAAGCCTGACGATCAATTGAACCTATGCATTTAGGCTCGATTGCACGCCGTGTTGACGGAAACATCGCGGCGGACGACGGCGTCACATGACATTCGCTGCTTGCGCTTATTCGCGGGCGCGTCGCACCGTTTTCCACGCGGGACGGAAATGCGGAAGAGTCATGGTCTACGTATCGGCGTGAAGCCTCGGCAAGTTGACCGGGTTCTATCGGCGCATGCCCGCCTTCAGCGGACGCCACGGGAACGAAAGGAAAAAATGCATCTCAAATTGCCTGGAAAGATAACTCGCTTCGTCATTCTCGTCGTCGGCGCTGCCCTGATCGGCTAGGGACCGCCGCAGCTTTTGACGTCAAGGATCGAAGCGCGCTTTGGTATGTCGTCAACGATCTTTGTCGTCCGATGCAGCAAGCTCTCAATCTACCCATTCCGTGCCTGAAGGTCGATGCGGCGCGCGGGTTCGTCGTGCTCCGTGCGCCCGGAGACGAGACGCAAATTCTCATAGTCCCGACGACGAAGATCGATGGAATCGATAGCCTCATCATACTTCGGGATCGAATGCCAAATCTTTGGTCATACGCTTGGAGCGAGAGAAGTCGCGTGGCGGCAAACGCTCGCCGGCCTCCGGGGTGGAATGACATCGGCATGGCGATAAATTCGCGACGAGGGCGCTCGCAGGACCAATTGCACATCCACATCGACTGTGTGGAACCTCGATTGAAGCAGGCGCTGGCGTCCCGCGCTGGCCGTCTCTCGCCGAAATGGTCCATCCTCGATCTGCGCCCATGGGCTCGTCGATATCGCGTCAAGGACATCGGCGCCGCAGGCATCGATCAAAATATCTTCAAGCTGATCGCCGCCGAGATTCCGGGAGCGAGGTCGAGGATGGCGCTGCAATCGATCGGTGTCATCGGCTCCATCGGCCCGAACGGAGATCATGGCTTCACCGTGCTGGTGAACAGCGACGGCGGCCATGCGGAAGAATTGTTGGATCACACCTGCTCAATCAGCAAATAGGCAGTCGGCGCAACGGTGGGCCTATCCCTCCACCGTCCTTCGAAACTCTTTCCTGTCGCTTCCGGGTAGAGGGCCATGTTTGAATAGGGCAACGAGATTTTGCCCTAGCGATGTCGCCGTTGTCGTTCCATAATGCGATCATGGCAGAAGATCACCCGTTCACGTTCAAGATTGAGCCCGATCCATTGGGCGAACGCCGATTCCGCTGGACTGTTTGCGAGGGTGGACAAATTCATCTCCGCTCCCCGCATTCTTATGCGACTCGGCGCGAAGCCGAGGTAGAAGCGAGTAAGGCGATGTTGAGGTTTGCTAAAACATGGCCCAACAGCAAGTGACCGTCGCCGCCCCCAACCTTTTCGACCGCATGTTGCTTCTGGGTTTCCGACAACGGTCTTAAGCTATGGCAAGGGCACACAAGAGCTTGGGGACCTTCGAAACCCATGGCATCCGCAAGCCTCTTGAATGTTTGATTCTCTCTCACAATCTTTCTTAGCTTCGGTACGTCGTATGTTGGTAATGCAATTACAAGGCGGGCCGCTAAACCGCGGTTCCGGTCAGGGTTGCCTCCGACGCGCCTTCGAATCTGCCAGCGTAATTTTCCTCGCAAAGAATGGCGAGGGAACTGGGCGCGAGGGTGCGGACGGCATTATGAGTAGCTAGAGGCGTTAGACAATGACAAACATTCAACCCGACATCTTGGAGATTGCTTGGATCGACACCCGCGCGCCAGTCGAAGGGCAAATCGTCCACGTCCGTGTGCGGGACACGCGCGGATTCTATGTTTTGCCATTTCCTGTCGAATTCCGCGACGACGACTGGTGGAACGCGCGGACAGGTGAAGAGCTGGACTGCTTTATTGCGGGGTGGGCGCCATGGGACGATTTGGTTGAGGACGCGCCGTGATCGACCCGGCCCAGTAACCAGCGGTCTCAAAAGGGCTCGCCCCCGAAACGAGAATTTCGCTTGCTTTGCAATCTCTTCTTCGCGTCCATCCGCATTCCCCAAATTGCCGCGCCACGGGTTTGCATGATAAAAGGGGTTGCCAAAAGAGCGGCGGAGAGAGCGGCCCTTCAACCTCCCGCTGATATCGCGTGCGATGCGCCGAGATCAACTCGCCTCGAGCTGCGTGGCGCCTTGCAGAAAGAACCGCAGCATTTCACGGGAAGCGTCGGGCCCATTCTGATCAGTGTATGAACCGTCCGGGCTGCCCCCGGACCAGGCGTGTCCCAGCCCCTTGATAGCCCAGTGTTCGACGTGGGGAAGGCCATTGGCGTCGGCGATCACGCGGCGCGTATAGGCGCGACCTCCGATGGAGCCGTCATGTTGCGTCTCCTGTATTGGGTGGGCGAGGCCGGCGCGCGCTTCGGCAAGAATCGTTTCGGCGTTCGAAGGATGCACTGTTTGGTCCGAGCCCCCATGAAAAACTATGGTGCGAACGCGTTCATTCGCACCCTTGCGACGAGTCTTCCTTGCCGCCGATGCCGCTGAACTCGGTCCGCTTCGCATGGCGGCGAATGCTGAAACCACGTCGGTGGCGGACCCATGAGCGAGGCCCGAATGAATGCCCGTCGCGGCGTAAAGCTCGGGATAGGTGACGCTCATGATCGCGGCCATGGCGCCCCCGGCTGAAAGACCCGCCACATAGACCCGCGTGGCGTCGACGTTGAACTCCGCCATTATATTGCGCGTAATCCCGGCGATAATGCTGGGTTCCCCCGCGTCGCGCATCTGATCCTTGATATTGAACCAATTCCAACATGCTGATTGATTGGCGTGCATCGGTTGCCTCGGATAGGCGACGATAAAGCCATGTTCTTCGGACAGTCGGTTCATGCCAGTGCCCGCCGCGAAGTCGTCGGGGTTCTGAGTGCAGCCGTGGAGCATGATAATTAAAGGAAGCCTCCGGCCTTCCGCGTGGCTGGGGACGTAGACCTTATAGTCTCGGGAACCCGCTTCGCAGGAGAAGGTGCGAGTGAGATAAGCCGCCCCATGCGGAACTGGAACCGACGGCGCTTTGGGTGATTTCGCGAACGACGCGGGGTCGTGGCCGAAACCCGAAAGATTGGCTTGACGCAACAGCGTCAAAACTTCTCCCAACGGCCTCCTCATCCGCGCGGCGGGACGCTGTTCGGCGGTAGAGTTTCGCGCGCGACCGCTTGCAATCCCCGCATCCAGCCGGAGTTGTTCAAATGCATCCGGGCTGTCGGCGTCGTTGGTTGGCGGCGCGAGCAAGGGGAGACTTTCGCTCGACTGTTCGCTCGGCGAAGGGGCTTGACCTCGCCCCGATAGGGCGCGCCGGATCACCTGCGTCGCCTCGATGACGTTTTGCGCGCGCGTGAGCTGCGTGGCGCGGCGCATGGCTGCGCTGAAGACCGTTTTCATTCCTTCATCCTCGTTGGAAAAGCGCCCGGTTGATTACCGGATGCGATCGGCGAGCGCCGCCTTGACTGCTTTGCTGGCTTGGAGAGCGCCAAGCACGGTGATCGACTCGATTGTCGAAAGCGCGAGTTCTGGCGTGACATCGTCGGCGATTGTCACAAGGCCGATGACCTGGACGCGCAACTTGTCGCCGGCGGACTTCACCGTCTCCAAATCTTGGCGGCTGTACCGTCGCAAGCCGAGTTCGAGGGTGTGCCTTACGATCGATTGCTTGACCGCGTCCGCATGGGTGGCGAGCTGGTTGCGGATCGCCGTCCTGATGAAGTCGGTGCGATTGGAGTAGAAGCCCTCGCGCACCAACAGATCGATATGGCCAAGGTCGACGAATCCGACGTTGATTGTGATTTTCTCGGTCTCGCCCGATCTCTCTCGCAAGTGGTGTATTTCTCCGGCCATCGCGCTTATCTCTCTGACCATCTGTATGGATGGTATATGGATGGCGCGTCGGCCGATTCAATAGAGATTTCGAAGAGAAAGATCCAGTTAGGGCGGAGCTTTGATTCCGAGGGAGGTTGCCCCGCAGGCCGAGCGAGCAGCCGCTCGATAAGAGCGGAACGAGAGCCTCCGCTCAAAAGCCCCCGATTGACTCCCACGGCGCAAGCGAACAAATATAGAACGCATCATCCGCCTAATGAGCCGAAAGGGACATGGCCACGTCCGTCGCCACACCTATCGTCGAGGAACTTCGTGAGCGTATCCAACGCCTTGAGGGCGGTGTCGCGCGCCGGCGGGCCGTGTTGTCATTCGGGGTCAAGGAGATCGACCGCCGTCTGCCAGACGGGGGATTGGCGCTCGGCGCCCTGCATGAGGTGGCTGGCGGCGGCAATGGCGCGGTCGACGGCGCGGCGGCGGCGCTGTTCGCCGCGGGAATTGCCGCCCGGACGCGCGGCCAGGTGCTTTGGTGCGTCACCCGCAAGGATCTCTTCGCGCCGGCCCTCGCTCAGGCCGGGCTGTCGCCCGACCGGGTGATCTATGTCGAGGCGTCCGATGAGAAGTCCGTGCTGGCCTGTTTCGAGGAAGGATTGCGTCATGGGGGGCTCGGCGCCGTCGTCGCCGAAGTCGCGCGGCTCTCCATGACGGCCTCGCGCCGGCTTCAGCTTGCGGCGGAAGGCTCCGCCTCGATCGGCATCGCCATACGGCGCTGGCGTCGTCAGACCGAGGCCGCCGACTTCGGGCAGCCGACGGCCTCGGTCACTCGCTGGCGCGTCAGCGTGCTCCCGTCGACGCCTTTGCCCGTTTCCGGCGTGGGACGCGCCCGATGGCATGTCGAGTTGATCCGCTGTCGCGCTGGCGAAAGCGCGGATTTTGAGTTGGAGTCCTGTGATGCCAAGGGTCGTCTCGCTCTTCCTTCCGACCTGGTCGACGGATCGAGTGAGAAGGAATCTCGACGACGCCGCGCCGCCGGTTGAAACGCCCCTGGTTCTTGTGGGCCGCGAGGGAAGGCGAAGGGTGGTGCTGGCGGCGGACGCCGCCGCGCTGCGGGCGGGCTTGCGCGTCGGCATGGCCGCGACCAAGGCGCAGGCGCTGCTCTCCAACCTCATCGTCATGGACGCGGAGCCGGAGGCCGACGCGCAGGCGCTCGATCGGTTGGCGATCTGGGCGTTGCGGCGCTATGCGCCGATCGTCGCGGCGGATCCACCGGATGGATTGGTTATCGACACGACCGGCGCCGCTCATCTCCACGGCGGTGAAGGCGCGATGGTCGCGGGGATGGTCGAGCGACTCGCCGCCTCCGGATTCGCCGCGCGCGCCGCGCTCGCCGATAGCTGGGGCGGCGCCCATGCCATTGCCCGCTATCTGGCGCGACCGTCGATCGTCATTGCGCCCGGCGAAACCGCGACGGCAATTCTCGACCTGCCGATCGCCGCCCTGCGCCTGCCCAGGGAGATGGTGGAAAGCCTTCACGTCCTCGGCTTCGAACGCATCGGGGAGTTGGCGGCAAAACCTCGCGCCCCTTTGACGCTGCGCTTTGGCCCGCAACTCGGGCGGCGTCTCGATCAGGCCTTGGGGCGGATCGCCGAGCCGATCGATCCGGTGCGCTCGCCCGACCTCGTCGAGGTTCGCTGCGGCTTCGCCGAGCCGATCGGCGCCCCTGAAACCATCGCCCGCTATACGGGGAAGCTTGTCGCACAGCTCTGCGAGGCGCTCGAAGCCAAAGGCCTCGGCGCAAGGCGTCTCGATTTGCTGTTTCACCGGGTCGACAACCGTATCGAGGCGATCAGGATCGGAACGGCGCAGCCGATGCGCGACGCAAAACGTCTGACGCGGCTGCTCTGCAACCGGATTGAGACCGTCGAGCCGGGGTTCGGCATCGAGATCATGACCCTTGCCGCCACGCTCGTCGAGCCCCTCGCACCGAAGCAGACGATCTCCTCGCTGACCGAGGAACCGGAGGCGGACGTCTCCGACCTCATCGACACCCTCGCCAATCGCGTCGGCGAGAAGCAGCTTTATCGCATCGCGCCGGTGGCCAGCGACGTGCCGGAGCGTTCCGTCCAGAAGATCGCGCCATTGGCGCCGCCCGCCGGCGCGGGATGGCCAGACCATTGGCCGCGTCCAGCACGGCTTCTATCGATGCCGGAGCCGATCGAGACGGTGGCGCTGCTGCCGGACCATCCGCCGGTCACTTTCACCTGGCGCGGCGTCCGCCGCCGCGTGAAACGCGCCGATGGTCCGGAGCGCGTCTTCGGCGAATGGTGGAAGCGCGACGCCGAGTTGATCGCGGTGCGCGACTATTTTCAGGTCGAGGACGACGCCGGCGAGCGCTTCTGGATCTTTCGCGCCGGCGACGGCGAAGACGCCGCGACCGGTTCACAGCGGTGGTTTATGCACGGGATCTTCGGATGACCGCCGCGCGCTATGTCGAGCTGCAATGCACCTCGCATTTCTCGTTTTTGCGCGGGGCGAGTTCCTGCGAGGAATTGTTCGAGCAGGCCGCCGCCCTGGGTATCGAGGCGCTGGCAATCGTCGACCGCAATTCGCTCGCCGGCGTCGTCCGCGCGCATGAAGCGGCCAAGACGACGGGCGTGCGACTGATCGTCGGTTGCCGCCTCGATCTCGCCGACGGCATGTCCGTCCTCGTCTATCCGACCGACCGGCCCGCCTATGCACGGCTTTGCCGCTTGCTGTCGCTGGGCAAGAAGCGGGGCGGCAAGGCGCGGTGTCGTCTCGATTGGTCCGATCTCGTCGCCTACGGCGAGGGCCTGATCGCGGTGCTTGCGCCGGACGAGGCGGACGACATCTGCGCCATGCGTCTTCGCCGGCTGGCCGAGGGTTTCGGCGACCGGGCCTATATGGCGCTGACGCTGCGGCGGCGACCGAACGACGCGCTAAGGCTGTACGAACTGTCGAACATGGCTTTGCAGGCGCGGGTGCCGACTGTCGTCACGAATGACGTTCTCTTCCATGTCCCGACGCGCCGCGTTCTTCAGGATGTCGTGACCTGCATCCGGCACAATTGCACCATCGACGAGGCCGGGTTCCGCCGCGAGCGTCATGCCGACCGTTATCTGAAGCCGCCGGAGGAGATGGCGCGGCTGTTCAGCCGCTACCCGGAGGCCCTCGCCAGGACATTGGAGATCGCGGCGCGTTGCCGCTTTTCGCTGGACGAGCTGGCCTATCAATATCCGCAGGAGCGGACCATGCCGGGCCGCACGCCGCAGCAGGCGCTCGAATTTCTCGCCTGGCAAGGCGCGGCTTCGCGTTATCCCGAGGGTGTGCCGGACAAGGTGACGGCGATCCTCAAGCATGAGTTGCGGCTGATCGAAACCCTGCAATATGCGCCTTACTTTCTCACCGTGAATTCAATCGTTCGCTTCGCTCGCAGCCGGGACATTCTTTGTCAGGGCCGCGGCTCCGCCGCCAACAGCGCCGTTTGCTATGTGCTTGGCGTCACCTCCATCGACCCCGAGCGCAACGATCTGCTGTTCGAGCGTTTCGTCTCGGAGGAGCGGCGGGAGCCTCCGGATATCGACGTGGACTTCGAGCATGAGCGGCGAGAAACCGTCATGCAATGGGTGTTCGAAACCTATGGCCGGGACCATGCCGCGCTTTGCTCGGTCGTAACCCGCTATCGCGCCAAGGGCGCTCTGCGCGATGTCGGCAAGGCGCTCGGTCTGCCCGAGGATCTGATCAAAATGCTGTCCTCGCAAATCCGGGGCTGGTCGAACGAAGGCGTCGAACCCAAGCACGTCGAGGAGTTAAACCTCAATCTCGGCGATCGGCGCCTGCGCCTCGCCCTGGAACTGGCGCGCAAGTTGATCGGCGCGCCGCGCCATCTTTCGCAGCACCCCGGCGGCTTCGTGCTGACCCACGATCGCCTCGATGAACTTGTTCCCATCGAGCCCGCCGCGATGAAAGACCGCCAGGTCATCGAGTGGGACAAGGACGACATCGACGCGCTGAAATTCATGAAGGTCGATTGCCTGGCGCTCGGCATGCTCTCTTGCATGAAGCGGGGTCTTGACCTTCTGGCCGAACACAAGGGCATTGCCCTGGACCTCGCGACCATCCCCGCCGAGGATCCCAAAACCTATGCGATGATCCGCAAGGCCGACACGCTCGGCACGTTCCAGATCGAGAGCCGGGCGCAGATGTCGATGCTGCCGCGGCTCAAGCCCCGCACTTTTTACGATCTCGTCATCGAGGTGGCGATCGTTCGTCCCGGCCCCATCCAGGGGGACATGGTCCATCCCTATCTGCGCCGGCGCGAGGGCCGGGAACCGGTCGACTATCCTACGCCCGAGCTTGAAAAGGTGCTGGGCAAGACCCTCGGCGTGCCGTTGTTTCAGGAACAGGCCATGCGCGTCGCCATCGAATGCGCCGGTTTCACCCCGGGCGAAGCCGACCAACTCCGGCGCAGCATGGCGACCTTCAAACACACCGGCGGCGTCTCGAAATTCCGCGACAAGCTGATCTCCGGCATGGTGGCCAAGGGTTACCGGCCCGAGTTCGCGGAGAAGACGTTCAACCAGTTGGAGGGGTTCGGCAGCTACGGGTTTCCGGAAAGTCACGCGGCTTCCTTCGCTCTGATCGCCTACGCCTCTTCCTGGCTGAAATGCCACCACCCCGATGTGTTTTGCGCGGCGCTGCTGAACGCGCAGCCGATGGGGTTCTATGCTCCCGCTCAAATCGTCAAGGACGCGCGCGACCACGGCGTCGAGGTTCGCCCCGTCTGCGTCAACGCCTCGCGTTGGGACTGCACATTGGAGCCGACCGATCGGGAAGACCGCTTCGCCGTGCGGCTCGGCTTTCGCATGGTGCATGGCCTCGCCAATAGCGCCGCCGCCGCCATGGTCGCGGCACGGGCGGATCAACCGTTCGCCTCGGTCGACGATCTTTGGAGGCGCGCCGATGTTCCTGTCGCCGCCCTGGTTCAGATCGCCGAGGCGGACGCCTTCCGGCCCTCTCTCGAACTCGCCCGTCGCGACGCTCTATGGGCGATCAAGGCGCTGCGCGACGAACCGCTGCCGCTCTTCGCCTCGGCCTCGGTCCGCGAGGGCGAGACCGTGCCCGAAATCCTTGAGCCTATCGTCGCGCTGCGACCAATGACTCCCGGTGGCGAAGTGGTCGAGGATTATGGCCATGTCGGACTGTCGCTGCGCCATCATCCCGTGTTCTTCCTGCGCGAAGAGCTTCGGCGCCAGCGCAGCGTTACCTGCGACGAGGCCATGCGGACGCGAGACGGGCGCTGGGTCGAGGTCGCCGGCCTTGTTCTCCTGCGACAGAGGCCGGGCACGGCCAAGGGCGTCATGTTCATCACGATCGAGGACGAAACCGGCATCGCCAATCTCATTGTCTGGCCGTCGGTCTATGAGAGGCAGCGCCGTGTCATCCTTTCCGCCCGCATGCTCGGGGTCCGTGGCCGGGTCCAGCGCGAAGGCGACATCGTCCATATTATCGCCCATTGGCTGACGGATATGTCTGACAGCCTAGCGAAAATAGGCGCGGCTTGACCTTGCAATCGGCGGCGCTGTTCGAAAACATGTGGGTCAGAGGCCTCGCCTGCCACCCGGCTCGAGAACACAAGGCCTCTATCGCATTGCAGGAACGCTCCATGGGCGACACAATCATCGAAGCTCCCGCGCCCGAGGGCGTAGCGACCCGCCATGACGTCGAAGTGGCCCTATGGGGTGATCGCGTCGCGCCGACGCGCTTTGTAGGCTGGAATTTGACGGAAGCCGACCTCAACGGCCTCGATTTTCATGGCTGTGAATTCGTGCGCTGCCGCGCCGGCCATGCCAATTTCTCATCCTGCAATTTCACCGAGGCCCGATTCCTGTTCTGCGACTTCAACAACACCAAATGGCGCGGGACAATCGTATCGTCCGCCTTTTTCCAGGATTGCAAGCTGACGGGCGTCCAGATGGTGGTCGCGAGCACGCTCATGCCGCCGGCGTTCGAGAGATGCCTCCTGATCAACGCGAATCTTCGAGGGCTTTCATTTCGACGAGCGCAATTGGACGGCGTCGACTTCCAAGGCGCCGATCTCCGCGACGCCGACTTCAGGGACGCCGCGCTGACGGGTTGCAGCCTGAGGGAGGCGAACGTGACCAAGGCGCGGTTTGAAGGGGCCGACTTGCGCGACGCCGATCTCGGCAGCCTCCAGCTCGTCGACGCGTCGCGGTTCAAAGGCGCGATCATTTCCAAGAAGCAGGCCGGGGAACTGCTTAGCGGTCTCGGGTTGAAGGTCGTTTGAGGTCCGCTCGTCCCTAAGATTCCGAGACAGTCTAT
>Ga0182013_10005323_pt1 | contig 15016 bp, 12 predicted proteins | sample 612S2MmetaG_FD_120487 | JGI IMG/M metagenome (GOLD analysis project Ga0182013, IMG submission 120487) | Permafrost microbial communities from Stordalen Mire, Sweden - 612S2M metaG | ecosystem: Environmental > Terrestrial > Soil > Wetlands > Permafrost | place: Sweden: Stordalen | collected... | reverse complement strand
TCATCGAAATATCGGCGGCCTTCGCGGAGTGCGTGAGCGCCCCAACGCTGATGAAGTCCACGCCAGTCTCGGCATAGGCGCGGATATTCTCGAGCACAATCCCGCCGCTAGCTTCGGTGGGTATCCAATGCGCCTTGTCTTCCGGCCCGCTCGCGCCCGTCTTCTCCCGGATGCGCGTGACAGATCGCCTGACTTCATCCGGCGTCATATTGTCCAGCAGGATGGCCTCTGCCCCAAACTCCAGCGCCTCTTCCAGTTCTTGTGCGGTCCGCACTTCGACCTGAATCCGCTGGTGAAGCCTGCGCTTTTCCAGGGCTCGCGTAAGCGCCGCTCTTAATCCGCCGCCAAGCGCAATGTGATTGTTCTTGATCAAAATCCCCGACGCCAGATCGATGCGATGATTCGTCCCGCCCCCGCACATCACTGCATATTTTTCCAGCGCACGCATCCCCGGAACCGTCTTCCGCGTATCCAGGACCCGCGCATGCGTTCCGTCAATCGCGTCCACATATTTCCGCGTCAGCGTAGCAATCCCGCTCAGGTGTTGAAGCAGGTTCAGGATCACGCGTTCCGAACTCAGCAGCACGCGCGCATTGTGCCGTATAACTGCCAGCACCTGTCCCTTGCGCACGCGCACCCCATCGAACATCTCCGGATGGTGGATCACCTCAAACCGGTTATGCGCCTGTGGCCGCGGATCGAGCCGCGCAAAAATCTCAAGAAAGCGCGGCACCGCGCCCAGCCCCGCCACCACCAACTCCTGCTTCGCAATGATGGAAGCCGTAGCGCGCAGTTCCGGGTCGATGGTCAGGTTAGTCGTAGCATCGGCCACAGCCTGGTCTTCAACCAGTGCCTGCTCCAGCAATGCGTCAATGCGGCTACTCTTCCAATCCATCTAAATTCCCTGAATTTCTCTATTGCTCCAATTGATCTGTCATCCTGATCAACCCCAAAAACCTGTCATCCTGAGCGAAGTCGAAGGACCTGCTTCTGCTTTTCGTCTCTTTCCCAGCACCAATTTCCGTGCCCCATCCATTTCACAGCGTCATCGTGAAATGGGTGGGAAACCTCAAATCTCAATCTCCCGGTAGAGCATCCAACGCTGCCCGAGCTTTCTCCAGTAGAAGCCGTGTTTCAGCCTCCTGCTTCTTCAACCCCTCAACAATATGCACCGGCGCCTTCGCGAGAAAGCTATCATTCCCGAGTTGCCGCTTAGCCGCCGCCAACCCTTTTTCATACTTCGCAATATCCTTTGTCAACCGCTCTTTCTCAGCGGCCACGTCAACAGTCCGTTCGTAGACAACTGCAACGTCGAATTCAGGTGTGGAACGTTTCGGCAATCCTGCAGAAATCTGATCTACGAATCGCACATCGCTCACGCGCGCAAGGCGTTCGACCATGGCAGCGTTTTCGGTAAGGACGTGCTTCAAGTTCCCATCGATGCGAAGCTCGATGGGAACCACCGCCTTCTCCTCGACGCCGGCCTCTTTACGCAGCGCGCGGACTTCGACAATGAGCGACTGCACAAGCTCCATCTCGGTTTGAATGCTCGCATGACTCGGTTGCACCGGGGGATAGCTCGTCAGAGCAATCGACTTCGCGGGAGGATTGCCGTCATAGAGCGCGTGCCAGATTTCCTCAGTGATAAATGGCATGAAGGGCGAGAGCAATCGCAGCGAAGCCTCAAAGACGCTGAGGAGCGTTGTAAGCGCGGCCTTGATTTTTTCCTTGTCCGCGGTCTCAGAAAAATCCAGACGGAGTTTGACGATTTCGAGATACCAATCGCAGAAACTCCCCCAGAAAAACTGGTAGATTTCATTCGCAGCGTCGTCGTAACGATAGTTATCGAGCGACCGATTTACCTTACTCGCAGTGGAATGAAATTCCGCGATGATCCAGCCATCTTCCAATGGCGCATCACTTCCAACCATTGGCAGAGTTCTTGGATCAACCACAATCCCAATCTCCGCCGCCCGGTCCACATTCATAAACAGGAACCGCGCCGCATTCCAAATCTTGTTAGCGAACGCCCGATACCCCTCCGTCCGCGCCATATTAAACGCAATATCCGTCCCCGGCGACGCCATCGAAGCCAGCGTAAACCGCACCGCATCCGTCCCATAAGTCTTGACGATTTCGATCGGGTCGATCACATTGCCTTTAGTCTTCGACATCTTTTCCCGATTAGCATCCCGCACCAGCGCGTGAATATAAACTTCGCGGAAGGGAACCGATTCGGCCAGAGATCGCGCCGAGCCATCCGGCATCGGTACATCGCCCGCAAACCAGCACCCCAGCATGATCATCCGCGCAACCCAGAAAAACAGAATGTCGAACCCGGTGACCAGCAAGCTCGTCGGATAGAAAGTATCGAAATCCGCCCTGTTTTCCGCCGTAATGTTAGGCCACCCAAACACAGAAACCGGCAGCAGGCCCGACGAAAACCACGTATCCAAAACGTCCGTCTCCTGCGTGATTGTCTCTGCCCCGCAATGCGCGCAAGACGCAGGATCGACGCGCGCCACCGTGATCTTCCCGCAGGTCCCGCAGTGCCACGCAGGAATCCGATGCCCCCACCACAGTTGCCGCGAGATGCACCAGTCGTAAATATTCTCCATCCAGTTCAGATAGGTCTTCTTGTACATCTCCGGCGTGAACTGAATGTGCCCGTCTTTTACCGCCGCAATAGCCTTGTCCGCCAGCGGCTGAATCTTCACAAACCACTGCGTTGAAAGCCGCGGTTCCACTACCGTCTTGCAGCGGTCGCAGTGTCCAATGTTGTTGCTATGGTCCTTGACGCCGGCCAGCAGCCCCAGCTCTTCAAGGTCGGCCACGATCCGCTTGCGCGCCACATACCGATCGAGTCCCGCGTAAGCCCCGCCTTCACTGTAGATATGCGCCGTATCGTCCATCACGTTGATGGAGGGAAGATTATGCCGCTGCCCCAGCGCAAAATCGTTGGGGTCGTGCGCCGGAGTCACTTTTACCGCACCGGTGCCAAATTCGCGGCTCACCCACTCGTCCAGCACAATCGGAATTTCGCGTCCCACCAGCGGCAGCCGCAGTTTCTTCCCGTGCAGATGCAAATACCGCTCGTCCTCCGGATGAATCGCTACGGCCGTGTCGCCCAACATAGTTTCAGGCCGCGTGGTCGCTACAGTCAAAAACTCCCCGGTATCTCTCCCGTCATCGCCAATAACCGGGTAGCGAATCTCCCACAAATGCCCTTTATGCTCCTCGAAGACAACCTCAAGGTCGCTGATCGCCGTCTGGCAGCTCGGGCACCAATTCACGATGTAGGCGCCGCGATAAATCAGACCCTGCTCGTGCAGCCGGACAAACGCCTCCCGCACCGCAACCGACAGATTCTCGTCCATCGTGAAGTATTCGCGCTGCCAGTCGACAGAGGTTCCGAGCCGCTTCATCTGGCCCAGAATCGCTCCGCCATAGTGCCGCTTCCATTCCCACACGCGCTCCACAAAGGCTTCGCGGCCGAGCTGCTGCCGCGTCTTGCCTTCCTCCGCCAACTGCCGCTCCACCATCATCTGCGTGGCAATGCCCGCGTGATCGGTTCCCGGCAGCCACAGTGCGCGCCGTCCGGACATGCGCCGCCAGCGGGTCAGAATGTCCATCTCCGTCTGGTTGAGCATGTGCCCCATGTGCAGGCGGCCGGTTACATTCGGCGGTGGCAGCAGAATCACAAAAGGGCTACCGTGCGCAGCACCGTTCTTAGCTGTGGGGGTAGGCTGCGCGAAGAGTTTCTCGCGCACCCAGTATTCCGCCCAGTGATCTTCAAGGTCGGTAGGGTCGTAAGCTTTGGGCAAGTCGTGGGGCATGGGGGTCTTCGGCGCGCCCCCGGGGTCTGCGCGGGACCATCTTCATGAGAGGGTCTTCAGCTTGGGGACCACCCCTTGACTTTACCAGATTGGGCGCTTGGGAGGACGGCTCAACCCCCTGGCCTACTTCGAACTCATGTCCGGCTTCATCGTGGCGAAGTCAACAGGCACAGACACATGCTCGTGGGTAATCAGCCACTGCCCGTTGATCCTCTTGTAGCCGTCGGTCACGCGAACCGTCATCTGAAACTTCTTACCGTCTTTGCCCGTCAATGTCCCGGATTGGATCGAGTGGCTGAACGCCACGTCTCCTCCCACCGCTACGTCCAGATCGGTCAGTTTCATATCAACGGGGCCAGGGTACGCCGCAAAGATACTTTCCCAGTCTTTCTTGTAGGCTGCCCAGCCGTTATATTGGCGCGGCGGAACGGCGTCGAACACCACGAGGGTGTCGCCGGGCGCGTAGGCGGCCATGATCCCGTTCACGTCCTTGGCATTGAATGCCGTCACAAAGTGATCTTCCAGCGCCCTGATCGCGGCCTGGTCCTGCGCACTTGTATCCGCAACCGGAGCAGGGCCGCAGCCGAGACATCCCGCAAATAACAACATAGGCAGCAGTGCTTTCTTGTTCACCATGTGTATTCTCCTCCGGGGAAGTTGAGGTTCAATTGTTTTTTGGGGGGACGACCGCCTGATTGAAGCGCGAGCCTTGCAGCATTGTCAAGCGATTTCTCTTTCGGGATGCGGGTTGACGCAGGCGAATCTGAGCAGAAGTCATGAACAAAAAGAAAAGGCCGCACCCCAATCGGGAGCGGCCCTTCCAATTAGCTTGAAGAATCAGCCTAGAACGGGTTGAGCTTGGCCAGCCCCTTCTTCTTTTTCTTCTTGCTGTCCGACTCCTCTTTGGAGTCGACTTTGGGCTTCTTCTTGGCGTTGAGGTCAGTCGCAGTGGCGCCGGTGGACTTCACCTCGTTCACCTGCACGGGCGCGTCGGCCGGCTTCTCAGCGGCTGGCAGGGCTGTGTTCACAGGTCCAACAGCCTTGAGCCCGGCGCCAGCATCTGCACCAGCAGGTGCGGACACAATCTCAGCGCCCACGCCGGTACCACCACCGGATGGCGGCGTCAGTTGCAGCGGCACGGTAGACGGCGCATCGCTGCGTGGTGGCTCACCGGCTCCCGTTGCAGGTGCCGCTTCAGTTGCGGCAGCAGGCCTCCCGGCGTTCACGGCATCCGTGAACAAGGCAACGTTTTGCTTGGTAATATCCGGCGCCAGCGTCCGCTTCGGGTCTTCGAGCGACGGTTCGCCCACATGCACCGCTGAAACAACCATGGGGCCGTGTTTGATGATGTCCAATGTCTTGTCGGTAAAGCGAATTGGCTGTTGGCTGCGCACTTCGGCGTCGTTCTCGGCCACCGCTTCCTGAGTAGGCTCGGGAACCGGACGGTTCATCGCCACAAGGCGGTCGCGCGCGTCTTCAACGTGCGCCGCCATGGGGTAGCGCGTAATGACCTTGGCATAAGCCTGCGCTGCCTTGTCCAGATAGACAGAAGTCAGACGTTCCCTGACTGCGCCGGGAAGCTTGGTTGTGATTTGAATGTTATGCGCCTCGCCGGCATAAGCATCGCCAATACCCAGCAGTGCCTGGTCGCTCCTGGAAAAGAGCGGGTAGGTGTCGGTGACCGTCTCCAACCGGGCGATGGCGGCGTTATAGTTCTCGCGGCTCGAGTAGTAGAGCCCAATCTCGGTTTCCCGCTCGGCCAGCACTTCCTGCACATCGCGCAGCTTCTGTTTGGCGCGCGGCACCAGCGTCGAATCTGGGAACATGTTGATCATGTTGCGGTATTCCATCTCGGCGCGCGTGGCGTCGATGGGGTCACGGTCCGGCTTCTCCATCTGCTGGTAATAGATGTCGGCCACCTTCATTTGCGCCTCGGCAGCTTCCGGGGCGTTCGGGAAGAAGGTGATGAAGTCCTTGTATTCGGCCTCGGCCTGCGCCAGTGCGGCGGTGCCGCCTTCCTTGAACCAGCTGTCGCCCACGGCCAGCTTGGCGCGCATGCGGTATTCCGACTCAGGATAGGTGTTCAGCATGGTCTGCAAGTCGAGCCGGCATACGTCGAACCGGCCCTTCTTCATGGCCAGCATCGCCTTGTCGAAGAGCTCCTTGTCCGGCTGCTTGGAGTTGACGTCCGCCAACGGGTTGGCGCTCAGGTCAACGTTCTTCTTTTTCTTGGGCTTCTTGTCGGCATGCGCCGCAATTGTGCCCAGGAGCAGAAACGCCAGTGAAGCCGCGGCAATCTTGTTGGACAACCGATTCATACCACCTCATTGCGGCGCCGCCATGGAGACAGCCTAAGCGCCCTTTTCCGAATACTCTAGAATCTTACCTTGCTGCTCTTACCTGGTGTCCTGATAGCAAAGCTCATCCCACAACAACTCTGTCATCCTGAGCGAAGCGTACTTCAGCGGAGTCGAAGGACCTGCTTTTCCGTCTCGATCATTCGCTGCCCGCTGCGCCACAAACGCTCCGTGCCCCGTTCTTGCGACTTTTTTCTATCGCAAGGGCGGGAAACCTCAACCCTCAACCTGCAATTTCACCGCTTTTGAATCACTCACCCGCCGCCAGCCGAGCCGCAGCCAGCAACGCGCGCGCATCCTGCTCCGGGTGCCCTGCGCCGAACACGGCGTTCCCAGCCACCAAAAGCTCCGCTCCTGCTTGGACGACCTGTGCGACGGTATCGTGAGCCACACCGCCGTCAACTTCGATTTTAAACGCCAGCCCCAGTTCCCGGCGCAATTCCGCAAGCCGGCGAATCTTTTTCAGCGAAAAAGGAATAAATTCCTGCCCGCCAAACCCCGGATTGACGCTCATGATCAGCACGTGGTGCACCATCGGCAGAATATCCACAATCAGGTCCACCCTGGTCGCAGGGTTCAGCACTACCCCCGGCTCCATCCCGTGGTGGGCAATCAGTTGCAGCGTCCGATGCAGATGTGGACAGGCCTCGTAGTGTACGCTTACCCAGTTCGCCCCCGCATCCGCAAAGTCGGGAATAAACTCGTTTGGATTCTCGATCATCAAGTGGCAATCGAGGGGCAGGCTGGTCGCCTTGCGCAGGCTCTTCACCACCGGCGGGCCAATGGTGATATTGGGGACGAAATGACCGTCCATGATATCCACGTGAATCGTCGTGCCGCCCCCGCGCTCAGCCGCGGCCACCTGGTCCGCCAGGTGCGCAAAGTCAGCCGACAAAATGGAAGGAAGCAATTCAACCATGGCGTTTTCAGGGCCAAGAACCCCGCCCGCTCAGTGTATCAGCGCCGATGCCCGAATGTTTTGAAACTAACCCGTTGTTTGCGCGGTACGCAGTCAAAGCATCCGTGCTGTGTTGAAGCAACTGCGCAGCGTCCAAGCGCCTCAAACAAGCGAGTGGTTGAAGCCCGTGGCAGTCGGGTCTGCCCTTCAAAGGAGACCCAAATCGTGCGCATCTCAATACTTGCAGTATGCCTGTGTGCAGCGCTGAACACGGCATCCGCTTGCGCGCAGGCTTCATCCTCCGATGTAGCATTTGTCTACATAGCCAGCACCCCCACAAATAGCAAAACCAACGAGATCGTCGCTTACACCGCTGCGCCCAACGGCAGTCTATCCCCGGTCCCCGGCTCGCCCTTCCATGAAAACATTGCATCCATGGCCGTTAACGGAAAATACCTGGTGGCCTCAAGCCAAACCGCGCCCCAAATCAATGCCTACTCCATCGAAAACAACGGCGCTCTCACCTACGCCGCATCCATCAATTACGCGCAATACAATAACCCGTCACGTGCCTGCGGCGTCGCCGGCCAGATATTCTTCGATCGCACCGGGGAAACGTTATATGTCCAGGAATTCAATGCCACCAGCGCCTGCGCCAACACCGCAATCGCATCCTTCACGGTCGACAAATCCACCGGCGGATTGAACTATCTGGGCCTAGCAAATACCGGTGCTTTTCCCGGCAATGCCTTCGCAGCCTACTTCGTCGCCGACAACCTTTACGCCTACGCCGCCGACGATTCGGCCTGCACGTACTGGGCCTTCTACGGCTTTTCGCGCAGCGGCACCGGCCTCTTGAGCGACCTGGGCCTGCACTACAATCTGCCCACTCCACCGTCAGGAGTCAGCAGCTATCTTCCCAGCCAGGCTGCCGCCGACCCCACAAACCACGTGGCATTCACCATGCAGCCCGCTAACCCTCCCGGTTGCGCGTCCGGCCCGCTGCAACTGGCCACCTACACCGCGGACGCAGGCGGAAACCTCAACACAACCAACACCCGCGAGGACATGCCCGCAACCTCGATCGTTACTGTGTATGACATGAAGATGGCGCCCTCGGGAAAGCTGCTCGCGGTTGCCGGGCAGGAAGGGCTGCAGGTCTTCCGCTTCAATGGCGCCAGCCCCATCACAAAATACACAGGCCTCCTGACCAGCGATCCAATCAATCGGATGTTCTGGGACAACAACAATCACCTCTATGCCATCAGCCAGTCTTCCGGCAAGCTCTTCGTCTTCACCATCACTCCAACCTCGCACGAAGCAGCCCCTGGCTCGCCCTACACAGTAAGCAACCCCAGTAACATCGTCGTCCAACCGTTGTCCCGCTAGTGGCCAGTCTCCAACGTCCATACAAAAACAGACCAGGTGAACTCGCCTGCGAAGTTGGGTGCCCCTGGTCTCGCTTTTGAGACCAGGGAGACCACGAATCTACACGGCCGTGGTTCTAGCTCGCTGCGTTCCCGTCCCGCGCGCTCCGCTTTTCAAGTTTCGATAACAAAATCCGAGAACGTGCGCGCATGGCGGGCGTTCCGCTGCGCCCTTGAATGCGCAGCAGGTCAAGCACGCCGGGCAGCGCCGCCGGATCGTGTCTCGTCAGGTCTGCAAGCCCTTGCAGCGCCGCAGTTTTCACTATGGATGAGGCATCGTTGAGCCACGACTCCAGCACTTTCCCAACTCGCCGCGCCTCCTCCGGCGTAAGCGGAAACCGCCCAACCATCAGTGCCAAATTCCAGCGAAGTTTTTTCGGGCGGGCCTCCGGAATCAATCCCAGCAGCGCATCCTTCGAATGTGCGAAAATGCGCCTACCAGTTTGCGAGCCGTCCCGCGTTACGCGCTCCAGCACGTCCGCGGCGCGGCTGGCCACACCCTCATCGTCATCCCACAAAAACTCAATCAGCCGGTCGGTCTGGCGTGGTTCCGCCAGGAAGCGCTCGGTCAGCGCGCACACCCGTCCCAGCGCGAGCGCATTCCTGCCTTCAGCGAGTTCCGAGCGTAGCGGTGAAGCCTTCGCCATAGAGGTCGCGAGTCCGCACCCATATTAGCGCATGATTGTCTTCAGCCGCGCGCCGCAGCGGTCAGCGATTTAGCCGCCACACGACCCACCCCGCGCAACATCGCCTTCACCGGCCATCGCCCTTCCGCATCCGGGAAGAATATCTCCCCCGTCCGCCGAACCTCAGGCCGGTAATACCACCGCTTCAACAGAGCCAAATGCCCTTGCCGTATAGTCGCCGACGGAGCCCGTCCATCCTCAATCAGTGCCGCCAAAGCCTCCTCCATCCGCGACTCAAGCAACCCGCGCGGCAGCTTAACCGGTCCGGTCCGCTCGGTCCCCTCAGCAGGATTCGAACTATTCTCTATTCCCTCGTCCCTAGTCCCTACTCCCTCGTCCCTGATCCCTGTCTCTTCCGGAATCGCCTCAATCGCCAAAGGCTGCGCAAACAGCGAGCTCGAACCCGACTGCTCATTCTGTATCCTCATCCCCAGCGTGGAAAACGCCGCCGGCCCGCGCAGCCGTCCATTCTCATACAGAAAAACCGCAACCTCATCCAGATTGGCCGAGCCCTGCAGAATGACCGTCCGCAACTGGCTCAAAGGTCGAACCAGTTCCGGAGCCAGCGCCCGCACCGCTTCCACTCGCTGCACCTGTCCATGAAGCGCCGCCGCCGCCTCAAACTCCAACTGCGCCGACGCCTCATCGCGCTGCGTCTTCAGCGTAACCAGCCGGCATTCCCCGCGGCTAGCCAGAAAGCTCTCCACAGCAGCCGATTCCTCGCCGTACCGCTCGTCCGAACATCCCTTGTAGCAAGGCGCAAGGCACATTTTCATCTCAGAATAGACGCACCCAGGATGGCTGGGATTTGGGTCCAGATCGTCCATGCACCGCCGCAGCAGAAACAGCTTAAGCGCCTCATCCGCAAACCGCTCCGCTGCCGCTCGCGACTGAAACGGCCCGTAAGCCCAATCCGCCTCGCGCAAGCTGGGCCGATTCGTAACGGTAATGCGCGGGTAAGCGTTCGAGCCCAGATAGCGTATGAAAGCCGGCGCGCCCAGATGCATCCGGTCCAGCGCCTTTGCCCCATAAACCTCTTCCAAAAGAGAAAACTGCGCGAGCAGCGACTCGAACTCCGACCCCGTCAGCCGCCATGCAATCCGCCGCACGCGACCCGCCAACTGCAGCCGCCGCGGGTGCTTCGCCGAAGGCTGCAGCAACCGTTCCAGCCGCCCGCGCAGATTCGGCGTTCGCCCAATGTATGGTTCCGCGTGCGCCTCCGCCCCATACAGCGCGAACACCGCAGCCGTGTGCGGCAACTCTGCCAGCGCGGCCTTAGCATCAGCCGGATCGAACGGCAGCGATTGATTGAGATGGCTGAGTGCGTCGCCGGCCACGGTGTCTAGGCTCCAGCAATAGTCATGCCGTCGATGCGCAGCGTAGGTGCAGCCACCGAGCCGCGGAAGACCAGGTCGTTCCCAATCGCGTTCACATTCATAAGCATTTCGGCCAGATTTCCCGCGATCGTAACCTCCTCCACCGCGTGCGAAAGCTGTCCGTTTTCAATCCACAGCCCTGTAGCACCACGCGAGTAGTCGCCCGTCACAATATTGGTCCCAAACCCCATCAAGCTGGTAACGTAAAGCCCCGTCTGCGTCTTCGCAATAATCTCTTCCGGCGTAAGCTCGCCAGCCTCAAGATACAGATTCCCGCAGCCAATCCCCGGCGTGCCCGCCAACCCGCGTGAAGCGTTATGCGTAGACTTCATCCCCAGCTTCCGTGCCGAGTAGGTATTGAGCAAGTAGGTCTGCAAAACACCGTTCTGAACCACAACCGTCCGCAGCGAAGGCAGTCCCTCCCCATCGAACGGCGAGCTCCCAAATCCCCCCGCACCGTTCGGCAGCATCATCGCGTTATCGTCCACAATCGTCAGCGAAGCAGCCCCGATCTGCGCCCCCATCTTCCCCGCCAGAAACGAAGCATGACGCCAGATCGAGTCGCCTGAAGCCGCCTCAAACACCGAGCCAATCAGCGACCGCGAAACCTCCGGCGCAAACACGATCGGCACCCGCTGCGTCGGAACCTTCCGCGCCCCCAACCTCCGCAGCGTCCGTCGCGCCGCCTCTTTCCCGATGGCCTCAGGCGACTCCAGATCCTTGAGCCGCCGCGCTCCGCTCCACCATCCATCGCGCTGCATCTGCCCATTCGCATCCATGGCCAGCGGTGCCGCGGAGACGCCCGCATAGCTGGTCCTGTACCCGCCCACAAATCCGCGCGAGTTGGCCATCACCTTGCGTCCCGTAGCCGCATCAAAGCTGCCGCCATCGGAGTTTGTGATGCGCGGATCGGCCGCCATCGCCGCAGCCTCGGCCCGCCGCGCCCACTCAATTCGCTCCGGCCCATCCAGCGAGTAAACATCGTCGTAATAAAGATTCAAATCCCCCGTCAGCGAGCCAAATTCAGAAGTCTCCGGCAGACCCGTGAACGGATCCTCTTCCGTGACCTTGGCCAACGCCATCGCGCCCTCAACAAGCTGTCGAATCCCATCCGCAGTCAGGTCCGATGTCGAAGTCGAAGCCGACTTTGTGCCCAGAAAAACCCTTAGCCCCAACCCCCGCGACCCCGACTCCTTCAGCGTTTCCACCTCGCCCATCCGCACGTTGACGCTAAACTCGTCCCCTTCGCGCACCACCGCCTCAGCATCCGAAGCCCCAGCCTTCATAGCCAGTGCCACAACGTCCGCAGTAAGAGATTCAAGGTCGAGAGTAGTTTGATCGAGAGCAGCAGCAAGTTCAGCCATGGCTCAACAGTAACAAACCCGAACGATTCCCGGCTTGTAACCAGTCTCGTGCATCATTCGGCGTGGCCCACGCGGACGCATCGCCGCCAAAGTCCTCCACGCCCGCATCGAGTTGGAACTGCCGCTAGTGCGGAAAGAATGGGTGGCCTGAGCTTGTACTATATATCCAATCGGATATACTAGAGCCATGAAGGTACTGCGGTTTCTCGGCGACTCGCATAATGCCCTGTGCGATTTCCCCAAGGATGCGCGCCAGAACGCTGGCCGGCAGCTTCTAAAGGTGCAAAGAGGGGATTTGCCGGATGACTTCAAGCCAATGCCCGATGTCGGCAACGGCGTGGAAGAGCTTCGAGTCTGGGAGGAATCCGGGACCTTTCGGGTGATGTATTTGGCAAGGCTGGCGACCGCAGTGTATGTTTTGCACGCCTTTCAAAAGAAAACACGGGCGACCTCCAAGCGGGACAAAGAGATCGCCAAGCTGCGGTTTAAACAGTTGATGCGAGGGGAATCATGAGCGAAGTCGAAATGAAGGAATTCGCCAATGTGTGGGATGCGATTGCGGACACGCCTGAAGAGGCGGCGAACCTGACCCTGCGCTCGGATCTGATGGACGAGATCGAGGCGATCATCGCGACGAATGGCTGGACGCAGAAGGAAGCGGCGAAACGATGCGGAGTGACGCAGCCACGGATCAACGATCTGCTCCGCGGACGGATATCGAAGTTTTCAATTGATGCGCTGGTGAATATCGCGGCGGCACTAGGACGAAAGGTTCGGGTCATTCTTGAGGATGCGGCGTGAAACTCGCTCTTCAGATTTCTTCGCTTGCTCCGCTCGGATGGACTCCGCCAAGGCCTCGAACTCGGGAGCGAGGGCGTCATATTCCCGCTTGACCTCGGGATCGGCAAGCATCTCGGCCTTGATTACTTCGAAAGGGATGGTCATAGTAACTCCTGTCCGCCATTGAGCTAATACCACTGTTTTGAATCATTCAGCTCAAGTAATTCGGCATGGACCTTCTGGACATTTATGTTGAATTCCAACTGCTTCTGTCTAAATACCTGCACGCCTTTCGGGTCCCCCCCCGTTGTTACACCAACTGGCGGCTTCGCTGAGAAGAGCATTTGCAGCCTTCTCAAGACCGCTGCCATTGACCTTAGCGAAAACCACGAACTTCGTCAGTTCCAACAGACCGCGATTCAAGTCGATACTGAGTGGGCGGTATTTTTCCGGGGGTAGTTTTAACCTCCCTGGGTATTTTCCTTCGGTCGAGTAACCCATCGCCTCCCATCCCTCAACCACATACAACAACATCAAGTTAGTCGCTGAGTCATTGAAGCCGGAAGCAGTCTTCAGAAAATCATCGGCCCATTTTTCTAGCCACGACGATCTCCTCTGAACTAATGTGTTCTGACGTTGTATTGTTCGATTGATGAGTATGCCGATGACTGCAATCACTACAGGCGTCGCAATTGAAGCTACAAATTTCATGGCCTCAATAAGTATCTGATTCCACATATTTGGCTGCCCCTTCAAGATTATGAAATCAAATGCCACAGCCGATTAGGAAGCCATTTTGAGCCGAATCAATGACAGCGACTTATTTACCTCCCCGTTCCCCCCACCGTCATCCGATCCAGCTTGATAGTCGGCATCCCCACGCCCACCGGCACGCTCTGCCCATCTTTCCCGCAAGTCCCAATGCCTTCGTCGAGTTTCAAATCATGCCCCACCATCGACACATATTTCAGCGCCTCTGGCCCATTCCCAATCAGCGTAGCGTCGCGCACCGGCGCAGTAATCTTCCCGTCTTCAATCAGGTAAGCCTCTGAAGCCGAAAACACAAACTTGCCGTTAGTAATATCCACCTGCCCGCCGCCAAAATTGACCGCATAGAGCCCCCGCTTCACGCTGCGCAGAATGTCCTCCGGATCATCGTCCCCCGCCAGCATGTAAGTATTCGTCATCCGCGGCATGGGAATCGACTGATAGCTCTCTCGCCGTCCCGACCCCGTGTTCGCCGCCCCTGTCAGCCGCGCCGAAAGCTTATCCGTCAGGTACCCTCGCAGCACGCCGCCTTCAATCAAAGTCGTTTCCTGAGTAGCCGACCCTTCGTCGTCCACGTTGAGAGAACCGCGACGCCCGGCAATCGTCCCGTTGTCAACGACAGTAACTTTGGAGCTAGCCACTGACTGCCCGATCAACCCCGCAAATGCCGAAGTCTTCTTGCGATTGAAGTCCGCCTCGAGCCCATGTCCCACAGCCTCATGCAGCAATATCCCAGGCCACCCCGGCCCCAGCACCACTTCCATCTCGCCCGCCGGAGCAGCCACCGCGCCAAGCTGAAGAATCGCCCCGCGCGCCGCTTCCTTCGCCAGCCCTTCAGGGCTCTTCGACCCGACAAACTGTTCCAGGCCCGCGCGACCACCGCCGCCAGCCGAGCCCTTGGTCGTAAGCGCATCTTCCTTTGCAATTACGAACACATTCAACCGGCAAAGCGGCTGTGTATCGCTCGCAAACGCCCCATCCGAAGCCGCAATCAAAATCCGCCGCAGCTCCTCCGAATACCCAGCCCGAACCTGCACAATCCGCGGATCAAACGCGCGCGCCGCCCGATCCGCCCGCAAAATCAACTCCAGCCGCGCAGCCAGGTCCAGGTCAAACCCGCCCAGCGGTACCGGATAAAGATCCGCCGCCGGCGCCTCGACAAATCCCTGCACGGTCTGCTTTGCCGGCCCGGAGGCAATCAGCGCCGCCGTCTTCGCCGCATGCAGCAGCCGATCTGGGCTCAAATTGTCGGTATAGGCATAGCCCGTCCGCTCGCCTGAAAGCACGCGAATCCCGCATCCCGCGCTTGTGCCTTGAGAAGCGGATTTTACGATCTGTTCATCCACGCCCAGCGAAGTAGCCGTAACCGATTCAAAATACAGGTCGGCGTAGTCGCCGCCGGCAGCCAGAGCCTCACCCAGGCAGCGCTCCAGCAGCCGCTCGGTGATGCCAAATTTTTCAAAGAAATAACGTTTGTGGCCGTGGGCGGGGGAAGGAGTCGGATTGGTCATCGTACTCCCAGTC
>Ga0182013_10005321_pt1 | contig 15020 bp, 10 predicted proteins | sample 612S2MmetaG_FD_120487 | JGI IMG/M metagenome (GOLD analysis project Ga0182013, IMG submission 120487) | Permafrost microbial communities from Stordalen Mire, Sweden - 612S2M metaG | ecosystem: Environmental > Terrestrial > Soil > Wetlands > Permafrost | place: Sweden: Stordalen | collected... | reverse complement strand
TAAGGAAATTCCACTCGCAGTTGTGAATGACCTAGAGGGAATCAGCTTATCGCTTTCAACGCCGGCGGCTCCGAGAGCGCAGGCGCAGCCGCAGTGAACTAACGCTTCCTCTGCGAGAACAACGGCGATCTTCAAGCGGCGGCGGGACGCGGCCTGCGCTGCTTCCACCAGGCCAGCACGGGCCGGGCGAGAAGCAACATCGCCAGCACGATGGTGAGCCGGAGCGGGCTGAGCACTCCGGTTTTCACCTGCCACCAGTAATGGATGATGCCGCACACCGCAGCGAGATATACGAGGCGGTGCAAGCGGTTCCAATTCTTCCCACCCAGTTTTCGAATCGCCCAGGTGGTCGATGTCAGCGCCAGCGGCAACAGAAGCAACCACGCGGCTACGCCGATGGTGATGAATCTGCGTTTGGCGATGTCATCGATCATGGTGCGGATATCGAATCCGGCGTAGAGCGCAACGTAGGCCAGCAGGTGCACGGTTCCATAGAAGAAAGCAAAAAGGCCGAGAAGGCGGCGGAATTGAATGAGCCAGCCAAGCTTGGGAATGACCCTGCGGACGGGCGTGATGGCGAGAGAAAGAATAAGCAACAAAAGCGTGTTGTAGCCGGTAGTGAGCTCGATTTTGGCGGTGGGGTCCGGGCCGAGCGTATTGGTTATCGCTCCGTAGACAAGCAGCCCCATGGGCCACAGGCAGGCCAGCCAGGTGAGGGTCTTGAGAAGGATGAGTGTCGATGGTTTCATGGTCGCAAAGCAGCGGAGTTGGCGGGGATAGCGCCCCCTCCACCTAAAAATTCCTCTTCAGGTCCACGCCGGTGTAGAGCGAGGCCACCTGGTCCGCGTATCCGTTAAACATGAGCGTAGTTCGGCGCTGCGCGTAAAACGGCAGGCCGATGCGGCGTTCGGTCTTCTGGCTCCAGCGGGGATGATCCACGTTTGGATTCACGTTGGAATAGAAGCCATACTCATTGGGCGCCATTTCATTCCACGTGGTCGAGGGCTGCTTGTCGAGGAAGCGCACGGCGACCACGGATTTTGCTGACTTGAATCCGTACTTCCATGGAATGGCAATGCGGATGGGTGCACCGTTCTGGTTGGGGAGCACGTCTCCGTACAGCCCGAAGGTCAGCAGGGTGAGCGGGTGCATGGCTTCATCCATGCGCAGGCCCTCGGAGTAAGGCCAGTCGATGGTCGACTCATCGGACCACTTCTCGACTTTGCGGTCGAAGTAGGAAAGGAACTGGACGTACTTGGCCGAGGGAAGCGGATCGCATTGCTTGATGAATTCAGAGAGCGAATAGCCAACCCAGGGAATGACCATGCTCCACGCTTCAACGCAGCGATGGCGATAGACGCGCTCTTCGAGCGGACGCAACTTGAGCAGCGCGTCAATGTCGAAGGTTTTCGGGTTCTTCACCTTGCCATCTACCTTGATGGTCCATGGACGCGTCGGTAGCACACCGGCATTCTTGGCGGGCAGGTCCTTTTGCACGCCGAACTCATAGAAGTTGTTATAGTGGGTGACGTCTTCGAGGCTCGTGAGCGTTTCTCCGGTCGTGGAGAGTGAGCTTTTCACGGTTTGCAGTCTGGTATCGGCATGGGCCGATGTGCGCGGGTTGGCGATCTCGGCGAGACGATCGGCGCCAAGGGCGGCGCCGCCGGCGGCCGCGGCTCCAGAAAGCGCGGTGCGCAGAAATCTTCTGCGGTCCATGTACCACTCGTATCCACTTCGAGGTGTGATCTCGGAAGAGGGAATGTCGACAGGTTTTTTAATCAGCATGCATCGGCCTCGTGGGAACCCCTCTGTTATTAGACACGAAGCAGGGTCCGCACGTTACAGGTACGTGCGAACCAGTGCGAACGGATTCCGCAGGATCAAAAGGCCTGGGCTCATAAGTGATATTCGGGTTTGGAGTTTCTTCGATTTCCGAAAATTACATTTGGTCGCGCGCAAAGGGCCATTCGCGCATGCGCTGGGCCCGCCAAAGGTAGATGAGGGTTCCGCTGAGGGCGATGACGATGGCGACGGCAAGGCCTTTCAACGCGCTGGTGCGGTTGATGAGCATGAAAGCGAAGCCTGCCATGGCAATCAGCGGCGGCAGCGGAAACAAGGGCATGCGGAAGGGACGCTGGAGTTCGGGCCTGCGAACGCGCAGCAGAATGACGCCGATGTGCTGGAGAAAGAACTGAAGAAGGATGCGGGTGATCACCAGCAGCGTGATGACCTGGGTCAACGAAAGGAAGCAGAACGCGGCGGCCACAAAGCCCAGGGCCAAAAGCGAACGGTGTGGAATGCCGTGGCGCGGATGCACGGCGGCGAGAAAGCGGAAGTAGTTGCCATCGCGCGCAGCCGCATAAGGCACCCGTGAGTAGCCGAGCAGCAACGAGAAGACACTTGCGAATGCGGTCCAGATAATGAGTGCGGCCATCAGGCGGCCGGCCCAAGCGCCAAAGGCCGATTGAGCGATCTGCGCAACGAGTTGGAGACGCGTGGTTCCCTGGGCGACGGCGTGGCCGGCGGCTTCGCGCACTGACGGAAGCGCCGCGAGATTCATGGCCACGTAGAACGCGGTGACAAACACAATTGAAAGCAGAATCGCTCGTGGAATGGTTTTCTCGGGCTGTTTCACCTCGCTGCCGAGGAACGTGATGTTGTAGTAGCCCCAATAGTCATATGTCGCGATGAGCGTAGCCTGGGCAAGACCACCCACTGCAAGACCAAGCCCCAGGGCCGGACTGGGCGGAAAGGACCAGCCACCCGCGGCGCTCGCATGCGCGAAGCCCGAGACGATGACGCCGCCAATGGCAACAAGAACGCCGCCAAACAGCACCCATGCCAGGCGAGTGACCTGGCTGAGGTTTCGGTAAAGGAGCGCCGTCACCAGCAAACACACAGCAACGGCCGCAAAGTTTCCGTAATGCAGCGACGGCACCGCAGCCATCGGCGCACGCTCGAGGCCACGCCAGAACCAGGCAAGGAAGCTGGAGAGGCCGATGCAGCCGGAAGCGATGGAGAGCGGCGCGGAGAAGCTCAATTGCCAGACATAGAGGAAGCTGAGCCAGTTCCCAGCTTTGTTGGGGCCGTAGATTTCACGCAGGAATGCGTAGGATCCGCCGGCGCGTGGAAACGCCGCACCGAGTTCGGCCCACACCAGGCCATCGGCAACAGCAATGGTGGCGCCAAGAATCCATGCCCAGATGGAAAGGCGTGCGCCCGCGGCAGCGATAACGAGAGGAAGCGTGATGAACGGGCCGACGCCGATCATCTCAAGCATGTTGAACAGCACTGCGGAACGCAGGCCGATGCGGCGTTCAAGAGCTTTCTCAGGGTCGGGCGGGCTGTCGATCATGAGAGTCGGTCCTGGTGTTCGGGTCGGCGGTCAGGGACGGGCGCATGGAAGCGGCGAGTTATCTTCGCGCTGGACAGCATCGTACAGGCGAACAGGAACCCTGCCTTCGAGGCCTTTAAGCTGGTCGTAGAACTCTGGGTAAAAGAACAACAAAGCTGGCGCTTCCTGTGTGAAGTAGTCGAAACCGAACGCGTCAGGTTTGACGCGCAGGTAGTCGACGGTGACAATCGCAGATTTCGGATAGACCTTTTTGGGCCGCCATCCGTGCTTGAAAACGATCGCCTTGTCTTCTATGTGGTAGGGCTTGCCTTTGACGGTTTTTCCCGTGCGCAGTTTGATCACGAACGATTCGCGCGACATTAGATGGACGCCTTCGACATCGGCCCAGGAACTGCGGGCGCTGAAGAGGATGGAGCCGTTCTGGCTTGCCTGCCGGAGATCGTCTCGGGCGACGGCTTCGGCGGGCCTGCCGGGCGGCTGAATCGTGACAGATTTGGGAGTGATTTTGGCGATCGGGCCGTCGAGACAAGAGCCGTCTTTCAAAGTGAAAGTGAGCGAGGTGGAGCGTAGGGCCTGAGCGGCGCGGCGCGGAGGCTTGGCCAGGGCGAGACTCGAGATCGCCAAAAGGGCAAGAAGAACGGAGAGACGCGTTCCGCTCTGGACCGCGCGCAACCTGTTTGACCTGAAAGCGGCCCAGCCTGGAAAGCCCGTGATCACCTAACGGATTGTACACTGACGGAAAGTATGAATCTTTCCGATAAGCAATTCAGAGCAGCAACGTTCGCAGCACTCGCCGGCCTCCTCCTTGCAGGCGCTTTCTCCGTTCGCCTGCGTGCCCAGCAAGCTGGACACGCTGCAGATTCCGTTGCTGCTCTCTCCGTTTTGCCGGGCGAGCCGAGTAGCGTGGCGCTGCCACTTGCCGAAGACCGAGGAGCAGCCGGTCTTGCGCAGGATTTGCGGCGGCTGGCGACAACCGCAAGCGTTCTGGCAATTGTGGCGCATCCCGACGATGAAGACGGATCCCTGCTCACCTACTTGTCGCGCGAAGCAGGTGCGCGGTGCACACTGCTAACGCTGACGCGTGGCGAGGGCGGCCAGAATGCCATGTCGGGCGAGACCTACGATGCGCTGGGCCTGATGCGTACCAACGAACTGCTGAAAGCCGGCGAATTCTACGGCGTAAAGCAGCTCTGGGGCACGGAAATCGACTTCGGTTTTTCGAAGACCCAGGAAGAAGCGTTTGCGCGCTGGGGCCACGAGCGCGTGCTCTACGACGCGGTGCTGGCCGTGCGGCGGGAGCGTCCACAGGTCATCATGTCCACGTTTGTCGGCGGCATTACCGATGGCCATGGGCAGCACCAGGTTTCCGGCGAGATTGCACAGGAAGCGTTCAAAGCCGCAGCCGACCCAACCGTGTTTCCTGAAATGTTGAAGCCTGTGAGCGACGGCGGGTTGGGGCTCACGGTTTGGCAGCCGGTGGCAGTTTACTCGATGACGCCGTTTGCGCCGGTGACGGATAAGGGAATGTTCGACTACGCGACGGGCAAGTGGGCGCCCGCACAGTTCAAGAACTACGTGACGGGTGAAGTGACGAAGGGCGTGCTTTCGACCGACGTAACGATCCAGGTGGGCGGGCGCGACCCGGCGCTCGGTCGCAGCCCGGCGCAGATTGCACGCGAAGGCTGGGGGATGCAGAAGTCGCAGAACGGCGGCGCGGTTCCCGCGTTGCTTGGTCCAGCGTCCACAAGCTATCACTTGTGGGCGGTGGAGGACTCTCCAAAGGCGAACGGAGGCGCGCACGGAGCCCCGGAAAGTCTGTTTGAAAACAGCAAGGTGCACGTTGATGCTTCCGTTGCCGGTCTGGCTCGTCTGGTAAAGGGGGATGCACCGGCGTGGCTGGACGAAGGATTGAGCAAGCTGAGCGCGGATTTGGCGGCACAGATGCCGAAGCTGGGGACCGATCCCATCAAGGCCGCGCATGCTCTGACGCCGGTATATCGTGAGACGCTGGAACTGCGCGAGAAGGTAGCTGCGAACGATCTGGATGCGCAGTCGAAGGCAAGTGTGCTTTTCGAGCTGGACACGAAGGTCGGCGAGTTTCAAGCGGTATTGCGCGATCTGTTGGGACTGGATGTGCTCGCGTTTACAACGCACTCGTCGAATGCGCAGGACGGCGGCGGACCGCGCGGCGGCGGGGCGGACGAAACGCCGCGCAGCGTAACGCCGGGCGAAACATTCCAGGTCCGCGTGCATACAGCGAGCGGCGCTGCGGATGCACGCGTGGTGAAGAGTTGGTTCGAGTCAGTAGGCGGCAAGAGCTGGGGCGACGGCGAGGCCGTCAGCCATCACGAGAGCGAAACAACAAACGACGCGATTTACAAGCTGAAGGTTCCCGAGGACGCGCAACCGACCGAGGCCTACTTTACGCGGCCCAACATTGAACAGCCTTACTACGATCTGAGCGATCCCAAGTACCGTGAGCGATCGTTTGCGCCGTGGCCGCTGGCGGCATGGGCTGAGTTCGCGTTCGACGAACTTCCTATCCGCGTGGGCAAAGTGGTGCAGACCATGGAGCGCACGCTGGGCCCAGGCGGCATTTACGAGCCGCTTGTGGTAACGCCTGCGATTGGCTTGCGCATGTCCCCAGAGGCGCGCATTTTGCCGCCGGGCGGCTCGGGACTTCCGGTGCGCGTGACGGTGCATGCCCAGGCCGAAGCCGAGGGGACAGTCACGCTGAAGTTGCCTGCCGGCTGGACCGTGGCGCCGGCGTCGGCGCCCTTCCATCTGGCGAGCGCGGGCGACACGGAGCCGATCGAGTTCAAGGTCGCGCCGGTCGCGGCCGATCCGGCTACGCAGGCGGCTCCGTTTGCGATCCGCGCCGTGGCCGAGTCGGGCGGACGGACCTATGAGACCGGGTGGCAGTCCGTGGGGTATGCCGGCCTTCGGCCGTACAACCAGTACAAGCCGGCTCAGCTGCTCACGCGCAAAGTCGATGTGAAGCTGGCTTCCAATCTCCGTATCGGCTATATCATGGGGACGGGCGATGAGGTTCCGGACGCGATTGAGGCCCTTGGCGTGATGCCCCACGTGCTTTCGAAGGCAGAGATTGTTGGGGGCGACTTTTCCCCGTGGAATGTCGTGGTTGTTGGAATTCGGGCCTATTCTTCCGTGCCCGAACTGGCAACGGCACAGGGACGGCTGAATGCATTTGTGCGCGATGGCGGAACGTTGATCGTGCTTTACCAGAGCGCGAGCTTCCCCGCACCATTGCCGCTCACGCTCGGAAGAGCGGAGCGGGTTGTGGACGAATCGACACCGGTAAAGCTGCTTGATGCGTCAAACTCGGTGATGACAGCTCCGAACCGCATCACATCAGCCGATTTCGACGGCTGGGTGGAAGAACGCGGACATTCGTTCCTCGAATCGTGGGATAAGGGCTTTACAGCTCTCACGGAAACCGCCGACCCAGGGCAGGATCCGCAACGCGGTGGCCTCGTGGTGGCCCATCCCGGCAAAGGAACCTACATCTACGCTGCCTACGCATTGCATCGGCAACTCCCCGAACTGGTTCCCGGCTCCTATCGCATCCTGGCGAATTTGTTAAGCGCTGGACGCTGAGCATCTACCCGGTGCCCCATCCATTTCACGGTTTCATCGTGAAATGGGTGGGAAAGCACGAAGCCCGTGCGAGCGAAGAGCCACCGTCCGACCCACCGCGAATGGTGGTCCATCGGAGGGTGGAGAAAAACCTCCCCCCAGGGTGCCTTGCCACTGGGAGATCGAACCTTCATGCTCAGTGCAAACCTATGAGAAGTCTTCCCCTTTCCCTGCTTCTCCTCCTCATCCCCTTCAGTCTGCACGCGCAGGAGGCACCCACCACAAATCCAACTCCCAGCAGCGGCAATTTCTACGCCCGCTGGTCTGCCCAGACCAATGCGATCCAGAGCAAACAGCCGGCGTGGCCCCCGCCGCTGGTGACAACATTTACGGGGCTGTTTCAGGTAATTCGCACCGATATCGTGCGCCAGGTTGCCCCGGCCCGTACCAGCACATGGAACTTCGATAACAGCAAAGCGGTGAACTTTATTCCCGGCGGTAATTTTGAAATTGCAATTGATCTGCCGCCCTACATCGAACACAATACCAAGGCTGTGGATGGGTGGGGCGATTTTTCGTTTCTCGCCAAGTACCGGCTGGCGTCAGGGAACGCGCAGCATGGGAACTTCGACCTGAGCGTGTGGGCACTCACCACATTCCCCACCGGACAGGCCAAGAACGGCTCAAGCAATGCGAGCGTGCAACCGAATCTAGGCGGCGGCAAGGGATTTGGCAAGCTGGCAATCGTGTCGACCATCGGCGCAACGCTGCCCACAGGAAATCCGGCAACAAACACTGCGGGGCGTCCTGTCCTTTGGAATACCTCAGCTCAGTACCAGATCGGCAAGGTGTTCTGGCCCGAGATCGAAAGTAACGCGACGTTTTATCACGGCGGGACCAACGACGGAAAGAAGCAGGAGTTCATCACTCCTGGACTTCTAATCGGCAAGTGCAAGTTGCATCCGGACAACCCAAGATCGCGTCCGGGGTTCGCGGTTGGCGCCGGTATGCAAATCGCAACCAGCCACTTCCATACCTACAATCATGGCCTGGTCACGACGGCGCGCTGGATCTTCTGAGACGACAAAGGGCGAAACTTCACTGAATCCAGCCAGACTACAAAAAAAGGAAACGAGAACTGCCGGGGTCGCTTCCCGGCATTTTCTTTTGGGGCCTGCTCAGGACACCGGTTTCATTCGCCGGCAGTCAGCAGATCGATTGCTGCCGGACTCTTCGACGAGAGTGTAGGAACATCTGAGATTCGAGCAGATATAGACTTAGCGGAATCTCACGGTTCAACTTACGATCGAGTTAGTGGTAAGGAAGATGCAATTAAGTCCTATCTATGGTTGTATCTCGCTGGCAATTGTTACAGATTTGTAATGTTACGGCTATGTTAATGGCACCTATCGCGCTCTGTTAAAAGCCTGTGAATTCGTCAAATCTTAACTTACTTCTGCCACTCTGAACAACGGGGAGCGGTCTGTGTGACTCGTGTACGACGAGCGCTCAGCAAGGCTTCTGTGTTTCCCGCATGACGACAGAATTCGAATCCTTTCAGTTCTGCGAAGTGCGGGAGCAATCCGCGCACGCGAAGTGTGTGTGCTGTGTTCGAACCAACTTGATCTGAGAGGAAAATGAGAGGCCCGATGAACTTCACGCTCAAGACTGCTGCCGCGGCGATGCTGACCGTAGCCTTGGCTGCTTCGCCCGCTTACGCAACCAGCGATAAGGAACCGGAGGCGGTCAAAAAGCACACGCCCCGGAAGCCCAAGACACCGCCACCGCCATCAGTACAAGACCAGATTCAAGCGCTGCGCCAGGAAATGCAGGGCCAGATCGACGGCCTGAAGACCGACCTGGCCGACAAAGATGCGCAGTTGAAGAAAGCACAGCAGGCGGCAGCCGATGCGCAGGCTTCAGCCGATCGTGCCAATGCCGCGGCCTCGGCCGAGAACCAGGCAGTGACGGAGAATGCGTCAGCGGTGACCACGCTTCAAACCACGGTGACCGATTTGAAGGGCAACCAGGCTTCGCTGGCGGCCACGGTTTCCGATGAGACGGCGGGCATCAAGAAGTCCATCGAAAGCCCGAACGTCCTTCACTTCAAGGGTGTCAGCCTGACTCCGGGCGGCTTTACGGCGGCCGAAACAATTTACCGTTCGAAGGCCACCGGCGGCGATATTCCGACGGCTTTCAATGCCCTTCCTTATGAAGGCGCCGACGCTTACTCGTTGAGCGAGTTTTACGGCAGTGCACGGCAGTCGCGCGTGAGCTTGCTGACGGAAGGCAAAACAAGCTGGGGCAAGCTGCAAGGCTACTACGAGGCTGACTGGCTTGGCACCGGCATCTCTTCAAACAACAACCAGTCGAACAGCTACGTGCTGCGTCAGCGCGTCATCTGGGGTTCGGCAGAAACGAACAATCACTGGAAGTTCGCCGGCGGCCAGATGTGGTCGCTCGCAACTGAAGACAAGGTAGGAATTTCAAACCTCTCGGGCGACATCATGACGCCGCAGACCATAGACCCGAACTACGTCACGGGCTTTGTTTGGACGCGGCAGTACGGCTTCAGGGTTGTGAAGAGCTTTAATCACGCGGCCTTCGGCATCTCGGCTGAGAACCCCCAGCTGCTCTACACCGCAACGTTGGCCGGCAGCACTCCCTATGCCGTGCTCGGCAGCGCCGGCAACAACGGCGGCAACTACAACGCGGCGGTTAGCGCCTGCTCACCATCGACTTCGATCGTGAACTACACTAACCAGGCGGTTACCGATAGCGGCGGAGCCACGGCCAATATCGCGGTTCCGGTCTACAAGACGGTCAACTCCTGCGCCAACGTCGCCAACCTCTCGTTCAACCAGGCTCCCGATATCATTGCCAAGCTGGCATTCGATCCGGGTTGGGGACACTGGGAAGTGCTGGGAATCGCCGGCTTCGCGCATGAGACGGTCTACCCCGGCGAAACGACCAACAGCAACCTCTATGGCGGATTGAAGGACATCGTCTCCGGGCTGGTTGTGGCACCCGCTTTGACGACGGCCGGATCGTTTTCCGACAAGATCGCGCTGGGCGGTATTGGCGGCAGCTTCCGCGTTCCGCTCGCTCCCGGCAACAAGTTGACGTTGGGCGGCAAAGCACTTTATGGACCAGGCGTTGGCCGCTACGGCGATTCAACGCTTGCGGACGTGACAGCGAACTACTGGGGCGGTCTTGAGCCGATCCACAACTTCTCTGGCTTGCTGACCGCGGAAGCAACACCGAGCCCGCGCCTGACGCTTTACCTGAATTACGGTGGCGACTACGCGGGACGTGTGGACGAAGCAAACAGCACGTACGCCACGACCCTGGGTGCACCGAGCGCCGCCAAGAGCGCAACCGGCACATGGGGCGGCACGTGGAAAGCTCCCTCTGCGGCGGCGGTCGGCTACGGTTCGCGGCTGCTCTCGAACTCGGGCTGCCTTTCAACCACGGCGCCAGGCTATAACGGCAGCTCAACCGGCTACTACACTGGAGGCTCTTGCGGCGCGCAATCCCGCGACGTGCAGGAGATCACCGGCGGCTGGTGGTACGACATTTACAAAGGCGATCACGGCCGCTTCCGCCAGGGCTTCCAATATGGCTACGCTGTACGTGAAGGCTGGGACGGCGCAGGTGGTATCGGCGCCAAGGGCATCGACAACATGTTCTGGACGTCGCTGCGCTACTACCTGCCTTAACCCGCGAAGCTGCGATACAAACGGGAATGATGGGCAGTCCGCTGAGCGGGCTGCCCATTGTGTTTTGTCGCAAACAGCAAACCGCCTGTCGTCCCGAGCGAAGTGGGCGATGCGCGGTTGCTTTCCGGATCAGTACAGCCTGGGTTCTCCGCTGGACTGAAAGGCAATGCCCGCAATCGCATTGCCGGTGGCGAGAATATCACGCAGCCGCTCTGCATTGGGGCCGCTTTGCGCAGCGGCCGTGGCCAGCACATGCATGGCTTCAGCCGGCGTGGTCGCGGCTGGCAGTCGAAAGATCCACGGCACGTTCGTGGACGTGAGCGTTTTGTCGTCGCTTACCGCGAGAACCGGAACGAAAGTTTTAAGCGCCAGTTGCTCGGCGAGATGGGCGGCATCGCGATCGAGGGCCACGATGGCAAGCGCATGTTCGTCCATGAGGGCGTGCACCAGCTGGGTTGACGCTGCGCCCCAGTTCTGTGCGCTTTCAATGGGAACGATCCGCCAAGCGCGGCCGAAGGCTGGGCGGCCGATGGCCTGCAACACTTCAGGCGACTGAGCCGCCTGCGCGGCATGAGGTCCGAAAAGAACAACATTCAGCGAACCCGCGTGCAGGTCGGAAACATGCGGGCCGTTATACTCGACGCCGTCTTCTCCGACCGTTGCGTAGGGCACTTGCGGTGCTGCAGGTACTGGCGTGACCAGTTGTGTTTTCCCACCCTTCGCAAGGGGCGCGAAGGATGGGGCACCCGGCACCTGCGGTGCGGCAGACGCTCGCTGCCCGCTCGCACCTATTTCGTGCTGATCTTCGGCCTGCCCCGCCGCAGCGGGTTTCTCCATGGTGGCGACACGATAAGTGATGGCGCCGTTGTGCACGGTTCCCAGGTACATGGGCGCAACATTTTTCTGATTCGGATCGAAGATCATGGGGCCCGTGACGCCGTCGTAGTGCTCAATGTTGGCCAGAGCGTCGTGAATGCGGGCACGATTGAGTCCCGCCTTGCAGATGGAATCGAGCAGAGCATTCATGGCGTCGTAGGCCAGCGAGGCGAACTGCTCCGGCTTCTCGTGAAAGCGAGCATCGAAGCGGTCGTTGAAGGCGAGCCAGCGCGGGTCCTGGCGGCTGGGATCGTAGGGAAAGACCGCCTCGTAGCCTTCCGCAGCATCACCGGCCTGGGCAAGGAGCTCGGGACCGAGGGTGCGATAGGCGCCGAAGACCCGCTGCTTCATCCCGGCGACCCGCATCTGCTTCAGGATTCCCGCAGCCTGCGGTTCGTCGGCCCAGAGAACAATGGCGTCGGCGCGCGAAGACTTGATGACCTGCAATTGCTTGGAGTAATCAGTATCGCCCGGAAGATACTTCTGCTCGATAACCACGGGATGGCCCAAGCGCCGCGCCGCATCGCGAAACTTGGGTACGCCGAAGCGCCCATAGCGGCTGTTGATACGCAACAGCGCCACGCGCTTGAGGCCAAGCTCGGTGAAGATGTGCCGGGCCAGGGTCAGGCTCTGCACGCGGTCGTCCTGGAGATCGGTGAAGTACCACGGGATGTAAGTTTCGGGGATGGTGGGGTCGGTGGAGGCTGAGTTGACGATGGGGATTTCAGCGCGCAGTGCCACGCGCAGTGCGATATGCGTGGATTCGGAACTGATGGAGCCGAAGATCGCCCAGTCCTGATCGTCGTACACCATCTTGACCACTTCGTTCGACGCCGAGCCCCAAATTGTTGGGTCGGTGGGACGGTCGTCGCCGTAAACGGTTTTGGCCTGCCAGTTGTCGTAGTCGTTGTGCTCGATGAGCTTGAAAGGCTTGCCGCCGTAGCCGCCGCGCGCGTTGGCCTCTTCGATAGCCAGTTGCGCGCCATGCAGCATGCGCGTTCCGAAAATCGATTCAGGATTGGGCGCGACCGGCCCGAAAAACCCAATGCGGACCTCGGTCAGACCCTTGGGGTCGGGAATGTCGCGGCCGGCGCCGGAATAAATGTTGGGGTGGACGTAGTTGAGATCGTAGGGGGCCGCAAACTTTGCGTAAGGACTAAGATCGGCGGGTTCCCCGGCATAGGGGGCGACTGCCCTGTCTCTAGGCGGACCCGGCGGATTCGCTCCGCACGCGCATTTGGTTGTGCTTTGTGCTGTTGCGATTGCCGCAAGGCCTGTGCCAAGAGCACAGGCCGCTACTACCCCCCACGCCGTACGCATTGCACTTACCCCTTGCTTTCTTCCTTTTTGTCGGTGCGGAACATGGCGATGGCTTCAATCTCGATGAGCAGTTCCGGGCGGCAGAGATGGGCCTGAATTCCGGTGGAAGCAGGCAGCGGATCAAGGCCTTGCTCTTTGAAAAACGCGGTGCGGCCAGCGTTGAACACATCGTAGTCGCGATCGATGTCGCGCAAATAGCAGCTTGTGCGCACAATGTCGTGCCAGGTTGCGCCTTCGCTCTTCAGAAGGCCTGTGATGTTGTCGAAGGTGCGGCGAAGCTGAGCGGAAAAGTCGCCGATGTGCACGCTGACGCCGTTCTCGTCGATGGAGGCCGTGCCCGAGATGAGCAGGATGCAAACGCCGCCGAGATCGATGCGCATGCCGCGCGAAAACGAGCTTGGCTTCGCGTAGGCATAGGCCTCGTTGAGCACGCCGTGATTGGTCATGGCGCGTTTTTCAATTGGTGCGTGTGCAATGGCTTCAAGAATATCTGCGTATGCATTCATTGGTTCGTGTTTCTCCTTATGGTCTTTGTCGAATCCCATGGCTTAACCCCTTGGCAGTTGCCACCCAAATGTCGTCCCCGTCAAAATCGATGCCCAACACGTAGTTGTGCGCGGGCGCGCTTGTTACCGCTATGGTCGTAACCCTGCCCTCGGCATCGCGTACCGTCATCTCTGGTTTTCCGTCTTGCAACGACGGGCGATAGACCGCCCAGTTCGCGCCGTCGTAATATGCCAGGCCCTTGTCCGTGCCGAACCAGGCGTGCGTGCCGTCCACTCCCTTGACCGTGTTCGTAAAGTTCGAGGGAAGTCCGCTGTCTTTGGTCAGGAAGTTGTGCCAATAGCGGCCGTCGTACCGGCTGTCTCCGAAATAGGTGGCGGCCCAAACAATATTGTCTACGTAACTGACCGATGTGACAATCTCGTGAATCAGACCCTGATCCTTGAACAGCACCATCTCATTTTCGCCATCCGGATCGTCGTACTTGTCCCAACGGCCTGTTTTTTGATCATATTCGAGGAGCCCGCTGCCCCAGATGGCGTAGTAGACCTTGGTGGGCGTTGCGGCGACGGCATAAGCCCAGATCTCGTTCATGGGCGTGTTGCGCTCGTTGTAAAGCGTCCAGACACCCGTGCGCAGGTTGAGGCGGCAACCGCCGGCGGCCGTGGCAACCCAGACGTTTTCACCCTCCACGCTGACGCCATAGACGACGTCGTTGCTCAAGCCTGAGTTCAACTGCGTAAACGTGTCGATGCGGCCAGCCGAGATGCGGCTCAAACCGGCCATGGTACCCGCCCAAAGGTCGCCGGTATTTTTGTCGAGCGCCAGCGAAAGCACGGCGCGGTGTGCAAGGCCGTCCTTGGTGGTGTAAGTCTTCCAGGCGTGATTCTCGTAGACAGCCAGGCCGTCTTCCGTAGCAGCCCAAACGCGCGGTCCATCCACAAGCACCGCGAAGACGTGGTTATTGGGGAGGCCGTTGGCGGTCGTGAAATTCTCAAACCGGAACTTTGGCATTTGCGGTGCTTGCGCAGCCAGGCTCATCGCCAACGAGATTGCCATTGTGCAAATGACAGCGAGTTGATGCTTCGTCTTCATCGCGTCCTCAAATACTCAACCAGGTCGTTCAATTCGTCTTTGGTCAGGTCGGCGGTGCGGCCGTGTTTTTCCTGCGGGTTATAGATGGTCCAGATCTCTTCGAGCGATTTTGCCGAGCCGTTGTGCAGGTACGGCGCGGTAAGCGCGATATTGGTCAGTGGGGGGGCTTTCAGGCGCGAGGTGTTGTCAAGAGGCGTGCTGGTCCCCACATCGTCAAAAAGCTCCTGGCTGGTGCCTTTGGGGCCGCTGTGGCAGAAGATGCACCGGTTGTAGAAGGCGATCTGGTTGCCGAATTTATCGATCGTGCGCTCAAAGATGGCCTTACCGCGCTCCTGCGCCGGCGTTACTTCGTGGCCTATCAGCTTCCAGCGGTTGGGCCGCGGATTCAGGCTGCGCACGTAGAGAGATAGATCGGTCAGCGTGATGTCGTCGTACTGCTCAGAACGCCAGAAGTACTTCTCTGTGCGCGGCCCACATTCGGTTGGGATGTCAGGATTGGTGCCGGTCCATTTGTAAGGCTCGGTGTCCTTGATGCCTTCGATCAGCTTGTTGTC
>Ga0182013_10005319_pt1 | contig 15022 bp, 14 predicted proteins | sample 612S2MmetaG_FD_120487 | JGI IMG/M metagenome (GOLD analysis project Ga0182013, IMG submission 120487) | Permafrost microbial communities from Stordalen Mire, Sweden - 612S2M metaG | ecosystem: Environmental > Terrestrial > Soil > Wetlands > Permafrost | place: Sweden: Stordalen | collected... | reverse complement strand
CTTGATATGGTTTCCAAACCCAAGAGAAAAAGCGACTCGAAACCCGCCGCTTCCGCACCCGCCGCTCACCTTCGCCCCGAGGGGCTTGCTTTTCTGCGCAATCTGGCGCGCCACAACGATCGCGAGTGGTTTACACCGCGCAAGGCTGTCTTTGAGGCTGAGTTGAAGGAGCCGATGTTGGCGATCATTCGCAAAGTCTCAGAGGCGATGGAGAGTTTTGCGCCGGCCTACGTGCGGCCCGCGGAGAAATGTCTTTTTCGCATCTATCGCGACACACGCTTCAGCGGCGACAAAACGCCTTACAAAACGCATGTCGCCGCCTGGTGGATGCTCGAAGGTTTGAAGAAGACCTCCGGGGCTGGCTTCTACTTTCACATCGACGTTAAGGAAGTGGTCGTCGCTGCCGGGGCCTGGATGCCGGAGAAGGAACAACTGGCGGCCATTCGCCACTGGCTGCTGGAGCACCACGCTGAGTTTCGCAAGCTCTTGCAGAAGGCGGCGGTGCGCAAGACTTTTTCCGAGTTTGAAGGGAATGCGCTGACCCGGCCGCCGAAGGGGTTTCCCGGCGAGCATCCGGGGATGGACCTAATCAAATGTCGCCAGTGGGGGCTGAGCACGACGCTGCCCGCAACAGCGTCGCTCGATCCCGGCTTTGCTGCCACGCTGGCGCGCCACTTCAGGCTGGCCACACCGGTAGTGGATGCGCTGAATACGCCGATTGCTGCGGCGTTGGGCTCCAAGAAAAAGGTGCTCTTCGGTCTGAATTAGAGTTTTTGGATTTTGAAATATGGGCATCGTGCGGGGCCTTTGCTGGACGATTGGCCTCATTAAAACCAGCAAATATCGGTAAAAACGGGTGAAAATCGGCAAAAACCCAACAAAATCTTCAAAAAAGTGTGGAAATCGCGGATTTTGCCTTGACTTTGCCCTGTCTAAAGTCGCATTGTAACGAACGACGGGTTCTCCGACCCGCATGAATACAGGGGTTTCGTGCAAGTGTTGCCTTAGTCGCACTCCCTCCATGCGGTACGCAACTAGCGAAGGAAGCCCAGGCAACATCGGCGCGCCCAAGGGCACGCCCAAAAGGAGAGCATCACATGGCTACTGGACTGACCAAGACTGCCCTGATTCGGCTTTTGGCCGAGAAACTGGAACTGACCAACAAGCAAGTCGCGGCCTTCCTGGACCTGCAGGCGGAGACCGCCGTGAAGGAAACCAAGAAGAACGGCGTCTTCGTGATCCCCGGCATCGGTCGCCTGGTGAAAGCGGAGCGCAAGGCTCGCATCGGTCGCAACCCGCAGACCGGCGCGGCAATCAAGATCAAGGCCAAGACCGTGGTCAAGTTCCGCGTGGCCAAGGCCGCCAAGGACGTGATCGCCCCCACCAAGAAGTAGTTTTACCCTGGACTGGCGACAACAACGGGGAGAAGCCTGCGGGCTTCTCCCCGTTGTCTTTTGTGCTGAGAAAGCCCTTGTGTCGTGGAAGAGGGGGGCCGCTCTACTCTGTCGGAGCGACATTCCGCTGTGAGCTGGGCAGCATTGCACGTGCCACGAGCGAAATGCCAAAGCTGACAAGAATTATCTTCTCCATGAGCAGGTCATCGTAGCTCCAGAAAAAGACGACCAGAGCAAGGAAGATGCCGATAGAAGTGAACTCCGAGAAGACGGCGCGGAGCCACTGCGGCTTATTGACTGTAGGCGGCAAGGTGGTCCTGAAACGAGGGACAAGGCGCGGAACAGCGCACAGGTAGTCCAGGTAGGGTTGGCCAAGTTTGCCGGCGAGGAACGCTTCTTCGCCAAGAGTTAGCCGCAGCAGAAATGCCGGGACCACGATCAGGACAAACAGCGCACCAGTGGGCGGCATGAGGAAGGCCAAGGCTACTGTCATCGCCCACAAGCCGATATAGAGCGGATTGCGCACGTAGCGATAAGGTCCACTGGCGGTGAGGGCGTTACCTATCATCTGGCCGTGTATCACGATGGCTGGCCCAAGATAGGCCGCACCCCAGACGCGAAATACCATGGCCTTGGCGGCGATTAGAGCGGCCAGGACGATCACTAGCGGCGCAGCCACGGAAAAGGAAACGAGGCCGAGCCGGCTGAGTTCTAGCGGTAGCCATTCCAGCGATGGGATGCGCGGCCCGATGCCCCATGCCCTAGCCCACGGTGCCCAGAAGCCCAGCGTGAGAATGACTGCCATCGTGACCATTCGCAGGCGAAACTCGATCTTCGTTGCTCCCATAACTCTCCCTATTGGCGAATTGTGCCATTGTGGCTGAAGAACGGTACGCAATCGAGCAGGCGTAAGTTCGGCGACTCCCTTCGTAACGCTTGTTTGGAGTCCGGCAATGTGCGCCACTGCGCCGGATGTGGTATTCACTTCTGTTCTCGGCAAGCTTGAGGCGGAGAAGCTGCTGAGAGAACGATGCGCGCAGAGGACCCTCTCTGTTGATCGTCGGGGCGGGTCTGCCTCTACACTAATTCCAGCGTATGACTGGCCCAAATACAGATACCGTCACGAATACAGACACGATTGCAGCTATCTCCACGCCGCCAGGCCGCGGGGGCATCGGGATTGTGCGACTGAGCGGTCCCGAGGCCGCATCGATTGCTGCACAATTGGTAAATCTGCGCCAGCCTCTGGAACATGGGCGAGCGCGACTGGCCGATGTGCTGGATGAAGAGTCGAGTGTCGATGCCGGTCGCATTGATGAAGCGTTGGTCACCTTCTTTGGCGCTCCGCACTCTTATACTGCCGAAGATCTTGTTGAGATAGCAGCGCATGGTTCGCCGGTGGTGCTGGAACTGCTGCTGAGCCGCGCACTGGCGCTGGGCGCGCGGTTGGCTGAGCCGGGCGAATTCACTCAGCGGGCCTTCCTGGCCGGTCGCCTGGACCTGACTCAGGCAGAGGCGGTACGCGACCTGATCGACGCGCAGACGCTCACACAGGCCCGGCAGGCCGCGAGCCAGATGGGCGGCGCGCTCAGCCGACGCGTGGGGCCGATAAAACAAGCGCTGGTTGAACTGGTCGCTCTGCTCGAAGCTGGCATTGATTTTGCCGAGGACGACGTGGATGTGACGCCGGAGATGGAGATTGCTCGCCGCATCGACGAGTTGACGGCGCCGCTCATCGCGCTCGAAGCCTCCTTTGCCCGCGGGCGCATCGTCCATGATGGGCTGACGCTGGCCATTGTGGGTCGCCCCAACGCCGGAAAGAGTTCGCTCTTCAATTGCCTTGTGGAGCGCGACCGGGCCATCGTGACTGCTACCCCTGGGACGACGCGCGACACAGTCACCGAGCGTATTTCTTTCGATGGCATTCCTCTCGAGTTAGTGGACACGGCTGGCCTGCGTGAGTCTGCCGAAGAGGTGGAACAGTTAGGTATTGCCCGAAGCCGTGAAGCGCTGGCTGACGCGGCGCTGGTGGTGGTGGTGCTGGATGCAACCGAGCCGCTGAACGACGAGGAGCGCCGGCTACTGATTGCTGTCGAGGATCGTCCTGCCGTGGTGGCCGTGAACAAGTGCGATCTGATGGATGAGAAGGCTGAGGGGGGGCGGCCGCTGCCCGATTGCGGCAGAATCCCTATGCTGGCCACCTCGGCGCTCACCGGCGAAGGGATTCCCGCGCTGCGCGAGCGGATCATGGCGCTGGCAACCGGCGGAGCTGCCGCCGAGCCGGGGATGCTCACCAGCCTGCGCCACCAACAAGCAATTGCCGCCACTCTCGCTGCTCTGGCCGACGCTGCGCAGGCAAACGCCACATCCATTCCCCACGAGATGATTCTTCTGGACCTCTACCGAGCGCTGTCGGCCTTGGACTCTCTGACCGGGCAGACCACTACCGACGATATTTTGAACTTGATCTTTTCCACTTTCTGCATCGGAAAATAGACCTGCGTATCACCCTGTCTCATAGAATGTCGAAATCTATGAAAACCCCTTGCAATTACTAGCTTTAATGTCTTATTCTGTCTCTCAGAGTCCCAAGCAAGCGCAAACAGTTTGGGACTCCAGTGGGACTCCAAAGAGGGGAAGATGTAGAAATAGCCTCTGGAGTCCCAGCGGGAGACGGAATGGCACTGACAGACGCTCAAATCAAGGGATTGAAACCGATAGCAGGTTCCCGGTACAGCAAAGCCGACGGCGGCGGCCTGTTGCTCGACGTGACAGAGGGCGGGGTCAAATCGTGGGTGTTCCGCTACCGGCTGAACGGCAAGCGGGAGAAGCTGGTCATAGGCCGCTATCCCGATGTGACCCTGAAGGCAGCGCGGGACGAGCGGGCGAAGATGGCGGCGCAAGTGGCAAAGGGGGAATCTCCCGCCGCAGAAAGGAAGCTGGCGCGGACTGGGCTGACAACCAACCCAACCGTCAAGGAGTTTGGAGAGCGGTACTACACGGAACAGGTATTGAGCCGCTGGAAAGACCCAAAAACCATCCGGCGCTATCTCGATAATGAGATCTTCCCCACTCTCGGAGAAAAGACCCTCAAGGACGTAAACGCCTTGGACGTGCAAGCCCTGGTCTACCGCAAGCGGGACAACGGGCGGGTTCAGGCCGCGATGCAACTGCGGAACGTCATAAAGCAGATTTTCGATTACGCGATTGAAACTCAACTGGTGACGATCAATCCCGCCGTCATGGTGGCAACCCGATTCATCGGCAAGGCCCGCCAGCGGTCCCGCGTTCTCTCCCTAAAGGAGATTCGGCTTTACCTCCGCACGATCTACAAATCGAACATCCGCCGTCAATTCAAGCTGGCGCTTCACATCATCCTGTTGACCCTCTCCCGCAAGTCGGAACTGTTGCTGGCGCGGTGGGAGGATGTGAACCTGGAGGCGGGCGAGTGGCTGGTGCCGGAAGAGAACGCCAAGACAGCCAAGCCGCACATCGTTTACCTGTCAACGCAGGTTGTGGAGATGTTCCGCGAACTGAAGGCCCTTGCTGGCGATTCTGAGCTAGTTCTACCGGGCCGGGGGAGCAGCGTTAAGCCATTCGCCAAGAACGCGCTCAACAAGGCCCTGGAGGGGCTTACGTTCGATATGGACCCGCTCACCATCCACGACCTGCGCAGGACCGGCGCAACTCTGCTGACAGAGAACGGATTCAACAAAGACGTGATCGAAAAGGCCCTGAGTCATGAGGCCGTTGGGATTCGTGCCGTCTACATCGTTGCCGAGTTCGCAGAGCAGCGGAAGAAGATGCTCCAGTGGTGGGGCGATTATGTGGACTCTATCGTCACCGAGTCCAAGGTGATCGTGGGAAATTTCGGCGCGGCATAGCTCAATAAGCGAAAAAATCTGCGGAAATCTTGCTTCGCTGGCCTGCGAAAGAGGCTTATGTCTCGCCAGACACAAAATGAAGCAGGCAAGGATATTCCAACGGATAACTTAGTTGTTAGTTCAGAAAGATAATTTCGCAAGCCCTATTTTCAAGAATAAATAAAAGAATTTCGGCTGCTTTGCAGGCTCTTATTTCACCCAAAAACGCTATAGCCTCTCAATAGACAATGTGTCTGATTAGCCACATAGTGTGGCTTTCATGCACCTTGATCCAGCTTGACACGCATGGGAGAGGCCAAAATGACCGGAGACACTAGCACCCTTTCAAAGCCCGCGATTCACGAAAAGCTCCTGAGATTGGCGGAAGTAAGAAGCCGTGTGCCGTATTCGAGAGCGACGATCTACAGGCTCGTTGCATCGCTTCAGTTCCCTCGTCCTGTGAGTCTTGGAGAGCGGGCGGTGGCATGGAAGGAATCGGACATAGACGCCTGGATTCAAGCCAGAATTGACCGCTCCGCAGCAACAGAGGCGCGATAATGGCCGCCAATACCCCCATTGACCTGATGCTATCCCAACCGCCCTGCGCGGGCAATTTGAGGGGAGACTGAGCGATGGGCAGGATACGAACAGTCAAGCCGGAATTCTTCAAGCACTCCGGCCTTTTCGACGCCGAACAGGAAACCGGCCTGCCGTTACGTCTTGGCTTTGCTGGGCTGTGGACCTGTTGCGACCGTGAGGGGCGATTCAAATGGCGGCCACGAGAATTGAAATTGGACGTGCTCCCCTATGACGATTGCGAGTTTTCACGCGTCCTTGACGCGCTCGCTTCCCGTGGCTTCCTTGTCCGGTACACGAATGGGACGGAGGTTTTCGGCCACATCCCCTCATGGAAAGCCCACCAGTTTATCAACAACAAAGAGGCGCAAAGCAATTTGCCTAACCCAATTGACTATCAACGGGTTGACGCGTCGGTTACGCGTGGCGAACGCGTGGAAAACATGAGCGAGACGCGAGGCGTTAAGGAAAGGAATGAAAAGGAAGGGGAAGGGGAAGTTATTGCGCGTCCCACCACAAACCACTCTGAGCCTTTGGAGACTTCCATTGACCCTCACATGATGGCCCGTGGTCTGTGCGAACGCCTGGGGCTGTCTATGGGGATGGGGCAAGGCTCTGTCTACATGGCCGTGTGCGACGTTGGACAGATTGAGGCGCGGCGTGGTGGTGACCTCATGGCCCTGTGTGACCGCATGGCGGAAGCCTATGAGGCATGGATAGGGACGGCTGACCTGGAATACCGCTGGGGACCGGCCAAGTTCTTTGGCGATGGCTGGTGGTCAAAGCCGGAAGCATGGCCGCGCAAGACAAACCGCTCATCGTCGGACAAGGACGCCGAAAGGAATCAGGCATGGAAGGAATTCATGGCGAAGGGAGCGGACGATGGAGACTAGCGCACTGAAAGCAATCTACGGCGAAGCCTACACGTCTCTTCGCATGAAACCTGAACCGGCTGAATTCAAACTCTGGCAAACCGTTCTGAGCGGGTATGACGAATCAGACGTGCGCGGCGCACTTCAGGCATTCCAAGCCAGCGAACACGGCAAGTATCCGCCGCGCCCTTCCGAGTTGAAGCCGGAAGCAGACAGGTTGGCGCGGCAACGCAAAGCAGCGTCGGCCATCACAAAATCATGGTTCATGGCTTGGAAGTGCCTGGTGTGCGGTTATGGCATGGCCGATTTTCTATCCTCGAACGACAATGCGCCACGCTATTGCATGAGTCCCCCGCACGGCGGGCGACAGGGCAAGATGCGCAACAGTCGGGGAAGGATGGTGTGCGGGGAAAACATGGTCGTGGTATGCAGCCAAGACACACGAACATGGGAGGACGACCGTTGACCACCAGCAACTGAGAGGGACGAGACTGAACGCTTGGCACATAGAAGTCTTGACAAGGGCCTTCCCAGAGACGGCGCTAAAGACATAAGGGAACGCATAAAGGGACCGAACGCTTGACGCCAGTGGAGGCTTGACAACGGCATCCCTGAACGCTGGAGCGAAAGCCGACTATGTGAATCCCACAAGAAGAGTGAACGATGGCACAAAAGGCGGGAAAGCGCAGAATTCTAAACCGGGCGCAGATTCAGAAGGCGCTTGATCTACGCGCAACTGGCGCAAGCTATGACGGGATAGGGCGCGGCATGGGAATTTCGAAAACCCGCGCTTATCAGCTTGTCATGATCGGTCTCGCCGATATGGACGAGGAATCGAGGGCGGCGGCGGCTGGACTGCGGGCGCTGGAACTGGTGCGCTTGGATAGCCTCGTCTCTGCGCATTGGCCTGAGCGGGCCAACCCGCGCCATGCTGACGTGATTCTGAAGACCATCGAACGGAGGGCAAAACTGCTGGGCCTGGAGGCGCCTCAGAAGATTGCGCAGACCACGCCTGAGGGTAACGCCCTGCCGACTGCGCTGGACTTGTCGAAACTCACAGACGCGGAACTGGCGGAGATGAAGCGGCTGTATGAAAAGGCCGGGGCTGTTGCAACGGCGGGAAGCGATTACTGAACAAACAAAGCCGCGTGCTCTGCCTCATCTGAGGCTGTAGAGGAACGCGGCCACCAGCCCGGTAAGGATGTTGCCGACAAACACTGCAAGCGCAATCTTCCAAAAGCCGAGTCTTGCAGCCGGGCGCGTCTCCGGCTCTGATTCTGGTGAGTTTTCAAGTGATAGGAGGCTCATCCGGGCATCTTACCACCCTGGACTCAAGAGCCTAGCCATAGCCGGGATTCCCCCTCATAGGTCCAAGGATGTATCCTCGTCAGTCCTTAAAAAACCAGAGGCGCAAGCATGGAAATCTTGAAGTGGCTCTTTGGACATGGCGATTCTGTACCCTCCCCTACACATGGTCGGTCACTCGCAACACAAGACATCAAACAACCGGCTTCAGGGGCTGATAGGGCATGGAGAGAGGACCACCCCTGTTTCATAGAGGAAAGCAAACCAATTCAAGGCGAGATCGGATACTTCAAATTGGTCGATTGGTGGATGACAGCGTTCAGTGACAGCGAGCGCAAGCACATCGAATCAATCTTCCAGCCCATTTCGACCAATCAAGCCAGCTCCAGCCCGTTAACCTCTGGAGTGATTCAGTCCACTACTGAAACTGCGGTTGGCCTTCTCAGTGCCCTGGCGATGTGGTTCCAAAAGCCGGAAGATCGAACCATCGCACACAAAATTCTGGCCAAGGCGATGGAACTTTCTAAGGACGCCTCCGCTCTGGACAATCACTTTTTGTTCCAGACCGTCATTCAGGCCAATTATCAGGATCGGGAGAATGAGGAAAGCCTAATGGCTGCCATTGATGCCTGTCTCAAGATGATTTCCCTGGCACCCGAAGCAGCACGGGCCTTCAAGTCTGAGTTTCCTAAGCAACAGCTTCCGGGCCACAAAGGGTATGAGCAATTGGCCATCATCTATGAGAAGCAGGGCCGGTTTCAGGATGCCATCACTGTTTCTCAACAGGCCGCAAGGCAAAAGTGGGGCGGTGATTGGGCTAAGCGCATTGAGCGTTTGGACCGCAGGACGAATAGGCAGCCCGAACGGAAGGCACACAGGGCAAACGGGACTCCAGCGGGACTCTGAAAGCAGGACAATTTTCAGAGGCCGCATGGCTATTGGCGATTCGTGCGTTCTTTACTTTCTGCATCGGAAAATAATTCGCTTGGTGGATTTGTTAGAGATTGGTCGATTCTTTCTCGCCAACGTGACGCAGTCGGTGCTGACTTCCTGAAAGGGAGTTTGTCTTGGTTGAGTCAGACAAGCGTTCCGGCGGCGATGATCTCAAGGAACCATTACAATCGAATCCGTGAGCAACTCGTTTGAAATCGGTCCGGTCCACGTGGGCGAGGGCCAGTTGTTTTTGATCGCCGGTCCTTGCGTCATCGAGTCCGAGGAGCACGTGCGCAGGATGGCTGAGGCCATTCAGCGCATTGCGTCGGACCTCGGCATCCCGTATATTTTCAAGGCCAGCTACGACAAGGCGAATCGCACCAGCGTGAAGAGCTTTCGCGGGCCGGGGTTGGTGGAGGGTACGCGCATCCTGGGCCGGTTGGCGAAGGATACGGGGTTGCCGGTTCTGACAGACGTACATGAGCCTGCCCACTGCGCAGTGGCTGCTGAGGCCGTAGACGTGCTGCAGATTCCGGCATTTCTCTGTCGCCAGACAGACCTGCTGGTGGCCGCGGGCAAGACCGGCCGTGCCGTCAACATTAAGAAGGGGCAGTTTGTAGCGCCTTGGGATATGGCCTATCCGGTCGACAAGGTCCGCTCGACAGGCAATGATCGCGTCTTCCTGACCGAGCGCGGCGCAAGCTTTGGCTACAACACGCTTGTGGTGGATTACCGCTCGCTGCCGGTGATGCGACGGCTGGCGCCTGTGGTTTTTGACGGAACACATTCAGTGCAGCAGCCCTCGGCGGCGAAAGGAGTGAGCGGCGGGCAGCCGGAGTTCATCCCATTATTGGCGCGGGCAGCGGTGGCGGCTGGCATCGACGGACTGTTTCTGGAAGTTCACGACGATCCGGCCAATGCCAAGTCTGACGGCGCAAATGCGCTGGATTTAAAGCTGCTGAGGCCGTTGCTGGAAAAGCTGCTGGCAATTCATAAGGCTGCTGAAGTGGATTGATTGCAGGTCTTTGGCCACTCATCCTTGCGGCAAGGGCAACACAAGGATGAGATGCATTTAGCCCCCCAATTCCAGTAGCTGTTGTGAAACCTCACTATGCCACCAGTTGTTTTCGACTGGCAGGCAAAGCCCGTTGGGGCAAGCGTGCGGGCAGCATCTTTGTCGCAGAAAGGCATGCAGACTGATGCTCTTGCAATTCGTACCTTGCGCGCTCCATATCAACATTCTTCTGGGCCGCAAGCTCCGTGCAGAGCTGATAACAGGCTGAGCGGCGAGCCTGAATGTACTCGCTGAGCGTAGCCTCATAAGCCCGCTCAAGATATTCGCAGATTGTGCAACTCATGCAACCTCCTCCGGCCTTCAGCCAGGCCTGCTACAGCAGAGCTGCTGCGGCTTTACCGGCCGAGAATTTCTTCTTCGGCGCGGTGCCAATCTTGCTTATCCCGGCCGTGTTCTCTGCCGCGGCCTTCATACAGCTCAAACGCTCGCTCTCGGATCAGTTCCTGAGATGGGCCGTCGCTTGTGAGTTTTGTCCCCTCGGCAGGGGCGCGTTTTGAACCATTAACATGGTCTCGCTTCGATCTTTTTTTAGCCTTGGAATCGGCCATGAGGAAACCTCCTGAGGACGAGGGACTAAGAGCAAGGCGCTTCAAGTAGTCCGGCTTGGGATCTGTGAACGCTGTTCAGACCTACGGACTAGCGTTCACAGATCTCTTAAGTGAAGAGGAGGCGAAAGAGCAGATATGACACTCACCCTTTCTTGATCGTTAGGCAGAAAGCTTGAGCACGGCATACATTCTCTGGGAAGTTTTCTTCTTGCCGCAAGATACCCAGATTGCGCTACTTCAAGAAGGAAATCCGAAAGATTGTGCCGTCTGTTGTATCTCTTTAACCGCGTTTCCTGAACTACCGGTGATTCCGATCAAGGCAATTTGCCGCCGTGTGTGACAATGTTCCAGCATGAAGTCTTCGGCGAAAGTCGGTTTATTCGCTCTTGTCCCGGGCTGCTCGACCGCGGAATCCCCTGATCTATTGGCTTTGCCCGCTTTTCTGAGCGAATGTTGATTCGTGTTCCTGTCAGAAGATAAACGATTTCGTGTATCACATTTGTTGACGAGGCTCATAACAACTCCAGTCGTTCAGCAGCTTCCTTGAACGATGCTCGCCTGGAACGAAGCATTGAAGACTCTGGGCGAGATGAAGCTATCTCGACTGCTCTCAGTTGGGTACACCCGCAACGGTCCACGTGCGGCCAGTTCCGGACCGAAAAACTATCGAGGTGCAGCTTTGTCTAACTTGGTTGCTTGCAAGCCGTTGTGTCGAGCCTTGGGAAGGCTCAAAGACCGGAAAGTGAAGTGATTTACACCACTTGGTCGCCTTAGTACCGGGAATCCGACGAAGGTGAACGCACCTCTTAGTTCCGAGTGATACGCTGGAACACCGTGTTAGTCAAGTGGTTTTTCTTAACCTTTTGTTTCAATCATTTCTCCGGTCCGTCAGAGTGCGAAGCTCCTGTGATCAACGGAGCCACTTTCGGCAATTGGTCTCATCCAGCAAGTGCATTCCCTTCCGTGCTGGCAGCTGGCGGTGGGCGACGGTTAGCACGGTGGGCTTGCTCGCCATCCGGGGCCTGCGGAGTCTATGGAAGAAGTGGGGCGGAGAATCGCTAGGCTCGGCTTGCTGCCGGTTGCCACCCCGTCCTGATACACTTTTGCTTGGAGTTTGATAGCGCGTTTCGTCAACCGGCTTACAGGTAAGAGTGTGTCGCCGGTAGCCGGTCACGTGAACGGATTTCACCGGCGGCAGGCCAACCATGGCGTGTTGGCGGGCCGTTCTACAAGACGTCTTTTCAGTTTTCGTGGCCTTTTTGGGCTCCGTACGAGAGAGCTTTTTCTTCTGCCCCAGCGACCAAGACCTGTCGCAGAGTTGGAAGTGAAGACTCTCGAATGCGGCCAAGGTGGGCAGCGGTGACGAAAAGTACGTTTGCAACCCTAGTTTTCTGACGGTATCGAGAGAGACCGTTCCGCAGTTTGACAAAGCGGGGCGGGGAGGATTCATGCGGCGGTTTTTGACGCTTGTTTGCTTGTTGTGCTTGGCTATTCCAGCCGGAGTTTCGATCACCGGCTGCACCCGCAATCCGGGCGCGAACTATTGCAATGGTCTGGGTTACGGGATGAAGATCACGGACGTGGCCTCGCTCACGCTACAGCCTGAGACCACGGGCATCTCGATTGCCTACGGGCAAACGCGCTCGCTGGGTTCGCCCTCGGCCCTCACCTGCAAGGGCACCACTGCCACTACGAGCACGATCACCTATGGCACCAGCAATAGCCAGTTGGTTGACCTCTCGCCGACCGGCAACTTGTGCGCTGGCACGTGGAACCGGAACACGGGCGGCGGCATTGCCAACTACACCATTTGCAGCGCGCCGAATCCATTGCCCTCGACCGGCGGCTTGCCCTATGCAACAGCCACTGTCACGGCCTCCACCGATTCGGTGACCTCTAATCCGGTGACGGTCTACGTGCATACCCCGGTGACCTCGATCAGCCTTGTAGGGCCGCAGTCGTGTCTCTCTCAGGGAACACAGGCCACGCTTGATGCGCAGGCTTGCTACACGGGCAGCAACAACAAGCAGTATCAAATGTGCGCGCCGTCTGGCATCACGCAATGCCCTTACGCTGCCGGTGATTCGCGCTGCAGCAATCCCAGTAAATATTTTGCCTGCTCGGGCGGGCTGGCGACTGGTGTGAGCTCGGTTCCCAGCTGCACAGCCGCCATCGGTACGCTTACGTATTCGGTGGGTGACGCTGGCATCGCTACGATTACCAGCACCACCACGACCAATAACGTGACGATTACTGCCGAACAGCCAGGCACTACCGCGATTACCGCGTCGGTGGCTCTATCGGGCTCTTCGGCTGGCTACTTTTCTACTTGCCCACCGAAATCGATCTCGGTTACTTTGGCCAACAACGCGACCTCGGGCACCATCACACAGGGCGAGACGGAGAATCTGGTCACCACCATTCTTGATACCAACGGAAAGTCCATTACCGGCCTGACGCTGGACTACCAGTCCACCGACCCGGTCGACATCTCGGCGAGCAGCGCCGGAGTGATTACGACATCCTTCCCCGGTGTGGCTTCCGTCTATGCAATCTGCCAGCCGTCTACTTGCAATCCTTCCCCCATCAACGAAGTCGGATTGTATGGCACCGGACTGTCGGTTTCGTCGAACTCGGTCACAATCACGACTCCGGGCACGAGCAGCGACTACATCTGGCTCTCGGCTCCGGGGCAGTCACAGTACTTCACACCTGTTCAACTGCTTACTGGCACGGTTGGCTCCCCAGTGCGCCTGCCATACGTGCCGAACTCGATGGTGATGGACAAGTTGGGCAGCGATATTTACTTCGGTTCCCCTCATGAGTTGATGGTTGTGAGTACTTCGAGCAATGCCATTACCTCACAGAACGCCAACGTACCGGGCGTGGTGCTGGCTGTCTCGCCAAACAATGCGCAATTGCTCATCAACGATCAATCGCGTCAGCTCTTCTACCTCTACAACATTGCAGGTGGGACCGCGACGACCTTTGGCGGCATGGGCAATGCGGCTGCCTGGAGTCCCGACTCGAAGACGTTGTACATCACCGACAACTCGGCGTTGAACAATGTCACGGAAGGCATCACCGGCCACACAGACACGTTGTATGTCTACAACCAGAGCAACTGGACGATCTATGACCTGCCGGCGAGCCCGCTCTCGAGTTCGCTGCCGCCGGGCATTTTGCCGCCAAATGCACCAACCTATCCACTGGCTGCGAATGTGGCTATTTCCAGCACAGTGCAAACTCCAGCCCTTACCATTCCTTCCGTGGGCGCCTACCTCAGAGGCAGCCCCACCGTGGCTCACACTTGGTGCCCTGCTGGTACGGTTGGAGACTACGCCAGCATGGTCTTCTACCCCTTGGAAGATACAGTTCTGGACGCATCCAGCAACCCCGTGCAGACAGACGCACTTACGACGACCACTGATGGTCAGCACGTTCTGGGCGCGGCGGTTACTGCTAGTGGGGGTATGCTCTCTGACATTGGCGTCACGATCCCTTCGCTGAACTGCTTGCCGCCTGAGACAGATGTCAATTATCCGCTGGCCAACGGGGATATTCTCTCGCCGCTGGTGCTCACGAATAAGCCGAGTACGGTGCAACTTACCCAAGTGAGCCCGACGGCCATCAATCAGGTGATCGCCTCACCAGCCTCCAATCTGGCGTTTGTCACCTATACCGCGCTTGAGAGCAACACCAACGCATTGTTGCCCTATTATCAGCCGGCCACAAGTAAGTTGAACTATCTGACACTTACCGGAGGCTCGACCATAAGCGCGCCCCTGGCTGGTGCCTTCACGCCGGACGACAGCCTCTTCTTCGTTTCTACGGCGGGCGACAACATGGTCCACTACATCAGCGTGCCTCTTGTCACCACTACCCCAGCGAAAGCCGACACGCAGCAGATCAGCCCTAACCTGCCGGCCTGCACCCCCGTCTCGGCTGGTGGCGTCGATGCTGGCTGCACTTTTTCGGGCAGCGGCACCATCGTCCCGGCTACGGTTATCACCGTCAAGCCGCGCTCCACTACATAGCGCTTAACGCATGAATCAGCAAACAAAAAGGTCGGCCTTGAGCCGACCTTTTTGTTTGTTCATGCGCAAGTTCTCCGTGCCATTTTCTGTAGGGGCTTTTCAAATGTAAGGAGAAACCAATCCACCCACCAGCGCACGATAGAATCAAAGAATGATCAAGGGGATTTCCTTTCTTCGTCCAGCAGGCAGCCGAGCAGCTTATGACCGGCTAGCGAACTTCTTTGCAGCTCTGGGATTTGCTGCCGGCAAAGGTTGGAACGAAGAGACCAGCAGCGGTGCATCCTTCCTGGCTCCGCTGGGCAATCTGGAATTTGTGGATGGCCAGTTTCCTTCCACCGCTGACGTGTTGGTGGAGGTAACCGCTCTGGACGCCGTGCATCAGGCTGCCTCAAGCTGGCTGCGCGCGGAAGGGGGCGAAG